>Ga0116137_1000102_pt1 | contig 82200 bp, 66 predicted proteins | sample June2015DPH_20_1_3_FD_88973 | JGI IMG/M metagenome (GOLD analysis project Ga0116137, IMG submission 88973) | Peatland microbial communities from SPRUCE experiment site at the Marcell Experimental Forest, Minnesota, USA - June2015DPH_20_100 | ecosystem: Environmental > Terrestrial > Soil >...
GATCGCTGCGGGGTCATCTGCGCAGCACCCAGAAACAACCGGCCAAGGTGCGGCGCTATTTCCACGAGGAACATGTCGCCTACGCCGCCTGAAAATGTTCACTACTTACCGCTCGGAGTAATAGTTACAGATCGATCCTTATTCATCGCAGCGTGGTTCCGATACCAATTCGGCTTGCGCCCCCATCGCGCATTTCAATTTGCTTCACGGCCAGTCGAAATACGTGGGAATGATGGCCCAAGCGCGAGAGTTGGCCGTCCTCATCAATCCCCACGAAAGGAGTCGGCCTGCTAGCTCCAGTGACACCCTAGTTGCAGCCACTGACTATCTGCCGCAGCGCACGTGACCCATAGAATACATTCTCTATTGTTGCGATACAGGCCTTGGTGCATTGGTGTCTTCCAAGCCTGGCTCGTTTCTTGTTCCTTGGTTCTGGCGTGGCTGTTGAGATTTGATTTCACTATCCCCTACCGCTCCGTACTGTTTTCCGCGATTCTTGTTCTAGTCGTAGTTCGACTCGGAGCAATGGCCCTTTTCGGGCTGTTCCGTGGCTGGTGGAGGTACGCGGGGGTTAGGGACGGAATGGATATCCTGAAAGCCGTGGGAGTAGGCTCCTGCGTCTTTTGGATCATCATGCGTTACGCGTTGGGAATCGTGCCTTTCCCCCGCACGATCTATGTTCTTGAGGCATTGCTCACCGCAGGGCTTCTGGTTGGAGTGCGTCTGCTATCTCGCGCCATTGCGCAATCAGTACGGGAGGACCTCTCATCATGCAAGAGAGTCCTCTTGATTGGCGCGGGCTCCGCGGCTCAGGCGATCATTGGAGAAATCCGGAAGCCTGAGAGCGGCTATGTGGCCGTTGGTTGCCTGGATGATGATCGCTCCAAACTGGGAATTCGGATCTGCGACGTTCCGGTGCTCGGTACGGTGGATCAACTGCCAGACGTGCTGTCCTCCGAGCCTGCCGACGAAGTGTTGATTGTCTCGCCTTCTGCCAGCGGAGCGCAGATGCGCAGGTTTGTTGAGATCTGCAATCGGGCGAGAGTCAGCTTTAGGACGGTTCCTGCCCTCAAGGACATTATTGACGGTCAGGTTACCGTGAGCCAGATCCGTGAAGTCAGTCTGGAAGATCTGCTTGGCCGTGACCCCGTGCACATAGATCTGGAGTCCGTCCGGCGAGAGATTGCGGATCGAAGCGTACTGGTGACGGGAGCGGCCGGATCGATCGGATCGGAACTATGCCGCCAGATACTGGATTATGGCCCGGCACAACTCATCTGTCTGGATCAGAGCGAAACGGGACTCTTCTTTCTCCGGTTGGAGCTAATGGCGCACAAGAATGGGACTCAGTTGACCTTTTGTGTTGCCGATGTGAGCGATACTGAGCGCCTGCGCTACCTGCTGTCGGGATTCGTGCCAGAGGTCATTTTTCATGCAGCTGCCTACAAGCATGTGCCGATGATGGAATCCAACGTTCACGAGGCGGTTAAGAACAACGTATTAGCCCTCGTGGGGTTGCTGGATTTGGCTGACCAAGCAGGCTGCAAGAGCTTTGTCTTGATTTCCTCCGACAAGGCTGTGAACCCAACAAACGTGATGGGTGCGACCAAACGAATCTGTGAATTGATCCTTTCCTCTCACCCGTCGAACGGCATGCGGTGCGTTTCCGTGCGGTTCGGAAATGTGCTGGGCTCTAGCGGCAGCGTAATCCCGGTGATGAAGCAGCAGCTTAAGAATCACCAGCCGTTGACCGTCACCCACCCCGAAATTAAGCGATTCTTCATGATTACACGTGAAGCTGTAGCGTTGGTCCTGCAAGCCTTCGCCATTGGGAACCATGGTGACATTCTCGTTTTGGACATGGGCGAGCCAATACGGATACTGGATTTGGCTCGCAATCTCATTCGTCTTTCCGGCAAGTCCGAACAGGATGTGGAAATTCGGCTCACGGGCTTGCGCGACGGGGAAAAGTTAGAAGAAGAGTTGTTTTACCACCATGAAGAGGTATTCCCCACATCATGTGAGAAGATCAAGCGGACCAGGGCTTCGCTGAACAATTGGTCGAGGTTATGCGGTCAGTTGGATGAGCTTCGCATGTCAATGACGTCCGATGGTGCTGCGCACATTCGGGCGAAAATAAAGGAGATTGTCCCAGAGTATTCCTTCCTGGACGGGCAGGCGCTTGAAGAGGCCGAGAGTCTACCTGCTCCGGATCGCATGCAGAAGGCCGCTGCCCACAGTTCCTAATTCGCGGTTCACGCGCTTGTTTTTGCCTATCCCACTGGTATTAAGAGCCATCCCAGTTGTCCTCGCTGTGCCGTCCGTACACGTTCCCAACGCAGCGACGCGCTCCGAATGATATGGGGTTTGTGCCGAGTAATAGTGCGTTGCACTCTGCCCGTTTCATGGTTGCCTTGGCACTTGGGTTGGCCTGTGGGCTCTTGCGGCTTCCACCAGCTTCTGCGGCGAACCGAGACGTAACTGGCCAACCCATCTATGACATCGTTGCTGTCGGCCTCGCCCGTGGTGAGATTCTACTCGCGACTCCTGTAGGCCGCACCAGTCGTCTCGTTTGGCGCTTCCGCAAAATTGCTCTTTCCCCTCCGAGCGGCACGGCGCGCAGCGTCGTGCTTTCGTCAACCGGTACGAAAGCGTTGGTCGTGTTTCCCGATGGAACGCCGCGTGTCCTCGATCTGACGCAGCGCATCACCGAAGTTGTCGCCAACGAGCTGCCCCCGCCCCAACATCGCCTTCCGAAGCAACTTTTCCCCTACGCCGAAGGCGGAAGAGTCTGCCTGTTGGACGATCTGGGTTCCAGTGATTCGAGCAAATGCAGGGATGCCACGGCAGCGGCAGTACATGAGGATGGCTGCGTACTGTACGCATTCAGCGATGGAAGGCTCGTTGCTGTCGCACCGGATGGCAGCCAGGAAAAGCTTCCCTACCGGTTGCCAACAGGTTTGCAGTGGGAACTACTGGCGGGGCATCGAAGTGACCGACGGGATTTTTTGGTGCTAGTGACGCACCCCACGACGAGCGCCGGTAACGAGCGGGCAGTCGGAACGACAGAGGTAATCGACCCACGCCGCCCTGCCACTTTTATTGCCCGGTATGCGGACCCGAATGTCGCCGGGCTTCGGGCACAGCTCGATTTCGAGGGCGCGGAATCAGTGGAAACTGCACCCAAGAACGCGGCCCGCTTGGACGATGCGACTCTCGCCGCTCTTGCGCAACGTCTTGAGCGAGAACCCGGGCACCCCGACGTCACATGGTCGTTCTATCGTGTTTCGCCCGATCCGGAGCTCTACGCGCCGGTGCTCGAGCTCGCGCCGGGAGAGCCGGATTTTCCAAGTGACGTGGGAATCTGGGAAGAGATCCGGCCGCTCGCGCATGGGACCACGCGCCAAGCCTACGAAGAGGCCTATGCTTCGCTCGGCGACCGGCGATGGTCGCGATGTACAGCCTATGTCCGCTCACTCTCCTATCCCGGCACCTGGCTGATCGAGTATTGGTATTACTACCCTTTCGATGAGGGAAAGCCTCACGCGCACATCCACGATTCGGAGCACATCTTTATCGAGGTGGACAAACTTGGTGGGACGGTCCGTAACGTATTCGCCTCCGACCACAATGGTTTCGTGCCCAATAACCTCTACTCGGTGCTCGTGAAAGACGCTCCTCCCGTGGCTCTGCCGCTCTACGCCACCGTCGAGCTCGCCAAGCACGCCATGGCGCCCGATCTCAACCATGACGGCCGCTTCACACGCGGCGTGGATGACAATCTGCACCCTGAGTCGCATGCGGTTTGGGGCCTGCGAGACCTGGGCAAAAAGAAGGGCGATCTGATGGAGCCCTATCGAGCGGGAATGAGTCTCCCACGCAGTCCCGGCGATCGTTTCGCACTTTCCGATACCCGTGATCTCTTTCCCGGTTTCGACGCGAGCACCGGCCACCAAGTGTGCCGCCTGGAGCCTCTTCCCGACGACCAACCGTGCAACAATTGCGATGTCGCGACATCGGAGGCCGCGATGGCTCACCTAGTGGCTCATTCTGACGCGCAGACTCCAGAGAACATCTACAAACCCTACGTCCTTCCTTGGCGCGAAGTGCGCCTCGGCGTCGCCCCCTTCGGGCGTAGTGTGAATTATGCGGACCTTTCTGTCGCCCTTGTAGGCGATGTTCGTCATCTGACCAGGGAGATGGTACGCGTGCCCATGCGTCTGTCCTTGGAATACATGTTTTCACATAGCAAGTCCACCGGCGGCAGCGTTTCCATGATGCACGCGGGCCCGCGCCTCGAACGCATGGTCACGAATACGCAAGGCTTCTACTTTGGAGTTACTCCCGAATGGATCTCGGTGCAGCCCGGTCCCTGGCAGTACAGCGGAATCTGGTACCGGGCTGGCTACGTCCTTGAGCTGCCCTCCAAGCGCTGGGGGAATCTCACAAATCACATCGGCGTGATGTTTCACGGCTCGATGGTTCGCTTCGAGTGGCGGGTCAGTCTGGGTATTCTGCGGCAGCGAGGCAGGCACGACTTCGGCGCGCGCCCCAACGACCGCAATCCCTATCAATAGCTTCCTTCCGCACGATGCTCGAGTGAGGCCGTTCCCGCATGTCATCGCCTCGCAGTTGGTATGCGCAATACAAGCTGGTAGAGGAGGGTGGTAGCGGCTGTCTGGCTCGGGCACGAGCGAAAGAACCTCGCCCTCGTAGCAATCGCGGATGATCTTCCGGCACCTGGAGCCGTCCGCGTTCCAGTCGGTAATGCCATGGACCGGCATGAAGAAGCGGTGCTTGGCAACGGGGCGGCCCTCGCCTTTCATGCGCCTGCCGACGCTGTAGGTCAGATGCGAGAGGAACAGCACAGAAATCACGATTGCCACTGCGCCCATCAGATTCTCGCCGCTCCCCCCTTGATTCGACTCTCGCACACAAAAGTGAGCCCAGGGAATCTGCCGGGCTAGTCATTTACGGGGATAGCAAGCCCCCGGCTCTCCAACGAGCGCCGGGGGCTTCGTGTTTTCAGGCTGCGCTACCTGCTTTTCGGTGCAGCTTCGGTGCAATTCAAGGGGAGAAGAGCAGAGCATTGTGCCCGTAAGCGACGCCAAAGAAACGGTTTGAATTTTTCGCTCAGGAGGTTCGTAGCCAGACGCTCTATCCAGCCGAGCTACGGGCGCGTAGAAAAGTTCTAGCACAGTCCGAGTCGGTGTCGCGGCATGTGGAATCATAGCGCACGGGATTCGCAAAGACGGGGAAGACGGAAGCATGTCGACCGTAGTACATTGACGCACGTGTGCTGACGGAATATCGGTAGACGGCCAAGGCAGCCATGAATGAGGCGCCGGAAAGGCGGACGATGAGCGCGCGCGGGCGAAAAGTACTCGTCATAGACGTGGGCGGGAACAACGTGAAGCTCCTGGCGACGGGACAGCGCGAGTCGGTGAAGCTGCCATCGGGCCCGGCGCTGACACCCAAGCGCATGGTGAAGCTGGTGCGGAAGGCGACGCGCGGGTGGGACTACGAGGTGGTCTCCATCGGTTATCCGGGGCTGGTGCTGCATAACCGGCCGGTGGCGGAGCCGCACAATCTGGGGCATGGATGGGTGGGTTTTTCGTTTGAGAAGGCGCTCGGCCGGCCAGTGAAGGTCCTCAATGACGCGGCGATGCAGGCGCTGGGGAGCTACGAGGGTGGCAAGATGCTGTTTATCGGGCTGGGCACGGGGATGGGAAGCGCGTTGATCGACCACGGCGTGCTCGAACCGCTCGAGTTGGCGCATCTGCCGTACCGGAACGCGACGTTTGAGGGCTACGTCGGGGCATGCAGTCTTGCGCGCAGGGGAAAGAAGAAATGGCGGCGCTGGGTCAAGCGCGTGGTGGAGCAGCTTAAGGCCGCGCTCGAGCCGGACTATGTGGTGCTGGGCGGTGGCAACGTCAAGAAACTGAAGAAGCTGCCGGACGGCGCGCGGTGCGGAGACAATGCCAACGCCTTCCGCGGAGGCTTTCGCCTCTGGGAGCAGGAGAAGGAAACGCGGGCGCGTGGCTTGCGGCGCGGCGACGGGGCCAGAAACAGGAAGTGGTCATAGTCACGCGAGGCTGACAGCAACGCTGGTACCGAAGCAATCCGCTCCGTCATCCAATCGAGTGAGAACAAGGGAGGACAGGTAGAGATGAGCGAGCCCGATTCAGACGCATTGGTGTTATTCGGGGCGAGCGGAGACCTCGCGCACAAGAAACTGTTTCCATCCTTGTATAAGCTGACAAAGCGCGGCCTCCTGAATATGCCGGTGGTGGGGGTTTCGCTTTCGGGTTGGAACCTCGAACAGCTCATCGCCCACGCGCGCGACGGGATCGAAACATTCGGCGGTGGAGTGGACGAGACAGTATTTGCCAAGCTGCGCGGGATGCTGCGCTACGTGGATGGAGATTATCGCGATCCGAAGACGTTCGAGGCGCTGCGGCGGGAACTGACGGGTGCGGCGCACCCGATTCATTACTTGGCGATTCCTCCCAGCCTTTACGCCGCAGTCGTGCAGGGCCTGGGCAAAGCGGCCTGCTCGAAGGGCGCTCGCGTGATTGCGGAAAAGCCCTTTGGACGCGATCTAGCATCAGCTCAGGCGCTGAACCACACGTTGAGCGAGGTGTTTCCGGAGTCCTCGATTTTCCGGATCGATCATTATCTGGGCAAGGAAACAACGCTCAACCTGATTTTCTTCCGGTTTGAGAATTCCTTTCTCGAGCCGATCTGGAACCGCAACTACGTGGAAAGCGTGCAGATCACCATGGCGGAGAGTTTCGGCGTGGAGGGAAGGGGCCGCCTTTATGAAGAAGTGGGGGCGATTCGCGACGTCTTGCAAAACCACATGATGCAGGTGGTGGCTTACTTGGCCATGGAGCCGCCGGGAGCGGGTGCGCCGGACGCCACGCGCGACCAGAGGGTGGCCGTCCTGCACGCCATCAAGCCGCTCTCCCAAGATGACCTCGTCAAGGGACAGTTCCGCGGCTATCAGAAGGAGACAGGAGTCGCGCCGAATTCCAGGGTGGAGACGTTCGCTGCAGTCCGGCTCTACATTGATTCGTGGCGTTGGGGCGGCGTGCCCTTCTACATCCGTGTGGGGAAGTGCATGCCGGTGACGGCGGTGGAGGTTTTCGTCAAGTTCCGCCTGCCTCCGCAGAAACTGTTCGGATTGGACGAGCTGAAGCCGGGGACCAACTACGTCCGCTTCCGGTTGAGTCCGGATATCGTGACTGCCATCGGCGCGCGCGCGAAAAAACCCGGCTGCATGGAAGGTGAAGACGTTGAAATGACGGTGACCCGCAATCCCCAGCCGGAAGAGATGGACGCGTACGAGAGGCTCTTATCGATGGCCGTGCACGGCGACCACAGCTTATTTGCACGCGAAGACGCCGTCGAAGCGGCTTGGCGGATTGTCGAACCGGTCCTGGGAGACAAGACTCCCGTCTATGAATACGAACCGGGAACCTGGGGCCCGAAAGAAGCCGAGCACATTATTCTCGACGGCCAGGATTGGCACAACCCCGCTTCATCGGCACTGAAGGCCAGCGCGACAGCACCCTGAGAATCGTCTCTACCTGGGCCATGCTTGTGGCAGGCTCTAACCCATGGTTTTACAATGCGTTAACAGAACAGCCGCGGCGGGCGGGTTGCCGGTTGCACGGCAAAAATGGCCCATTTTGAGGATCGAACCCGGGCCAGGCTTGCTGGTCCTGGTACCAGTCAGCGCCGGTGTATCATTTTGAGACATTCTCAGAATGATGAAACTTTAAGTCGGTTCTGGGGTTCACATACACAGGAGTTGGGTTAGGCTCCTGGCCGATGCTCGTTTCACGGGCAAGGTCGAATGGCCGGAACAGGGAGATGGCCATGAACGCATACAGGATCTGGAAGCTGAGTTTGATCGCGCCGCTGCTTCTTGCGCTGGCTTGGCTGGGCGCGCAGCCAGCGGTTGCCGATGAGGGTGATCCGCCGTCGCGCGTCGGCAGAATCAGCTATCTGGGCGGAACCGTGTCTTTTGAGCCCGCGAATGCCAACGACTGGACGAATGCATCGCTGAATCGTCCGATGACCGTGGGTGATCGGATTTGGGTGGACGCGGACTCGAAGGCAGAGATTGAAGTCGGCGGCGCAACCCTGCACCTTGGCGACAAGACCGGCGTGTCTTTCCTGAACTTGGACGATAAGACCATTCAGGTGCGGTTGTCGGAGGGCGCGCTCGGTCTGCGGGTGCGCGAGCTGAAAGATGGCGATATCTACGAAGTGGATACGCCCAACGCGGCTTTCACGGTAACGAAAGCCGGCGCCTTCCGTTTCGACGTGAATGAAGCAGGAGACTACACGGGGATCACCGCCCTACAAGGTGCGGGCGACGCGACCACCGGGGGGCATACCTACCCCGTCCATCCGGGTGAACGCGCCGAGTTCCGGGGCCAGGAAGACAATGTTGAGTACCACACCGTGAAGGCCGCTCAACCCGATAAGCTCGATCAGTGGGCCAACGAGCGCAACACACGGGACGAGCAGTCCGAATCGGCGAAGTACGTTTCCCGGGATGTACCGGGATACGAGGACCTCGACAACAACGGTCAATGGCGCGACGAGCCTGATTACGGCCCGATGTGGTATCCGTCCAATGTGCCCGCGGGCTGGGCCCCGTATGGTTTTGGCCACTGGGTTTGGATTGATCCCTGGGGCTGGACCTGGGTGGACGACGAGCCTTGGGGTTTTGCGCCGTTCCACTACGGCCGCTGGGCCTTCGTCGGGGGATACTGGGGCTGGTGCCCAGGACCCATCTTCGCGCGGCCGTTCTTCGGCCCGGCGTTTGTGGGATTTGTTGGCGGGCGGCACTGGGGCTTTGGGTTCGGGTTTGGATCGCCGATAGGTTGGTTCCCGTTGGGATTCGGTGAGGTTTATCACCCGTGGTTCCGCGCGAGCCGGAATTTCATCACCAATATCAATGTCAGGAGCACGCGGATCGCGAACGTCAACAGCATCCATGCGAATGTGAACGGGATGCACTTCGCGAACATGCGCGTTCCGGGCGCGGTGACTGCCGTGTCGCGGAATACCTTCGTGAATTCCCAGTCAGTACGCGGCGCAGCCTTCCATCCGTCGGCGAGCCAACTGTCGTCGGCGAGAGTGGAATCGCGGATCGATGCTTCGCCGACGATGCGCAGCAGGATGGGAGGGCAGGTTTCCGGCACCGTGAGGGTGCCTCCGGCTTCAGTGCAAAACCGGGCGGTGGTTTCGCGCGCCACGCCGTCCGCAAGCGCCCACACGGTAACGCGGCCCGCGATGGGCACAATGCGCTCAGGGTCTCAGATGGCTGGCCGCGTCGAACGGCCTGGAACTCAGGCGACGGGCAACTCTGGCGCGTTTTCTTCGCGCCGGGCCGCTGAACTGCAACAGAGCCGTCCGCCCTCGGCTGCTCGCGTTGGTGGGGCGAACCAAGCGCGAGGAGCCTCTCCTGCGAACCGTCCGAACGAGAGCTTCAACCGGGGCGCAAGCCAGCCTGCGGCGCGTGCGACTGTAAATTCGCGGCCCACGCCATCCGCATCCAATCGCGCGACAAGCGGCAACCGGTCCGACCGGCCCCCGCAGTCATACAACAACAATCGGGCGGCACCGCAAAGCCCGCGTTCCTACTCGAGCGAACGGCCGACCTATAGTGGCCGGTCGTACTCGGCTCCTCCACGATCGTACTCAACGCCGTCGCGTTCTTATGGCTCGTCGCCGCGAAGTTATTCCGCGCCCCGCTATTCAGCTCCTTCACGGTCGTACTCTGCGCCAGCCCAGCGCAGCTACTCCACGCCGCGGAGCCACAGTGGTGGCGGCGGGCGTTCTAGTTCTTCCGGCGGATCGCGCAGCAGCGGCTCTTCCTCAGGGGGCAGTGGTGGATCCTCTCGAGGCCGCCGTTAACACTTAGTTTCGAGGCCAAGGCTGAATCACTCCTCCCGGAGGTGTTCAGCCTTGGTGTCTCGACGTCTGTCGGCCTTTCCTCCGCGAGTCATTCGCAGGTTTCCTTGTAACCAGCTCAGCCGTCTTGTCTGTCCGTGCTTGGAAAACGTACAACTTGTGCAGACGCAGCGGGTTCAATGAGTGACAGTTCGAAGCTTGAATAACGCTCGTGTTTTCGGGCCGTGTCGTTTGGAAAACGGAGGGGACAATGGCCTGTCTGGCCTACTCGCCGTACGCATCAAAGTAGAAACACCGCTCTAGAAGGGGGCAGCAATGAAAACGATTAAAGCAACGTTCCTCTTGCTGACGGCGATGGTAACGGCTGTGCTGCTGTTCGCTCCGCTTCCCGCAAGGGCTGACGATGATGATCCTCCAGGACGTGTGGCCCGGTTGAACTACACACACGGTTCGGTGTCGTTTGAGCCTGCGGGCGCGGACGAGTGGGTCGGCGCCGTCGTAAATCGTCCGATCACCACGGGAGACAAGCTCTGGACAGACAAGGATTCCAGAGCGGAGCTGCACATCGGCACGGCGGCCATCCGGCTGCACCAGGAGACGGGCTTCTCATTCCTGGAATTAAGCGACCAGGTGACGCAGATCCGGCTCACCGAAGGGACCATCAACGTTCACCTCCGCCGGCTTGACTCAGATGAGACGTTCGAGGTGGACACGCCGAACCTGGCGTTTTCGCTGTTGCAGCCTGGGGACTACCGGATTGACGTCAACGACGCTGGCGACGTCACGAATATTGCGGTGCGTGACGGCCAAGGCGAAGTGACCGGTGGCGGGCAATCCTTCGAGATTGGCGCCGGTCAGGGCGGGGCATTTTCCGGCACCGACCAGTTGACCTCGGATATCGAGGGTGTCCCCAGCGATGACGATTTTGATCGCTGGTGCGCCGACCGCGACCAGCACGAGGACCGCGCGCAATCGGCGCCGTATGTCTCGCGCGACGTGATTGGCTACGAGGATCTGGACGACTATGGCGATTGGCGGGATGAGGGTGAGTACGGCCACGTCTGGGTTCCGCGCGGTGTGGTCGCGGGCTGGGCGCCGTATCGCTACGGCCATTGGATCTGGGTTTCTCCATGGGGCTGGACCTGGGTAGATGATTCGCCGTGGGGTTTTGCCCCGTTCCACTATGGCCGTTGGGTGTTTGTTCGCGGCTATTGGGGCTGGGTGCCTGGACCGGTCGCGATGCGTCCGGTTTACGCCCCGGCGCTGGTCGCCTGGGTCGGAGGGCCGCATTTCAGCCTGTCGTTTGCCGTGGGCGGCGTCGGTGCGGGCGTAGCGTGGTTTCCGCTCGGCCCGCGCGAGGTGTACGTGCCTCCGTATCGCGTGAGCCGCACTTACGTCAATAGGGTGAATATCACCGACACGACGGTGAACAACATCTACGTCACAAACGTCTACAACAACTACCAGAGCAACCGCGTGACCAACGTCAGGTACGTGAACCGGACCGCGGTCACGGCGACCTCACAGAACGCGTTTACCTCGGCGCAGCCCGTGGGAAGAAACATGATGCATGTCGACCAGAGGCAGATTGCCAATGCGCCGGTTGGCACCGTCGCGGTCGCTCCGGGCAATCGGAGCATCCTCGGTGCGGGGGTGACTGGCCCGCATGTGGCGCAGCCGCCAGCCATGGTGCAACAGCGAACGGTCGTGGCGAGAAGGCAGCCGCCTCCGCCCCCAGCGCCGTTCGCGGCGCAGGAAAAGGCGATTCAAGCGAACGGTGGAAGACCGGTGCCTTCGTCCCAGTTGAACCAGTTGCGTCCTGCAGGCGGGCAGAATGCAGGGACCGTGCAGCAACGCGTGCGGATTGCCCCGCCGGTGCAAGCAGGCGTCCACCAGCAGGGTAACCGTCCTGTGCAGGTGAGCAAACCCGTAAACGAAGCGCCGGCACAAAACGCCAAGCCCGTGCAGACGAACCGGCCCGTCTATCAGCCACCGGCACAGAATGGGCGCATCCGCGAAGACAGGCCACCCTCAGCGCAGCCTGTGCCGCGTGTCGATACCAATGCCCCTACGAATGCGAATCCCCAGACGAACAGAGCCGACCGTCCGCCGAGCTCTCCGCAACCGAACCCGCAGCAGCTGAAGTACCAACAGCAACAGGAGCAGTTGCGCCAGAAACAAACGCAGGAGCAACAGCGACTGCAGCAGAAGCAGGAAGCAGACCGTCAGCGGGTGCTACAGCGGCAGACGGACCAGCGCCAACAGGAGAAGCTCCAGCAGCAACAGCAACAGCAGCAACAAAAACTGCGGCAACGGCAACAAGTCCAGCAACAGAAGCTGAAACAGAAACAGCAAAAGCAGCAAGAAAAAGACGAGCGGCAGAACAATCGAAAGTAGAACGACAAGAACGAAGCATTTTTTAGCAGAACGGAAGCCTCTCGGGCGGGACGCCGGATGGAAACCGGCGCCCCGCTTTTTTTCTTTGCAGACCATTCGTGCGTGAACTACAGAGCAGGCTCGCGTACACTTTTGTCTTTAGGGATATGCGGAAGAGGCGAAAAACGCGACCAGGCGCCGCGGCGGTGGAAATCACTGGTCTCACCGGGCTGCCCGAAATCTCACCGGGAACGAGTCTGCCGGGCGAAATACTCATCGCCGTGAAGCGGCAAGGCCTGAGTCTTGAGAACGGCGACGTCCTAGTCGTGGCGCAGAAGATCGTATCGAAGGCGGAAGGCTGCGTGGTTTCTCTCGCGGAAGTGCGGGCATCGGCCGCGGCGCAGCGGATAGCGAAGGACATGCGGAAGGATCCCCGGTTCATCGAGGTGGTGCTGCGCGAATCGAAACGCGTCGTGCGCCGGGACAAGCGCGTGCTGATTGTCGAGACGCGTCATGGGCTCGTGTGCGCCAACGCAGGCGTAGACCGCTCCAACACCGGCACGAGCGAGTGCCTGACCATGCTCCCGCGCGATCCGGACGGCTCGGCAAGATGCATCGCGGCAGGACTGCGAAGGCGCTCGCACAAACGCGTGGCGGTCATCATCAGCGACACATTCGGCCGGCCGTGGAGGCTGGGACTTACAAATGTGGCCATCGGAGCGGCAGGCCTAGAAGTGCTACGAGACTTGCGGGGGAAGAGAGATGCTTCCGGACAGCGGCTGCGCGCGACGGTGCTGGCCGTGGCGGACGAACTGGCCTCCGCAGCGGGACTCGTGATGGGGAAGCTGACGCGCGTCCCGGTCGCAGTCATCCGCGGCTACCGCTATACTCGAGCGGGCCACGGAGCCGGGGGCGCAAAAGACTTGATTCGTCCCGCGGGAGAGGATCTGTTTCGATAGGACCATGGGCGAAGCGATTCATCGGGATTCGTCGCCATCGTCGGCGGACGCGGCCGCAGGTGTGAACGCCGAAGTGGTTCAGGCGCTCGAACGGGGACGGGAGGGGCGGGGCCTCGACCGACTAGCCGCGCTGCTGCTCTTCCAGAAGGCGCCGACCAAAAATCTCCTGAGCGCTGCCTCTGCCGTGCGCACTCGTTTCAAGGGCAAGGTGGTCACTTTTTCGCGCAAGGTGTTCATTCCCTTGACCACGCTTTGCCGCGACTACTGCAGCTACTGCACGTTTCGAAAGGACCCGGGCGAACCGGGTGCTCACTTCATGACGCCGGAGGAGGTGCTGGCGCTGACGGAGCGAGCGCGCGCAGCCGGCTGCAAGGAAGCGCTCTTCAGCCTTGGCGACCAGCCGGAGCGGATCTTTCCCGAGGCGCGCGAGTTTCTCCGGAAGCAAGGCTTCGAGCGGACGCTCGATTATCTGGCGGCCATGTGCGAAACGGTGTTGGCCACGACGGGTCTGCTGCCGCACTCGAATCCGGGCGTCATGGACGCGCAAACACTCCGGCGGTTGAAGGAATCCAATGCCAGCGCGGGCTTGATGCTCGAAAATGTGAGCCCGCGTCTGATGCGCGCGGGCGGCCCGCATGAGAACGCACCCAACAAAGTCCCCGGGTTGCGGCTGCGCACCATTGAAGAAGCCGGAAAGCTGCGCTTCGCCTTCACCACCGGCATCCTCATCGGCATCGGAGAAACGCTCGAGGAGCGAGTGGACTCGCTCGTGGCCATCCGCGAGCTGCACGAGCGCTACGGCCACGTCCAGGAAGTGATCGTGCAAAACTTCCGCGCCAAGCCGGAGGTTCCCATGGCCGCCAGCCCGGAGCCCACACTCGAAGACATGCTGCGCACGCTGGCCGTGGCCCGGCTGATTTTCCCCGGAGACATGAACCTTCAGGCGCCGCCAAACTTGAGCTACGACGATTTCCCGAAACTCCTCGAAGCGGGAATCAACGACTGGGGCGGGATCTCGCCGGTGACGAAAGACTTCATCAATCCCGAGGCGGCTTGGCCGGCCATCGCGCGGTTGCGCGAAAAGACGGAGGCGGCGGGAGCGGAGCTGTGCGAGCGGCTGGCCATCTATCCGGAATTTGCGCGGCGACCCGGCTTCGCCTCTCCCAAGGTGCTCGCGCGGTTGGAAGAGCTGGCCAATGCGGATGGTTACGCTCGCGGCGAGGCGGCGATACTCCGCCAATCGGTTTAGCGAAGATGGCTACTGGAAAACGAAAGCGCCGCGCGCCTGCTGCCAAGAGGGACAGCATCCGCATAGCAGCGCTGGCCGGCGGCGTGGGCGCGTCGAAGCTGCTGCTGGGACTCGCTTCGGTTACGGATCCGGCCAAGCTGACCGTCATCGTCAATACCGGCGACGACGTGGTTCTGCACGGGCTCAAGATTTCGCCAGACCTGGACATCGTCACCTACACGCTCGCCGGGGTCGTTAACCCAAAGACCGGCTGGGGATTTCGCGGTGAGTCTTTCCGCGCGCTTAAGCGTCTCGGCGTTTACGGGCGCGAAAACTGGTTTCACTTGGGTGACCGCGACCTAGCGACCCACATCCATCGAACAGCTATGCTCGCGTCGGGCGCGACGCTTGCGGAAGCCGCGGAATCGATTCGGAACGCTCTGGGGGTGAAGGCGCGAATCCTCCCGATGTCGAACCAGCCCGTACCCACCCTCATCGAGACGCGGGAAGGCGTTCTGAGTTTTCAGGAGTATCTCGTGAAGCGCCGAGCCGAGCCCGTGGTGCGCGGCATCCGGTTCGCCGATGTGGAGAAGGCGCAACCCGCGCCGGGCGTGCTCGAGGCGATTCGCGACGCAGAGCTGATCGTGATATGCCCCAGCAATCCGCTCATCAGCATCGGACCAATCCTCGCCGTGCCTGGAATTCGCGAAGCTTTGCGCGAGCGACGAGAAGACGTCGTGGCCGTGTGCCCCATCGTCGGCGGCAAATCGCTCAAAGGCCCTTCCGACAAGATGCTGGCGCAGATCGGCTATGAGGTGTCGGCCCGCGGCGTGGCGCGGCTGCACGCGGGCTATGCGGGCACGTTCGTAATCGATTCCGCTGACCGCGGCCAGACGGCTTCCATCCAGTCGCTCGGGATGCGCGTCGCGGTCGTGCCGACCGTGATGCGCACGCGAGCGCAGAAGGCGCGCCTCGCGCGGGCCATCGTGGCGCTACATCGAGGGCAGACCGGCGCAAAACCCGCCTAGGCCTATTTGAGAGGAAGGCCGGTGAAGCGGATCCCCGCGGCGTGGACTTTGTAACGCATGTTCAGGGTGATCAGCAGCGCGGTGATCTGTTCGGCGACCCTCGCATTTTCCAGCCGGCCGGCATCGAGCGCCCGGGCGCCGGGGATTTTCGCCACGAGGCCGGAAGCGACTTCCTTGGCGCGTTGATTGTCGCTGCAAACCAGGACGTCGCAATCCACGGGCGCGTCCGAGGTCAGCAACTCCGCGGATAGGTTCTGGAATGCGGCGGCCACGCTGACGCCTTGTGGCACGAGCTCGGCCGTTTCCTCCGCGGCGGACCCTTGCCAGACCCCGAGGGTGCGCGTCGCCGCTCCTCCTACCGTCGCCGCGAGCGGGACAGTCGTGTCAATCACAATCGTACCCGGTCTCCACGCGGCTTTGAGCTGCTTGAGCAGCGTGGCATGGCCGGAGAAGGGCACCGTGAGGACGACGATCTCGGCTTGCGCCACAGCAGAGGCGTTGTCCATGCCTGCAATGTCTGTGCCGCCGCCGACGCGTTGGGCAAGCTGCCGCGCAGTCTCTTCAGCACGGCGCGGGTCGCGCGAGCCGATGGCGATGCTCTCGCCGGCTCGGGCCCAGCGGTAGGCGAGTCCCAAGCCCTCCGGGCCGGTTCCTCCCAGAACTGCAATCCTCTGGCTCACGGCTCCCTCGCTTTCTCTCTCGGCGCTGCCGCTGGCTCCGATGCGCGACATCCCGCACGGTCATTGCGAGTGCTCATTATAGAGGGAACTGAGGGTTGCTTGTGGCCACGGCGTGAGAACGACAGCCGGATACGGTTGCCTTTCTATCTTCGACATTCCGCGAGAGCCAGACTGCTTCTAACGTTCGGAGGAACCGGACGGACGGGCGGATTCGGCAGAGTCGCCGGCTTCCCGGCGGCTCTTGATCTCACGCAGCGCGTAAACAGGCTTGTTCTGCGATTCGCCGGCAGCGTGCCCGAGCAGTGCCCCGAGCATACTTATGCCGATGAGCTGAAGTCCGCCGAGGAAACAGGCAATTCCGAGGAGCAGTAGGAAGCCGTGCCGTTCGAAAACGGGCGTGCCCAGGAAAACCTTGCCCAGAGTCAAGACCGCGCAGATCGCTGCGCCCAGAAGGGAAGCCGCCACGCCGGTCAGCCCCAGCAGGCGCAGCGGTCGCCGGGAGGAATTCAGGAGGAACTTCACGATCAGCAAGTCGAAAAGAGCGCGCGTCAGTTGCCTGATCTCGCCGATGGATTTCTCACTCTTGGGAGCTGCCCCTTGAATGGGAACTTCGGCGATGCGCGCGCCGGCCGAACTCGCCAGTGCGAGAAGTGAGCGATAGGGCTGGCCAGTGGACGTGGTTCCAAAATCCTCGCGGCGGTACGCCCTAAATGTTGAGCCGAGATCGCGCAGGCGGATTCCCGTGAGCCGAGTGATGAACCCGCTGGCCAGGCGCCTGACAAGCTGGCGCCACAGCCCGTCATCCTCGCGTGTCACCCGGCAGCCGCTGACGAGTTCGTAACCCTCTTCCAGCTTTGCCAGAAACAAGGGGATGTCTTCGGGGTTGTTCCGCAGGCCGCCATCCATCGTGATGAGCACGACCCCGCTGGCGAAGTCGAGGCCCGCCTGCAGGGCGGTTGCCGGGCCGAAGCTGCGGCGCAGCCGCAAGACGTTGACGCGGCGGTCGTGCTCGTAAATGTCGAGGAGCACTTTGTAGGTGTCATCACGGCTGCCGTCGTCCACGAAGACGAGCTCGTAAGGCTCGCCGGTCGAATCCATCACTTCGGTCAGCCGGATGTACAGAGGCGGCACGCTTTCCTGTTCGTCGGAGAGCGGGACGACGACGGAATACGTGATGAAGCTTTCATCCTTCATGGGTTGAGAGCCGGGGGCGCCGGTAGTCTATCAAGCCGATTCGCCGCGGGCGAGTGGATTTCTTCGCCGGAAACGGGGGGAAGAAGAAGGAGGCGGCGCCTGTGCCGGATGCGATGCAGCTTTGTCGCCACGCCGCGAACTGTACTATTGACCGCTGCGGAGGACAACCCTACGATGAGTCCCAGGGGAAGATCATGACCACTCGCACGCGGACGACGCACAAGCTCGGTGGGACCGGCTTTCAGGAAAAGCGGCGTGGCCGGCGGATGAATTCGCGCGTGCTCGTGCGCTTGGATTGGGAAGATACAGGCGGCGTGAAACACTCGGCCCAGGCTCACACGCGTATCGTCAACCCCTACGGCTGCCTGGTGGTGCTGCCGGATGAATTCGCGCTTGGCCAGCCTATCCAGCTGACGAACCTGGCGGCCCAGCAGACAAATCCCGCTACCGTGGTCTGGAAGGGGAACGAGCAGCCGGACGGCTGGGAATACGGCATCGAAATGACCAACCCGGAGATGGACTTCTGGGGGCTCGATCTCTAAGCCGCTGGAACCACAGCTCATTACCTGCCCCTTCCTCGATTCACCGTGCTGTAACAATGAAGCTGTGGCCAAACATGGAGGCTTCTCCTCTCTGCCCCGTGGCCCGGCCCGCTCCAAGTTCAGGCAACCTCCCCTGTGGGCAACGACTCAAATGGTGTGTTGGACCTGTGGTGGGATTGGTTGACCATTCGCCTTGACTGCCGGGGGAAGCAGCACTGGTTCCCAGGGCCTCGCGTTCGGGTACTATTGAAAAGCACTATATGCCGGAGTAAACTTCGCTCCTCGCACAACAAGACGATGTCGCGGCCTCCTTGAACATAGGCGTGGGGGAAACTTTCCTGACAGAGGGACGGATGGTTGCCGGCCAAATGATTGCCTGCGGTCTGTATGCTCCATGCCCGCTCCGGTTCTTGAGCGCCTGCCGTTTGTGTGCGCCGGTCCTCGACCGGCGAGTCGATTCTCTCCGATGAAGGAGTAGCCCATGCAGAATCCCCTGAATCTGCGGCCCGTTTCGCAGGAAGACTTGTCGAGTTCTCGCCTCCGCATCGGCCTCATGGCTCTTCTGCTCCTGTTCTTTTTGTGCGGGAACACTCGCGTCGCGCAGGCGCAGCAGCAGCCGGCGCCCCAGGCGGCGCAGAGCGCCTCGTCGCCAGCCGTGTACGTGCCGTCCCGGATCACTCAGGCCGTGGACGAGACCAAGCTCACTCTGTTGAGAGGGAACGTTCACCCGCTCGCGCGCCCGGAATTCGATCGCGGCGCCGCTCCTCTCGATTTGCCCATGCAGCGCATGATGCTCGTTCTGAAGCGCAGCCCCGAGCAGGAAGCCGCCCTCGCGAACCTGCTCGATCAGCAGCAAGACAAGTCCTCGCCGAACTATCACAAGTGGCTCACGCCCGAGCAGTTCGGCCAGCAGTTTGGCCCGTCCGATGCCGATATCCAGACCGTGACGCTGTGGCTCGAGTCGCAGGGCTTTCAGGTGGCGCAGGTAGCCAAGGGCCGCACCGTGATCGAATTCTCCGGCACGGCTTCTCAGGTGCTAGGCGCCTTCCACACCGCTATCCACAAATTCGTCGTCAACGGAGAAGAGCACTGGGCCAACGCAACCGACCCGCAGATTCCCACCGCGCTCGCTCCGGTCGTCGGCGGCGTCGTCTCGCTCCACAACTTCCTGGCGAAGCCGCAGCACAGGCTGTCGAACACGAAATTTACGGCCAGGTACGCGCCCGGTGTGCAACCCGAGTTCACTTCCACGACAGGTTTGCATGCCCTTGTACCCGGGGACTTCGCGGTGATCTATAACGCCAATTCGTTGTACGCCGCTGGAACCAATGGCTCCGGGATTACGATCGCCGTCGTCGGCCGATCCAACATCAACGTACAGGATGTACAGGATTTCCGCACCGTGTTCGCACTGCCACCCAATTTCACACAAGCAAACATCGTGGTGGACGGTCCGGACCCCGGTGACCTGGGCGGCGGTGAGGAAAGCGAGGCCGTGTTAGACGCCTCCTGGTCCGGAGCCGTGGCGCCGAACGCGACAGTGAAGCTTGTCGTGTCTGCTTCGACGAACGACGCAGACGGCGTGGATCTTTCGGAGTTCTATATCATTGACAACAACCTAGCCGACGTCATGTCCGAGAGTTTTGGAAGTTGCGAAGCACAAACAAACGGCACGGTAGCACAGGACATTGCTGTGCTCGCTGAGGAAGCGGCCGCTCAGGGAATTACCTACCTGGTCGCTTCGGGGGACAATGGGTCTGCGGGGTGCGACGATTTCAATGCTTCCGCAGCGATAGCCGGCCTCTCCGTCAATGTGTTGGCCTCTACGCCGTTCGACATTGCCGTCGGTGGCACTCAGTTCAACGACATCGCAAACCCCAACACGTATTGGAATCCGGCGAACTCCAGCACTGGAGTCTCGGCCCTTTCGTATATTCCTGAAGATGTGATGAACGAAAGCTGCAGCGTGAGCGGGTGCGGGCAACAGAACGCGAATCTCTTTGCCGGCAGCGGTGGCGCTAGCGTTTTCTTCACGAAACCTCCCTGGCAGGCGGGAGTGACCGGTATCCCGGCTGCCAACTGGCGAGTTCTGCCCGACGTATCTCTAAGCGCGGCGGATCACGATCCCTACCTGATTTGCCTGACCGGTTCTTGCCACACGACAGGAAACATCTCTTTCGCAGGAGTATCCGGGACCTCCGCCTCGACGCAGGCCTTTACCAGCATCATGGCTTTGGTGGACCAGAAAGCTGGTGGCCGGCAAGGGCAAGCGAACTACGTGCTTTATCCCCTGGCAGCGGCCGAGACGCTGGCGAACTGCAACGGGTCTTCTACCACGGGTTTGCCGAACAGCGCCTGCGTTTTCAACGACATCACAGTGGGCAACAACTCGGTGCCCTGTGCAACCGGCTCGCCCAATTGTGGCAGCTCGGGGTTCCTCGTTACGACCTCCGGCGGCTCAACTCTTGCGTACGCAGCGGGTACCGGATTCGATTTGGCTACGGGTCTGGGCTCCGTGAATGTCGCGAACCTCGTCAATCAATGGAGCACAGTCAGGGCCAGCAAGGCCACCACCACGACCCTCCTGCTCAATAATGGAGCTGCAGTGAACGTCCAGCATGGTGTGTCGGTGCCTGTGACAATCACGGTAGCCGCCATGCCTCCCGCTACGGGTACCCCCACCGGCGATGTTTCCCTCGTGGCGAACTCAACAACGGGGCAGGGCGTGGACTTCAACACATTGAACGGCGGAGCCGTAACTTGGAGCACTAACCAGCTTGCTGGCGGCACCGGTTACCAAGTGACCGCGCACTACGCCGGGGACGGCACGTTCGCGCCCAGTGATTCCCTTCCGGTGACCGTGACTGTCACGCCGCAGAACAGCTTCACAATACTGAGCGTTTTGTCCTCGAACCAGCTTGGCAGTAATCTCGGATTCCCCAGCAGTAGTGCCTATGGCAGCATTCCGGCATTCCTCCGAGCCGACGTCAGCGACAACGCTGGGGTGCCTAATTTTGCCATGACTGGAACTGTTGATTTTAAGGACAACGGCGTCAGTCTGTTCGCTCCTGCCATCGCCGTGAGCGCAGAAGACACGGCCATGACGCCGCAAGGTTCGTTCTTACCTGCCGGCGCGCATTCCATCGTTGCCCGTTACAGTGGAGATCCAAGCTTTAACACAAGTTCTTCGTCAGCCGCCGTTTTCACCATCACCCGGGCCCCGACGACAGCTGCGCTCCAATCGAGCGCCAGCAACATTCCTGTGGGGGGGAGCGTCACGCTCACTACCACGATCAATACCCAGAGCAGCGGCATCGCGCCAACGGGCACCGTTCAGTTCTTCAACGGGGGCACTCTGATCTCCGGCGCCGTCACCTACACTCCCGCGAATGGGGCTGCAACTTGTCCCCCCACAGCATGCGCGTCATTGACGGCCACGCTCACCACGACCCTTTCCGCTTCCTTGCTACAGCGCAACAACGTCTACTACGCTTCGAACCGCCCAAAGGGCTCGGGCTGGTTGTTTGTCTCCAGCGGGCTGATGCTCGGCTTCCTCATTCTGCCGGGCGTCCCCGCAAAACTGCGCCGCCGGAAGGGTTTCTTCATCGTGCTGTTCCTCGCCTTAGCTGTTCTCTCGGTGGGCGTCGTTGGCTGCGGAGGCGGCGGGGGCGGAGGTGGTGGTGGCGGTGGTGGCGGCACCGCACTGCACATCAGCGCCACCTACAGTGGCGACTCGAATTACGCGACTTCGACCGCCCCGGCGATCACCATCACAGTCCGATGAGTTAGTGCCGGTTTCTCATCTCCGGGGCGCCAATCCTCACGGGGTTGGCGCCCCGTGGTTTTTTCTCATTCGCTTTGCCGTACTGTTCCGTATCGGCACAGCATCAGTACTTGCATTACTTCGGCTGTCCTTGACATGGCGCAGAACGCTGCTAGCATTGCGCCATCCCCTTCCGGACACGGCTAAACTTCCGCGCGCAGCCCTTTCCTGCACGCGGGGGAGGGAACCATGCAGAAGGAAGATCGACGGGTCCTTCCGCGTTACCAGGTCCACATTCCGCTTCGCTTCCACGCGATCGGCCTGATCGAAGAAACCGCCGAAGAACTCACCGAGTCGCTGAATATTTCCCGGCGCGGAGTTTACTTCGCCTCGCAAGCGCGGCTGAGGGTGGGCACGCCGGTCGAATTAACCCTGAGGATGCCTCGCGAAGTGACTGGCACGGAGGCGATCGAAGCGCGCTGCTTCGGCCGAATCATCCACCTGCAGGCCGGCCTCTATGCCGACGGCCGCACCTGTTACGGCGTGGAGATCGAGAAGTTCGCCTCTCCGGCCTTCGCCGGGGCGCGTGCGAGTTGAATGTTTGGCGGCGCGGAGATCAGCGCTTCGGTGCCGGCCCCGGCTGCATCAGTACAGGCGTGGTGAAAGTCGCCTTCGCGCTGGCGACGTTCTCGTGGTCATCGGAAACGCGCACGGCGAGCGTGTGCTCGCCGGGCAGGAGTCCGCGGAGCACAAGCTCGTACTTTTCTTCGCGCGCGTCGCTTAGGTCGCCCACGGGATTGACCAGCGTCCAATCCTGCGCGTCGAGGCTGTATTCGGCGCGCTCGAGCGGGCTCGAAGCGTCCCGCGCGCTCCAGCGGATGCGAACGTCGCTGCCGCCCGCGGCGACTGGCTGAGCGGCGGGCCCTTCGATCGTCGGCGGCGTGTTGTCCACGACCAAGCGGTCGCTCACCAGTTCCCCCGTGCGCGCCAGCGCGGGCGGATTCGACGGCGCATCCGAGGCGACGATCTTCAGGTAATACGTGCCGTCCGCCATCGCCGTGGTGTCCCAGGAATAGAACTTCGTGTCGATCTTGTCCTTGAGCAGTTTCCACTCACGCTCGCCCTCGCCGCGGTAAAAGATTGCGTATTGCAGGTCGTCGTCGTTGTCGTCGTGGGCGCTCCAGAGAACCCCGCGGTACCCCTTCTGCGCAAAGCCCTGCGGCGGCTCAAAGCGCGACCTGCCCCGTTCGCTGCCGCTTGGCTGCGCCACAGCGGGGCCGTACGTCACCGCCGCATTCGCCTGCGGCGGGAGCTTCAACTGCACCGGCATCGGAGCATTCGGAGCTGCCCCGGCCATGGCGCTCAGCACGCGGACTCCAGAATCTTGCAGCACGATGGCGTCAACGACGGGAGCGGCGTTGCGCGGAAGGTAGGCCAGGCTCACCCAATCAATCTCCGGCTCCGGCCAGCCGTCGCGGATGACGGCCTTCCACTGAACAAAATGTGCCGCTGGGCACTCGGCCCTCTTCTCTCCCGACGCAGAATAAGGACCGAACCACTTGCTCCATTCTTTCCCTGGGTCCGACGTGTTCCCCGAGCGAACGTAAAACTCGACGCGCGGCTTCCCGGCCAAGCCTTCCTCCGCGCCTCCCGGCCCCCACCATTCCAGGCGTCCCCATTCGGAGAAAAGCTGCGCGTCGAATGACGTGGATTCGTAGCTGCCCTCGGTTTCGCGTTCCGGGCCGAGGGTCACCACCTTCCCCGGATTGGCGGTGCTCAAGAAGAGTTTCCCGCTCGATGCGCGGACGAGCCCGGTCACCTGCGATGCGCCGGCTTTGGCGACATTCGTGAAAACGCCGGGGCCTTCGACCTGGATGACAGCGCCGTTGTTTCCCGTGCCGAGAAGCAGCTTCCCGTCGGCAGAAAAGCCCATCGCATAGACCAGCTCCTCGCGCGAGCTCCACAACTCTTCCGGCGCCCCGTCGGGAGCAATGCGATAGACCGCGCCGGAGTTGACCGCCTGGAAGGGAGCAAACACTCCCGGTTGTTGTCCCACCGTCACTCCAGTCGTCACTGTCGCTATGGGGACAGCAGTTCCTGTGGAGATGGAGGCAACGGCTTGCGCCGGAATCGCCGGAGCCGGGGTCACGCTCGGCGCGACGCGTTGTTTCTCGCCGATTGCCGCTGCGTAGATGTTCCCGGCAGCATCCGTGACGATGCTTGTGACTTCCTTCTTCGCCGTCTCGTAAACAACGAAAGCCTCCGGTCCGGTGGCGCCGCCCGGAGTCCTCGCGTCAGCGCTCGAAGCGCCCGCGCTCGGCAGCGTGACTCGCAGGATGCGTCCGCTCGGCTCGGTGCCCGCGAGCAGATGGCCCTTGCCGTCCAGCGCGAGCACGCGAATGTGAGTTTCATCGGTCGAGTAGAAGACCTCGCCCTTGCCTTCCGGAGTGACGGCGAAGATTTGCCCCTTGTCACCCGTAGCCACGTAGAGACTCCCGTCGGGAGCGACCGCGAGGTCCCAAATGTATTTTGTCTTGGGATCGAAGAAGACCGATTTTTCGCCCTGCGGCGTGACGCGATAGACCTTCCCATCCGGACTCGTGGCGGCGTAGAGATTGTCCTTGGCATCGAACGCAATCGCTTGAACCGCGAGTTCGCTCGCTTCAAAAACAGTGGTCGCCTTGCCCGTCTCATCGAAGCGGAAGACTTTTGCGGGCGAGCCCCCGGCGGCGCAGAGCCGGCCTTTGGCATCGAACCGTGCCGTCCACAGAAACTGCGTGCTGGCATCGGCGAAGGCCGTGAAGCGCGGAGCAAGCTCGAGCCGGCCGTCGCTGCGGAGCGCCACGCCCTTGGCCGTGCCCTTCAAGAATTCTTCATAGGTGGACTGGCGCCAGTGGCGCGTGTGCTCGGCGAGGGCGGTGCCTGCCGACACGGCGAACGCCGCGAGAAGAATGCCCGTTCCGATGCCTGGAAAACTCTTCATGCCGGTTCCTCGCTTCCAGACGAAATGCGCCGCTCACTTCACCGTGACCGTCAGGCTGACCGCCCCGGAAACCACTGCGTTCATGGGCAGGGACCACTCCCCGGCCAGCGATTCCCGCTGAAACTGCACGCTGCCGGGAGCATTGCGGCCATCGAGTACGGTCATTTCCGAGAGCGGCACGCTCGGCAGTTCTCTGTCGTCGAACACCAGAGTCGGCGCGGCGGTGAAGACGCTGACGTACAGCCGGTCGTTCCGTCTTTCCTTGTTGACGAGCGCGATGAGCTGATCCAGCCCGCCGGGACCAGGCCCCATTCCGAAGGACATGCCCAGCGGGCGAGTCGCCCGATTCAGCCCGCTCGCATCGCTGACCAGCAGGCGCAGGGTCGAGCCGCGCACCGCCTGCTCGGGAATCGTGATCGGCACTTCCACGACTCGCGGCGCGCTGCGATAAGGTCGCAGCAGGACTTTGACGGCCAGCCCATCGCCGGGAAACACTTCATTCTTCTCCAGCCAAGCGCCGTCAATCGTTGCTGACTGGCGCTCGGGCACGCTTTCGACGCGCAGGCTGATCCGTTCGATTTTCGGGGTCTCGTAGGTGTTCGAGAAGATGCGGGCAAACAAGGTTTGCACCGACGTTGCCACCTGCAAGCTGTCCGGAGCCAGAAAGTCGAGCGGCGCGAACTCATTGTCGAACCGCACCGGCGTATGGCCATGAATGGCGATCTCGCCCGCCAGGCGCAGCGTCGTGCCTTCTCCATAGGCCGCGTTGGCCGTGATTCCCTGAAACGTGGTGATGGCCACGAGCACCGGCGTCAACTTGGGGTCCTGGACCATCTCGAAGTGCATTTTCTTTTCGCCCGATGGCGCAGAGAACGAGAGATCGAGCGGAATCATCGGTGGCGCGGGTCCCAGACGGCCCACCACCGCCGTGAGGCGGTCCTGCGAAATCGTGCCGATCGAGCCGGCCACGTTCACGATCTTCGTCGAGGCCATGCTGGAGGAAAGCGTTGTGAGCACGCGCGCGCGTGCCATCGGCCACTGCACGTTGCCCAGGCCCAGCAGCGGATGGCCGCACAAGAACACGTGGTCGCCTTCGATTGCGGTCACCGTGCATGCGGAGTAGATCGAGGCGTCACCCTGGACGAGTACCATTCCGACCATGTCTCCGGCGGCAAGCTTGGCGTCATCGGGACGCGGACGAGCGGTGCCCCCTTGCGTCGCCACCACGCCGTAACCCTCGAGCTGCGGCGCGTAGCGGCGAAGTGTTTCCGGCTGGAAACCGGAGAAGACGAGTGGAGTCTCAATCGGTTGAAGATACGCGGCGCCGGATAGCCCGGCGCGCTCGGCGAACTCTTGCGGCAGAGGTCCCCACGGCGCGGGCTGCGCACCAGCGGAACCCGCCGCAGGCGCCTCCGCGGGCGGGTGCAGAACGTCTTCGATGGGCGTCACTCCTGCAATGGCTTCCTTGGTGAAAATACCCAGCTTCAGCGAGAGCGCCCCCGCCAGCTTTCCTTCGATGTACACCGGGCTGCCGCTCATCCCGGCGACCACGCCCGTGTGTTCGACCTTGGGACCCTTGAGTTGCACCAAAATGATGGATTGCCTTGGGCCCAGCAAATTCGGCATGATGCCGACTACTTCGAGGTCAAACCGCTCGACCTCGTCGCCCGCGAATATCGTGTAGCCGTATCCCTGCATGCCCGGACGCACTTGATCGAGCGGCATGATCTCCGGCGCTTGCGTCGTGTCCGCGGCGCGTGCAGGGGGAGAAAGCCACAGCGCCGCCGAAAACGTGCACATCGCCGCCGCTAGAATCGCAGGAAGAACTGTAGGAAAAATTCCCCAAGTGAGAATGCGGGCGAGACGACGATGATCCGAGGCTGAGCGCATTAATCTTTGATGATACTAGCCCCCGCCTCTCCGTAGCAATCCGCTCCGCTTCGTGTTTGCTCCGCGTTGTGTAGCGCCCTGCTTCTCTCTGTCATTCTGAGCATAGCGAGGAATCCCTCTTCGCATTGCGCCGCCCTCTTCACCTGGCCGCTGGTCTTTGCTTGAGTAGCGGCTGCCTTTCGCGGTGGGAGTTTGCCCCGGTGCTTTCCATCGGGGCCCGCCGGATGCATCTTCGGGGCCGGATGCACTCGCGGGACCGCTGCCATGCGGCTGACGAGGCGACGCACGGGGCGTTTACCTCGACGTTTTCGGTCCGGGCGTCCCGAATGTCCTTGCGGGACGTGAGGGGCTTTTCGGCCCCATCCTTCGGCAGAGCTGAAGTGAGGAGCTCTTCGCCGGAGATGGCTTTTCTCCTTCCTCGCGCAACCGCCTTCTTTTCTTTCATTTCCGCGGGAACATCGCGTAGTGGGTCACCTCCGGTTTGGCGACGATGCGTCCAGAACCGATCTGGGCTTCCCAGGACCCCGTTTATGGACCGGTAGGTCCACATATCCCGTTACCCGACTTATCAGGAGTTAGCCCGCCGCTGCCAGGCCAGATTCTGCAGAACTCATCTTCGAACCGCAGGGATTGCCGCGCCACGCGCCGGTTCGGAGAATCACGGGACAGGCTGTAGGGGGAAGGGATCTCCGCGGGGAAGAAGCACGGTGGCGGATGGACGAAACGCGAGATCGAACATCGACCGCTTGACCACAGATCGGGTCTCCGCTAGGCTCTAGCGGCGTTGAATTGTAGTTTCCCACCGGGTTACCTAGGTTTTCTATAGCAGGTCACGTTCGCAAAAAAGGGGGGATAAAGACGATGAGAAAAGTCACCAGCTTTCTATTGGGAATGTCACTTGCGGTCGCCTGTGCGTGTGTGGCAGCGGCGCAGGAGAAGTCGCCGGAGAGCGCGTCTGTGCCGAAAGTGTTACAGATCACGCGAGAATTCGTAAAACCCGGAAAGGCAGGAATGGCTCACGAGAAGACGGAGAGCCTTTTCGTCGAAGCGATGAAGCGGGCCAAGTGGCCGACGTACTACTTGGGCATGACTTCGCTTTCGGGCAAGTCGCGCGCCTTATTCCTGACGTGGTATGAGTCCTTTGAAGCGTGGCAGAAAGACGGGGACGCGGTCGAAAAGAACTCCACGCTTTCCGCAGCCCTGGACCACGCCGCCATGACGGACGGCGAGTTGTTGGACTCGGTGGATCAGGGGGTATTTGCTTTTCGGGAGGAGATGAGCCTGCGGCCGCGAACGGACCTCTCGCCCATGCGCTACGTGGAAGCCACCCTCTTCCACGTTCGCCCGGGCAAGTATAAGGAATGGAGTGAACTCGTAAAGATGGCCAAGGCGGGCTACGAGAAGGCTGTGCCCGACGCGCACTGGGGCATGTACGAGGAATTGTATGGAGGCGATGGCGGCACGTATCTCTTGCTAAGCGCTCACAAGACGCTGGCGGAAATCGATCGGGGCTTCGCGGACGACAAACTGTTCGAGGCGGCCATGGGTGAAGATGGCATGACGAAATTCAGCGAACTCATCGCGGTCTGCCTCGAATCTTCGCAGCAGCAATTGTTTGCGATCAACCCGCGTATGAGCTACGTGCAGGATGAATGGATCAAGGCCGATCCGAAATTCTGGAAGCCCAAACCTGCCGCCGCTTCTGCCGCAAGAGCACCGGCGGAGGAGAAGAAAACAAAGCCGTAGGCATCCGCAGAGCGTCACATTACGGCTGATCGCTAGACCGGGTGCGGGGGTGTGTTTGCAGTCCGCTCGCTCCGACACCCTCTCCCTCCGCTACAGACGATTTGCAGGACGTGTGGCCGGGGCACCAAGTGTGGAGACGAATTGGGGTGCCCATCGCATCGGATTTACGCGCTGGGCGTCTACCCCAACGTTTTCGGTCGGGGCGTCCCGAATGTCCTCGCGGGACGTGTGGGGCTTTTTAGCCCCATCCTTCGGGAAAATTGAAGTGAGGGGCCCTTCGCTGGAGGTGGCTTCCCCCCTCGCCGTCCAACCGCCCTCTTTCTTTTCCCTTGTCGCAACTCCAATCACACCACCTTTCCTTCACGTTCGTGCTCCGCAGCCGGGCGGACCCCAGCTACGATGAACAGATCGTCGTGGCGTGTGGAGAGAAACTGGCGCACGGCTAGTGGTGCCGACGGGACAGAGAGAGAGGGTGGTCGAGTCTGTATCGGAATCGGCCTGACCAGGGGGCTGGGCGAGGAAAGTGTGGCAGAAAGAGGCCGCAAGATCGGGCAATTCCGGCAGTTGCTAGTGTGGATGGCAGACCGTCGGGAGTGCTCCCGATGAGAATCGTTTTACAATGTTGCGAGCGGGCGAGATGCGCGTACAATGGTGCCGTTTTTGAGGTCGAAAAGGAAATTCCGGCTTATACATAAGGTAGCTCACTGCCAAGTTGCAGAAATCCCCGAAGGGGGTTTACCCGTATGAGAAAAATCGCCGCTCTGCTCACCATAGGCCTGGTACTCCCCCTCACCTTGCATCCGCAAGATACAGATCGGACGGAGTGCATGCGGCGCTGCACCGCCCCGGCTCGGGACCCCGATCTTGAGCGACAGGAGATTGTCAATCTCGAGCGCGAGGCGGCTCGTGCCATTCAGTTGAGTGATGGCACGTTTTTCCGGCGTGTTTATGGCGATGATTTCAGCGGCACTCTATCCCACGGCGAACCGGTGAACAAAACACAGTTCATCAATGCCGTGCAGTCCCCCGCAATCGAGTATGAAGCTTTCAACGCTTCCGACATCAAGGTACATATCTACCGGGAGACTGCCGTTGCGACTTGCACGTGGTCATCGCGGGCCGTCGTGAAGGGGCAGCACCTCTCCAGCCAGATGCGCGTGATCCACGTTTATGTCGCTGGCCCCAACGGCTGGAGAGTCGTCTCCGGTCAGGCGACACAGCTCCCACCTTATTCACCACAGCCACTCTAACGCGTTCTTTGCAAGATTTGGAAAGCATCGATGACAGCCGCAAGGCTGAATTCCAGTGCAGAACTCTGTAGCGTCTTCGACACGCGATAGTAATATAGGGCCTCGGTCAACGCTGACCCTAAAATGGGCAGCGCCCTCCTAAGGAAGCTCACTCATGCCTGGCCCGACATCCATCCAACGAATCGATCTGTAGACGTCAACCTTAGGCGGGTAGCCCAGGCTTCGCCGACGGGTCTAGTTTTGAGGGTGCTTTTGCCTTCTCCTTCCCGCCCGCCTCACTTTTCCACAATCCGTTCGAATGCCTCCTAAGTAACGTATTGACTCTGTAGTTAGTCGGTGGTAATAATCCCCGTGATTCGCCGCCCCAATCCTACTAACTTCCCTAGAATCAACACTTACAAAAAACGCGCCTGCAACCCATGCAGAATCAACATTTACAAATTCGTTGAACTTAAAACCCTTTTGGAATCAACACATACCGAGAAAGGACGGTGTCCCCCCTCTTTTCCACAGCCTCAGCCCTTCCCATCGGCTTTCCTCGGGACGAGCAAACCGCCGCCTTAGTCCAATGGCACAAGCGCAGACGCCACACTGTGACTGCCGATCGGCCAAGCGCGAAGCTCTGCCTTCTTGCGTGCTACACTCTTCCAAAATGGGCAAGCAGACAATTCAACCGGCGCGCGCGCTGAACGGCGGGCTCGAGCCTCCCGGCGACAAGTCCATCTCGCACCGTCACGCGATGCTCGCTGCGCTCGCGGACGGCACCAGCGAGCTGCGCCATTTCTCTTCGGCCGCCGACTGCCGCAGCACTCTTGGCGTCGTGCGTGCGCTCGGCGCCACGGTGGAGATCGAGAAGAACCGCGTCCGCATCACCGGCCACGGGTTGCGGGGGCTGCGCCATTCGCGCCGCACTCTCGACGCCGAAAACTCCGGCACGACCATGCGCCTGATGTCCGGCATCCTCGCCGGCCAGCCCTTTACCTCGAAGATCACGGGCGATAAATCGCTCGTGAAGCGGCCGATGCGCCGCGTGGTTGAGCCATTGCGGCAGATGGGAGCGGAAATCGAAGCGCGCGACGGGGAATTCGCACCGCTCGAAATCCGCGGCGGAAATCTGCATGCCATTGATTACGCCATGCCGGTGCCCAGCGCCCAAGTGAAGTCGGCGGTTCTGCTGGCCGGGCTTTTCGCCGCAGGCACGACCTCAGTCACGGAGCCGGTGCGTACGCGCGATCACACCGAGCGGGCTCTCGCGGAATTCGGCGCGAGGATTGAGAAGGAAGGCCGCACGGTTCGCGTCCACGGTTTTGGCGCGGCAGCGGACGGGCAGCTCGAGCCGAAATCGTTTGACGTTCCCGGCGATCTCTCCTCGGCGGTGTTCTTTTTGTCCGCGGGACTGCTCCTGCCGGATTCCAACCTGCTGATTCACCGCGTGGGTCTGAACCCAACGCGCACCGCTGTGCTCGACGTGCTTTCCTTCATGGGCGCGCAACTGAAGATCATTTCGCTCGAGTGCGGAACCGGAGAAATCGTCGGGGACATTGCCGTGCAGTCGTCGCAACTCTCGGGCGGCGTCATCGAGGGCCAGCAAGTGGCGCAATTGATCGACGAGCTGCCGATGCTGGCGGCGCTCGGACCGTTCACCGAGCAGGGCATCGAGATCCGCGATGCGCGGGAGCTGCGCGTCAAGGAAAGCGATCGCATCGCAGCGATGGCGGAGAACTTGCGGCGCATGGGTGCGCATGTCGAGGAGCGGCCGGACGGCTTGCGCGTCGAGGGCCGCTCAGCAGGAAATCTGCACGGCGCGGAAATCGATCCCTGTGGTGACCATCGCATCGCCATGGCTTTCGCCGTCGCGGCGCTCGCCGCGCAAGGCCCAACGGTGATCCGCGACGCCGAGTGCGCGGGGGTCTCCTATCCGGAGTTTTACACCGAACTCAATCGCCTCGCTGAACGTTAGGAGATCGTTTGGAGTGTGGCGTGAGGCGGCAAGCCGGCTGATATGTCAAAGCTTTGCGGCACGAAGAGAACTAGCCGGCTTTGCGAAGGACGATCGAGCCGTAAGTAGTTTTCAAAGTGATCTTCGGCCCGTGTGTGCCGACCTTGCCTTCGAGATGCGAATTTCCTTGCGCGTCTTTGGTCAGCTTCAGCGCGTCGCCGGAGAAATCGGACTCGATCTCGCCGGAGTGTGAATCGGCTTGAATCTCGAAGCTCGAGTTCGCCGGCAATGTCACCGTGATTCCGGACGACTCGTTGGACACGGTGATATCGTCCTTCGGCGGCTGCAAGAAACGCAGCTCGACGTTTCCGGCGCGATTCTCGATCGCAAGCTTCCCGGTAACGTTTTCCAAGGTGATGTCTTTCGAGCTGGTGCGCAGCGAGACGTTCCCGGTCGCATCGTAGAGCTTGAAGTCGCCTAGTTCGCTTTCGAGATGGCCCGGGAGCCGGGAAACAGTCAGATCGGCGCGCTGAGAAACCAGGTGCACGCCCTTGGCGATCTTTTCGGCGCGGATCGTGCCCGAGAAGTCGCCGTTGAGGGTCATGCCCCCCGCAGCATTGGCGACATCCACATCGTCGCCGTTTCCCGTAATCTTCACATCGCCTTTAGCGTCGGACACCTTCAAGTCGCCGCGGTTCATCTCCACGTTGACTCCGGCGCAGTCGCTGATTTCAACGTCGCCCCGCTGGTTGTTGACGTGCAATGAGCCCATGAGGCCGGTGGTCTTGACGTCGCCATGGTCGTTGCGCAGGGTCAGGGATGCCAGCAGCGGCACGCGCGCCTCGATATCCACCCCTACGCGTTCGTTGTCCGACTGGCCCTCCGGGTGAACGTCGAACCCTCCGGCCGTTTGTTCGATGACGACGTTGACAGGAGCTGCAGCACGTTGGGCTTCTTTGTCGTCCCACGCGCGCACGGACTTCTTCGCGGTCACCTGAAGCTGCGTGGTGTTTTCCGCGCGAACGGTGATGTCGCCGTTCGTGGTTCGGATGGTGACTTGCGCGTTGGGCGGCACGGGCCTCGGAGCGACCTCAATATCGTAAGTGTAGGAGTTGGCGCCAAGGATCCCGGGAATCTCCGCGTCTGGTGCATGGCGTCGGACCCACTCGATGCCCGCAATAGTTCCGATCAGTGCGAAGAGTCCGAGAACGAGCAGGATTTCACTGCCCCGGACGGTTCGTGGCGCCGCCGCTCCCGCTCCGGCAGCGGCTGGACGATACGTCATCCGCTCCACGAGCTTCACGACACCCCAGAGAATCAGCAGGGCAGGCCACCAGCGCCAGAAAATATCCCAGAGCGGAAAGTCGCCGCGGAAATAGTGGAGGAGGAGAATCACTCCGAAGAGAACCAGAATGATGCCGCTGAAGAGCGATGGCGATCGTCTGCGTCCGTTGCTCATGGTCGTGGCCGCGTCCTCACTGTTTGTTATGACCTTCGCCCGATGAAGTCGACTCGATGAGCTTGATGGCGCCGATGACGAGCAGAATCACCGGCCAGGTCCGGCCAAAACCAAACTCTCCGTAGAATTGGCCGATCAGGAAAAGCACACCAATCGTGATCAGAATCGCAGGCCCCATCAAGCTGCGAACCGTACAACGCTGGCATTGGCATTTCGTTTCGTCAGCCATGGTTCAGACCTCCTAGGACCGTCGGCCGAAGCGCTTCCAGAGAAGCGCAACGCCAATCGCGATCAGAAGAACAGGCCACCATTCTCCCATCCGATCGAAGATGTCGAAAAACCTGTCGAGCAGAAACAACGCACCGATAACAATCAGAACGATCGGGCCAATGGGTCTGTCACTGCTCCACGCCCAGGCCGAGGCAGGCGCCGCCGGATTAAGGGACTTCATCCGAGCGGTATGGAAGGCATCGATCACCATGTACACGCAAAAGGCGCCGGTCATGATTCCGAAAAACGGCTGGCCACGGCCAGTGCTGTCCAGGGTAATGAGTCCGGCGAAGATGAGCACATGGATCACAGCCTTCATGAATTCGCCGTTGTAGACGGCGCCAAGGCCGGGGATAAACCCGAGGAAGAGAGCCAAGCCGGGGTTCGGGCCGGGCTGGACTTGAGCAGCGGCTGCGGGAGCCGGGGCCGTCTGCTGGTGCGAAACTATTTCCGCCAGGCAATTCTCGCAGTACAACACTCCCTGGACTTCGCGCGTGCATGCGGCGCACAGTGCCCGCCCGCAATTGCGGCAAAAGCCGGTTGCTTCGACGTTGGTATGGATCGCGCAGTTCATCGCAGACTCCTTTCGCTCACACAGGCCAGAGTACTGGCGAGGACAACGTAGTGCGGCGCGAGATCGTTCGCCCGGTTCTGCTGGCGCGGACGATTTTGGTCAGGACCGTTGCTCACTCCCGGAGGAGTGCGCGGATTGGTGTTACGTTGCGGGGCATTTTGCGGTTCACCCTGAACGTCGTTTTCCGGGCGCAGGCGCGTCTGAATCTCATAGACGACGCGGAGGTCGCTGACGAACTTCGCTCCACGCGCGTACACCAAATGGCTCTGGCGGTTCGCGGTACGGTATGCGTTCACGGGGTTCAGGTCAGCGAGCTTCGGCTTGCGCCAGGAAAAGCCGAGGGTGGAAAGCAGCACTGCCACGGTGATGGCCACGCTTGCCGCTCCGTAAGCCAGTTTCGGCTGGACGAGCCAGCCGAACCAGCCCGAGACGCCGCCCCAGCTCCACTTCGCTTTCCGCGGACCCAACGTGCGGTCCAGGATGCGGCCGGCGAGCCACGCCGGTTCCTCGACGAGTTCGAGACCGTGCAGGCCGTTGACCAGACTCGCCACGCTCGAGACCAGCGGCGCGCACTGCTTGCACCCGCGCGCATGCGTCTCGAACTCCGCCCGCTCGGCGGCACTGAGCAAACCGTCCACGTATTCGCCGAGCCTTGCTTCGACTTGTTCACATGTCCAGCTCATCGTCCTATCCGTTCTCAGTACGCTCGAACTCCCATTTGGCCCAAAACCTTCGCCAGCTCGATCCGGCCGCGATTGATGCGCGATTTGACCGTGCCTTCGGGCACCTGCAGCACCTGCCGAATCTCCTCGTACTCGAGGCCTTGGAGATCACGCAGAATCACCGCCTCGCGCAGGTCCGGTGAAATCCGGCTAAGACCCGCCTGGACTTGCTGGCTCAACTCCCCCAGCATGGCCTGCTGGTCCGGGCGGCGCGCCGATGATTCCTTGTTCTCGACCACGGGCATCGCATCCTCGAGCGAATCGGTAACCCGGTCGCGCTTGGTGCGGCGGTAATGGTCGATCAAGAGGTTGCGCGTCACACTGGTCATCCAAGTGGTAAAGCCACCCTGTCCCGACCGATAACTCGCGAGCGTGCGATAAATCCTCAGAAAGACCTCCTGAGAGAGATCCTCGGCCTCAGCGGAATTGCCCGTGAACCGGTAACATAGGTTGTAAACGCGCCGGGCGTGCCGATGCACGAGTCCCTCCCAGGCCGAGCCGTCGCCCCGGAGGCATTGCTGGACCAGTTGGGCGTCCTGTTCCAACGTAACGTCAGCCTCGAATCTCCTGCGCTTCTCGGCCTACACCCTATGGAACGCAAACTGCCACCGAAAAGTTCCCTGCCGAGTGCCTGCCGGTGCCGTTCCAACCATCCTCGCCGATGCCTTCGCGGACATCCGTCACGGCCTTCTATCCATAGGTCCAAGAGGCATATAGCCGAGTCATCTCCGGTGTCCAAACTCCTGAACGAGGAGCAGGAACGGCTCTCGTGGGCCGCATCTTAGCCCGGCAATTGAGCGGAAACAAGCCTGTCCGTGCAAGTGCAAACACAAAGCGACCGTTCGCCTTCCAGGCAAACTGAAAAAGTCCGCATCCCTTTGCAGGAAAAGTGGCCACGGAGCCTGGACTGCAGGGCAGAAACGCTCTCTCCTCATCCGGCCTGCGTTACTGGGGAGAAGAGACACAACGCCCTGCGCCGTAGTGGCTCAGTTTGCCGGAAGCGCGTTGTGTCCAGTGGACTATTTCCGAATACGCCGTCAGCCGCCTACGATTCGGCGGGAATCACCAATAGAGCTTCCAAGTTCCCAAGAACGCGATGCCCGGGGTGCTTGCCGAAAGCACGGTTTTCATGCACGACATTTGCAGTTGCGAGAGCACGTAGACCGGGTCTTGCTTTCACTTCGGTGTTGCCGATCCGTCTTCCAGCTTCTTCAGCATTTCTATTGCATTGGTGTTCTCTGGATTTTTCTCGAGTGACTTCCTGTAGTTCTCAATCGCCAGGTCCTTCTGCCCGGCCTTCATGTACGCCTCGGCTAAGCTGTCGTACACGTTGAACGACTCCGGGTACATCTGCACGTTCAGCTTCAGTAGTGCTGTGGCTTCTGGGAGATGGTTCTGAAACATCAAACTGTAGGCCCAGGAGTTTATCGTGTCTTCGTTCAGTTTGAAGTCGGGGTTCCCCTTCCGCATCTCCGCGTAGATGTCGCCCGCATGGTCGAAACCCTGCCGTCCCAGCGCGGCGCGGAAGGCTTCCAGCGACGCCGGCACGCCTCTCGCTGCTCGGAAGTCCACCGACAGGAAATGCTTCGGAGCTCCATTCTCCGCCGGCTTCCGCTTCAGATAGGCCATAGCCGCTGCGTCATGCTTTAGGTACGCGTTCAGGAACTGGAGCGTATATCGCGCCATCCAGGCATAACCGGTATAGCCATCCTCCCGTTCGTAGTCTGCCTTCTGATATTCAGGAAACCTGGATTTCCAAAATTGTTCGCTTCGCTGAAACATCGCACTGAACTCGCCGTGCGCCATCCCCAGCATGTGCACCGTCACCAGATCTCCATGCGTCCACGCATTCAGGACGTTCGGAGCGTCAAGCATGGGTCTGTTCCCCGCCATATACTCCAGGGACAAATCTCCCTGCGTGAAGAAAAGCCAGGGCAACGTCATCTGTTCTGGATGAACATCTCCGACCTCCTTCACTAACTTGGGGGCGTAGCGTGCCGAGCCATCCAGCGACACCAGCGCATCGATGCGGTTGTCTCGTGCGGCCGCCACAACGTTCGACAGGCCGCCCCAACTGAATCCGGCAACCGCAACTTCGGACATATCCGTATTTGGCAGCGTCTGCGCATAACCGATCAGGAAGGAAATGTCCCGGGCCTGCGTACTGGTTCCGGCGAGGTCGGACGTCATGGAACGAGTCGTCTCACCCATACCCGGGCTTGCAAGCACCACATAGCCATAACTCGCCAGATACTCGCACAGGTCGGCGTTTTCAAAAGCCACGGCCGAGAAGCTCGGCGCATAGATGACCACCGGAAACCGCCCGGAAGCAAAGTTCGCATCGCGCACGGCCCACAGCACCGAACCCAGCGAAGGCGCCATCTCGCCGCGCAAAGACTCCACACTGCCTCCCATGTGCGGGTCGCCGAAGCTCGTCTCCGTTGCCAACAGAGCGACGTAGTCGGCCACCGTCATCGGCTTTCCCGCACTCTTCGCCGCCGGATACCAGATCAGCGTCTGCAGCGGTCGCGCGCGCTCTTTGGCGAAAGGTTTGCCCAGATCGTCTGTCATCTGACGGTACCGCGAGAAATCGTATTGCTCTACCACCTTCAGCCCCACTGCATGAGGCCCTGGCTTCTCCATAAACTGAAAAGCAGGTACATCCTGAGCAACTGCTGTGAACGGGACAAACCAGGCAAACACAAGACCGATGGCGGCGAGGGTCTCCAAAAGCAAAACTCGAACTGCCGAAACAGAGCGCATCTCATCCCTCCCTTCACACCGCAGCGGAGTATAACCCTGGCTTATGGAACCCACAATCCAACCGGCGAGATTGTCTGTCTTGTATGACTTCCGCGCCCTTTGGCGGTCCCTGCGGTGACACCGTACCGGTCTGGGATTCGCACGCGCCGATCACGTACTTGCCTTCTACGTAATGACCGGCAATCCCAACTTGTCCGTCGCGGTCCGGAGACGGGCTTCTGGTAAACACCAGGTCGGCTCCGGGAGAGTTGTCGGCCACTCGGAAGCTATCCGCACACCCGATTTGTCGCGACAGCGTTTACCCGCGCAGCCGGTTTGTCGGAAAGTGACCCACGACCCCTTGCGCGCCTGCCTTGACGCATTCAGCGTCAACGATTAGGCTGGCTGCACGATGCGGCCGCAATTACGCAAATTGGCGCTTGCCCTTGTCGGGCTGACCGTGCTCGCCATTTTGCTTTACCGCTCGCGGGGCCTGATTCACCTGGAGAATTTCAGCGGCCACCGTCTGCTCGGTGCCGTGCGCGAAGCGCGGTGGCCGTATTTGTTGCTGTCGGTAGCCGCGATTTACGTTTGCTACGCCTTGCGAGCGCTGCGCTGGCAGCGCTTCTCGCGCTATCTGGGGCCTTGCCATTTCTGGAGCCTTTACCAGATGACGCTCGCGGGCTTCACTTCCATATTTCTTCTCGGGCGGGCCGGCGAACCTATCCGGCCGCTTCTGATTGCGCGCAAGGAAAAGCTGCCCGTGTCGGGCATGTTCGGGATTTATCTTCTTGAACGCCTGATCGACTCGGCATGTACGGCGATACTCTTGGCATCCGCGTTGGCTTTGTTTCCGGCGCTCGGCCAGGGCGGCGGCTCGGGAACCGTGGCGACCGCTGCCCGGGCGACGGGTCGCGCGCTGTTCATCGGCATTGTCGCCGCTGCCGCACTCTTCCTGTATTTCCGGCTTCACGGCGGAGCGTATCTTGAGGGCCGAATCGAAAAGTGGCGCGCCCGCGGTGGACGCTGGGCGAAATTTGCGGGAGTGGTCTCGGGATTCAGCCATGGCCTGGGAGCGATTCGCACGTTCGGTGATTTGGCGGCCGCAGCTTCTTACTCGGCGGCGCATTGGCTGCTGGTCGCGCTGATCTACATGTGGGTTCCGATGAGCTTTGGCGGGCAGCTGGCCACCATCGGTTTTCGCGGCGCGATGCTGGTGCTGGCTTTCACGATGATCGGTTCGACGCTGCAGTTGCCGGGCGTGGGAGGCGGGTCGCAGGTCGCCTCGTTCCTTGCGTTCACGACTGTCTTTGGAGTAGAAAAGGAGCCCGCTGCGGCGGCGGCGATCGTGCTGTGGCTGATCACGTTCGCGGCGAGCAGCCTGGTGGGTGTGCCGCTGCTGATCCGCGAAGGCTGGTCCATCGGAGAATTGCGGCGGCTGGCCGAACGCGAAAAGTCCGCCGCGGAGGGAGCCCCCAGCCTTGCAGGCGGCTCCCGGGGAGAATCGCCCGAGTGAAGTGTCCCTTCTGCGCGCATCTCGATGACAAGGTGATCGATTCCCGCGAAGGACGCACCGGGGATCTGATCCGCCGCCGGCGCGAATGCCTTCGCTGCGGGCGCCGCTTCACCACCTACGAACGGATTGACGAGATCCCCTACATGGTCATCAAGAAGGACGGACGGCGGGAGCGCTTCGAGAGACAAAAAATCCTGCAGGGCCTCTTGAAGGCCTGCGAAAAGCGGCCGGTGCCCACCGTGAAGCTCGAGGGAATTGTGGAAGACGTCGAGCGCGTCGTGCATGAAGCGACCGAACGCGAGCTGACCACGACCGAAATCGGCGAGATGATCATGCAGCGGCTAAGAAAACTCGACAAGGTTGCCTACGTCCGGTTTGCCTCGGTGTATATGGACTTCAAGGACGTCCGGGAATTCATGTCCGAGCTGAAGGGCTTGCTCAAGGAACGGGCCAGAAAGTAGTCTCTTTCGAGTTTCTGCAATCCTGCGAGGTATCCCCGTGCGCAAACGGATGTTTCTCGGAGTTGCGCTTTCCGCGGCGCTGCTGGTCTTGGGAGGGTTCGGAGCTGCGCGCAGCGGTCCGCGAGCCGACGCGGCGGCCAGGCTCACGCCCGCTGTGGAATCCGCGCTGCCCCCCGGCCCGAGAGCGGCCATGAATGGCATCGATGCTGAAAAGATCCGCGCGCACGTTCGCTTCCTGGCCAGCGACCTGCTCGAAGGGCGCGGCACCGGTGCGCGCGGGGGCGACATCGCTGCCGAGTACATCGCCACGCAGTTTGCCCTCTACGGACTGAAGCCTGCGGGGGAGAAAGGCACGTATATGCAAAGAGTGCCGATGATCGGCGTGCGCACCCTCCCGCAGACGGCCTTCCGTCTTGCTCCGGAACGCGGCGCGGCGATGGACCTGAAGCTGCTCGACGATTACGTCGTCAACAACGAAAGCCAGACGGAAACGGCTGACATCGACGCGCCGATCGTGTTCGTGGGTTACGGCATCACCGCCCCGGAATACCAGTGGGACGACTATAAGGGCGCGGACCTGCGCGGCAAGGTTCTCTTGATGTTGGTGAACGAGCCGCCTTCGGAAGACGAGAAGTTTTTCAAGGGCAAGGCGCTGACCTATTACGGGCGGTGGACCTACAAGTTCGAGGAAGCCGCACGGCGCGGCGCGGTGGGCGCGCTGGTCATTCACCGCACGGACATGGCCAGCTACGGCTGGGAAGTTGTGCACAACTCCTGGGGCGGCGAGCACGACTATCTGCGGGGCGGCGAAGGACCGAGGTTGAAGGCGGCGGCGTGGATTCAGCTCGAAGTCGCGCGAAAACTTGTCGGGTTCGCCGGATTGGATCTGGAAAAACTCTTCGAGTCCGCGAAATCGCGCGACTTCCGGCCCGTTCCGCTTCCCGTGAAGCTCGAAGCGCGCGTGGTGAGCGAGTTGCGGCCGTTCGAATCGAATAACGTCATTGCGGCGTTGCCCGGCGCGGATCCGAAGCGCAGGGCGCAAGCGGTGCTTTACACGGCGCACTACGACCATCTCGGCATCGTTCCCAGCGCGCCGGGAGACAATATCTACAACGGCGCGGTGGACAATGCCACCGGCTGCGGCATCCTGCTCGAAATGGCTCGGGCGTTCGCCTCGCTCAAGGTGCGCCCGGCACGCACAATCCTGTTCGCCGCAGTGACCGGCGAGGAGCAGGGCTTGCTTGGCTCGGAGTACCTGGGCCAGCACCCGCCCATCGCCCGCGGAAAAATCAGCCTGGATCTGAACTTCGACGCCCTGAACCCCATCGGCATTCCGGAAGAGGTCGAAGTCAGCGGCGCCGAACGCACCACGTTTTATCCGGTTGTGCGGGAGGTCGCGAAACACTTCGGCCTGGCGATCCGCCCGGATAGCAATCCCGGGGCGGGGTACTACTATCGCTCCGACCACTTTAGCTTAGCGCGGGTCGGGATCCCGGCCTTTTCCGTGGACGAAGGGCAGAAGTTCGCCGGACACACCGTTCAGTGGGGTAAGAAACAGGCGCGCGAATACGAAGAGCACCACTACCACCAGCCGAGCGACGAGTACCGTCCGGAGATGGATTTCCGCGGCGACGCCAAGATCACGCGCTTCGGCTTTGCGCTGGGGTGGCAGGCGGCATCGTTGCCCGGGCTCATTGGCTGGCTGCCCGGTGATGAGTTCGAGGCCGCACGGAAGCAGAGCTCTGTCGGTAAGTAGGAGACGACCTCGGCGAGCGGCGCGGGGCGCGATATCCTGCGCCCCTCGAACATCACGGTGAGCTGTAGCGGCGGCCTCCAGCGACTGACCGTGGAACGCGTCCTACGCCGGCCAAACGGCCGCTGAAAACGTCTTGACGGTGCGGAAGCCGAGCGTTTCGTAAAGCCGCACGGCGGGTGTATTCGCGGAAGTGACGGTCAGCGTCAGCTTGCCGAACCTCATCTCACGCAGCGCCTCGATCGCCGCGAGGATCAGCTTCCTTCCCAATCCCTGCCCTTGAAAACCCGGCTGCACGCAGATCTGCGTGATGTGCCCAACGCGCGGCGCCACCTCTGACGAGAGCACCGCGCCGATCAGTTCATTGCTGCCGGGCGCGCGAAGGAGAAACGACGCAGCGGGGAGAAACTGCCCGCAACCGGGCAGCAGGATGATGTTCTTCAGGAATCTCAAGGCGCCGGCCGCGCTTTGGTACTGGTCGTTGATCTCGCTATCCACATGATCCGTGTACGCCAAATGGATCAGCCGGGCGCAAGGCTCAAAAAACCGATCGTGCCACCGCTCCGGACGCATTGCGGGAGCCGGCCCCGCCGCCGGAGGAGTGTCCGAAATCGCCAACAGCATGAACAGGCGCCCATAGAGGCGGAATCCGTGCGCACCGAGGGCTTGGTCCATGGCGCAGCCGAACGGCATCAACTGCGCCTCGATTCGTTCGAGATGAGGAATCGCCCGCAAGTTGAAAAGCAATTCCTCGAGCAGCCTGCGTCCGATTTGTTCCTGGGGATATTTCCGTGATACGTACAGGCCGCCGATGAGTCCTTTTTGCTCTTCCAGGACGTAAAAGGAGTATCCGGCTGCCTCGCCATCTTCCATGGCGGCATAGCCGGCCAGTGAGTGCGCATCCAGGAATCGCCGGATGAGCTCGGTGGCGTTCCGGTAGTCCCAGTGCAATTCCTCGCGCCAGTGGCGCGTTTCCTCCTCGAGGAGCGGCTCAAGCTGCCGAACGCTCATCTGCCGGAGATCCAGGATGGTCGAAGTGGCCATGAGTTGGGAGCGAAGAAGACGACGCCGCTCCGTCTCCATCATAGCCCAAGCCGGGGGCCGGGTTGCAGCCCTCCCGCCGGTATCACTCGGGCACGAGCGTCGCGTTCCACTGCAGATGCCAAGGCTGTTTGTGTTAACATCCGCCTCGAAGCGTCTGTTTGGGAATGCCGGGCGTCAGTGCAGATTCGGCCGCCGGACTGAGGCGCATGTCGATCTTGTTCGAGCTGAGATACCCATCCCGCTGGTACACGAAACTCCTCGCCGCGATTCTCACGCTGGTGTTTTTCGGAGCACTGGCCACGACGACGATCGCCGGATTCCTCGTTTACCGAATCGTCAGCCCCCCGCGAACTCGCTCCGAAATCAACCTGGAAAGCTTTCCCGGGAGCCCGGATGCGATGACGTTCACCGTGCCCGGAATCGGCACTCGCGAGGGCTGGTTCTTCCCCGGGCTTCGGAACGCGCCCACCATCATCCTATGCCACGGTTACCAGTCGGGCCGCGGCGAGCTGCTCACCTTGGTCGCGGAGCTGCAGGATCACCAGTACAACGTGTTTGTTTTCGACTTTGCGGCGCACGGCGCGAACCATGGACTGACGACCTTCGGCTATCAGGAGACCGACGAGCTGCGCGCGGCCATGGACGCGGTGGCGCGGCGCGGCGATGTGGACCCTGCTCGGTTTGGCATCTGGGGTTATAACCTGGGCGCTTACACGGCCCTCAGCGAGGCCGAGCGCGATCCGCGCGTGCGAGTGCTGATCCTCGATTCTGTCTACGACGAGCCCGCCGAGATGATTCAGGTTCAAGTGGACAAGACCGGCCTCGGCATCCTTCCCATGATGAGGCGCGCGGCGGCATTCAGCTTTACCTGGCTGAATTATAAGTACCGTCATACTCCCCCCCTCTCCCGGCGTCTCAATCGGCTCGTCGGAGTGTACAAGCTGTTCATCGAGGCCGCGGACGAGCCGGTTCTCGCGATATCCACGCACCAGCTCTTCCTCAAGGCATCCGAGCCGCGGGAGGAGGTCGTTCTGGCGCACGGGAATTTCGTCAACCTGCAAGGCGATGAGAGGCGCGACTACGAAAACCGAGTGGTCAGCTTCTTCCTGCTTCGGTTACCGCCCGCCCACGTTCCCACTCGTTGACCCGCCAGGAAGAATCTCCACCAAGAATGTGTTCAGGCAGGGAGAATCCACCACCAAGTAGGCGCGATGCTGTTGTGCTAACAACTCCAGGCCCGAGGGCGAGACAAAGGCGTGCGTCGCCTGGGAAGAAGTCCCGACCTGCATCTCCTCGGGAGAACATTCCTTCAACTGCCGCCGCAAATAGAAGTTCAGGCCGTATTCGGCGCCTCGCCGCAAGCCGAAACCACACGCATTCTGCCACGCGTCGGAACGCGGCAGAGCGCGCGCGGCCGCACGCGAAGAGAACAACGGGTCGAGCCAAGGCAGGATGGTGATCTGGGCGCCCTCGAGCAGGATCAGCGTCGCGATTACCATGGCCAGGAATGCGGTTCGCGGTTTGGCGCGCAGCGCGATGCCGCCGCACACCAACAGCATCGCCACGCCGCCCACGCCAAGAAAGACGAGAGCTTGCCTCTGCGCAATCACCGGAAAGTAATGGTGCAGGAACCACACCGCTCCCCCCGCGAGTAGAACCGGCGTGGCGAGCGTCAGCCACCAGCTCAGCCGCGCCAGGCGCTGCCGTCCTTCCTCAATGGCATACACCACCATGCGCGCCGCGAACAAGCCCAGGGCAGGGAGGGCCGGAAGAACGTAGCCGGGGAGTTTCGACTTCGATGCGCTGAAGAAGAGGACAGGGAAGACGGCCCACGAAAGGAAGTAAAGATCTGCGAGTTTGGCAGAGGGCTGCGCCCGCCAGAGCCGGGGCAATCTGCAGAAACACGCAACCACCAAAGCCAGCCAGGGCAGGATTCCGACGAGAACAACCGGAATGTAGAACCAGAACGGCTGTTCGTGGTGGAAAATAGGCCTGAGAAAACGAGCGAAGTTGTGTTCCAGGATGAACACCTGATAGAACCCCGGATTGCGCAGCTCGCAGAGGACGTACCACGGCAAGGCCACGGCGCAGAAAGCTCCGACGGCCACCGGGTGCGTCAGCCGGAAGGCCTCGCTCCAGCGGCGGGCGGCCACCGCCCACAGCCCCACGCTGCCGCCGGCGAGAATGATCGCCGCCGGGCCTTTTGCCAGCGTCGCCGCCCCGAGGAAAGCCCCAAAGAGAATGAGACCCAACCACGGAGTCCTCTTGGGTGCCGATTCCCGCGGCGCTTGCCGCACACCCACGACGTCCGCTGCGGCCACCATGGCCACGGCCAGCATCCCGCTGAACGGCATGTCGGTGGCCGCGGCGTGGGCGAAGCCAATCATCCCGGCAGTCGTGGGCAAGAGAAGCAACAGCCAGCGCGCCGTCTCCCCGCCATACAACCGCCACGCCAGCCAGCTCAACGCCAGCGTGCCGAGCAGGGCCGAAAGTGCCGATGGCAACCGCGCTGCGGTTTCATGCACGCCAAAAATCTTGAAGGCCGCCGCCGCGCCCCAGTAATAGAGGACCGGCTTCTCGAACCAGGGCTCTCCATAAAGGCGCGGCGTCACCCAGTCGCCGCTTTCGGCCATCCCTCGGGCGATCCAAGCGTATCGCGGTTCATCCGGGCCGATGAACCCCAGGGTGCCGAGGTGGCTGAAGTAGCCGACGTAAATGGCCAGGACGATCAGCAGCGCCAAGGCCAGCTTCGTGGCCGGTGCCGCGCTTTTGGACGAAAATGCATTGCCGTTTACTTGCACGGGCGCAAAGTCTAGCATTCCCCTGCCCGTGAGTCAGCCGAAAGTGGCGGCCTTCGGGAGGCCGGAACCCGTCAAGCCCGCTCACCCCGCTAACCACAGAGCGCCAACCTCTTGCATAATGTGTGCCGATGAGAGAGCGGCTCGAATATGCGGTCCTCGGGCTCATCCTGAAATTCCTCGGCGCCCTGCCGCGACCGATGGCCCGCGCCGTGGCTGCGGCACTCGCGCAGTTTCTCTTCCTGTTCCTGACGCGGTTTCGGCGCACTGCGAAGTTCAACCTGCGCCTGGCCTTTCCCGATTGGACCGAAGCGCAACGGCGCGGCGTCATGCGGCGCATGGCGTGGCGCCTCGGATGGATGGCGGCGGAATTCGCGCAGTTTCCGCGATGGACGCGCCAGAATGTCGATCGGCGGGTGATCCTCGACGGTCACGAGAATTTCCTGGCCGGCCACAATCGCGGCAGGGGCGTGCTGTTTTTGACAGGCCACGTGGGTGCTTGGGAGCTTTCCTCATTCGCCCACGCCCTGTACGGCTACCCGCTTCACTACATGGCTCGCCCCGTCGATAATCGACGCGTGGACGCGCTCATCAACCGCTATCGCTGCCTCTCGGGAAACCGCCCGATCTTCAAGAACGAGTCGGCGAAGATGATGTTGAAGGTCCTGCATGACGCCGGCACCATCGGAATCCTGGCCGATCAGAACACTCTGCCGGAAGAGGGTGTGTTCGTGGACTTTTTCGGCCGGCCGGCATGCGCCACGACGGGCATTGCGCGGGTGGCCCTGCACACGGACGCCGCGGTCGTCCCGGTCTACTGCTTTTGGGACGGCGCCATGCGGAAGTACCGGCTGCGGTTCGAGCCGCCGGTCTTGCTCACCCGCACCGGCGATAGCTCACGCGACATCTGCGAAAACACGCAGCGGTTCACGAAGATTCTCGAGGGATTCATTCGCAAGCATCCCGATCAATGGGTCTGGGCCCACGCACGATGGAAGACGCGGCCGGAGGGCGAGCCGCCGCTTTATCCCTTCTAGGAGGGGTCCAAAATGATGCGCACGGCAGGCGAGTTGGCTGACTGGCTCGGCATTCAATTGGAAGGCGACGCGGCCGTCGAAGTGCACGGGGTGGCAAGCCCCGAACGCGCCGGGTCGCACGACCTGATTTACGTGGAGACGGAGAAGCATGTCGAACGGGCGCAGGCGTCGGCCGCGCTCTGTGTGATTGCGCCAACGGGCTTGGCGCTTTCCGGCAGGACGCTTCTGCGCGCGGAGAATCCGAAGGCGGCCTTCGCCCGGGCGGCGGCGACCCTTGTTCCTGCGCCGCAGATTGCCTCAGGGATTCATCCCACGGCCGCAGTGTCGGCGGGCGCGCAGCTTGGCCGTGGAGTGGCCGTCGGACCTTATGCCGTCGTCGAGGACCTGGCGTTCGTTGGCGCAGGGACGCAGATCGGCGCGCATTGCGTCATCGGGCGTTCGGCCTGGATCGGCGAAGACTGTCGTCTCCATCCTCGGGTAACGCTCTATCCCGGTGTCCGGCTCGGCCATCGCGTGGAAGTCCACGCCGGTGCGGTGCTGGGCTCAGACGGCTTTGGCTATGCGTTTGACGGCGAACGGTACTGGAAATTTCCGCAGATCGGGCTGCTGGAGATCGGCGACGACGTGGAGATCGGCGCGAACGCAACGATCGATCGCGGCTCGCTCGAGGACACATGCATTGAGGCCGGCGTGAAGCTGGACAACCTGGTTCACGTGGGCCACAACGTCCAAATTGGCGCACATACGGTGGTCGCCGCGCAGACCGGGATCTCAGGTTCAAGCACCCTTGGGCGCCACGTGGTCGTCGGCGGGCAGGTGGGCATCGCAGACCACTGCCACCTCGAAGACGGCGCGATTGCCGGAGCGCAAGCGGGGATCCCCTCGGGCAAGACGATTCGCGCCGGAGTGCCCGTCTGGGGCACGCCGGCAAGGCCGCTAGACAAGTTCAAGGAGCAATACGCCTGGTTCGCGCGCCTTCCCGATCTCGCAGCGAGAATCAAGGAACTTGAGCGGCTCGCCGCGCAGGGATCGAAATGAGCTTCTCGCTGCGGGAGCATGTGTTTTAGGCGCGCTATGCCGTGCGCACCGTAAACGGATTCGAGGTTGACCCCTACCGGGAACACGGCGATAATTCCAAATTGGGCAGTTTGTAGTCGGCTGTACTGGATGAGTTCCGCCCGGGAAGTGCTTCCCGGGTAAGAAGATAGAGGGGGAGCTTATTCGATTATGGAAGTGTGCCCGGGGCGAGCGAGCCGGGTAACTACAGGGAGTCTGTTTGGCCACAGGGGCAAAAATCGGAGCACAGGCGCCATCTGCGCGGACCCAGCGGCCGGTCCCTCTGGCCTGGGACGCCGAGGGACTGGCCGAGCGCCTCGAGCAGGCCATCGAGCGCGGCGCAAATCATCTGCTTTCCCTTCAAGCCGAAGAGGGTTACTGGCTCGGCGAACTCGAAGCCGACACCACGCTCGAGTCCGACTACATCTTTTACTTGCACGTCCTCGGTAAGGCCGACCCGGAGCGCATCGCCAAGCTCGCAAACTACGTGCGTCAACGGCAACTGGCCGATGGCGGCTGGAACACTTACTACGGCGGCCCCTCCGAGCTGAATGCCACTGCCAAGGCCTACTTCGCGCTGAAACTCGCGGACGATCCCCCCGAGGCTCCTCATATGGTGCGTGCGCGCGAGGCCGTGCACCGGCTGGGCGGGCTCGAGCACACCAATTCCTACGTGCGGTTCTACCTGGCGCTGGTGGGCGCGGTGGACTGGGGGATGGTGCCGGCCGTGCTTCCCGAGCTGATGCTCCTGCCGAGATGGTTTTATCTGAACATTTACGAGATGTCTTCGTGGACCCGGGCAATCCTCATTCCGCTCGCCATCTTGTATGCCCACAAGCCTTGCTGGACCCTGCCGGAGAGCGCCCGCGTCGAGGAGCTCTACAATGACCGGCAACACAAGACCGCGGCATTTGACTGGGGCAAGCAGGTTTTCTCCTGGCGGAATTTCTTTCTGGCGCTGGACCGCGCCTTCAAGCTTTACGAAAAGCTTCCTTGGAAGCCCTTGCGCCGGGTCGCCCTGCGCCAAGCCAAGAACTGGATGTTCGAGCACCTCGAGCGCACCGAGGGCCTCGCGGCGATTTATCCGGCGATGATGAACGCGGTCTTCGCGCTCGTCGCGCTGGGGTATGGTCCTGATGATCCGCTCACCTCGCGCGAGATCGGCGAGCTGGCGCGGTTTGAAATCGAAGACGAAGGGACGATTCGCCTGCAGCCGTGTGTTTCGCCGGTCTGGGACACTTGCATCGCCATGGTCGCTCTGGAGGAAGCGGGACTGCCTCCGGACCACCCCGCGCTGGTCCGCGCAGCCCAGTGGCTGCTCGCGAAACAGGTGCTCGGCTCAGGTGACTGGCAGTTGAAGAATCGGGACGCTGAGCCCGGCGGCTGGGTGTTCGAATTCCGCAACGATTTTTATCCGGATGTGGACGACACGGCGTTCGTCCTGATGGCGCTGCAGCGCGTGGATTATCCCCAGAAGGCCCGGATGGAAGCCGCCGTGCGCCGCGGCATCCAGTGGCTGCTGAGCATGCAAAACCATGACGGCGGCTGGGGCGCTTTTGACCGCGACAACGACAAGCGGGAACTGACGAATATTCCCTTCGCCGACCACAACGCCATGATCGATCCCTCGACCGCCGACGTCACCGCGCGCGTCATTGAATGCCTGGGCCGCTTCGGCTGGCCCGCCGGCCATCCGGTCGTCCGCCGCGGCGTGGAGTTTCTGCTTGCCGACCAGTGCGATGACGGTTCGTGGTTTGGCCGGTGGGGAGTGAACTACGTCTACGGAACAAGCGGCGTGCTGCGCGCGCTCGAAACGATCTCGCTCACCGCGCGCGATTACTGCCAGCGCGCCGCGACGTGGCTCCGCGCCGTGCAGAAGCTGGACGGAAGCTACGGCGAGTCGCTCCTCTCTTATGAAAAGCCGGAAACCAAGGGGCAGGGGAATAGCACGGCTTCGCAGACGGCCTGGGCTTTGATCGGCCTGCTCGCCGCCGCCGATCGCAGCGATCCGGCCGTTTCGCGCGCGACTTCCTATCTCCTGAACCGGCAAAATGCCGACGGTTCCTGGCCCGAAGCTGAATTTACTGGCACGGGCTTCCCATGCGTCTTCTATTTGAAGTATCACTTATATCGCAATTATTTCCCGCTGTACGCCCTGGCGCGTTACCGCAACCTCGCGCAGAACGCTCGCGAATACCGCGCCCTGCAATTCACTCCAGGGGAGTTTCGTTCACGCGGCGGGATCCGGGGGAAAGGATAAGGATGAGGTTTCCACTCAAGCTGACTGCGAATCTCACGCGCTACATCGCCGGCAAGAAAATTCGCGGCCAGAAAATGTTTCCGCTGGTGATGATGCTCGAGCCGCTGCACGCCTGCAATCTGACGTGCACGGGCTGCGGCCGCATCCGCGAATACAAGCCCACGATCAACGAGATGCTCACGGTCGAGGAGTGCCTGGCGGCGTCGGACGATTGCGGCGCCCCGGTGGTTTCCATTTGCGGCGGAGAGCCGCTCATCTATCCCGAAATCGGCCGGCTGACCCGCGAGATTCTCGACCGCGGGCGGCACATTTACCTCTGCACCAACGGCATGTTCATTCGCAAGCGCCTGCACGAATTCAAGCCGACCTCGAGCTTCTTTTGGAACGTCCACCTGGACGGCATGGAGCGCACCCACGACCTCTGCGTCGAGCGTGACGGCGTTTTCCGCGACGCCATCGAAGGCATCAAGGCCGCCAAGGCCTCGGGCTTTCTCGTTTGTTCGAATACGACCATCTACAAAGAGACCGATCTGAATGAGATTGCCGAGCTCTACGCCTACCTCTACGAGTTGGGCGTGGACGGCTACATGCTCTCTCCCGCTTATTCGTATGCCGCCGTGCAGACCAAAGATATTTTCATGTCCCGCGACGAGATCCGGGACAAATTCCGCGAAGCCCAGGCGCTGCTCGACAAGTACAACCTGATGATGTCGCCGATCTATTTCGAGTATTTGCGCGGCGAGCGCGAGCTCAATTGCACGGCTTGGGGCAATCCCACCTACAATCCGCTCGGCTGGAAGGGGCCGTGCTATTTAATGACGGACAAGCACCACGCCACCTTCAAGGATTTCATCGAGAAGACGCCTTGGGAGAACTACGGCCGCGGCCGCGATCCGCGTTGTGAAGACTGCATGGTGCACGTCGGCTACGAGCCGTCCGCCGTGCTCGGCGCCCACCGCAAGCTCGGTGACAATTGGAAGATGCTTTCCTGGCAGCTTCGCGGAAAGATGGGCGGCGCGCGGAACCAGAGCAACGGCCCCTCCCACGGGGACTGCCATGGCAACGGCCACGGCCACTCCAATGAATTGGGCTCGATGACGCCTCCTCCGTCTCAGGCCGAGGAGCCGGTCTCGGCGGACGGCCGGCTGCGCGTGTTATGACCACATTGGTCACCGGCGCCTCGGGCTTCCTCGGAAGCCACGTGGCGCGGCAGTTGCTGACCCGCGGCGAAGCCGTGCGGGTCCTGCTCCGATCCTCCAGCCAGATTCGCGCCATCGAGGACCTCCCCGTCGAAAGGGTCATCGGCGACCTCCGCGCCCCGTCTTCGCTTGACCGCGCGATGGCCGGCGTGGGCCGCGTCTTCCACGTCGCCGCTGATTACCGTCTGTGGGCTCGCGACTCTCGCGACATCTACGAATCAAACGTGACCGGCACGAAAAACCTTCTGGACGCCGCCCGGCGCGCCGGTGTGCGCCAATTCATTTACACGAGCACGGTGGCAACTGTGGCGGTCGATCGTCCCACGCTCCCGAACGAGCAAACCCAGACCAAGCTGGAGGAGATGATCGGGCACTACAAGCGCTCGAAATGGCTGGCGGAGAGGGAAGCTCTCCAAGCGGCGCGAGAAGGATTGCCTGTCATTGTCGCCATGCCCACGACGCCCGTCGGCCCGGGTGATTGGAAGCCGACGCCCACCGGGAAGATCATCCTGGATTTTCTGAACGGCAAGATGCCCGGTTACGTGGACACGGGTTTGAATTTCGTGGCTGTGGAAGACGCGGCGGCCGGACATCTTCTCGTGGCGGAGAAAGGCCGGCCGGGGGAACGATATTTGCTCGGCGGCGAAAACCTGACGTTGAAGCAACTCCTCGACATCTTAGCTGGCATCGCGGGCCTGCCGGCGCCGCGGCTGAAGATCCCGCACGGCGTGGCGCTGGGGGCGGCCTATGTCGAAGCCGCGTTTTCACGTTTGCTCGGCCGCGAGCCGCGGATTCCCGTCGAGGGCGTGAAGATCGCGCGCCACCTGATGTTCGTCGATTGCAGCCGCGCGCAACGCGAACTGGGATTTCGGGCGGGGCCGGTGACGGCCGCGCTCGAGCGCGCCATCCGCTGGTACGAGATAAACGGCTACGTGACCGCGCGTGCGGCGAAGCGGCTGGCGCAGGCTCACGCGGCTTGAAGGTTTTGCAGCGCCGGCCCTGGGGCCGGCATCTCTTGTGGGCTGGTGAAGGTCCTCATCACATTCGCGGTGGCGGCAGAATTCGCTCCCTGGCGCGAGCGGCATCCGTTCCAGGCTTGCGCGGTTGCGCCGGATCGTTCTCTCGGCGAGAAGAGCCTCTACGAAGCGGTTTTCTCGAATTGCAGCGTCCTTGTCCTCTTGACGAGAATCGGCGTGCACAATGCTGCGTTGGCGATGCGAGGCGTGCTCCAATCCGCGCCCGACGTGTGCATCTCTTCCGGTTTGGCGGGAGCCTTGTCCCCCGCGCACCGTGTGGGTGATATCGTGGCTGCGCGGCGGGTGAGCAGCTTTGGCACGAATTCGTATTTCAGTAGTGACGGAAGTCTTCTGGCGAAGGCCGCCGATTGCGGGGCCAAGGTTGTGAACGCGTTCATTACTTCGGAGAAACTCGTAGTGACCGGCGAAAACAAGCGGGCGATGTCCCACTTCGGGGATGTGGTGGAAATGGAGAGTTACCCGGTCCTACAGGCGGCTCGAGGCCTGGGCGTTCCCGCCGTAGCCATCCGCGCCATCAGCGATGCTGCCGAAGAGGACCTTCCACTTGATTTCAGCGAAGTTTTGGACGATCGGGGAAATGTCCGGATGCTTCGGATGATGGGCGGCCTGGCCAGAAGACCACGCCGCATTCCGGGTGTCATACGCTTCAGCCTTCAATGTCATCGGACGGCGGAGCGCCTGGCCGATTTTCTCGACCGCTACATCCCTTCGCTTGCCGCTCGCGGTCATTCAGCCGGGGGCGGGCGTCTTGAAGAGGTGTCTGCGACATGAGCCATACCGGAACCACGCTCGATTCGCATGCCGCGCTGGAACCCGTTCCGAAGACCATGCGCGCCGGTGTTTACCGCGGGAAGGGAATCGTCCGCGTTGAAGAGGTGCCGGTGCCGGAGGTGGGCGACGGTGAGGTCCTGATCCGTGTGGCGGCCTGCGGCATCTGCGGCACCGACATCAAGAAGATATTTCACGGTTACGTGGAGCCGCCTCAGATCCTCGGCCACGAAGTGGCGGGCTCGGTCGTGGCCGCCGGGCCCGGCGTCACGAAGTGGAAGCCCGGCGACCGCGTCATGAGCTTCCACCATATTCCCTGCGGGAAATGCTTCTTTTGCGAGCGGCGGTTGTACTCGCAATGCCCGCGCTACAAGACGACGGGGCTCACCGGGGGCTTCACGCCCAACGGTGGCGGTTTTGCCGAATACGTGAAGGCCATGCCGTGGGTGGCCGAGCGCGGCATCGTGGCGCTACCGCCGGAGGTCACGTTCGAGGAAGCCACGTTCATCGAGCCGATCAACACCATGGTCAAAGCCGTGCAAAAGGCGCGTGTGGCTGCGGGAGAAACCGTGCTCGTCATTGGCTGCGGCCCGGTCGGGCTGCAGCTCCTGATGGTCAGCAAGCTCCAAGGGGCCAGCCTGTACACGAGCGATCCGATCGGCGAGCGTCGCGCCAAGAGCCGCGAGTTGGGGGCCATCGACTCATTTGACCCTGGACGTGATAAGCTGCTGGACGAGATCCGTGCTCGGACAGAGGGCCGGGGGGCGGATGCCGTGCTTGTGGCGGTAGCGCATCCGGCCGTGGTTATGGAAGCCCTTACGGTGGCGCGGCCCGGCGGACGAGTCCTGCTTTTCGCCGCGAACGATCCCGTCACGAAGATCGAGTTCCCCGCGGCGGCGGTGGGCATCGACGAGAAGGAAATCCTGGGCAGCTATAGCGCGGCCGTTGACATCCAAGAGATAGCGGCGGATCTCGTGCTCAAGCGGAAACTGCCGGTGATGAAAATTGTGACGCATCGGTTCCCGCTTGAGAGAATTCAGGAAGCGCTGGATCTGGCCGCGAAGCCGACGGCGCATTCGCTGAAGATTTTGATCGCGCACTCTTGAAGGGAGGAGGCGGGGAACATACCCATGCCGCGGGAAGCCCTGCAAACAAAGCTGGAGCATCCCCAACCTGCGGTCCGGATGACTGCGGCGGTGCTCTACGGCAGCCAGGACTTGCGCATCGAGCAGGTGGACGTTCCGGTGATCGCCCCGGACGAAATCCTGCTGCGCGTGCGTGCCGCTCTGACGGACGGCACCGATCTCAAGGTGTGGAAGTGCGGCTACCACGCGCGGATGATTCAGCCGCCGGCGATTTTCGGCCATGAAGTGATGGGTGAGATTGCCGAGATCGGCGCCGACGTGGACCCGCGTTGGCGGATCGGCATGCGCGTGGTGCCCGCGAATTCCGCGCCGTGCCTCTCCTGCTTCTATTGCCGGCGCGCCCAAGAAAACCTCTGCGAGGATCTGCTCTTCAATAATGGAGCCTACGCCGAATACATGCGCATCCCCGGACGAATCGTGCGGGAGAACCTTCTCGAGGTGCCGGACCACGTTTCCGATCTCGACGCGGCGCTCATCGAACCGCTCGCCTGCGTGATGCGCGGGATCGACGAGATGAACATTCAACCCGGAGGTTCGGCCGTGGTCATCGGCTGCGGACCGATCGGGCTGACCTTCGTGCGCATGCTGGCGAATCGCGGCGCTCGGGTGATCGCCTTGGGCAAGCGAAGCGAGCAGCTCGATTCCGCGCGGCGCCTCGGAGCGCATGTTGCCCTGAACGTGACCGAGCTCGCAGACCCCGTGCGCGCAGTGAGGAAGCTCACGGGGGGTGAGCGCGGCGCCGATGGCGTGGTTGAAGCCGCGGGTTCCACGACGACCTGGCAATGGGCGCTGGCCATGGTGCGGCGCGGCGGCGTGGTCAATCTGTTTAGCGGACTGCCCGAAGGGGCTCGGATGGAGATCGAGCCGGCGGCGATTCATTACTCCGAAATCACGATCAAATCCACGTTTCACCACACGCCGCGGCACTTCCGCGAAGCGCTCGGCGCGGTGGCGCGCGGCGAAATATCGGCGCTGGACTTTGTCAGCCGCGAAGTTCGCCTCGCCGAGCTGCCCGCTGCCTTCGAGAAGATGAAGTCGGCGCGCTCGGTGATCAAGCTGGCCATCCGGCCCTGACGTGGATTCGAAGATCGGTGGTGCGGGTGCCGCTTTTGAACGGGCGCCTTTTTTTTTCGAGCCCATGAGCCTATCTCTCGCCGCTGAACTCGAGATTGCGCGCACCGCGCCGCCATACGGCTGCACGATCGCCGAGGCGCAGCGCTATACGAAGTGGCTCGCCATGCACCACTACGAGAATTTCACCGTGGTTTCGTGGCTGCTCCCGCGGGGCCTGCACCAGCACTTCTACAACGTTTACGCCTACTGCCGCTGGGCCGACGATCTGGGCGACGAGGTTCCCGATACGCGCCGCGCCCTCGAACTGATCGATTGGTGGGACGAAGAGTTGCGCGCTTGCTACGCGGGGCGGCCGTCACACCCGGTTTATGTGGCCCTCGCCCAGACGATCCGCGCGTGCAACTTGCCCATCGAGCCGTTTCGCGACCTGCTGACGGCGTTCCGTCAGGATCAGACCCTGAAGCGCTATGCGACGTGGGTTGATGTCCTCGGCTATTGCCGCTATTCGGCGAATCCGGTGGGACGGCTGGTCCTGTATCTCTGCGGTTATCGGGACGATGAACGGCAGCGTCTTTCGGATGCCACCTGCACGGCGCTGCAGCTCGCCAATTTCTGGCAGGATGTGTCGCGCGACCTCGACAAGGGGCGCATTTATATTCCGCTCGAGACGCTCGCGGCGCACCGGCTCGCCGCCGACGACGTGGCCGCGCGACGCTTCGACGAGCGCTACGTTGGCGTGATGCGAGACCTCATCGCGCGCACGCGGGCGCTCTTCGCCGAGGGGCTGCCTCTGGCGCAGATGGTGGATACCCGGCTGCGCGTGGATATCGAGATGTTCAGCCGCGGCGGTCTTGCCGTGCTGGACGCCATCGAAGCCATTGGCTACGACACCCTGCATCGCCGCCCAGCCATCGGCCGTGGCCGCCAAATTCGCCTGCTCGGCCGTGCCCTTGTCTCACGCTTGGTGGCGCGAGAGGAGGGCAGCGCCGCGAAATCCGGCCCCAGGGTTAATGCTGCCGCAGCCTTGGCTGCGTCTTATGCTGAATGCCATCGCGTTGCGCGCCGCGCCGGAAGCAGCTTCTACGCGTCCTTCTTTCTCCTTCCGCGCCAGAAGCGCGACGCATTGGCGGCGCTCTACGCCTTCATGCGTCTGGCTGACGATGTTTCCGACGAGCCGGGCGACCTGGCCGCCAAGCAACGCGGCCTCGCGCGCTGGCGCGCCCAATTGGACGCGGCGCTGACAAGTGACGGCGCGGCTCCGCACCCCGTTCTTCCGGCGCTTGCCGACACCGTGCGGCGCTGCGGAATCCCTCCGCGCTACCTGCACGATTTGATCTCCGGCGTCGAGATGGACTTGACCGTGAGCTCCTACGCGACGTTCGAGCGGCTGCGCGAGTACTGCTATCGCGTGGCTGGCACCGTGGGGCTCGCGTGCGCCCACGTCTTCGGCTTCAGCGAACCGCGCGCCCTCGATCTCGCTGAAAAACTCGGGCTGGCGTTTCAATTGACCAACATTCTTCGCGATGTTCCCGCCGATTTTGCCATCGGGCGCGTCTACTTGCCCGAAGAGGACTTGGCTCGCTTCGGCATCTCCCGCGCCGATCTGGGCTCCGGCTGGCTGACGTTGCCGCTGCGGGAGCTACTGCGTTTCGAAGCCGGGCGGGCCTGGCAGTTTTACGAGGAGGGGGCGCAACTCCTCGGTTTGGTGGATCCCGAGAGCCGCCCCGCTCTTTGGACGTTGGTGCGGACCTACAGCGCGGTGCTCGCGTGCATCGAGTCGCGCGGCTACGACGTCTTCTCTTCCCGCGTGCGGCTTTCCGCCGCGGAGAAGATGTATATTGGTGGCTTCGCGCGTCTCGGCCGCGTGACGGAGGCGAATGTCCTCGAAAAGCGTGATCGTGATCGGCGGGGGACTGGCCGGGCTCTCGGCGGCAATCGCGCTGGCTGAGTCCGGTTGCCGCGTTCGCCTCTTCGAGAAGCGCCCTTTCCTTGGCGGCCGGGCCACTTCTTACGTCCTTCCTACCGGCGAGCACGTTGACAATTGTCAGCACGTAACCCTCGGCTGCTGCACGAATCTCGAGGATTTCTACCGCCGCGTTGGCGCCGCGAAGAAACTGCGTTTTTTCGACCGGCTGGTCTTTGTGGACACGCGGGGGCGCCGCGGCATCGTCAAGTCTTCCTTCCTGCCCGCTCCTTTCCACCTGGCGCTCTCGTTCACCTTCTTTCCGGCGCTGGACTGGAAGGACAAGCGCGCCATCGGCCGCGCCATGATGGAGATCGTCCGCGCAAGTGGTCGCCCGCACGATCTCGACGAGCCGGGTGGCCTCACGATGCTCGAATGGCTGCGCCGGCACGGTCAGACGGAGAAGGCCATCGATCGTTTCTGGCGCGTCGTGCTGGTCAGCGCGCTCGACGAAGAGCTGGACCGCACCGATGCGCGCTACGGCATCGAAGTCTTCTGGAAGGGCTTCCTCGCCAATCGCCGCGGCTATCGCCTGGGCGTGCCGTCGGTTCCGCTGGCGCAGTTGTACGACGGCTGTCGCGCGGCGATTGAAAAGCGCGGCGGAGAAGTGCATCTGCGCGCGCCGGTCCGCGGTCTGACATTCGATGGCGATCGCCTGCGCGGTGTGCAGCTCGATGACGCCCAGGAAGAGTCGGCGGACTCCTACGTTCTGGCCGTGCCGCACGATGCCGTCCGCGCGCTTTTGCCCGAACGCGTCGCCCGTCAATCGGCCTTCGCCGCTCTCGACAGTTTCAGGGTCTCGCCCATCACCGGCGTGCACTTCTGGTTCGATCGCGCCGTTCTGCGTGAGCCGTTCCTGACGCTCCTCGACACGACTTCGCAGTGGGTCTTCAACAAGAGCGCGCTCTATGGAGCTTCCGCGGACGGCGGTTCAGCACCGCCCGCGCCGCCGGGCCAGTATCTGCAGATTGTCATCAGCGCGTCGTACGACCTCCTCGAGAAATCGCGCCAGGAAATCATCGATCTCTGCCTCCGCGAGCTGCGCCAGGTTCTGCCCGCGGCGCGGGAGGCGCAACTCGTCAGGGCCACCGTCATCAAGGAGGCCGCGGCGACGTTTTCTCCCGCGCCGGGTTGCGATCGCTGGCGGCCGGCGCAGAACAGCCCGATCGCAGGGTTGTTCCTCGCCGGGGATTGGACGGCCACGGGATGGCCTGCGACGATGGAGAGCGCCGCGCGCAGCGGCTATCTCGCCGCGGAAGCAATCCTCGCCGCGGACGGCGCGCCCCGCCAATTCGTGCAGCCCGATCTGCCCGTGGAAAGACTGGTGCGTTTTCTCGCCCGGAGATAAGATTTCAGTCTCTTCCTTGGGGGGAAGAACGCATGACACGTCTAAAAAAGGGTTCTGTCTTGGTGTTGGTAGGCACGCGCAAGGGGGCGTTTGCATTTCGCAGCGACGCGCGCCGGAAGAACTGGAAGATCGAAGGCCCCTGGTTTGCCGGCAACCAGATTCACCATTTCATCTTCGACCCGCGTGATGGCGGCGCACTCTTCGCCGCCGTCAATAACGATTGGTTCGGCGCCGACGTCCATCGCAGCTTTGATTGGGGCGGGACGTGGACGGCGAGCGAGAGCGGCGTGCGCTATGCCGCCGATTCCGGGCTCTCGGTGAAACGGGTTTGGCATGTGCGCCCGGGACGCGCCGGCGAGCCAGGTGTCGTTTATGCCGGAGTCGATCCGGCGGGACTTTTTCGCAGTAACGATCGCGGCGCGGCCTGGGAAGAGGTCGCGGGGCTGAACCGGCACAATACTCGCGAAAAGTGGACGCCCGGCGCCGGCGGGCTCATCCTGCACTCGATTCTTCTTCCTCCCGAGCGCCCCAAGCGGATCTACGTGGCCATTTCAGCCGCCGGCGTGTTCAGCTCCGATGACGCCGGCAAGACCTGGCATCCGCGCAACAAGAATACTCGCGCCGACTTTCTTCCCACGAAGTATCCCGAAGTCGGGCAATGCGTCCACAAGATGGTTTTGGCGCCTGGCTCCGGCGATCTTCTTTACCAACAGAATCACTGCGGCGTGTATCGCAGCGAATCGGCCGGCGAAAATTGGACGGACATCTCCAAGGGTTTGCCTTCGCGCTTCGGATTCCCGATGGTCGCGCACCCACGCGAATCCAAGACCATCTGGGTCGTCCCGCACATCGGAGCCGAATTTCGCGTGTGCCCGCAGGGCGCCCTCGCCGTTTACCGCTCGACGAACGCCGGCCGCAGTTGGTCGAAGCAAGCCCGCGGCCTGCCCGCGCGCGATGCGTATGTCACAGTTTTGCGCGAAGCCATGTCCTCCGACACGCTGGACCCTGCCGGCGTCTACTTCGGCACGCAGACCGGCCAGCTCTACTACTCGCGCGACGAAGGCCGCCAGTGGAGCCTGCTCGCCGGCTCGCTGCCGCAGATTTTCTCGGTGGAAGCGGCGGTGGTCTGAGGCGCGCCGAGCAAGCTAGATGGCGCTCGCGTCCGCTACCGCGCACACACACGACCCGAGGTGAATTTCCCGGGCCGTCAGTGGTTCGCATTTGGCGTCCAGCGCCGCATACTCTTTCCCATGCGTTTCGACGAAGGTCTCATACGCGCCGCGCGAGGTCCAGAAGTCCAGCGTGTAATAGCGCAGCGGTTGCGCCGTGTCGCGGGCCAGCCGCGTCCCGCGGAAGGCGGGATCCCGGCGGAAGAACTCCGCCCAGGCGCCGTCCGGGCCATATGTCTTCTCGAAAGCCGTTTCGTTTCCGCCCTTGACTTCGAAGCTCCATAGGATTACAAACATAAGGTAGCCTGTCTTGAGTCGCTTCCTATTCCCATTCCTGGCTCGGCGTATAGCTGGAACGATTTCGGACGGAGTTTAGCAGTCCCACAGGGTAGATAGCATCCACTTAAGCGCAGCACGGCCTCAGTGCGCCCGAGTCTAAGCCTACGGCCGCTACGAGGCCCTTCCGGAGGTTAGGGTGGACAGAAAGTACCGCCAACGCGGTTACATGGATTCGGACAAGGCGGATAAGAAGGACAGGCCCCGCGAACGCAAGCCCCCGCAAGGGCCGCCGCATCAGGAGCAGTTCGGCCCGCGCACGCCGCGCATGGTCGGCTCGGTGACCCGCGCCCGCTGCTCGAATTGCGGTGCCGTCCTTACCGCTGGCTTCGACGCCGATTTGCAGTGCCCCCGCTGCAAGTTCGAGCTGCATTGCTGCAAACAGTGCCGCTTCTTCGATTCCGGCGCGCGATTCGAGTGCATGCAGGCGGTCCCGGAGCGCATTTCCCCGAAGGACACCAAAAACAACTGCACGTTCTACGAATTTCGCATGACCATTGAGAAGGATACCGCGCCGGCATCCTATTCCCAAAAGCCCGCGCTGGCCGCGAGCGCTCCCGCCCCGAATAACCATCACGATGCCCGCCGCGCCTTCGAGGACCTCTTTAAGAAGTAGCCTCGATATTTCTAGCCCATCTCCTTTACCCGTAGGAGCGCGCCGCCTGTCGTGAGCGCAGTCGAATCATGCTGCGCCCGCTCTTGCGGAGCGCAGGAGGGTTTTTTCGAGGATTTAGAGGGAACCGGACTATCGCCTTATGGATCCGTCTGCCTCGCGGCAGGGAGCGTTCGTATGCCAGCCGTTTTGGAACCAGACGAGCATGTTGGAGGACAGGTGATCGACCGCATCCCGCCACGCGGTGTAGGGAGCCTGCCCGCTGCTTTCGTGGAAGAGCGTGCCCACCCTGCCCAGGCCGGTGACTTCGGCGTAGGCCGAGTCCTGCTGCGTGCCGTCATTGGTTTCGCTTATGGTGACGGTGATGTACAGATTCGGCACCACGCCGTTGGCTTCCTGGAACGATATGCCCGCGCTGTTGTCATTCAGGTCGGACAAAATGCGCTGCGCGACCACCGAAGGCGCCTCGGGAAACTTCCAGGTCATGTTGTAGGACGGTTTGACGGTGATCACCACGGTCAGCGTCGTGTTGCTGAAGCCCTGCTGGTCCTGACACGGCCAGACCGTCTGTTTCGGTTTTCTCCTGAACAGTTGCGCGTCCGCTGAACCTGCGCAGAACAGCACCATCAGGGTAAGAGTCAGTGCTGCGGTGAATGCTTTCATAACTCTTCTCCAATACTGGGCGCGGCGCCCGAACTGTTTGCTCGGCCCTCTCTCGCAATTCCCGCAGGAAATCCCGCGGAGGCCGATAGTACTTTCGTTCGATTGTCTCGAATCGTGTAACAAGCGCGACGCGCAAGGCCGCGAATCCGCTCGCTCGGCGTTCCCGGTGCACCGTTTGCCATTGAACACCGTCCACTCGGTTTCGCTCGCTCGTCAAAAGCAAAGTGTTAATCTCATGCGGGAGGTTCGGGGATGAAGAATCGATTCATTGTGGCTGCCTTGCTTCTGGTCGTCACCTCGCCGGTTCTGGCCCAGGCGCCAAAGCGCCCCATGGCCAAAGTGCCGGTCATCGAGCTGTTCGGAGGATTTTCGTACGCCCGATTTAGCGCTGGCGGCCCAACAATGAATGGATACGGAGGTCTCGGATCGTTTGCCTGGAACTTCAAGCCTTGGGTACAGGTCGTCGCCGACGCGAGCTACAACCGCGCTCACGCAACCGGCTCCTCGACGAATCTCTACGGGAATCACTACGGCTTCCGCTTCTTCCACCGCAGCTCGCAAAAATGGGGGCCGACGCCATTTGCGGAAGCCCTCTTCGGTGGATCCCAGGCGGCTACCAGGGTCGGCGGGTCCGGAGGCCCTCTGTTTTCGAACACTGGCTTTTCCATGAAGGGAGGGGGCGGTTTGGACCTCGGCGTCTCCTCGCGCATCACGATCCGCGTGACCGATGCCGCCTACTATCGGACATCTTTCTTTAGCGCTCACCAGAACAACATATGGCTTTCCTCGGGGATTGTCTTTCGCTTAGGCGGCGTCCGCTAGCTGGCGTTGCTCGCAAACGTTTGTCTTCGGTTTCGGCAGGATCTGCCTTCGGGGTGAACTCCCGTGCCGGCCGGCTATTCTCTTGCCATATCGCTTGACGTGCTTCCCCGCGGCGCGATAAACAGGCAAAGGATCGAGGCTTGGGCCCTCTGTTCAAAATAGAACACTTATTGGGGCGGGTTTGTGAGAGTGTCCGATGTGAGAACCACCACAACGAGATGTGATGTGGTCCGCAGATTAACTAGGCCGAAGGCACTAGAAAAGTTTGTCTTGGGAGAAGCGACGCAAATACCGGAACGCAGGCCCAGTTCGGACTTAGTTCAAAGCTAAAAGGAGATTCCTATGTTACTGATTTTGTTGATTGTTGTCCTCGTGCTCCTGTTCGGAGGAGGCGGCGGCTATTACGGATATCGAAGATGGGGGACGGGCGGAGGCGTGGGGATTGTCGGGCTGATCCTGATCATCCTGTTGCTTTTGTACCTGTTCGGCGGATTGCGTCTGCATATGTGACCTGACCGGGGATTCTTGTACCAGCGGGAATAAGAGAATTCAGCTTGTCGGATACTCATTCTAAAGAGAACAGGAGTGTTACGCACACGATGAAAAATCTTCCAAAGCTCGTAATCGCCGTATCCGCACTGGTGCTCTTCGTGCCTGCCATTGTCGCGGCTAAAGCTCAGCCGCCCAGAGAGCATCCAGCCTATCTTCGCGCCCTCACGGATCTACGCCACGCCAGAGCGCATCTGCAGCGCCCGGATGGCGGGGAACTCCGCGAGCAGGAAAGGAAAGCCGTTCACGAAATCGATGAAGCCATCAACGAAATCAAGAGGGCTGCCATCGACGACGGCAAGAACCTCAACGATCATCCGCCGGTCGATGCCCATATGGATTGGCACGGCCGCCTTCGCCGCGCCCTCGAGCTGGTCAACAAGGCCCATAACGACGTAGCTGAAGAGGAGGACAACAGGTTCGCGCAAGGCCTGCAGCGGCGCGCCCTCGAACACATCGACAGGGCCCATCATCACATCGAAGAGGCCATTCACTCGGTTCGATAGCCGCAGCTCATTTCAGCTTTCGAAAAGCACCGCAGCCCGCGCTGCGGTGCTTTTTTCTTTTTCCCGCCATCCCGCCGCTATGTAGCTCAGGTCTTCAGACCTGAGGCTGTGCCCTCCTCGTATTGCCCCGCCCGCTCTTGTCTTGCCTCTCTCTGTCATCCCGAACGCACGTGAGGGATCCCTCTGCGCCTCTCGTTCTTGACTGTGTAGCGCCGGGCTTTAACCCGGCATCTTGGGCTTTCTCCGGGCGGGTGGCCGACCCGTGAGATCGTTGAGATGACGGGGGTGCCGCACCCTTCGGTTTTAAGGGTGCGGGTTTTGACTCCTTCTCCTAGTGCTTGCCCTTTCATCTCTCCCCGAGTGCCCCATGTTCGTCCCGGACGGGCGAACGTGGGGTAGTTCATTGCACCAATGTGTAGCGCAGACCTGGGTTGCAAGGTCTGCGGCATTTCTGCGTATTACCGCGCCCAAGTCCTAATGTCTCATCGGTATCTCGAACTGAAGTACCAGGAAGCAGAAATTGATTCCTGCGGCGATGAGGAAGGCCCGCAAACGGTCGATGCCCTCAACCTCTTCGAATACCAGCATCAACACTGCGGCCCAGGCGATCCCGGCCGCCAGCGGACCAACGATGGGGATTAGAATTAGGACGTTCACAAACCAGGCGAGCAGCAAGGGGCGCAGGATGCCCACGAGGGTTCCCTTGCCGCCAAAGAACCATTTGGCGATGAGATGGCACAATCCAATTTGAATGAACGCGGCGATGCCTATGAACACAAACCCGACCGTCATCCCGACAACCAGACCAAAGACCAAGGCAGGTCCGGGGACAGGCATTGCCCTGAGCATTCCAGGAAGCGCCGTGGAAAGCAGAATGACCACGGCGCTGACAGCCCAGACGAGTGCGCCGTAATAGCCCGCAGTGGAGTCCCGCGAAGCGCGCCGAATGGAAACATCGTCCCAGCGCGCGATGTCGAACGCTAAGCCGAGATAATAACCCGGTGCAAAGCCGCTAGGCGGAGGCGCAGCTTCTTCCTGAGTCATGGTTGGCGCCACACCTGCACAGTGATGCGCCAGGCCGTACTCCTGACCGCAGACGTCGCATTTCATGGAAAAATTCCTTTTTCGGGTATTGACTGGCCGACAACATACACCTCGCTGCCGCTGGAGGCAACGGTAGAGGCCGCCCCACGCCGCACCGCACCTCTCGCGCCGCTCGCATTCGCTTATGTAGAGGCCGCCTTCAGGCGGGCAGCTTTCTTTTGTTCTGTAGCGCAGGGCAGGCTTTACCAGCCCTGCGGTTTTCTCTTCCGACTTAGCATGTCGGGTGCCCCGTCTTTCGCTCAACGTGCTTGGAGTCGTAGCGCAGAGTTTCGCCTTTTTGAAACTCTGCGGTTTTTCTCTGGGCCGAAAAGCCCTACTTCTGCCCGCCCCCAAAAACGGCCCACCCAAGTGCGCTCCGCCTTACGGAAGCTGCGCCACCCGCCGTCGTTGCATTTCCCCTGCAATGTGGCAGTATCGGGCGGGATTAGGGTTTTCACCCAGGGTATGTGTTAAGGTCCCGCCACCATGCCAAACCATAAAGACTTCATCTCAGAACTCTGGCAAGTGGCCCGTTTCTTGTTGCGTAAAGAGCCAGCGGTTATTGGAACTGCGCTCCTCTTTGCCGCGGGTCTCGCCATGATTTACGGCGAAGATTTTCTTCTTGGAATCACAGCTCTCAGCCTAGCGGCGATTTGGACTATAGCCGCATGGTTGCTTTCTGATGAATTACAGAAACGCAAGCCACAAACGCCAAAGAAGCAGAAATATATGCAGGTTGAGAAATACAAGCACGACAGAAGACGTTATTTGTTTTGGAAGTTCAGCATTCCAATCGGAATCGTTGCCGCGCTGCTCTTAACCGCACTGTTCGTCAATTACAGGAGAGAGGAAAAACTCTTGAGCGAGTATGAGGGTTTCTTGTTGCCTGCGAACGAGCACGACCCTCCGAGTTTTTGTTCAGACCGAACCAGTGGAAATGCACTGAAGGTGTTTATGGGCAGGAATGAGGCCTTTGGTTCCCGGTTCCCTTATGTCGTTTTGCGCGTTCGAAACAGGGACCGGATGGTCATAGACCGTGACGAAACCGGGAGAATTGCTCTTAGCATGGACATTCTCGATAAAGAAGGGAAAGTAATAGTTACATTCGAGAAGGGCCATTTCACTGTAGTTCAAACAAATATCTTGGACATGAAACGGCCTGACAGAAGCACCTTAATTGTGCGAGACCAGTACAAAAATGAAGTATTGAATGTCCGCTATCTGAATGAAAGAAGCCTGCAAGTCTCAGGATTACTTCGATATCCAGAGGTCGGAGTCATTCGGATTTCTAAGACTTCCGCCGTGGACGGTATATGTGTAGGAAATAGTGCTGTGGCCTACAATATAGAATGACTTGGATCTGTGCAGGCGGGTGGCACAGCCTTAACCGGCTGAAGGGTTTATGCTGCGGGTGCCCCATCTTTCGCGCAGCGAAAGGTGGGGAAGTTGCCGGTGGTTTTCGATTTTGTGGACGAACAACAAAAAGCGCATGATCCGGACTGGGCCGAAAAGCCCCACTTCTGCCCGCCGCCCAAAATGGGCCACCGCCTTACGAAAGGTGCCCCACCCGCCCCCCCCCAACAAATCCTAGCCGGTGCTATCATTGTGCCGGCATGGCAACAAGTATACCGGCGGAAGCAACGGCAAATGCGGATCGATTCTATACGGTGGTCAAGAGCCTCAACAATTTCGACGGACTTGAGGTTAAGGGCGTAATTCAAACTTTGCTATCGAGGACAGATGAGGAGAACTGCTTCATCGGAACGTACTATCGAACTCGCGGCAATATCGAGACGGTCCTTGGACTGCAAAACCCGAAGCATTTCCAAGCGGCTGCAATGTTGGCCCGAGGACTATTTGAACTTGCAGTTGATATCCGATTGCTTGAGGTGATCCCAAACGGCTGGATCAAAATGATTGCATTCATTGACGAGGAAAAACTGCGTTGCGCGCGCAAAATAGTGAAGTTTAAGAACGCCAATCCGAGCGCCGTCATAGACTTAACGACCTACAATTCCTTCATCGGGGAAAACCATGTTCGGGTGGATGCTTTGCGCAAGAGCATCTGGCCAAGAAGTAACTACGTGCAGCATTGGTCTGGGCTTCGCATGCCTGCGAGAGTGGCGCTACTGAAATCGCCGTTTGATGAGATCTATGAATTCCAATATCCCGCTCTGAGCTGGTACGTGCATTCTGGACTGACGGGCATAATGAATCTGAAGGCCGAAACTTTCACGTACATCTGCGCCAATGCATTCAAGTTGGCAGCAGACGCCTACTGGGAAGTCCTTCTGACCGTGATCCGTAGATTCAAGATTGCAAGAGCGAACGAGAAGATCGAACTGAAAATGAAGGTGGCGAGAATGCTACCATTCACGGATAACGCCGAACAAGTCGACATCCTGACAAGATCAATCCAGTAGGTGCCCCATCTTTCGCTCAGCGAAGGGCGGGGAAGTTCGGCTGCTGGCCGACACGGAAGCAATCCTTCGCAGAATGCTTCCAAACAACCGCCTCGTCAGATGTCCTTCCGCCAAGAGAAACCAGTAGCAACGCGCAGCCAACCTGCTATCGTGGGAGATCGAACCGACTCTCACTCACGGAGGACCAGCATGCGATCCCTTGCCATCATCCCGAGAATCTCAATCGCCTTGTGCCTGGCGACTCTCCTGGCCGGCGCGTTTGTCTCCCGCGCAGATGCCGCCGACGTTCGCGTCGAGGCGATCGTAATAAAGCCCGCGAGTCCTGGTCCATCAGCCCTCTGCGAGCTCAAGGTACGCTTGAAGAACAATGGTAGCCGAAGCGTCTCCTTTTTCAGGTTCAACGTGAAGATCGACGGCCAGGATGTGCCCGTGTACAAGCTGGACACCTACGCGCTCAATATCGACCCCGGTACGGTTGGCGAGTTGGCGCTCCACAATTTCTACAGCCCGCCGCAGGCAAAAGCCTTCGAGGTCCAGGTGACACTCGTCGAGGCTCAGTGGGTGGAGGTGAAGAAGGACGGGCCAAACACCACGACGACCCCTTCCGGCGCGGTCGCAGGGCTGCCCACAGCCGCCTCTCTCTCGGTGGAAGTGTCGCCCCCGAAGAGTTGAGCCTTGTATGCATTTCTACTGGCAAATGATCCGTGTGAAACATAAATACTAAGAAACGGGCGGGCGGCCGACTGCTTAATCGGCGGAACGACTCCGGGGGCCGCATCCCTTGTGGTTGTCAAAGGTGCGAACTTTGGTCTGCGGCCGCCCATCCTCGGCGGGTGGCCGATCCGTGAGATCGTTGAGACGACTGGGGTGCCGCACCCTTCGGTCTTAAGGGTGCGGGTTTTGCCTTCTTCTTCGATGCTTGCCCTTTCATCTCTCGCTGGGTGCCCCGCCTTTCGCGCAGCGAAAGGTGGGGAAGTTGCTGGGCGGGTGGCACAGCCTTAACCGGCTGAAGGGTTTGTGCTGCGGGTGCCCCATCTTTCGCGCAGCGAAAGGTGGGGAAGTTGCATGGCGTTCGCCGTGGCGATTTCCGTTCGCGCGAGGTGGGTCTTGTCCTTCCGCTACGTGAGAACCACCTGGTTTTCTTGGCTTTGCGCACTGTCCGTTCGAATGCGTTGCCCCCTCCGATTCGAACGTTTTTCCCACATTTGTTCGAATACTTTGTCAGTAATCTTCTCTTGACTTCTAGTTACTTGTGTGATACCATGGGTTGTGACAAGTCGCCCTTTACTGTCTGCCGCCCCTTCTAAACGTCCCAACGTTTTAGCGTTCAAACGTTCAACGTCTGTTTGTATCCCCTTTAGAATGCGCAGTGGCTGCTACCTCGTCTCCAAAACCAAGTCTGTTCTCTTGCGCCTTTCTGCGGAGATAGGCGGGCCTGCCCTCCGCAGCCTTGGCGTAGGAGGGTCTCTTGCAGCTAACCCTTTTAGAATGCGCAGATCCACAAAACGCGTTTGTAACCCCTTTGGAATGCGCAGATCTGAAACATTGGACTTAAAACCCTTTAGAATCCGCAGATACAAAAAAGGACGGGGGGGTAGGGGGTGGCGATCCGGGGAAGGATCGACATCCCGAGCGAGCGGGGCGAGCCGAGGGGTACTCTTCCACAGGAGCGTGGCTCTGCTACCTCGTTTCAAAAGCCAATTGTGTTTTCTGGGGGTCTTGCTCGCACCCGAGCGGGATTCTCTGCTTCCTCGTCCCGAGATCTCAACGTTCCAACGTGCGAACGTTCAAACGTTCCAACGTTCATGTCGGCGGCATGGGGAACAGAGTCGGCTCGACCGCAGGCTCGCTGGCAATCCTCTCGAGTTGGGAGTAGTGATGCCGCAACGTCTCCGGCACCTTCACCTTTTGCCCTTTGAGCAGGCTGATGAGTTGCAGCGCGTTGACCACGCCTTTCCCCTGGAAGTGATTGTTGGTGATGACGTACACATCCCGCGCCTGCTCGGTTCCGTGCGGTGTGGTATGGGGCGCAGCCAGCGAACGGATTCGCCCGGCCCACGGCTCGAGTTCCTCGGGCGCGTAGAGGTAGTTATAGCGGTCGCTCGCGGTCTGCTCGGGATCGTCGCTGAACCACGTATCGTAGCGGCGTCCGTGGAGCCGCACGTAGCCGATCGCCGCGGTCACGCGTCCCGTGGGTTGGATGGACTTGCCGATTACCGGCTGATCGATGTTGCAGAATCCGACGCCGCGCTCGTGCAGAAACGCGAAGAAGTCCGCCACGTTCCAGGTGGCGTGCCGCACCTCGACCACCAGCGGATAATCGCCAAAGCGCTCGAGCAAACCGGCGAGATAGCGCTCGTTCTCCGGCGTGCGGTGAAAGGAGAAAGGGAACTGGATCAGCACCGCGCCGAGTCGTTGCCCGGCTCGCAGCACGTCGAAACCTGCGCGCACGGCCTTCTCGTCTTCCGGCCCGCCGGGCGGTTCGTGCGTGAACTTCTGCCAGAGCTTGGCGGTGAAGCGAAACCGCGGATTGGTGGAGACTCTTTCCAGCCACTGCTCGCAATTCTGCGGTCGGAGCGGCTGGTAGAACGACGTGTTGATCTCAATCACATCGAAGAAGTCGGCCAGGAAGCTCGCCTCATGGAATCCGGGCGGGCGGTGCGCCGGATAGACGATCCCCGACCAGTCCGGGTAGGACCACCCCGCCGGCCCGATCCGCAGATGGTCACCAAGCGGCGCCGGGAGCACCTGCGGCGCGCTGCGGCGCTGGCTGGGGGAACCCCCCTTCGCCGGACCCCTTGCGGATTTGGTCCTCGAAGCCGCCATCGATCGGCAATCGCGCCTCCACCGCAGCCTATTCGGCCTGGACGTAACTGTCAACGCACGCCGATTGCATTGCGCTTGACCGCTTGTTATCCTGGGGCCGTCGCAAACTCCGGGGGGAGTTTCGATGACCTTCAAGCTTTCCCTAACCTCGGACAACGGGTGCCCACATGAAAGTTTCCTTCACCTACAAGTATCAGGAAGCGCGTGCGCCTATCGAGAAGGAAACCGAGCGGCACGTCATCAAGCTGACCCGGCTTCTGAAAAGTTATTCGCCGGACCTCGTGCAGTTGCACGGCGCTCAGGGGAATAACGCGCACAAGGGAGCATTCTCACTGTCGTTGACTCTGTCGTTGCCTACGGGGACTCTGCACTCGACCGCCTCCGGCAGGGAATTTCGCGCCATCTGCAAGCAGGCCTTCGTCGAGATCGTGTCCCAGGTGAAGAAGCATCAGTCGCGCCTGCGCAAAGACTACGAGTGGAAACGCAAACGAGGCCCTGCCCGCGGCGAAGCCCTTTCCTGAGCGCCCGGCCATCTGGCTCGTGTCGCGCTTTCGCGGCGCGGCAGCCGTCGTGGCGGGCCGGTCTTTGCGGCGCAATGTTTGCAGCCGTTGCTGCGACTAGCTCTGCGCGCGATGCAGCTCCCGCGTGACGTGATCTTTCCTGCGCGCCTGCTGCGCCACTTGCGGGATTCGTTGCTGCCGCCATGGCCCGTCGCGAAGCCCTTTCGTGAGGCCGCGCCACCTGCGGGAATAGCCGCTGCCGCCATGGCCCGCCCCGCGTGCGGTTGCAGGCCTCTGACGCGCACGCTACAATCGTTCGTTCTTCCTCGAGGGGCGTAGCTCAGTGGTAGAGCAGCGGCCTTTTAAGCCGAAGGTCGTGGGTTCGATCCCCACCGCCCCTACCATGCAACTAGTTGACATGCACCGACTTCCTTTCGGACTTGGCCACATCTGGGCACAAAATCCGAGCAACTTTCTCCGCTGCGTCGCGTTGCTCTGAGCCGATCACGTGAAGGTAATACCGCGATGTGGTGCTCGCGTCCGCGTGCCGCAACTGAACCTGAGCAACTTTCAATGAAGCACCGCTCGAATGCATCAGACTTCCGTGCCCATGCCGGAATGCGTGCATCCCACAGCGCGGAATCGAAAGCGCGTCCAGAATCGGCCAGAGCCGATGCTGTACGACCTTGTTCTCACTGTAAGGATTGCCCCGGCGATTCGAGAACAGCAATCGCTTTTCGTTGGGACGCCATGACGCAAGATAATTTGTCAGCACTTCGGCCAGCGGCCCAGGCATCGGCACCGTCGCCACACTGCGATTACTCTTCGGCGAGATGAGATGACTGCACCAAGCCGAGCGCCGCACAAAAATCAACCGCTGGTCGAAGTCCAGGTCATCAATCGAGAGTCCGAGAACTTCACCAGGTCTAAGCCCCGTCATGGCCGCGAGCGCGAAAACCGTGTACCACGGCTCCGAAGCAAGCGCGAGAATTGCACGCACCTGCTCTGCCGTGAAAAAACGGCCCGGCTTACCCGGCTTCGAGCACGGAATGACAAGATCACTTTGCTGGAATCCTGCCACAGCGTAGCCCCACTTTCGCGCCATCTTGAGAACCGAAGCGAGAGCACCGAGAACGTTTAGAATCGTGTGCCGACTCCGCCCTTTCGCCAGCTTGCCAACGAACGCCTGCACCTGCTCCTGTCCTATCTCGTCCAGACGCATAGGACCAAAGGCCGGGACAAGATGAAAACGCAAATGCGACGCCATGACTTTGGCTGTCGAAGGTTTGAGCAGATCAATCACCTGATTCTTCCAACTCTCGGCGAACTCCGCGAACGTTGCCCGCTTCACTGGTCGATAGTCGAGACGGTTGACGCGGGCAAGGAACGATGTAGCTTCCCGCTCCGCCAATCGCTTTGTAGGGAACTGCCCGACCGTGCCGAGCAACGTTGTTCGCTGCTCTCTCTTCGTAGTTCCGTTAGCGAGCACAACATCTTCCCGCCAGCGGAGAGTCCACTGATTTCCTCTACGGCGAATACTTCCTTCCTGGTAGCGTCGGCGAGCCATTTTCACCTCTGGCCCGCTGACTCGTTGCCCTGCCGGAAGGAGCCTATCTTGTTCTGCATTCGAGAACAATGAACCTTTGGTCCCATTACCCTCCTGGATTGGCCGGAAAACGGTGAAGCAAAAACGCCCCACGTCGTTTTCAAAGACGCCTTCGAAGACCCGATAGAGTCCGCCGTTTTCTAACCCGACCATGACGGTTTCTTTCAGCAAATTAACCCTTAAAAAGAACGCGCAGCTTTTTCGATAATCCCAGCCGTTTTTTCCATGCAATCCCAGCAGTAGGCCGCTCCATTTATGAGCAAACCTTCCGCCTCCGATTCTCCCCAGGTTCCAAACGCGCCATTAAGACAAATGGATTTCCCGCACCGCGTACATTTCGTATCCGCTTGCGCTTCACAGAACTTCAGCTGCAAGCGCCTCACTTTGCGAACCTTCACTCCGGCAAGCGAAAAGTCCAGGTCCAGCATCCGCTTTTCAACACACCGCACCCACACCGTGTGACAAGAGGGGCATTCATAACGGAAGGACCGATCCTCGCTGTCGTCCTTCTGCCTTATAGAATCGAGCCGAGCAATCTCCGCCTTGCAATCAGAGCATCCCTTGCCGTGAATCCGATTGAAGTGACGGTGCCGAATCATCGTTGTCCTCCACGGTTAGTTGTACTAGTAGCGGCGAAATCGAGGCCGTAGAGCACTCCAAATAAGTCAGAGAGAAGTACGGACACGCAACGAGACCGAAAAGACCCGGATTTCTCGGGCGAGAATCGAATCTTAACGCACACGGCAGACACCCCGCCGTTGCTCCCGGCATCGGGCAGCGTGCCACCCACGAATTGTTCCGGCATCTGCGTCACGGCGGGCCACTCCCAGAATGCTCGCGTGGAACGTCGCCAAAATTTGTAATGCGCCCGTCGCTACGCAAAGGCTCGTAGCCCTGCCCACGCAAATCCTCGATAGGGACAAGACGCGGGATACAGCCGCCATTCGGGAGATCATCACGCTCAAATGAAACGCTCGATTCAATCCCCATCGCACGGCACTTTGGGCAAGGACAGTCACCCTTTTCGCGCTCCGGCTTTTTGCCGTAGAAGAGACCGAGCGAATGAACACGCTTCGCTGTGTCGAACGCGGCAATCAAAGAAGCGAGCCTCTCAGCCGTCACTGCCGGGGGTTTTGAAACGTACTTCAGCATGTGATTCAACGCATGACGAATCGCCCGTTCTGGATCAGACTCAAAACCGCGCGTCTTGCTAATCCAGAAGCCCCGGCTCGGCACGTCGAATCGCTTTTTCGTTTCACGCATCCACAAATCCCGTGTCCGCTCCCAATCGAGATACGGCCCAAAGTACAAACCATGTGCGTGCAGGTTCAACCCGCCCGCCTTGCGCTCACGGACGTGACCCCGCGTCTCGAACCCAGGCTCATCCATGAAAAGCATTCCGTATCCCCGCACCTTGCCGACAGACTTCCGCATCGTGAATCGAATCGCTGTATTCATTTTCTTTACGCGATCCGGCGTGATCTCGCTGCCGTCAGAGCAAAGCGTAAAATTGACTCGCGCCAGCACCCAGTTTTCTTTGCGCAGATGCCTTGCCACGCGACACCAAAGATCACGACGCGCAGCATCGGCTTTCGCGCGAACTTTCGGCTCTACTTTCTTGTCACACGAGATAGCGCGGAGCGCGTCATACGCCTCCCGTTCCCCCGCAAATTCCAGCACCGCATTCCGAATCACCTGAGAGTAGGCAACAAAAAGAGCCTGACGTTCCGCCGCCGCGCACTCGCGGCAGAAGATCACTTCGCAACCGTTAGGAACGTAATACTTGTGTTCGAGAGGATACCGTTTGCATTCACCTGGACGCGCCAAACGATTGCAGTTTGCAAAGCGCACAGCCTTCGTCTTTAAGCCGCGATCCCAAAGGAGATTCGCCACCTGCCCGCGAAGACCAAACTTTTCCCAAGCGGGATTTTTCTCACGCGGCGCGGATTCGACGCGCGAAACCGTCACCGCATCGCGCATCCGGTAATCAGTACCGCCGCACACGGCGCACTCAAGATGGTCACCCATCCACCAGACCGCCCCACGGCACGAGACACAAACACGATCCGAGGGAATACCGCGCAAAGAAGCGGGCGGAATCACAGCACGAGGAATGCTTACGGAAGACACGGACGCACCGGGCGTCCGCGCCTCTGTATCGCCGCCCAGAGAAACCAGAATCTCAGCCTCATCCGGCTTTGTGGAAAAGAAATCGGGCAAGTCACTGTCCGTCGCCCGATAGCGTTGCTGACATTCACTCATGGACAGTTAACCCCTCGTTGATAAATAAAGGGCTCGCTTCGCTCGCGGACGGCAAGATCGCGCCGAGTGGCCGCGTCCGCGAGCACGCCTCGACCGCGCCACAACCTGGCGCGGACTCGGCGCGCAAGACGCGGCCGCTGGGCCAGAGAAGCCTCGGCGCGCTCGCCAGCCCCGGGCTGGGCGGGGGGCTGGCTCACCCGCCGCAGCATCCTTGGCCATCCCACAAATGCCTTTCTATACGCGGAATCCTGCCCGCCAGAGCGCAGATCGCTCTGGCGTGGAGCAGAAGTCGCTTCGATTTGGGGAAAGCGCGCTACATGGCGCGCAGCACGAAATTCAGCAGTAAGGCGTGCAGCCACTCCCAAGAATTGCGGGAGTTGCGTTCGTGCGGATTTGGGATATGATGCGTCCATCATCTCGATTTTCCTTTTGCCAGAGAGTTCGATTCGCTACCGGCTCTCTGGCAAAATCTTTTCTACCCCATCGCACCGCCTTCAGCTTTTACAAGGCCAGCAACTTTTCTTTCGAGGGCCTCCACTTCCGCCCTCAACTTCGAAACCCTGCCCGGGACTCCTTCCAGCTCGCGCAGGCGGCCAGATTTTTCGAGAACAGTATTCCCATCCGCCGAAACCCTGCTGTGACACGCCGGACAAATTACCCCCTCTTGCCCGCTCATCATTCACCCCGTGGGCTACTTTCGCCCGTAGAAGTCATCCCAGGACTGTCGAGGCTTGGGCTTTGCTGCGTCGGCGATTTTTCCTTCCACAGTTTCCATATGATTTTTCCGTTCAGCCCGGCCAAAAACCTCTCCCGGAAGATTCAGGCTTTGGCGAAGTTCAAGGATCGAGCGCAGCCTCTTCGCGTCACCGATCTCTTTCTCTTGCTCGATCAGGTCATTGATCTTCGACGCGATTTCAGCGCCTAGTTGACCTTCCAATTCCGCGATGCGTTTCCTCACCGACTCCTTGTCGTCCGACCACCCTAGGGACCGCAATTCGTACCGCAGTTGATACAGATGGACAACAGCTTCAGCAGTGAGTTTCTGTTCAGCTTCTCCCGCGAGCGATTGCAACTTGTTTTTGATTTGCTCTACGCGAGTTACTAGGGCAGGCAATTCTTCGCCGGGTAGACGGCGCAGGCCGAGCGCCTCGAAGAAATCGCGCAGGTCCTCGCGCAGCCCCTCGAATTGCCGCACGATTTCTTCGCGCAGATCGCTGACACTCACCGGCCCCGCTTGCTCCGGTCCATCATCCGGCTCGGGTCCCGGTTCTTCAGGAGGATCGGCGGATTGAGACTGCGGATTGTCTAGGCTGGAATGGAAAGACTTCAAACGTTCACGGCCAGGCTCATTAATCTGGAATTCTCTCGGGCGTTTAGTCCGATCACACGCGATCAGCCCTTGAGCTGCGCATCGCTCCAGCATCTCGTGGGCGGTCCCGGCGTGGCAGTCCAAATCAATGCTCACCGCTTTTGCCGTGGTCGGTGCTTGCTGGCCTTCCAGATACTCAAGCAAGCGGGCCTTGCTCAACGGGACACGCTTAACTTCAGCTTCGACTTGCATCCTTCACCTCCGCATCCACCGAACCACTCCAAAAAAAGGGCCTTCGAAACCCACACAGGAATCCGCGCGAAGTGACCGCACACGGAATCACTTGTGTGAATTTCGAAGGCCCTGCTGACCGCAACGCGGCCAACTATCCCTGCTGGGGGTTACCCCCACTCAATCCAAAGATTGGCAGGTGATCCTTCTAAAACTCACGAGCAACTGAGGCCCAACATCTTGGGTCCCTCCAACTAGGCCCCAACATCTTGACTCCCTCAATACTAGTACCAGACGGCCCCAAGAGTGTCAAGAACAATCGTATCCACACGATTTTACAATTAGTTAGAGCGCGATTATGCATCTGACACAGAAGTCCTTTAGGCCCGACAAAGGACAGCCGTGACAGGGCAAACAGGAGGTCTCTAGACACAGGCGCTCGATTCTTTACGGGCGCGTAAAGAATTTAGCCGACGGTAAACAATCCCCCTGACGTAAAGAATATACGTGTCGTAAAGTTTCTTGCACCATTGTCTAGTTTGGTGTATGCTCCCACGCATGGCTAACGACTTGAACCCAACCGAAAAGTACCCGCCCCTCACAGATGAGAGGCTATCACTAATTGCCAGCACCTTGCGAGAAGTGCGGGACACTACCCTAACTCTGTACGACCCGCTTGGCGGCGACAATCCTTGGTCGCACGGATGTCGGGTGTATGCGCGCTCGTGTTACAGGGTCAAGCAGCTGGCACAGCGTCAGGCATGGTTGAGCATCATTGAAGAGGAACCAAAACCTATTTTCACTTTCGCAATTGAAGGAATTCCGATCCGATTCTACAAGGGTCCCCCAGAAGACCCGCCTGCAAACTATCTCGTTACCACATATGGAGAACTCCTACAGCGGCAGCTATTCAAGGACCTCAGACCTCTCGACAAGATTCTAAGAATTTCGGTGGAAACTGATCGAGAAGGCCGCGTGTCAACAGTCAAGCTCGTAGAGTTGGACGAAGCGGGAGGAGCAACGGGGGTTTATCTGATTCCGTTTGCTGTTACGCCCAGCAAGATCGTGCCCATCGAAAGCAAGCCAATCGAAGTAGAGGCACCGGCTGTTGAACCGATTGGCACCGAAGAACAGCAGGAACGTCAGCAGCAAAAACGGGAGCAGAAAAAGTAGCGGCCATGACCGGCTCTTTGGCTAATGCCCGATTACTGTGGGAAGCACGCCCGCGTGATGTCTTCTGGGGTGAGAGGTTGCAGGTTGCGCGAGAATTTAAGGGTCTAAGTCAAAAAGAGCTGAGTGATGAGGTAGCAGCATCTCCTGCATTGGTGTCCTTATGTGAAGCTGGAAAGAAAAACCCGTCTCGTGATTTAGTAGAAGCCTTCGGGGCAGTTCTGGGATTTGAGCCTGAGTTTTTCTATTTTGAAATCAAGGACGTGTTTCGTGAGGAGCAGTGCAGTTTCAGACATAGACGCTCTACTCCGGAACGGATCAAGAACAAAATTCGAGCGCATGCAACATTGGTGGGGCTAGTCATTGAACACCTGAGGTCATCATTTCGCTTCCCGGCTCAAGACATTCCGGAGGTGCCAGCTTCGCTTTCTAGTGCCGAAGAGATCGAGGCGGCCGCCGAAAAGAGCCGCTCTTATTGGAAGCTCAGTCTCGACAGTCCAATCATGCAGGTAGGGCGCGTCTTGGAGCGCGCAGGCGTCATCGTTGTCCCTCATCTGTCAGAAGAAGTACGGAAAGTGGATGCGTTCTCTCGCTGCGGCCCGACAGCGATCATCGTCTTGAATCAATCCATAAAGAGCACGTCACGCTGGAATTTTGATATTGCACACGAATGTGGACACCTTGTGATGCATAAGGGCATCCACACCGGCAGCTTAGAAACCGAGGCCGCAGCCGATCGGTTCGCAAGCGCCTTCTTGATGCCGCGCAATGTTTTTGCCCGCGAGTTCCATGCTTCGCCATCTTTCTCATGGCCGCATATCTTCGCGTTGAAACGGCGCTGGCGGACTAGCGCAGCCGCGATTGTGAGAAGAGCATATGAACTGCGGTTGCTAGGGGCAGTTGAGTACCGCAAGGCATACAAGTACATGGCTTGGAAGAAATGGCCGACTCTCGGTGAACCAGAAGAGCCGTCCTTTCAGGCACCAGAACTGTTGGTCACTGCTCTAGACTCACTCGGAACTAAAGTGAAGATGACATTGGAAGCATTGCGGAAGGAGCTTCACTTCACGGCCGAGACTTTTAAGGAGGTTACTGGTGTCATAGTTCCATCTGAATCGAACAGACTTCGACCAATTCCTTTCTCCCGCTAGTTCGTTGCTTTTCCGCTTGCGAGACGAGCAAAGATGATATCGAGGCGGCAAAGAAGACCGGAAAGCGAATCTATGTGGTTAGCTGTGGAGGACTATACCTCGTGGACAAGGCAGGGAAGGTCAGCCAGATTTTCAAGAATGACAAATGGCTGCCGCAGAAGAAAAGTAAGTAAGCATCAAAACAATCTACAGTGCAGTAGAGCACAGCACGACATTGAAAAGGCTCCTGATTCGTCAGGAGCCTTTTTCATTTGGCCCTGCTCCGCCGTGCCCTATTGTGCTACTTTGCTTGCACGCGAGGTGCAGCTTGGCTGACGAGTGGAAGAATAAACTGTTTATCGGGAACAATCTCGGCCTCCTGCACGACGAACTTGCCCCCGAAACTGTTGACCTAATTTATTTGGACCCACCTTTCAACAGCAAGGCTAGTTACAACATTCTGTTCAAAGAGCGCAGCGGCAAGCAATCCGCTGCACAAATTACAGCGTTCGAGGATACGTGGCATTGGGGCTCGGAAGCAGAGCTTGAATTCCACGAAATCGTGACTAAGGGACCGAAGAAAATTTCTGACCTTATGCAGGCATTTCGGAGTTTCTTAGGCCAGACGGACATGATGGCCTATATCACGATGATGGCTCCACGGATTCTTGCTCTTCACAGGGTGCTTAAATCCACTGGGTCTATGTACCTCCATTGTGATCCTACGGCTAGCCACTACCTGAAACTCGTAATCGACGCTGTGTTCGGTCCTACGCATTTTCGGAATGAGATTACATGGAGACGAACGGGGTCTCACAACAAGCTGAAACGCTACGGTCCAATCCACGACACAATTTTCTTTTACACCAAGGGAGATGAATACGTTTGGAATGATCCTAAGCGTCCGTATATGAAGGGCCACGTCGAGGAACACTTCGTGCAAGATGCGAACGGATATCGCACTAATTACTACGGAAATGTGCTCACAGGGTCAGGACTGCGCCATGGTGAATCCGGTAAGCCGTGGCAGGGAATTGACCCTAGCGCAAAGGGCAGGCATTGGGCGATACCCGGAGCCGTTCTTGAGGACATTGAGGACGACCTGTCCGACCTCTCACAACATGAGAAACTGGACCGGCTGCTCGAACTTGGTTACATCAATATTGATCCCGACCAAGCATGGCCAATCTACGAACGCCGACTGAAGCCTACCGACGGCCAATTGTGCCCGGACATTTGGGCCTTTCAACCTTACACAGGGGGAACTCTGTTTGGCACTAATGATGGGATTGACGAAGACGTGCGCTGGCTACCGCCAAAGGACCAAGAGAGGCTCGGGTATCCCACGCAAAAGCCAGAGGGATTACTTGAGCGAATCATTCGTGCTAGCAGCGACCAGGGCCAAGTGGTTCTCGACCCTTTCTGCGGTTGTGGCACGACTATTACTGTCGCGGAGAGAATGAAGCGACGATGGATAGGAATTGACATCACCCACCTGGCTATCGCACTCATGAAATATCGTCTTCACAACACAATGGGTAGTCAACTGTCGCCTTACGAAGTGTTTGGTGTTCCTACCGACCTAGAAAGTGCAAGGGCACTAGCGCTTGAAGGGCGGTACAAATTCCAGAATTGGGCCGTCGGTATGATAGGAGTTCTCCCGTTAAGCGAGAAGAAGGGGGCTGACGAAGGCATAGATGGATACCAGTTCTTCGCGGACGATAAGTCCGGCAAGTTCAAGAAACTAATTGTTCAGGTGAAGAGCGGACACGTTTCATCAAGGGATATCAGAGACCTCAAAGGCGCGATGACGCGCGAACAAGCCGAAATTGCGGTTTTCATCACCCTTGAAAAGCCAACCCGTCCGATGGAGAAAGAAGCTCATTCAGCCGGTTTCTACGAATCACGATTTCTACCCGACCGTCCGTTTCCTAGAATGCAGATTCTTACAGTCAAGGACCTCTTCGATGGCAAGATGCCCCAATATCCTCAGTTGGGAATTGAAAGTGGATTCAAGCGAGCGCAGGTAAAGGGAAAACTCGCAGAGCAAGGGAAGTTGCTGTGACTTGTGAGGCTGTGAAGTTCGGCCCAACACGCAAGCCCTCCCGCGTCCAAGCTCACGTTCGAGAAAATCACAAAGGAAAAAGTGACCTAGCAAATCGTCCTTATTTGCTCCCTAAAATCGCTTAGTGTCGTGAGCAATTCTGGCATGGTCGTGTGGACATCGAATTCCTTCAATTGCAACGTCAACCGGTCAATAGCCGAATTTTGGGAAGCCTTCAACCGGGCGGCCCAATCCTGAAAAGAAAAAAATCAAACTGAAGCACTACCAAACTGCCGGGTAATGTCCTAATTTGGTTTTAGGCTGAAGTCCATTGGCTCCTTCTCAGAGACATCTTTCTACCCGGACGTGGATGATGAAGTCACCTAGGATAAGACATGTATTGGGTGGCTGACTGCTGGGCGCGCACTTTCTTCTTCACGCTTCACTTCCTTGAAATTGACGTGTAGACTTCGACCACGAGGTGTAAATTGCTGTCCTTCAAAGTGGCCGGCCCGCTGAAGGTTCACTTTTCCAGGAATGTCGGAGGCCGAACAATTCGCGACGCCGACATAGCTAGTTTTTGGGGTTCACACGCAGAAAAATTCCAGAAGTACCGCGGTTGCTATGTTTTTGCCATGCAGACGGGCGGAGGGTGGACCCCAGGCTATGTGGGCAAGACGAAGAGAAATTTTAGACAAGAGGTCTTTGGATCGCATCAATTGACGCGCTACTACGAATTCATGGCGGGCTATAAGAAAGGCCGTCCCGTACTTTTCTTTGTCCTAGCACGTCAAGCGAAGGGCAAGCCGAACAATTCTAAGATAAGAGCAGTCGAAAAGTACCTCATCGACCTGGGTCTGACCGTCAATCCAGAACTTTTGAATAAGAAGGACACGAAGCCCCCAGGTTGGTGCATTCAAGGCGTTATCAGAGGGGGAAAGGGCAAAGTTTCCGCCGGTACAAGCTCCTTCCGCCAAATGCTAGGGATCAAAAAATAGCCTTCCTTTCCGGCTGATTTATCAAATTAGGACACTACCAACTGCCGTACTGGGCCGCACCGTGGCATTTTGGGATCCTCGACAAATGGTCTTTGATTGTCGCCGTCAGATGTAGTAAAGAGTCTGTGCGCATGCTTTGTATGGCTTTGACCGTGTCCTCACTCCAGCCCTACGCTAAGTTGCTTGGCGTCATTGCCGCGGTCATCCTCTTGGGGGCTTGGCTGATTGAAAAGACTGCGTTGGAGCACGCCAACCAACTGCGGGATGCAATCACAAAAGCAGAACAGGATAGGGATGCGACGGAACGGTCATTTCGAACAGAAAGCCGGCTTATTGAGGTCTATCAGGTTGCAGCTTCCGCCCGTGACTACAGCTACAGGAGTATTCGCAACAATAAGCCGACGTACTTGGAGAGGCTCAGCGAGGATGTTGAGACTCTCGAACAGACCGGCGTAACACGGAACTTCGCTTCTTCTGTGGTTGGGTATGCGTCGCGCACAACCAATTTCCTAGAGGTAATCGCCCCCCCTGCTTCGCTACGGGACCGGGTTACGAAGGCGAGTGAAGCGGTGAGTGATTTCAAAGCCGAGGTGGACCAACGCTATGAGAAGTACGTGCGAGAGCAGCGACTACTAGTTGGCGAGGTGATTAACCCCAACACAATCACCGAGCAGCAGGCCACGGAGCTTTCAACCTACATTCTTGCTCTTCGGAATGATCTGGAACTCAAGCTGATACCACGTTTTGCGCCGTTAGCGAATGAGTTATTTCGTGCCTACGACGAGTTGTTCAATTATGCTGGCAAGGAACTTCGAAAACGAGAGAAAAAGGCGAGCGCACTTCGTTGGGTCCAATTAGGCGTGTTCATTATCGGGTCGATCATAGCTATTTTGGGCAGCTACTTGGAGACCAAAAAACCATCGCATTCATGAAATCCAACAATTACCGTGCTTTGTAAGCCTCTTTTCGATGCAGGACGTGGCCCCTCCCCTACCGTGCCTGCTAACGCCATTTTGGCAAAACATTGCTGGCACTGTCATTCACTGGCGCGATGACGCGCGCGTGATGGTGTCGGCCGATGCCCACATCCACTCATCAACCATGCTGCGAACGCAACCAGCGAAGCCGAGCCACTCCTCCGTCGCTAATCCTATATTCCAACGTACCCTCGCCTGAGAGACGCCTCTCAAGTAAGCCAAATCTCCACAAAGTTCAAATCTGACCTCCCGCAGCGATTTCAAAACAGGTCTTAAGACCCATGTATCGTCTCTCCCTTCCTCTTTGAAAGTGGCCACATCTAGGCCACAAAACCCGACCTCTTGGCTGCATTTTGAGGGGTAGAAGGGGAGCAAGGGCAACAGAATCAGCAGGACTTATGGGATTTACCGCAAATTCGATCCCCACCGCCCCTACCATAAGTCCCGTAGAATCCGTTGGCCTTACTCGCTAGAACTCCTCGAGTGACCAACCTCACGCTGCATGACTCAACTCAATGGAAAACGGGAGCACCAAAGCAGGCAAGCTCGGTGCGTAGCGAGCCCCCGCAGCCAATTTCAGATTTGTAGGGCCGGAGGCCAGGACTGACTCCTGAAGTTGAAGCGCTGACAGGGCATCCCATGTCGCGTCCAAATGCGCAACCTGACTCAAGTAGCGCGTCCAACTGCGTCCAAAATCGTTCGATTTAGGGGTCAATTTCGGGAGTGGAAGCCAGTAAAGCCAACTGCATCAACAGGCTTTATGGAGCGGGCGATGGGAATCGAACCCACGTCCGAAGCTTGGGAAGCGTCTGTTCTACCACTGAACTACGCCCGCTCCGATCCTCCTGATTCTATCCAAATTCGCGGCATCCGAACAACCGCGTTGTTCACAAATAGAGAAGTTTCGGTTCCCGGTTGCCATGACGAATCGCCGCGCCTTGCTCTGGCCACAGGCCAACCAGTGCCTCGGATCATTACGAACCCCTTGTTTGCATTAAATCAGGGAACTTGCGGGTTTGCGAACGAGATGCTCCTGTGCAAGGCGCGGAGAAAAGTGCGCCAGCTCAGGGACTGAGCGCCGGTTGTCACAGGAGAAGCTGGCAGAACTGGCTGATTTACATCGCAACTATGTGGGTGGCGTCGAGCGCGGAGGGAGGAACATCAGCCTGGTCAACATCGTGAGGCTCGCGCACGGCTTGGGGGTGAAGCCCAACAAACTGGTTGAAGGCCTCCGATAACCTGATCC
>Ga0116137_1000111_pt1 | contig 78308 bp, 51 predicted proteins | sample June2015DPH_20_1_3_FD_88973 | JGI IMG/M metagenome (GOLD analysis project Ga0116137, IMG submission 88973) | Peatland microbial communities from SPRUCE experiment site at the Marcell Experimental Forest, Minnesota, USA - June2015DPH_20_100 | ecosystem: Environmental > Terrestrial > Soil >...
CGACCGTCGCAGGCCCGGGTTCAGTCGCGGCGGCTGAGTAGCAAGTTTGGCCCATCTGGACCAGAAACCGAGCACCGACATGAAGAAGAGTTCAGCAAGAAAGCGTCGCCCTGCCAAAAGTACCGGTAGTGACTTTTGGCGATTGCGGCTTTACATCGCGGGCCAAACCCCTAATTCGATTGTTGCGATCGCCAACCTCCAGAAGATTTGTGAGGACAAGCTGCGGGGCAAGTACGTTATCGAAGTCGTTGACTTGCTGGAGAAGCCGCAACTGGCCAAGGGCGATCAAATTATCGCCATTCCAACCCTGGTGAGAAGGCTCCCGCCGCCGGTCAAAAAAATCATTGGGAACCTCTCAAAGACCGAAAGTGTTATTGTGGGGTTGGATCTTCAACCGGTGCGCTGAGGTAAGGGCTCCAATAGCAAGGGCTCCAATAGCAGATGTCTAATAAGCGCAAACTGCCGTCATCCACGCCACGGGATCAGCGAAAAACGCTCCTCGCACGGCTGAAAACTGCGCAGAAAACCGTGAGCGCCATACAGTCCGGCGAAGTGGATGCTTTCATGGTTTCCGGCCGTCGCGGACCGCAAGTGGTTACTCTGAAAGGTGGAGAACCCGCTTATCGCATGCTGGTGGAGGCCATGGGCGAAGGCGCGGCGACTCTTTCCCGGGATGGCGCTGTGCTCTACTGCAACCGCAGGTTTGCAGAACTGATTCGCAGGCCACCAGGAAAAGTTGTCGGGATGGCGGTTGAGTCGCTCATCGAGAAAACAGAGCGAGACAGATTTGAAGCTTTCCTTGCCGAGGCTCAGAAAGGGGTCACGAAAGGCGAATTCGACCTGCGTTGTAGAGATGGAAGTCTGGTTCCGGTCCATTTGTCTCTGAACCGGTTTCGGAGATATAAGGGCCAGGCCCTGGGCATGGTGATAACCGATCTGAGCGAGCAAAAACGCAAGCAGGTTGAAGAAATCAAACAAGCCGAAGCGACACGCCGGCTTCTCCTGGAACGCGTGCTTTCGGCTCAAGAGGAGGAAAGGCGCCGGGTCGCGCGCGAATTGCATGACGAAACCGGCCAGTTGCTCACGTCTCTCTTGGTCGGCCTGCGTGCTCTGGAACACTCCCACTCCCGGAACCTGGCATATGTTAAGGTCCAGGGGCGGCGGCTGCGGGAAATCACTGCCCGGGCCATGGAAGAGATCGGACGGCTCGCCCGCGGGCTTCACCCAATGGTGCTGGAGGACCATGGCCTGGGTTTTGCGCTGAGCCGATACGTTGCCGAGTATCGAGAGACCCACAAGATAGCTGTCCATCTCGCACCGCGTGGAATCGGCTCCGGCAACCTGCCGCTAGCAGTTCAGATCAGTTTGTATCGCATTATCCAGGAAGCCCTGACCAACGTAGCCAGACATTCGGGAGCCAAGAATGTCAGCATCAAATTCGCGCGTTCGGCTACGGCCCTGAAGGTGGCAGTAATAGATGACGGATGTGGCTTTGACGCTAAGGCCGTAGCTGTCTCCTCGCACCGCCTGGGCATTCAGGGCATGCGGGAAAGAGCGACCATGTTGGGCGGAACGGTCAGTTTTACCTCCCAGGACAAGGGGACTAGGGTTCTGGTGCAAATCCCACTTCACGACCAGGACCTTCAGTCCTCGGGGGGGCGGAGGGGGGTACCTTAAAGTGCCGGCGCAAGTGCACAAGATCAGGGTCCTGATCGCGGATGATCACGCAATTCTCCGCGCCGGGCTGAAAATGCTGGTCAATGCCCAGGCCGATATGGAAGTTGTCTCGGAAGCTCCCGATGGAGAGAAGGCGGTTCAAGCGGTACGGGAAACCAGACCGGATGTGGCCTTGCTGGACCTCACCATGCCTCGGGTCGGGGGTATGAAGGCGCTTCAGGAGATAGCGCGACACTGCCGCAAGACCCGTGTGCTCGTCCTCACGATGCACGATGACCCTGCCTACTTGCGATCGGTATTGGCCGCCGGCGCCTGTGGCTACCTGTTGAAACGGACCGTGGATGCGGAGCTGCTGGTAGCCATACGAGCAGTGCATCGCGGAGGGACCTACGTGGACCCGAGCCTGGCCGACGTCCTTGTCCAGGACGTGCTGGCGAAGAGAGGTACAAGAGCTGGTCCCACACGGCCGGTAAACATCCTTAGCGACCGTGAGCTGCAGGTGCTCGAACTCGTGGCGCGGGGTTACACCAGTGCACAAATAGCCAAACGGATTTTTGTGGGCGTGAAAACTGTGGAGACGTATCGTTCACGTTTTGCTGAGAAGCTCGGACTTCGGACGCGCAGTGATGTGATTCGTTTTGCCGTGCAAATGGGTCTATTGACCCCAGAAACGCTGGAGAGTGAGCCGGGCCGCTCGGCTCGGTAGGAATTTTGCTTCAGGCCGCCTCGCGGCCCCGATATGTAGGGCACCTGCGCCCTCTTGTCAGGGTTTTCCCGGACAAAGCCCTTCATTATTAGCAGCATCCCCGATACCTCGCTTATTCCATTTGCAGCACACTATCGTGCAAGTTGTACGAGTGTACCTTGCCTACGGGGGTCGGAGAACAGAGCGATGAGAACGAAATCAAATGCCTCCACCGTTGGGCCGAGTTCGGGTTTAATCATGTCTTCCCCAACTCGACGTGTATCCGTCGGGGTCCCTCGCTTCCCCCAAAAAGCGAATTCGAGAAAACCTGATTTCGATGTGAAATTGTTTCTCGACTCGGCCGGCATGGGGAGAAAGGTTGTCAAGTTTCGAGGAAAAGAAGCCGTCTTTGCGCAGGGCGATCCCGCGAAGAACGTCCTGTACATTCAGGAAGGGAGTGTGAAGCTTACTGTGGTCAATGAGACCGGCAAAGAAGCCGTTGTGGCGATTTTCGGACCGGGCGATTTCTTTGGTGAAGGATGCCTTGCGGGCCAGTCCGTTTGCATGGCGACTGCGACCACGGTTGCACCTACCACCGTGCTCGTCATTGAGAAAAACGAGATGATTCGCGCCCTCCGCGCTGAACATGCTTTTTCCGACCGCTTCATCGCTTATATGCTGGCGCGAAACATTCGAGTCGAGGAGGACCTGGTAGACCACCTCTTCAACTCCAGCGAGAAACGGTTGGCGCGCACTCTTCTATTGCTTGCCCGTTACGGTAAAGAAGACAAGCCCCACGGAGTACTCCCCAAAGTATCGCAAGAGATGCTGGCGGAGATGATTGGTACGACGCGCGCCCGGGTCAATTTCTTCATGAACAAATTCAGAACACTGGGCTTCATCGAGTACGGCGGCATGTTGCGAGAGCTGCAAATCAACAAGTCCCTTCTAAGCGTCGTCCTGCACGACTAACGCTTCGAGCAGCGATAGAATTGCTACGTATCGACCTTCTGGATTTGACCTATAGGCGGATCACACACATTTCTGAATTCTCAAACGAACGCCATGGGGTGGCCAAACACTGAAGAAGGCAACCTGAGCCTGCGCCTCGGAAGCGGCGAACCATCGGTTTGAGGAGTGCTATCGGTGCGGCAAAGCAGGCGCAGGACCTAGCGCGGCTCCAATAGAAAACGCTTGTAAGGAGTTTGTCGCGGAATTCCGCGAGAGCCCGCTCTCTGCGAGTGAGCTCGCGACGCTCAAGGTTTCGCCTGCCGCGTCCGTGCCCCCGAGTATTCGCTCCTAAGGGGCTAAATGCCTTGTCAATATGAAGGCCGCGTTCCGCCGCTACCTTCTAGGCTTTTTCTTGAGTGGTGGCTTCTTTTCTCCGCCCTTGATGCTGATCAGCGCCAAGTAATCTTTCGCGTTGAACGGGTACAGGCGAGTGGATTCTTGTCCCGTGGTACTCAAGGTGACGTCAACGCGCCGATTGTTGGCCAGGACCATCACCTGCAGATTATTCAGCATTTGTTGCCTGTCGGCCGGGTTCAAGTCCGGATTTTGCGCTATCAGGTCCTTTATCTGGTCGGCAGTCAGTTGGTCCTCTTTGCCGAACGACCGCGTGTCAATGTGGTCCTCAGGTACGCCGTTTTGCACCAGGAAGTTCTTGGTGCGATCCACGCGCCGCTGCGTGAGGCCCTTGTTGTATTCCTCCGAGCCGCGGGGATCTGCGTGGCCACCGAGGATCAAGTGAGCATCAGGCATGTATTTCAGATAATTCGTGAAATCCGCCGCCAAAGTTTTCAGGATCTCTGCCTGACTGTCGACCAGGCCGCCCTCGGGATTCTCGGCCGTGGGCCGAGCGGTTTGAAAGTAGATGCTATGGAGGGCAAGCTTGGCTTCCAACTGCTTGATCTCAGGGGCAGGAGCGGGAGGCGGCGGAGCTTCCACGTTCACCATGGTCGTGGACGAGGCCGTGAGCGGCGGAATGCGGTCATCGCCCACGCTGCAAGTGACCGTGATACGGCCCGGTTGTGCGCCCCGCGTATTCAACGTGGCGGTGTCACCGTTACCGGAGATCTCACCGGCGCTTGCGCTGTAGCTGTAAGTGAGCCGGCGGCCATCCGGGCTGCTGGCGTTCGAGTGGATGGTTGAGGTCCCATCCGTTTGCACGCTCGCCGGATCTGCCGCGCATGAAATCACAGGTGGACGGGGCACCTTCACGGTAAACCTCGCACTGCAGGATGCAACACCATTTTTCCTGCCATCACTCAAGTTGGCAGTGACTTCGTACGAGCCGGGTTGCAGCCCTGTGGTGTCGATCTGCGTGGAGGCTTCGCTCCCCGCAACTTTCACACCCGTGCCATTCCAGCTGTACTTGACCGTACGCTTGGGACTGAAATTCGATCCAGCGGCAGTCGCGGTCTCAGGCTCGCCGGCAAAGACTTCGGTCGGCTGCACCGAGCAGACTGCGCTGGGTGGCACTGGAGGCGCTCCGCCACCAAACATAAAATTGAGGCCAACCTGTGCTCTCAGGCCTCGGATGTCAGTAGTCGGCACAGCCGGAGGAGCATACCGGTAACTCGACATTACATAGTCGGCCCTGATCAGTCGTAGAGCGACGTGCCTGGACAGGTTGATATCAAGACCGCCGCCGAACATGAATCCTAATTTGTCGATACGGTGGAAGGCATCAGGCGTAAGACGATTGTCACCTACTAACACCTCAAGGAATGGGGAAAAATGCTTGCTGCGGAACGTAATCTTCGGGCCTAGTGAGAGGTTGTAGAAAGCGGCGTCGTCAATTCTGTTGGCTACCCCGATTTCACCGCTGCCCCAATGGGCGCTGGTATCGAGAGTGAGTCCCAGCCAGCGGTTGAAATCATAGGTGACGCTGGCGCCAGCGCCTCGCGGATTCGCTTCCAGGCGGCTGCTCAACGGGAGCAATGCTCCTGGAAGTTGGCCGTGTACGTCCGCGCCGGGATAAAAGAAGGAGTATCCGCCGTAAAGCTCCCACTTGGGAGCAGGCCGGTCCTGAGCTGCGGCGCGGGTGGCAAACATACACAGCACAGCAACCATTGCCAGCAACATTGTTAAGCCCCGACCCGGATGGCTCTTTGATTGAGATGACATGCGAATCTCCCTCCGAACTTGATGGCTCAAACTTCTTTTGCGGCACGCGAGTTGGATAGATGATCCCACTCCCGGATGCCTCAGCTTACGGATCAGTGATCGTATTGGTGTCCATGGTGACCGCGGCATTTCGTGCCAGCGCCCTGCCTTGTAGGCTTGCGCCGGTATTCAACGTGATTGAATCAAGGGCCATAATCGTGCCCGCGAAAGTTGAGTTCGTTCCCAAGGTGGCTGAGGTTCCTACTTGCCAGAACACGTTGCTCGCCACAACGCTGCCCGAAAGAACCACCTGGGTGCCGGATCCAGTGGTCAGTGTGGAACCGATCTGGAAGACAAAGACATCGCTGGCACTTCCCGTCAGGGTGAGAGTACCTGCCGTTATCCCTGTCGAGCTCGAGGTTTTGTACGTGCCCGCTGTAAGTGTCAGGCCCCCCAGATCTCCGGCCAGAACTTGAGGTGCAGGTAAGACGATACCGGCGGCGAAATTATAGGCCGCGGTCAAATCGAGCTGGGCCTGCGCCGCGGTGGGATCGGTCACGTGCATAACTGCAGGCGCGATGAGCGTTCCCGGCGGGAATCCCGTGACCGAGGTTCCCGGACTAAGTCCAAGATTTCCGCCCGTAATAGTGGTGGGGCCGGTGTTGGTCACCGTGGAACCAGCCAGGACTTTGAAATTTCCTGCCGTTAGCAACGGCACACCCGTCGAACACGCCGAGGCAGCGGTCGTGAAGCTCCACGTGAAATTAGCCAACAGCCCATTGCCGAATTGGTCTTGCGCCCCGGTGGTGATCGTGGCGGTATAAGTCGTACTCAACGCAAGGCCTGGGGACACAGGTGTAAAGGTGGCAGTATTGCTCAGCGTGTCGTAGGTAACGTGCCCAGTCACGCTCCCGCTTGGCGCGGCCAAAGTAAAGGTAGAGGTGTTGATCGTCGCAGGGTTCATCGCTTTGCTGAATATCGCGGTGACAACGGCGTTGGGGCAAATGCCTGAAGAGCCGCTGGGCGGAAGCACGGACGGTGCCAACACCGCAGGCGGGGTTAGGGGGGCGCCGGGGTTCCCCGCATTCGGATTCGCGTCCGGGTCGCTGCATCCGGCCACAAGGAAGGCCAGCAGGAACGCCGAGATCCAAATTGTGCTAACCGTCAGTTTACGCATTGGCTTCTCCTCTTCACTCAGTGACAAAGCGTTCCTCGCTTCTACCCGTGATACCGGGAATATACGGACTCCTGGATTTTGCCGTCTGTACAATTTTGAACACCATCGCGACCCAAAACTATCAAGATAGTGGACTATTCTCATTCGTACAGTTCTGGGAGGAATCTCCTTAGCAAGGTGGAAGCGGGCCTGGAGCGACCGGATCGAATGTCCGTGTGACCCGATATGTCTGCCGGATTCAGGCACATACAGCCACAGCTATCAGACAACTGTCCCTTGCTTTGCTTAATTGTCGCCGCGATCGCTCTCCCATTCCTGAGCCTGACCGGAGCTTGGAGAGCAGCTTTCGGAACTGGGGAACGAACGCAGCATTTCTCGATTTGGCGGGTCTAGCGCGAAAAGTTGCGGAGTGCAGCGGCTAGTCACAACTCGAATTGTCGACAAAAATACGGCTGATGAGCATGGTACTCAGAAACTTGCCGCAGGTCGAGAATTTTGCCAGTACTGGATCATTCTGCAGGGCGTTCGGATCCATCGTCCTGGCCCCATTGAGAGCTTGGCGTTCTGCAACAACAACGCTGGCCCATTTTGCCAGGTTGGCAAACTGATTGTTGAGCAGCTGAAGAGCATTGCGGTCTGAGTTGGTTGACGCCGCTACGGCTGCTTGCGCGAGGCTGGTCTGTACCCTGTCGTGATAGATTTGTGCCCACGTCCCGTCAACAGTCAATCCAAAAGTAACCATTGTTCCCAGTGCCCCCTTCCACTCCTTCAATTCCGCCAAGGCGGCGATAGCTGCGCTCGCAAAGTCCTTTGACAGCCCCTCTGTGGTTTGCGGGGATGTGGCATCAGAGTTCGAGCTGGGTATTGTCAATACGATCTGATTCGCCTCGACTGTGACCGATCCGTTGGTGATCTGAGCTAGAGTTTCGATATCTACATAGAAACGGCCATCGACCTGCAAAACTGCTGCGCCCGTAGTTTTCCCATTGACGAGCAATTTCTTATCGGGCAGGCGCTGTGCGAACAGGACTCCCGCCAGTGATAGGACAAATCCAAGCAATACGACCCTTTGAAGATTGAGGTGTCGATTCATGCTGTGCCTACCCTGAGCAGCCGTAATGGCCGCTAGATGAATGGCGAGTGCGAGTGATTTGGAGCTGTACTTCCGCACCGGAAACTGGCACATGGTCTTTTCGCATTGAGACAATGTGCTGACGAAACAGCACTGAATGGGGTCGCGATTTCCTCGACACCCCGAACCTGCTCAAACACGCCAACCTCCATTGCCGGTGTCCCCAATTGAGTGTTATTACTTCTTCGAAAACTCGCTCCGGAAATGGCTTTCCACATCTTCACGACTGAGCGGGTTTCTTGCCTTGGTCAATACGACCGAATAGACGACCTCATTACCTTCAAGCTGCGCGGTGATAAATGCCCCATCCGCCGGCAGTTCTTGGTAGATGAACTTCACGTTTCTGCCGTCTGCAAGTGTCTTGATCCACTCTTCATCTGGCATTTTCGTATCTCTTCAGGCGAAATCGGTGTTTTCTAGCAGTCTCCCCCATGTTCCAACAACGGTCTCTCGATGCTGCCTCCATCGCCGGAGCAATGCGCAGACTACCTTGCACGTCGCAGAAGAGGGAGCGGATGCGACTGCAGCTTGTTCTTTCAGAGCTTACCCGGAGCGATTCGCGCAGCGGCCAGATTTATTTCCCCTTCGCGTGCGGACTTTGCCATCCGCGGCTTCGCCATTTCTCTCTTGACGCTGGCACGTGTCGCTTCGCCGGATTCTTTCTTGGCTTTCTTCTTCATCGAACATCCATGATGACATCGAGACCGAAGCAATACAGTCTAATTTAGAACGTTCCCAACAATCCGCGTCATACGCCGCCATACCTGGGGCGGGCGTCCTGTCCGGGCGTCCCGGCCAAAGTGAAAGCTCAGGCTGAAACCGGAGAGACGGACCGAACCCAGGCCGCCCGGATAGCTTTGTCGCGGGGAACGAAGGCCCTGCGTACCACCATAGCCTAAGGGACCAAACTGCACGTTCTGAATGCTAAGCGTGCTCTGAAAGGCGTCCAGTTGCAGCCGTTTGTCCCAAAGTTGGACGAGCGGCAGGCTGGACTGCGTGAATAACAAAGTCTTAACCTTTTCCGTCGGGGGAAGGTACTCCAGGCTGTGGTCGCGCTCGTAGGCTCCAGCGAACACGAGACTGAAAGGGGCAGGGGATTTTCCGGGGTCCTGGGACAGCAGGAAGGAAGCGGTCGGCAAAGCGGTCGATACCGCCCGGAGCATCGTCATAGTTGGCACAGCGCGTTCTTGCGCTAGAACGATCTGTGGCGCGGGTGTTTGCGCAATCGCCGGCACGCGGCTGCCCAGAAACATCCCGACCAGCAAAATGAACCCTTTGTGCGTCACCGGATTTCTCTTCTCTCTACTTCTGTCCTTCACCACTGAAGCGAAAGAGCGGACTCTGCCCGCCTCCGGTTCTCCTTCGCTATCTCTGAGAACGTGGGACCGGACCTTGCCCTGAGAGGGGCAAGATTGCCGCTAACCAAATAACTCTACCCAGGTCGAGGTTCGTCTGTCTGTTCTAATACGCACACAAGTGGATTTGTTCCTTTTGGCACAGACTCTCAACTCTCGACGCGTTAGCCTCTTCATGGATTGTGATTTTGCGGGGTCTTCGGCTTCGCCGTCCTCGAGTCAAAGATGGGAATCCTGGCTAAATCCCGGATGGAAATGCTCTTGGTCATGGCCGCGGCTTCAACCGCACTCTTCGCTCAAAGTGCCGGGCCGGACAAACCTCAGAATAATGCAAACGTCCTGGACGCCCGTCAGATCGTGGGCCTGTCGATCGCGGCCACCGAGCGCAGTTGGCAGGCGCGTGAGCATTACACGTACATGGAGCGTGATGAGGATCGGCGCCTGGACTCGCTCGGGCAGGTGAAATCAGAAAATGTCGAAGTCACCAGAATGATTCTTGTCGACGGCGCTCGCTTCGAGGAGCTCATCGAGCACAACGGGCAGCTTCCATCGGCCAAGGAACAGAGGAAACGCGATGCGGATCTGGAAAAGCTGAAGCGCGAAACGCCGGCGGAAAAGACTGCGCGTCTCAGCAAGGACCAGGAAAACAGGTCTTTCCTCCGGGACGTGCTGGAGGCCTTCGACTTCCATCTCATCGGTGAAGAGATGGTCGGCGGCAGGCTGGCCTACGTGCTTCAGGCCGCGCCGCACCCGGGCTATCACGCGCACGGCAAGTACGGCAAGATGTTCTCCAGGGTGGGAGGCAAGCTTTGGGTCGACAAGCAGGACTTCGGCTGGATTAAGGTCGACGGCGAGGTAACGCAGTCGTTCTCGATGGGTCTATTCGTGGCCCGCGTGCTGCGCGGCTCGCACATCATCTTGGAGCAGACTTGTGTCGGTGACGCGGTCTGGATGCCGAAACGCGTCGAAGTACGGGCAAGCGCCAGAATCCTCTTCCTGAAGACCCTCGACATGGACAGAATTCTCACTTACTCCGACTATCGCCCTGCGGCGGACGGCCCATATTCTGTGAGCAGATAGCGGTGGCTCTTCCCTGCCGGCCAGGTTCGATTGCTGCGACACGGAGACAGCTCTACTTCTTCACGGCCTGCTTGCAGGTGTAGCCGTTCTCAAGCTTCAAATCTCCAGGTTCTGACCTCAAGCGCCTGCCGAGGCATAATCTTGCTGGATCCGACCTTTCGACACTGAAAACCGCTCCGGCGATACCTGACGACATAACGACCTCGGCCGCACCACCAGCCGTGATGTTCCGCCCTTCAACTTCACTTCGTTTTGTGGTTGCCGGGAGACGCTTTTGCGGGATGAAGCTTGTTATAGTCTTTTAGATACACGCGCAAGCCGGAGTCCAGTGTAATTTTTGCATAGCCCGCCGAAAGCTGTTCTTTGTAATGATCCAGGAAGAAATCGAGTGGATCATTTGGAGTCATGTCGATGAGGATCAAGTCCGCATCGTTCATAACCAACTTGCCGAAGCGGAGACGATTGTTCTTGTAAACCATGTAATTTCCGGCGCGAATACTTTTCACAGGCTTGACATTTGAACCGCCAAAAACCTGAATGATTTTCTCGCCTTCAATTCGTACGGAGATCACCTTGCCTTCAAGATGGGGAGGCGGCAGGATCTGTTGAAGATCAAGGATCAGATCGTCCTCTTGAGCCTGCACACCCGGAACTTTGCCTTCCTTGATCCACCCCCCTAAATCGATACCGAAGAGACCCATCAAACCTTTTACCGGGAGATGCATGGCCCTGATCTTCTCGCTGTGCAGGCGAAGTTTTCCGTCAGCGGTGGGAATGAGAATCCCCTCCATTTCGACTGGGATGTCCCCCTTGTCGTGGAGCTTCCCCTTCACTTTCACGCGGCCCTTCCCAACGATGATGGATAGCTGTGTTAAGGGCGAATGCGGACGCGCGAAAACATAAGAATTGAGCAGGTTTGCCAAGTTTGACGAATCAATGGCGATCTCCGCCGTGCTGATCCGCAAGTCAAACGAGTCCTTGTCGTCAAAGACGGGGAATTCGTTTTTGCCGAGGGGCACGAGCTCACCGTCCAGCGATTTTATTTCCACTACCACGGTGTCCGAGAAGTGATACGCGACGTTGCGCATCTGCGCCTGGACCGCGCCCTCCTGTTTATCGCTGGGCGGAGAATTTTGGCTGGCGACGATTCCCGGCGCCGCAGCGCAAAGGAGAACGAACAGAGTCCGGGATATCAAGAGCGGTAAAGATATGTGGAACGGCGAGACCAAGTTCCTTAGGGATTGCAACACTGCACCTCCAGCAGATCTTAATGGTTAACCTGCGCATGCCTCCCAGTGCTCTTGGCCCAGCGGCCATCGCAGACTCGCACCTGGACGCTGCTGCCCTGAGGTCTGGGATAGGCCATGATTGCAGTTGGTGCAGCAAAGGCAGCAGCCAAGAATAGTGAACTGATGTGGCGATCTATATGGTGCATTGAAGTAGTGCTCCACGCCCGCGATGCCTAGATTCAGAATCCCGCTACTGTAATTATGTACCCCTGGCGCCGCGATGTATGTTCCGTACAGCACATCTGTGAAAACAAGAATTTCTCCCAATTAAGTGCCTTTTCCATTTGTCCCGAAATCTGACAAAGCCCGAACCTATACTGAGCCGCGCGGATAACTGATGACACGGATGTGACCTATATCGAACAGAATCCAAACCCTCGCTATGAGAGGCTGCTGGCTTCAGACGAGAAAGTACCGGGAAGGCGCGAAGTGCGGGATCAAGAATCAGGACACCCCGCGCTCCGGCTGTAAGCAGTTGACATGCTCAAAACTCAGCTACTTTTTCTACGGTTCCGTTGGACCCCTCACAGATTATTCTCCGGCCTATGGAGGGTCTACAAGACGAGCCGCTTGCTTCGCATCGCGTCTCTGCTAGCTGCCGTCCCACTTGGGCTTATCCTGTGCGGAATTACTTACATCAGCTACAATCGAACAAATTTGCCCGATCTAGACGCGTTCATTCGCTTCGAGCCTCCTACCATGGGTCACATCTACGATGCGAATGGCCACGTCCTCATCGAATTAGGAAGGGAACGCCGGGAAATCATTCAATATAAGAACATTCCTGACGTCCTCCGGCAGGCGATCCTTTCGGCCGAGGATGAGAATTTTTTCTCACACGCGGGAGTGGATTATTCCGTCTTTCCCCGATTGCTCGGCAAGACGAACCTCCGCGCCTTGATCGCCCGCGCCGGGGGCTCAAACGGCGAGAATGCCGCGGAGCGCGCACCGGTGTTTCCACAAGGTGGCTCGACGATTACTCAACAGCTTGTGCGCGGTTACTTCCTGCAAAGACTTACAAGCACGAAAAACAGCAATACACTTCAACACCAGGGTCTTCTCTCGCACGTTCTCGCCTTCGTTATCGGTGTGCCGAGCGCCAACAGATTCTTGCTGAAAGTAGAGGAAATGCGTCTCTCCTTGTGGATTGAGGTAGAGATGCAGAGGCGCTACGGAACCAAGCGCAGGGCCAAAGAAGAACTACTCGCGCGTTACGCCAGCTTTATCTACTTGGGGAATGGCCGCTACGGCTTCGCAGCGGCCTCACAGTATTACTTTGGCATGTCGGTAACAGCGCTCACTGCAAATGACGCTGACAAGGCGGCACTTCTGGCAGGCATCACCAAGTCGCCGGGCGAATATGCCCCCACTTTGGCAGACAATCAAAAACCACTCCGCAGACGAAATCAGATATTGGCCCTCATGGTGAAGAACCATTTTCTTTCCGCACAGACGGCTGGTCGCTGCCAGCAAGCTCCAATTCGTTTGGCGGCGCATAGTAATGGCTTGATCGAAGCGCCCGCAGCGGTGGGGAATGTTCTCGATGAGCTTAAACGACTCGACGCCACCCCCGCCTCCGATATCGGAATCAACCAACTGCTGGAGGGCCACATCCAGGTTTATTCAACGATCGACGATCGGATCCAGCGCTTCGCTAACGCAGCACTCGAAAACGGCTTGAAGCTTTATGAAAGCCGTCATCCTCTGAATGCCGGGCTGATTCAGGGCTCCGTGGTTGTTCTGCGGAACAGTGACTCTGCCATCCTGGCCGAGGCGGGTGGGCGGCGCACGTATAAAGGCCACAACACCATTTACAGCGACTATAACCGGGTAACGCAGTCTATACGCCAGCCAGGCTCGGCCATGAAACCGATTGTTTATCTGGCGGCATTCCGTCAAGGTGCCCTGGATCTCGATACTCCCGTGCCCGACGAACCCATCTCGGTGGTGACGTCGGGAGACCTTCCTCCGAAGTGGATCTCCAATTTTGATAATAAATTTGAAGGCATGATCCCAGCCCGCCGGGCGCTGGCGGAGTCGAGAAACGCAGTCGCCATTTGGGTCATTCAACAGATCGGAATCGATTCTGTCTTGAATGCAGCCCGAGACGTTGGGATCCGCACCGTATTGCACCACTATGAAACGACGGCCCTTGGCGCATCCGAAGTCACCTTGCTGGAGCTTGCAAACGCTTACCGGATGATGGCCAGCGGCATACATGCGGAGCCTTACGTGATTGCAAAGATCGAACATGGTGATGGAGACGTTATTTACAGCCATCAACTGCCCCGCTGTTCAAGCGACGAGAACGGATGGGAGCTATCCATGATCCAGGAAGGATTGCGGGGCGTCGTGCGCATTCCCTCGGGGACGGCGCACGCGCTCGACGCGCGTAACTTCCCAATTCCGGTGATGGGCAAGACCGGCACGACGAACAACTTCCGGGACGCCCTTTTCTTGGGGTCTACCTACGGCCCCGACGGCATCACTGTTGCGGTGCGCATTGGATTCGATGACAACCGCTCACTGGGCAAAATGGAAACGGGCGGCAGAGCCGCACTTCCGGTATTCAGAGAAGTCATGCTGAATACCTATCTAGCAAAGCTCGTTGGCCCTGTGCCATCCTTTCCAGCAGACATGGAAAACAATATTGAAGCCTATCTGAGTGGTGAACTTGTGGGGAAGGAGGCGATGCCACTTTTCAATTCGCCGGATACCGGAGAAGCTGCAGAGGATCGGATGCAATTTTGCCGGGCTGCAGACACAATGCTGGCAACTAACGTTTGCGGGCTTCCGCTCATCCCGCTGCCTGTCGTTTACCAGCGTCGAGATGGGCGTGGCCGGATCGTTTTTGCGAACGATTGAAACGCGTTGCGGGTAATAGAGCGATCGCAAAAAGCTCAGCATCCCACGATTGGCGCAGTGCCGCACGCGCTCAAAAGAACTTCCTCGGTCTGCTCTTTTTCACCCTGTTGGTCTCGCTGCGGGATGAAAGCGCTACTCGTACCGCAAGGCTTCGATGGGATCAAGATAGGCGGCTTTTCTGGCAGGGTAATAGCCAAAGCTGATTCCGACCAGGGCGGAGAAGAGGACCGCAAGCAAAATTGCCCCCGGACCGACCACCGTCGACCACTGCGCCAGACGCGAGATGGTGAACGATGCGATGATCCCCAGCAAGATTCCGATGAGCCCGCCGGCGATGGACAAGGTTACAGCCTCCACGAGGAACTGGTTGAGAATGTCGCGTGTCTTCGCGCCCAGCGCTTGCCGCAGTCCGATTTCTCGCGTTCGCTCGCGGACGGAGATGAGCATGATGTTCATGATGCCGATGCCTCCGACAACCAGCGAGACCGAAGCCACGGCTGCAAGCATGAGCGACATAATCTTCGAAGACGCTTCTTGCGCGGCAAAGATCTCTTCCATGTTACGGATCGAGAAGTCGTCAGCATCGGCCGGCTGGAGATGATGGCGTTGCCTCAGCAATGCCTCGGCCTCGTCCTGCGCAGCCTGCATCTGGCTGGGGCTCTTAGCCTGCATGATGATATTGTCCACGGCATCGGCATTGGACTGTTTGACGCCGATTACTTTCCGGATCGCCGTCGAAATCGGAAGCAGAATGACGTCGTCCTGATCCTGGCCCGAGGACGACTGGCCCTTCGGTGTGAGCACGCCTGCGACCGTGAATGGCACCTGCTGGATGCGGATCGTCTGACCGACCGGGTCAGCGCTGTCGAACAGATTGTCCACCACTGTTTTGCCGAGCAGGGCGACCTTGGTAGCTCCATCGACGTCCTGTTGGGCGATCCCATCCCCGTCCGCAACGGAGAGCTGGCGGACGGTTAGATAGTCTGGAGTGATGCCGTAAATCACAGTGGCCCAGTTGTTGTTCCCGTTGACCACTTGTGCTGAGCCTCGTACTGTCGGCGCCGCAAGCGCAAGGTCGGGACACTGCGCAACGAGTTCCTTTGCGTCTGTTTGTGTTAACGTCACCGCATTGCCGCTGCCCAGACGCAGCCCGGAGCTTGTGGTGCTCCCCGGAAGGACCATGATGATGTTGCTGCCGATGCTCGCGATCTGATCCTGAATCCGCTGGGTGGCGCCTGAGCCGACCGCTACGGTTGCGATCACGGAGGCGACGCCAATCACAATTCCCAGCATGGTGAGCGCGGAGCGGAGCTTGTTCATCGCCAGCGCCCGGAACGCGATGCGGATGGATGAGATCAAGCGTTTCATAGCGGCAACTCGATGGTGCTGCGCAGAGCAACGGCCGGCGCCTGGCTGAGTTTCTCTGCGTGGACGACCGGCGCGTCGCTCACGATGCGCCCATCGCGAAACCCGATGATTCGATCCGCGTAGGCGGCGATCTCATCGGAGTGCGTAACCACCACGATGGTGATGCCCTGGGTGCGGTTCAGCCGCTGGAAGATGCCGAGTATTTCCGCGCTGTTCCGCGAATCCAGCGCACCGGTGGGCTCGTCCGCGAGAAGAATTTCCGGCCGGTTAATCAGCGCCCGCGCAATCGCCACACGCTGTTGCTGGCCGCCGGAGAGCTGCGTGGGACGATTGTGCTCCCGGCCGGTCAGCCCGACCGAGGCCAGCGCACGCATGGCCAAGCCGTCCGCATCCGGCGTATCACTATCCTTGTAAAGCAGCGGGAGTTCCACATTCTCCAGCGCGTCCATACGGGGAAGCAGGTTGAAGTTTTGAAAAATGAAGCCGATCTTCTGGTTCCGGATTTCGGCGAGCTGATCGCGATCGAGGCTTTCCACGGGGACGCCTGCGAGCAGATAGCGTCCCGAGGTCGGCCGATCCAGGCAGCCCAGAAGATTCATGAAAGTCGACTTACCCGAACCGGATGGCCCCATGACAGCCACGAATGTGCCTCGCTCGACGGTGACGGTGACCCCCTGGAGGGCATTCACGGTCACGTCCCCGAGTTGATAGGTCTTCGTAAGGCTTCGGACGTCGATGAGCGGCGGCACTCCACTCTCCTTAGAATCTAGGCCCGCGCTGCGACGCGCCGGGAGACGGCGTCGGAGCGCTCGGTGCAGTCGCACCCGTGCTAAACGTCACCACCACCGGCTCTCCGACTTGCAAGTTGCCGCTTGTCACGGCTGTGAATTTGCCATCCGAGAGCCCAAAAGTGACCGGAATAGCTTGGAGCTTTCCCCCTGGCGCCGCGTAAACCGTCTGCTGGCCGGTTTGTGGGGGCGGGAGGCCAAGCTGCTTCAGCACTGCCGCGGAGGGATGAAGCCGCAAGACCGCGTTTGGCACCTTGAGCGAGTCATCGAGCTTGGCGGTAAGGATTCTGGCATTGGCCGTCATCCCGGGGAACAGTTTGAGGTCAGGATTCGAGACGGCGATGACGACATCGTAGGTGACCACGTTCTGCGCATTGATGGGCGCCTTGCGCACGTCGGTAACTTGGCCGCGAAATGTAGTGCCTGGATACGCATCGACGGTGAATGTTGTCGTCTGCCCCGCCGTGATGTTGCCGATATCGGATTCATCCACATTCGTATCGAGCTGCATTTTCGTCAGGTCTTGCGCGATCTCGAAGATGGTGGGGGCGGCAAACGATGCGGCTACGGTCTGACCTACATCCATGCGGCGAGCGATCACCGTGCCGTCAACCGGAGCGGTGATCCGAGTATGTGCGAGGTTGATCTTGGCCTGCTCGACTACGGCTTGCGCCTGGCGCTCTTGCGCTCGCCCAGAACTCAATTGGCTTTGCGCCACTTGAACCTGAGCCTGTGCCGATTGGATGGTCTCCTTGGCTGCATCAATCTGTGACTGGTCGGCCGCTACCTGTGCTTGAGCGGCGTCATACGTTGCTATGGCCGAGTCGTGATCCTGCTGGGAGATCAATCCCCCGCTGAACAGACTATCGGATCTCTGCGACTGGGTCTTGGCGTTCAGTTCGTTTGCCTGGTCTTTGGCGGCGGTGGACTCGGCACCCTTTTCACTGGCCACCGCCCCAGCAACGTCTGCGTTCGCCTTGATGACCTGTGCCTCCAAGGTGATGGATGCAGAGTGCGCCGAGCCGAGTGCCGCCTGCGCCTGATCGACTTGCGCCTGGAATGCTTCGGGGTCGATCAGCGCGACAAGCTGGCCTTTTGTCACCTTCGTGTTGAAGTCGGCGTAAAGCGCCTTGATATTGCCCGATACTTGGCTACCGACCTGCACATCGACAACGGCATTGAGCGTGCCCGTGGCCGTTACGCTCGCCTGGATCAACCCTCGTTCGACGGCCACTGTGTCGTAGCCAATCGCGTTCTGCGTATGCATCCGCCAAAGTTCCACACCTGTGCCCACCACGGCAACGACACCGATGGCCAAGGCCCATTTGGCCCATTTGTTTTGAAAGCGCTTCCCAATGCGTGGCGGGGGAGCGGAATCCGGTGGTGGTATAGCCAACTCCACTTGGGACTTCTCTCCTGCCGCAAGATCGGTCTGATCGACTGCGATGGTCATAAGTCACGATTCCTTTTCCGCCCGAGGGGATTCCTGTTGCCCGCCGCTGGCCGGCGTACTGATGTCATAAGACCTGGCCATAGCTCGATTCACAAGGCACAACGCGCCAGGAGCGGAGAAGACATCAAAACACAGCGCCGGTGCCGGCCTGACAGGCGCGCCCATATTTCCTTGATCTATATGGAGCTCCACCACAAGCCTACCAGCTCGCGATCCTGGCTGTCTGTTCAATAACGGTCACATGGGTCGAGATCCGTCCGCCGCCAGAAATCGGATGCTATCGGAGAATCCGTCCTTTCAGGGTTGCGACACGCAAAATGGCGCTCTTGGACAGCTAGCAGAACTAGCCCACATAGTCATAAACTGATCGTTTACCGGGAACTTAGCCGGAAAGCCCCCTTCGCGTGCTCTTCCTCTCTCGAAATTCGTGAAGCGATCGAGATGTCCGCAATGGAACAGACAGCAGGCCTTTCGATGGCGGATCATCTGCCCGGCTGAGTCCGTGGAATTGCAGAATTCCAAACTCGAACCATGGGTTTGGCAAGAAAGTTGGGGTAATTCGTATGAATATTATGAACTTTGTGAACACAACGACATTAATCATCATTTGTAGCGTGATTGTGATTGCCCTTGCGGTCATCGCTACACTGAGCTCTCTTCGAAGGCGCCGCAGTGCAAAACTGCGCACTCGGTTTGGTAGCGCTGAATATGACCGCGCCTTGCAAGAAGGTGGGAGCCGGCGACATGCGGAAGCGGGGCTCGATAAGCGCACAGATCGAGTGGAGAGTCTCCACATCCGGCCGCTCGGTCCGGGTGATCGTGCTCGCTTCGTCGAGTCCTGGAGCAGGGTGCAAGCGCGGTTCGTTGACGGCCCCGGAGGTGCGGTGGCGGAAGCCGATCAGCTCCTGCGCGATGTGATGTCAACACGCGGCTATCCGATAAGTGACTTTGAACAGCGTGCGGCGGATATCTCCGTGGACTATCCTTTGGTTCTGGAGAATTACCGTTCCGCCCACGCAATCGCGGTTCGTCAAACGCGCGGGCAGGCCAGTACGGAAGAATTGCGCCAGGCAATGATTCATTACCGAACGCTTTTTGATGAGCTTGTCGGAGTGCCAGAGACGGCCCGTGCGAAGGCAGCTTCTTAGGCTCGGGTCACATCCGGCGAAGGCTTCAAGGCGCTGCAGGCACGGTTGAGGCATGCGGATTCCCTCTTTCCTTGTGGACATGCAAGGCAATTGCTTGCTCAGCGCATGGAGCACGACAAGCTGTTTCTGGAATTCAGCTTGTTGCACAACGGTCACCAAGCTCGTACTGACGCTGGCGTAGTGGAGTGATTCTGACCCGCGAACGGCCGGGGGACAGAGCCGATGTGTTCACCGGGCGTAGGAGGCTACTGTGCTGGCTCCTTGACCGTGAGGATGCGGTCGCCCGCCACGTCTCGCAACTGCTGGACGATGCCGGAGGGCCATCGGATTTCGACCAGGTCGGCAGAAGCGTTCGGCCCCAGTCCAAAATGAACGGGACCGGCACTGGACGAAGCGTACCCCGCGGCCGTGGACATCTGGTTGTACTGTGCGCCGGTCTTCGTCACCACCTTGATGAGGGTTCCAATACCGTCTCGGTTGCTTTTCGTACCCTGAAGCTTGATCTCCAGCCAATGATTGTTGCCCGGGCTTTCATTCATCCAGATTTCCGCGGGAGCGTTGATGGCGCTCACCACGACATCCAGTCGCCCGTCCCCATTCAGGTCGCCGATGGCGGAACCGCGGTGGCGGGCAGGGGGTCGTGAAGTCAATCCCGCCTCGGCCGTCAAGGCGGCGAACTTCATGCCGCCCAGGTTACGGAAGACCGTGTTCGGTTGCTCGACGGCGACGCGAGGCGCGGACAGGGGGGACTGAACGTGTCCGCGTGACACGAAGATATCCTTCCAGCCATCGTTGTCGAAATCGGCGATCGTCGGCGAATAACCTGCCATCGGCAAGCTGAGCTCCGTCATGCCGCTCGCCTCGGTGACCTCAACGAAGCTTCCTTTCCCCGTATTGCGGTAGATTGGAAACGTTTCATTGTCGAGCGCGGCCAGGCAAATGTCTGGATATCCGTCGTTATCGAGATCGCGGAAATCAACCCCCATGCCGGAGATGAACACGCCGTCCTCCCGCAACGCGACGTTGGCATCGAACCCCACTTCGTCAAACTTGCCGTCACCTCTGTTTCGGAACAGGAAATTGAACAGCTTATCGTTGCTGACGAAGAGGTCCATCCTGCCGTCAAGGTTCGAGCTGGCCGCGGCGGCCCCCATGCCTTTCCCCGGGTGCGCGCGCAGACCCGATTCGGCAGAGGCATCTCGGAACGTCCCGTCCCCGTTATTGAGGAACAATTGGTTGGGGGTAGCCTTGTACATCTTGGGGTGGCAGTAATCACGGTGTCCATCGATCTCGCAAACCGGCTCGTGTTCAGGATCCCACTTCAGGTAGTTGATGACGACGAGATCGAGCAGGCCGTCATTGTTCACGTCCACCCAAACAGCGCCGACTGACCAGAGCGGCCCGAATTCGAGATCGGGCTTGTTCAGCCCCGCCTTGGCAGTCACGTCAGTGAACGTGCCGTCTCCGTTGTTGTGGTAGAGCGTATTGCGGTACACGCCCGCGACAAAGATGTCTTCGTACCCATCGTTGTCATAATCGCCGATAGCAACGCCGGTGTCGTAGCCGGTGCCGGCGAGCCCCGCCTTTTCAGTAACGTCTGTGAAGTGTCCCTGGCCGTCGTTTTCGAACAGCCGGTTCCAGTATTTTGGCGAGGTCTTGCGAAGCGTCCTGATATCAGCTCCGTTGGTGAAGAATATATCCAGCTTGCCGTCGTTGTTGTAGTCGAAGACGGCCACTCCTCCGGCCATGGTTTCGGGCGCATGGCGTTCGGGCGTTTCGCAACTATCGAGCTTGAAATCAATCGGTTGGTACCCAAATCGAATCGGGCTGTCGCCTGCGAGCTTGCTAACGGTCGCCGTTTGCTTGGTCAGAGGGTCGACTGCCCGTGCAGGGGAGGGAGTCGGCGCTTGCGCGCTCAAGGGCACCGATAAAAACAGTGCGGCAATCGTGCATGCCACCTGTCCTTCTCTCTTCATGACTGGAAATCTTCGCCGTTCAGTAGGATGCATTCGTGTGACCCCGAATGGAATCTCCAGCTTGGCAGTGCCAGTGGGATTGCTTCCGATCCAGCGCGGTCGCACCCTGGAGCGTCTCCGGGAGCAGCCACCGGAGTCATTCTAACCCTCTCTTTGAGTTTTGCCGAATCGCGGCCACTCCCGCCGGGCGTATCATGCCTCGTTCCCGGCGAATAAAAAACGTAAGTCACTGAGTCAGGGGAACTTTCTGCTTGACAGTTACAAGTCGTTGGGATAGAAAGCTAAACCATGGGTGTGTTGTGGGCGCTTGCATAAGTGCCTATGCTTGCGGGACCAACTCGCACTCAGGGTGTGCTGAAAATCTTGCACGTAATTAGCTCAGGAGGTGGGTAGTGAAATTGTTTGTCTCGAAGTGTGCAGAAGCAGTTGTTTCTGCCGCGAGAAGCCGCAGTTTGCGCTATCTCGCGGTTCTCTTCTTGCTCCTGGCAGTTTTTGGCAGTCAAGCCTGGGCGCAGGAAGCAACCCTCGTCGGAACTGTAACGGACGCGTCGGGAGCTGCGGTTCCGAACGCGACCATTACGGCCACCAACGCCGAAACCGGCCTGTCTACATCGGCAACCACCGGTGACGATGGCAACTATTTGATCTCACACCTTCGCATCGGCCACTACGACGTCAAGGCCGAGGGCACCGGATTCAAGGGTTCGGAGCAGAAGAATCTACTGCTGCAAGTCGGCGACCGCGTCCGCATTGATTTCCAAATGCAGGTGGGCACCGTCGTTGAGAAGGTGGTCGTTGAGGCGAACGCCTTGCACGTGCAGTCGGATTCCAGCGAAATCAGCAGCGTGATTACCGCCAAACAGATGACGGACATCTCCAATAACTCACGCACCTTCTACAACATGGTCACCTTGATGCCGGGAGTCTCCAGCACCATGCCGGACTCTCAAGACCCCACTCCGGTGGGCGCGAACACCAACGTGAGCATCAACGGCCAGCGTGAAGAGCACAACATTTATCTAATTGATGGCGGCGAATCCGATGATCGCGGCGGCGCCGGCAGATCCATCGTCATGCCTTCCCAGGACGCCATTTCGGAGTTTCGCGCGCTGACTTCCAGTTACGATCCCGAATACGGCCTCTCGTCCGCTGGGACGATAACCATGGCGGTCAAGCCTGGACAACAACAGTTCCATGCTTCGGCATGGGAGTACATGCGCAACGACGCCTTCAATGCTATTGACCCGTTCCAGAATACCAAGACGAAGCTGCGATTCAACATTTACGGCTTCAACGTGGGCGGCCCGGTGGACTTCAAGTCTTCCGAGAAGAAGACCTTTTTCTTCTACAACATGGAATGGCGCAACTTCATTCATGGCGGCAGCACCAACCAGCAGGTTCCGTCCCATTTACTCTACGGCGGCAACTTTAGCGGTGCCGGGGCGCCGGCCATCCATACACCTTGCAGCAACAAGGTGTCGGCGACTATAGCGGCGGCGTACACCCTTGCCGGACAGACGCTCAGCACCGCGGCCCCCAGTGGAACTTGCGGGGGGACTGGCTCGACTTTGGTGCCATTCACCGGCAATATCATCCCTGCTGCATTGCTCAGCTCACAGGGGCTGGCCCTTGTCAATGACGGCATTTTCCCCGCGGATAATGCCGTTGACGCTCACGGGAACCCCGTGTTTAGGGGCGGAGCCGACGCACCGACCACCGTCAGGGAAGAGGTTGCCCGCGTTGACCACACCTTCAACAGCAAGTGGTCTGTCTTTGGGCACTGGATTTCCGAGCAGATCATGCAGACCTACGCAACCACGATGTGGAGCGGCGATAACCTGCCGACAGCCGGGAACACGTTCGGCAATCCCTCGTACAGCGCCGTGGCCCACGTGGTTAACACCGTCAGCCCGACGATGATCAACGAAATCACTTTCAACTATAACGGCAACCGCATCGCCATCCTGCCCACCGGCAAGGTTGCATCGCCCTTCACCCAGATTCGGATATTCCCCGGTCCGAACCCCGACGCCCGCACGCCGGGTATCAACCTGACCAAGACCGGGGCGAACTTCGATCTCAATCGTTCGCCATGGAGGAACACCGCGAACGATTACCAGTTGTCAGACAACATTTCGTGGACCCATGGAGCCCACCAGTTCAAGGTGGGCGGCAGCTGGGCCGTTTACAAGAAGGTCCAGGACCTATTCGCCGAAATCCAGGGTGCCTATGCATTCGACGGCAGCTTCACCGGAAATGACTTTGCCGATTTGCTGCTCGGCTACGCCCAAGGCTATAACGAAGGCGCCCTTGCGGACACCGGCCACTGGAACGCCATTTCGTACGCCCTGTATGCCCAGGACAACTGGCGCGTGTCCAGGAAACTCACTTTGAACCTTGGAATACGGTGGGATGGTATCCCGCACACCTACGAAGCAAACTCCCGTATGGGCAACTTCTATCCCAGTCTTTGGAATCCCGCTGCTGCGGCCATCATCGACACTAATGGCAATATCTGCTCTGCCATTAACCCTGCTATTGGCTGCGCCGCTGTGAGTCCAGGCCTGGGCACAAGCCCCAATCCGATCCTGGCCGGCCTTTCTTTCTACATGAACGGGATTGGCCAACCCGGCCAGCCCGGCGTTCCGTTTGGCTTAGTGAAAAACCACTGGGGCGCATTCGGTCCTCGCGCTGGTTTTGCCTATGACTTCGGTGGAAATGGCAAGACCGTTCTGCGCGCAGGCACGGGCGTCATGTACGAACGCGTCCAGGGCAACGATATGTACAATGCCGGACAGAACCCCCCATTCTCTGGGGCCATCAGCAACACCAACGTCCTCCTTTCGGATCCTCACAACCTGGTGGCTGGCGGTACGGCGCCTCCAGGATCGATCGGGGTACTCAACCTCACCGGTCTGGATAGCGTCAATTACAACAATCCGATGAGCCTTCAGTACAACGTTGGTATTCAGCGTTCCATCTTCGGATCGAACGTATTGTCCGTGGCTTACGTGGGCAACCGGAACTTCAATGCAAACTCCCAATACGACATCAACCTTCCGCCCCAGGGCCAACTTGTGAACCTCGTCAACAGCGGTGGGACGGGCTACAACCTGTTGCTCCCCTATAGGGGTTTTAGACAGATCATTCTGTCTTCGAACCTGGGCAGCGCCCATTACGACTCCCTTCAGGCCACTTTGAACGGACGGGTGAAGAGCGACCTTTCCTACACCCTTAACTACACCTATTCGAAAGCCATTGACCCAACCACGAACGGCAGCGGGGACCTCGGGAATGTCAGTAACTCCTACAACCTGAACTACGACATGGGCCCGTCGAACCTCGATCGCCGGCAAATGTTCATCAGCACGTTCATCTACGAGATCCCATTCCTCAAGCACAACCAGAGCCGACTCCTGAAAGCGACCCTCGGCGGATGGGAAGTGTCGGGAGTCATCACGGCGGAAACCGGCGTACCACTCAGCATCGTCGCGGGTTCGGGTGGGGGGTCCATCAGCGCGTATAACGCGGGAAGCAATGGCCTGTCGGTCGGGACCAACCGGCCGAACCTCGTCTCCGCTGTTACCTACCCGGGGACGTTGGGGGAGTGGTTCAGCACGAATTCCTTCGCGTACCCAGCGGCTGGATCATGGGGCAATTCGCCGCGCAACCCTGTGTATGGCCCCGGCCGTTTCAACACCAACCTGTCTCTCTTCAAGAACTTCGTGTTCAGCGAAGCGCGCGGCAGCATGATTCAGTTCCGCGCGGAGACCTTCAACACCTGGAACCACCCGCAGTGGAACGCCGTGAATGCCAACTTCACGAGCTCCCAATTCGGCGTGGTCACGGGTGATACGGGCCCGAGGACAGTGCAGTTTGCGCTGAGGTTCGTCTACTAACTCCAGGACACGCTCCTCGGAGCCTGTCCAAAGGAATAACCAAAGTGCGGCGGGGCGGTTACCCGCCGCACTTTTTTTGTGCGTGGCCCCGCAAACCCTGAGCGAAAAATGCGCGGCGGCTGGTCCTGCGACCCCCGCAATGTGGGCGGGGCTTTATTGGATACGGGCCAGCCCGCAAGCACAGCATCAGGTCCCGTGTGCTTCTGCCGATCCCGGGAAGAGCTACAATATGAGTTGAAGATGGACGCTCTGCTCTGCTGGGTAGAAGCGACAAATCCAGTCTGCCTGAATGGGTCATCTGCTGAGGGCCTGCTTTGCATAAAGACGCCTGGAAAGTGAAATTGATCGCTGCGGCGCTGCTCTTGCCCGTCTGGGCGGGCGCGCAAACCGCGAGCCCCTCTGAAGCGATCGCACTCGAGCAACAGGGTAGACTGGCGGAGGCCGCCCGAGTTTGGCGGGCAGTGACACGTCACGATCCTCGCGATGCAGCGGCGTTTGCCAGCTTGGGCTTGGTCCTCTCCAAGGAACATGAGTACCGGGAAGCAGCATCCGCTTATCGAAAGGCGCTTGCCCTCAGTCCAAAGTTGCCGGGGGTGCAATTGAATTTGGGCTTGGCGGAGTTTAAACAGGGGAATTTTCGCGCGGCGATCCCCCCATTCAGCGCCGCCGTGGCTGCCGACCCGGATAGCTTGCAGGCGCGCACACTGCTGGGCATGAGCTACTACGGTGCGAAGCGGTTTGCGGAAGCAGCCGAGCACCTGGGGGTCGCGGCAAGATCCGATCCTGCCAACACCGAACTTCGCCAGGTGCTGGCCCAGAGCTGCTTGTGGGCGAAGAACTATTCCTGCGCGCTGGACGAGTTTCGTCAAATCCTGCAGAAGGATCCGGACTCTGTTGCAGCCCATGTTCTCATGGGGGAGGCGTTGGATGGGCTGGGTAAGACCCCTGAGGCCATCGCTGAATTCCAGGAAGCTGCGAAAGTCGCCCCGCGAGATCCCAACGTGCATTTCGGGCTCGGCTTCCTGTATTGGAAGTTACATCAGTACGACGAGGCCCAACGCGAGTTCGAGGCTGAGCTAACGGTGGACCCCGGCAACGCCCAATCGTTCGCTTATCTCGGCGATATCGAGATGAAGAGGGAGCATCCGGAGAAGGCGCTCCCCCTGCTCACGAAAGCCGTACAGCTCAACAACGAGGTTCGCAACGCCTACATTGATCTGGGCGTCGTTCTTACGGAGCAGAAACGGTACGGGGAGGCCGTGGCAGCGCTTCAGCGCGCGGTGAAGCTGGATCCCGCTCAACCGGACGCGCACTACAGGCTGGCACGTGTGTACCAGGCTATGGGAGACACGGCGGAATCTCAAAGGGAATTTGCCAAAGTTCGCGAACTGCACGAGAAGGCGGATGAAGACCTCACGCACAAAATGTCCGCTTCTCCCCCTCCGCTGTCTCAATAGAAGCCGCCCCGGCAATGTCCGCTTCTGCCCCTCCGCTGTCTCAATAAAAACCGCCCCGGCGTGGAATGAGAGGCAATTCCTCTACGGAGTTGTCCGGATGGGGTAAACCCTCGTTTCGGTCTGGGTGATCTCGAATCGCAAGAGCCACTCGCTCGAGACATTCTGGCCATCGATTCTTGCCGGCGCAAATTCCCAACGCTGCGCCGCCTGAAGAGCGAAATTCGCGAAGTACTTGCTCGGTCCGGGGGAATCGAGCGTCGCTCCAACCACTCTGCCGGAGGGATCAACAGCCACTCTCACGCTGAGCCTGACCGTGCCGCGAATGGTGTCGCGCGCCTTCCGGGGAATGTCGGGCAAGACTTTTTTCAGGACTTCACCCTGAGCAGAAGGGCTTGCGAGAGTCTTTGTGCTCGACTCGGGCGGAGGCGACACGGGCCGAAGCGGCACAGGCGTTGGCGCGAGAGCGACGGCAGGGGCGGGGGATTGCTTCTTCTCGGCAGGTTTCTTCGCGGGCTGTGGCTTCGCCGAAGCCGCTGGTTTCGACTCTGGTTTTGACGGGACCCGCGCCTCGGACGTCACGGGCGAAACGGGCCGAGTTGGCGGCTGGCGGAGCAGTCTTGAGAAAGCGAACAGCGCCAAGAGCAACGAGGCAACCACAGCCACAGGAACGATGGAGCGCCGGATCGCGGACACCGTTCGTGGCCGGGGGAGGCGCTGATGAATCTCACTCGCGATTGTCTTGAGCGCCTGAAGCGTCTGCAGACCGATCGAGGAAAGGCGCTTCACGCCGCGGCTTACGGCGGGGCCCACGGGGCTTCGTTCTCTTTTCGGCGGTCTGGCAACAGGCGCTTGCTTCACCGGCGCACGCACAGCGCGCTGCAGACGCGCCGCGATGTCGGCAGCGGTCCACCTGCGCTGAGGGTCGCGGCGCAGGCAGTGACGCGCGATATCAAGGAATGGCGCCGGCAGTGTCTCGGGCAGCACCGGTTCCTCCTGTTTCGTCTGATCCCAGACGGGTGGGCGCTGCGTCAGTGTTTCGACCAGCGTCACGCCCAGCGACCAGATGTCCCCGGCAGGGGAAGTTATGCCCCGCGCAATCTCAGGCGCGTCGTAAACGCACAAACTTCCCGGCCTGCCACTCGACTCGCCGTTCGCACGGAGCCCGTCACTCGATATCATGATTCGGTCATCGTGGGCCATGATGTTGGCCGGTTTGATATGACGGTGCACGAAGCCCTGGCGATGAACGAAGGCCAGGGCGTCCAGAGTGGGGAGGAGCATGTCGCGCGCTTCCACCGGCGTGAGCGGCCGGCTGGGGAGGATTTGCGACAGGTCCTCTTCGGCAAACTCCATAACCAGGTAGAGCAGGTCAGCTTCGCCGAGGCGGCAGCTTCCCACTTGAAAGAGCCGGACTAGGTGAGGATGCGACAGCCTGGCGGTAAGCCGCCAGCGGGCGAGTTGACGTTCCGCGTTTGCCGGAAGTGCCGCAATGAGTTTGATCGCGGCTTTCTCGGGCCGCCGCTCGCCGTACTCGGTCAGGTACACCGCGCTGCGCTCGCCGCCGCCCAGGTACTGCAGCAAGCGAAATTGCCCGCCGACGATTTGGCCTTCCCAGTGTTTCCAGGCCTCGGCCATGACGCTCTCCGTCTGCCCGCCCATTGAAGTGAAAGCTATTCTACCCGAGCGCAGAGCGGAGTGGGGATGGGAGACCGAAAAGGTACCCGCCTTCGCCAAGGCTTCGGCGGGCAGGCCCTCTACGCTGGAGAACCGTTGGCATGTTGAACGTTGGAAGGTTGGAACGTTGAAAGGCGCAGGAGAACACACTTGGCTTTTGGGACGAGGAAGCAGGGCTACAGCCATCAGTATACGGTCGTCGGTTGAAGCGCGGGAAAGAGGGGGGATGCCCCGCTTTCTTTGTAAGTGTTGATTCCAAAGGGTTTTAAGTTCAGTGAATTTCTATGTGTTGATTCTGGAGGGGTTGCAGGTGCGTTTTTCGTAAGTGTTGATTCTAGGGAGGTTAGCGAGGGTGAGGCGACTTTTCACGGCCTATGGTAGCACAAATGTTACCTTAATGCAATAGGCACGTTGTAGTTATTCACAGATTTTTCGAGGTCGGCGGGGTTTAGGACAGGTAGAGGGAGTAAGGCGTAGTTCTCGGCGGACAACGAACAAGTCGCGGACCTCAAAGGCAGGTCCGCGCTACTCGCTACTCACTCTACACGCAAGCAAAGTACCGCCGAGGTGCGCGGGGATCAGGGCTTGGCCGCTTCAGGCGCCGGGGCTGGAGGCGGGGTTGACGTCTTGCGGTAGATGATCTTCTTCGTTCCGCCCCCACACGTACCGACCACCTTACCATCCGTCACTTCCGCATCCTTCGCCACAATCTCCAAGGAATAGCCCTTTACGCCTTTTGCATCCAGCTTCTGTACGATTTCAGCCTTCAGCTCTTCACAGGGCTTTGGGCCTTGCGCGTGAGCGGACACCGCCGCGAACAAAAGAACGGGAACTACCGCCAACATTTTCACTGTGCGATCTCCTTCGATGGGATGTGAGTGGGAATCTCCTTTTTGACTTCAAGAACGGTACCGAGTCTACACCCATCTCGCTCGTTCGCAATATTGCGAAATGGTGTTCATCTCGAGTGCCCCTAATCGGCATGCAATCCGTACCAGCCTTGCCGAACTCGAATCCCCCTCGATCGGGGACCAAGAGCCCCACACGTAAACCCGACGTGTTGGGCACCTGAATTCGTCTCCGCACTTTACGTCCGTGCCCCCGCCTGAAGCCCGTTACACAGGTGGATCGTCTCCCGGGGCGCCTTCATCCGCCCGCAATCGGCAGCCCCCATATGGAACTTCCAACTTCCCACGACGGGACTTCTGGACCACTTCGCAGAACCACAGCCAAGATTCGTGCGAGTGCGCCTAACTGACAGAATAACTTCCGAGTGCGCCATCGCTCGGGAACAATCGCCGAAGTGTGGCGAATGGCCACGTCCCCAGTTTTCCGATTATACGTCCCGTGGCACGCTGGGTCCGGCTTCGCAAACCCACGTTCATGAAAAGACGTTGCGCGCGTAGAGAGTAGTCTCAAAGCTCCCCGCGCCGCTCCAGTTGCTTATAAAAAGCCAGCGAATACACGACAGGAACAAGCGCGCCGACCATCAGAGCGACAAACGCCTGCCAACCAGCCAGCCCCGCTGCCGTTAGCGCCAAGCCCGCCAGACCGCCTACGACGAACGTCTTCGCCGCGAAGCGATGTGTGGCATTCCAGACTCGCTCGTTGGCCAGGGTCCACGGAGTCCTAACGCCGATGTAGAAATTTCGACGTATCTTCCCCATCAGGTTCCCCAGCAATGCAAATAGCAGGCACACTCCGCCAACAATCGCCCGGCCCACATTCAAGGGGTGGCCGACACCGGCCCAGAGAATCACAGCATAGAAATAAGCAAGCATGCTGACCAGCATCAGCATGATCTGAAGATAGGTAGACCGAAAGCTGTCCACCTCGAAGTGTTTCGGCGAGAGCCAGGGCAAGAAATACATGAGCAGCATCATTCCAGCCATGAATCCGGGACCGATCAGATACAGTGCCCACTTCGGACTGTAGCCGTTAGGCTGATTGTGCATGTCCCAATGCGTGGCAACCGAACTTGGGAGGTGGGGATACGCAACCACGGTCGCCACCAATACCGCTGCGGTCAGCAACATTCCAACCAGGTAGTATTTGCCAGTCGTCATTGTTTACCTCCGCTCTTCTTGCCGTCCCCAATCAGGTGCATGGCCCATGCCATAAGGTCCTGCACCACTGTGGTGTTCAACCCGTACCAAATTTGCTGCCCTTCGCGACGGCTGGTGATCAGGTCCGCGTCCTTCAACACCGAGAAGTGATGCGACATCGCAGGCTTGGTCATATCAAACTCTTCGGCAAGTGCCCCGGCCGTTATTTCACCGTGACGGAGTAGGGCCAGGATTTCTCGTCGAGTGGGGTCGGCCAGGGCCCGGAATGTTTTATTGCGGCTGACGGGATATTTAAGCATCGTTGTAATTAAACATCCGTTTAAGTATCGACGAACTGCCATTGATTGTCAAGAACCAGATTGGAGAAGCACTGGATCGCGACCTACTCTGGTTAGTTACTGGACCACTGGCCAGAAACGGGGTTGTGGGAAGGTGAAGGCGGTGGAGGTCGAGAGAGAAACTCGATGCGGATGCCCTTGGCCACGCAGTCAGGATAAACGGCACCGCATCGAGGGGGAAGATCGCGCTGCGCGCGGCGAGGTAGGAATCGTCGGTGATTCCGCTGTGCTGGGAGAGGACCGAGACGGCACGGAATCTCCGCACGCGGCCGCAAAGGGCTACGGGCCGGATGCGGAGCAGTAAGGTAGAGGAGCATGTGCCGGCCAGCTTTTATGTCGGAGCTAAAGCTCCGACCCCTACGCGCACACCAGCGGCGGGTGCGCGAAGCAGCAGAATTTACATGGTCCCAGTACCGGCAACTGTCTCCCAGGGAAGACCCACTAGCCATGTATGTCGCTGATTCTTAATGCTGTTCCTACGAGGGCGCCCGTGCGGCAGCTCTGGCGAGACGGTTGCCCTTAATGATTGTAAGTGCGGGTGGGGTCAACCTAGAATGGGCGGGGGGCTTCCGTGGGGGTCGACAAAGCAGTAATCTCCTCATCCGTTCTCAATTGGACAGACACACCTGCGCTTGAGCCGTATGAGTGTTCGCGGCGGTTTGACGCCAGCCCCGCCTGCATACCGAGGCGAGCCATGCGGAGCAACGCGGAGACGAGGGAATCGCCTGACGGCTTGAGGTCATCAAAGGGGAAACGCCAAACACTTCAGAAGAGGTGACTCGATGCGGCGCGACCTACGATTCATCCTGCCGCTGATTTGCAGCGTGGTTGTGGTTTCGGTGTTGTTTGCCGTCTATCAGGTGGAGACGGAGAGGCACAACCAAAAGAGGGACTTGGAGAGGCGCGCCGCGATCCTGGCAGAAAGCTTGCAGGAAACTGTTGAGCCACTCTTCGCCAAGGAAGAAGGGAAGAGTCTTACACGAATCGTCGATCGCTTCGGACATCGAGAGCATTTGGCCGGAATGGGCATTTATGATGTCGGCGGATCGCTGCTGGCCATCACCTCGGGTCTTCCCGCCGAGTTCCATACCCGGCCCGAACTCGCCGCACTCGCAGCCTCCCAGGATCAGGGCAAGGGGTCATTCGAACGCTTAGACGGCACGGCGTTCTACATCTACGCCTTACCGCTGCATCGCCACGATGAGGTCGCCGGCACGCTGGTGCTTTTTCACGACGCTACATTTATCTACGCGCATGCCGCGCAGATGTGGCGCGAAACGCTGGCGAATGCCGCGGTCCAGACGCTGCTGATCGCGCTCATGGCTTTCCTGCTTCTGCGGTGGACGTTCACGGGACCGCTGAAGAAAACCGCGAACTGGATGAAAACGCTTCGCCTGGGCCATGCGGCGCCGCCTCCGAACCTGCCGGGCGGTGAAGTCTTCGATCAACTGACGCACGAAGTGACTCACCTGGCGCGAAACCTCGATGCGGCGCGAGCCGCCGCGCAGGAAGAGGCCCAGCTCCGCGAAAAGGGCGAATCGCTCTGGACCGCCGAACGGCTGCGGGTGAGCGTCCGCAGCAAATTGCAGAACAGCCCCGTGTTTGTCTTGTCAAATCGCGAGCCCTATATGCATGTGCGCTCGGAGAAATCCACGGAGATCGTGGTGCCCCCGAGCGGAGTGGTGACGGCGCTCGAGCCAGTGCTGGTGGCATGCGAAGGCACTTGGATCGCCCACGGCGCCGGAAACGCGGACCGTGAAGCGGTGGACGAACACGACCATCTGCGCGTGCCCCCCGACACGCCACACTACACGCTTCGCCGGGTCTGGCTGAGCCGCGAAGAAGAGCAAGGATTCTACTTCGGCTTCGCCAACGAAGGGCTCTGGCCGCTTTGCCACACGGCGCACACGCGGCCTATCTTCCGTCCCGAGGACTGGAAATGCTATCAGGAGGTGAATCTGCGCTTCGCGCAGGCCGTGCTGGAAGAAATGGCCACGACGGAGTCGCCGGTCCTGCTCGCCCAGGACTATCATTTCGCGCTCTTGCCGCGTCTGGTGAAGGAAGCGCGGCCCGACGCGCGCGTGGCAATCTTCTGGCACATTCCCTGGCCGAACCCGGAAGTCTTCGGGATCTGCCCGTGGCAGCGCGAACTGTTGGAAGGGCTTCTCGGCGCGGATCTGATCGGCTTCCATACGCAATTCCACTGCAACAATTTCCTGGAGACGGTGGATCGCGCCATCGAAGCGCTGACCGAGTGGGACCGCTTCGCGGTGAACCGACAAGGCCACCTCACCTGGGTCCGGCCGTTCCCCATCAGCGTGGCATTCGCCGACACCACCCAAGAAGGGAAGAAGATGCCCCCCGCGGAAGAGGAGCGGGCGGGCTTGTTGAAAGAGCTTGGCGTGGAGGGCACCTTGCTCGGTGTGGGCGTCGATCGGGTGGACTATACGAAAGGGATCCTGGAGCGCTTCCGGGGAATCGAAAAGTTTCTCGAAACTTGGCCGGGCTATCAACGTCATTTCACGTTCGTGCAGATCGGCGCTCCGAGCCGGACCGACATTCGCGCCTACCAGAATCTGCTCAGCGAGGTGGCCGCCGAAGCCAGACGGATCAACGCGAGGTTCGAGGCAGGCCGGTGGAAGCCGATCGTCTTCCTGGACAAGCAGCATAGCCACAAGGCCATCGACCGGCTGTATCGCGCCGCAGACGTCTGCATGGTCACGTCGCTGCACGACGGAATGAACCTGGTGGCCAAGGAGTTTGTCGCCGCCCGAGGCGACGAACGCGGCGTGCTGATCCTGAGCAGCTTCACCGGCGCATCGCGCGAGTTGACGGATGCGCTGCGCGTCAATCCCTACGACGTCCGGCAGCTTGCGGAGGCCATTCGCACTAGCTTGGAGATGAGTCCGGAGGAGCAGACAACGAGGATGCAGCGCATGCGGCGGATCGTGCGCGAGCACAACGTCTATCGCTGGGCGGGGAATCTGCTGGCCGATCTCTGCGAAATCCGAGTCGAGAAGACCGAGCGCGTGGAGGCCTCTTAGTCCGGTTCGGGAATGCGCGCACCATTGAGTTGCCGGACAATCTTCTACGCCGTGACAATCCGGTTGCGAATCGCGTAGCGGACCAGATCGGAGACGGAATGGATGTTGAGCTTGCGCATGATGTTGGCTCGGTGCGTCTCCACCGTCTTGACGCCGATGAACAGCATGGCAGCCACTTCCTTGTTGCACTTGCCCTCGGCCAATAGTTGAGTGACTTGGCGTTCTCGGGCGGAGAGGGCCGGGAGTTCTTTGGCGTGCTGGTTCGGCAAGACGTGCTGCCGATAACCGTCGAGCACCATCTCGGCCACGGTCGTGGTGAAGTACGGCTTGTGCTGGCTCAAAGCCGCGACGGCGGCCACGAGGTCCTTCCCCACATCGGACTTCAGCACGTAACCCTTGGCGCCGGCCTGCAACACTTCGCGCATCAATTCTTCCGACTCATGCATGGTGAGAATGAGGATTTCGGTCTGGGGAAACTCCTTCAGAATCAGGCGCGCCGCATCCAGGCCATTCAGTTCGGGCATGCTGATGTCTAGAACCACGACATCCGGCCTTAGCTTCTTGGCTTGTTCCTCAGCCTCACGGCCGTTCGCGGCTTCGGCGACGACTGTCCAGCCCGGCTGTGCCTCCAGCAGCGCCCGGGCGCCTCGCCGGACGACTTCGTGATCATCCGCCACCAGGATGCGCAACGGTTTCATCTTTCCTCCTGCCGGAGCGGCAGAGTCGCCATCACCTTTGTTCCCTTACCGCTGGAGACGACATGGAGTTGCCCTCCCAGCTGTCTCACGCGTTCCCGCATCCCCGGGATGCCTACCCCGAGCTGCGGACTCCGGCCGTTGACGTTCTCGAGCTTTTCCCGTGAAATCCCTCGCCCCCGGTCCGTCACGGTAATCGTCACCTGACCGGGCTTTCGCGCGAGGCGGAGGCGAGCCGTCCTGCTCTCCGAATGGCTGTGGATGTTCGTCAAGCTTTCCTGCGCGATACGGAAGAGCGTCAGCTCGATATCTCTGGGGAGCCGCCCCAGCCTCTTGGGCAGGTCCACGACGACCTGCAATTTGCTGCGCTCCGCAAAACCCCTGGTGAAGGAGCGCAACGCCGGCCCTAGGCCGAGCTCATCGAGGAGCGGCGGATGGAGCAGATAAGAGAGAGTGCGCAGCTCGCGCGACAATCCTTTGATCATCGCCATGCTGTCTCGGAGCAGTTCGCGCGCCTTGGGGTGGGCCTCGGCCAGGAATTTCATGGCCAGCGCGAGATTCATCGCCACGCAGGTCGCCGTCTGCGCCGAAGAGTCGTGGAGTTCACGAGCGAGGCGCCGCCGCTCCTCATCCTGGGCCCGGAGAATGCGTCCGGGCAGCTGGCGGGCGGCCCGCCCCGCTTCTCTTCGGTCGGTGATATCGACGACCGATCCCTCGATCAATTCGTCCGCACCGTTTGCGCCTTCGAGCAAAAGCGCGTTTTGCATAAGCCAGATCGTTTTGCCGTCTTTCCGCCGGCCGCGCACTTCGAAATTCGTGAGGCTGCGTTCATCGCGCAGCCGGGCGAGGAATGCCTTCCGGTCTCCGTTGGCCGGGTAAAGTTCCCGGGCTCCGTTGGCCAAGACCTCCGCCCGTGAGGCGAAACCGAAGATGCGCGCAAAGGCCTCGTTGCAATCGAGAATTCGCCCGCCCAGAGTGCTGCGGTACACGCCTGCGAGACTTCGCTGAAACAATAGACGGTAGCCTTCTTCGGAAGCACGCACGGCCTCCACTGCGCGCTGTTGTTCGGTTCTATCGCGCGCGATGACCGTGAAGGCGTGCTCGCTCTCACCCAGATACTCTCCGAACGAAACCTCCAGGCGAATCTCACGTCCGTCTTTGTGCAGACCGGCGAGTTTCACCGCTCTCCGGTGGTGTTGCTTCTCTTCCGTCTCCGGATAACGGCGGACGCCGGCCTTCTGAAGTTCCCGCCGGCCTTCCGGCATCAGCAGGGTGAAGTCCTGGCCCAGAATCTGCTCCCGCTGATAACCGAAGATGCGCTCCGCAGCGGAATTCGCGTAGAGAATCCGGCCATTGGCGCCGATCGTGAAGATCGCATCGGCGGCCGCTTCCACCGTGAGCCGGTAACGGGCCTCGCTCTGGCGGAGTGTTTCTTCGCCGCGCTTGCGGTTCGTGATGTCAACGACGGTTCCTTCGACCACTTCGGGTACGCCGACCTCCGCTTCCAGCAAAACCGCGTTCTGCAAGAGCCAAATCGCTTCGCCGTCCTTCCGCCGGGCGAGAGTTTCGAAATTCGTGAGGTTGTGTTGCCGGCGCAGATTGGCGATGAACGCCTTGCGGTCCTCGTTCGCGGGATGGAACTCCCAAGTCCGGCGAGCCAAGATCCCCGCCCGTGAGGCAAAGCCGAAGATGCGCGCAAAAGACTCGTTGCAGTCGAGAATCCGGCCGTCCAGAGTGCTGCGATAAACGCCGAGGAGGTGATGCTCAAACAACAGTCGGCGGCGCTCTTCGGAATCCGGCAGGACTGCGGGCCTCAAATCGATTTGGCGGGACACAGATCCCTTCATTCTGTTTATCCTTGGTTCTCGCGCCCTCTTCTCCGAAGAGAGAAAGGTCCGCTGGCGCGGCTATGGCGTCGTCTCGCACGAGTAACGGCCTGACGTGAGGACGCACCAGGTTTAGGCACGGGCTCGTGCGGCCGCGCTTGCGCGCGATACTCTCTTGGGCAAGTCCGCAGCCAAAGATGCCCGTCTATCGCACTGAGTTCACAGGACATGCGCGACTGAGGTCGATAGCGACTGATGCAGGCAGGGATTGTGTTCCGATGCGGAACGCCTCAAACTGAAGCGTACAGTATCATTAGTACCCCTCAATCTTGCTCCGGTTGTTTTCTCCGAGGATTCCAGTTTCTGCTGGATTGCCGTTTTCCCGATTTGGACGCACGCTCCAGGCCGAACTGGGAACGACCCATAACGGGAATCCCAGGAGGTGACTTTAGCCTACGCAGGTGGGAAGGAGACCAACAGCCAGTTTGCCGACGGCCGGGGAAGGCATGGCGAACAATCCAAATCACAATGACTATGGCTGTTGGTCTCCCCTCTTCCGCATCCGTACTCCCAAAGAAGAACGAGGCCGCAACGGCGAATCCACGCTGCGTGCAGAGTGAGGACATCATGGAAATGGGACAGCTATCGCATTCAGATTCTTCGCCGGCGCCCGCCAAGCGCAGCGTCATGCTCGTGGGATGTAGACAACCCCTGTGCGATCTCTTGTGGCAACGCCTCTCTGACGTTGCCGAAGTCGTGGAAGCCCATAACCCCCCGGATGCCCTCGCGCTCGCGCTCCAGTACCGGCCCGAGTGCATACTCCTGGACTCGGGGATGGCGCGTTTCGCGGCCTTCGAGCTTTGCCAGAGTCTCTCGCACCTCAGTCCCACTCGGTTGATTCCCATCTTCGTGCTCGGCAGCAGCGTCGCCCTGCGCTACAAGGATCTCTGGAGAGACTTGGGAGCGCGGGTGTATTTCGAGGAGCCGGTGGACTTGGCGGCGTTACGCGTGCGAGTCTGCGAGATACTCAGACAAAGGGAGCCCGAGCGGCGTCTGGAGTCGCGCGTGGGAGTTGGAGTAATCCTGCAACTGAATGGAACGGATATCAGCGGCGCGCCTTTCGAGCGCTTGGTCCTCACCCAGGACGTCAGCCCCAGCGGATTCCTCTGTGAATGTCCCGTTTGTCTGCAAAAGGACGCGCTCGTCAGCGTGCTCCTCATCGGCGAATCCGTGGGTTACCTGGGCGGGGCGCGGGTCGTTCGTGTCGAGTGGCCCAACGGAATTAAGCAGCGCTACGCCTTCCAGTTCCTGGAAAAACCCCGCGGATGGCTGCCCAAGATCTGGCCGAACCGGCGTTTCGTGCCCAGTTGGGCGCGAGCCTAAGCTGCCTGCACCTCCAATCCGACAAGAAGAAATCTTTGGGCATGATGCAGGTGCGTCGAGGTGAGCCCGCTCAGGATGGACATCCGATGGAAGTCCGACTGAAATCCGACGAAAATCCGATGGAAAAACACGTCAGGGGACGTGCGCGACGAGGAGCAGGAAGCGGGTAGCCACACCCAAGACCGTGGCGACCGCGAGAGAGTAGGCCGCGGCGAGCCAGGTCAGCTTGGGGCCGGCGACCGGTTCCCATCCACCGCGCACCGTCAGCGTCGGAACGGGTACGCGCCCGGCGACCGCGCCTCCTCCTCGCTCCAGCCCAGGAGCTTGCGGACATCCGCGGGGAGCGTCGCTCCTCCCGGCATTCCCGGAAGCGCCTGCAGAAGCTCGTACCGGCCCAGGTCCGGGCCCTTGAAGATCGAGCGTGGAGTCCGATCGAGCTGCCGTCCGCTAGCCTCGAACGCAGGTATCAGCTTGCGGAACTCGTCGAGCGACCCGAGCGTGGAGACGCAACTGTCGGAGGCCGTGGGGCTCCACACGACGAGAGGCGGCCCGGCGGTCGCCCCCGCCGTGGTTGCGCGCGCGTAGACGTTGCCGTCGACCTCTTTCGCCTGCGGCCGCTTGAGTTTCGCGCAGAGTGAGTTCGGTTGCTCGAACCGCAGCAACGGCCCGCGGTACGCCTCGCTCGCCACCAGTAGGTTGTTCACAAACACGTGGCCCTCGCGCTGGTCCACGTCCGGGCCGGTGGAGGCATGCCAGCCGAAGTGATCGTTCGTCGCGCTTCGCTCGTTGCGCTGGAAGGACGCCGGGGTGTCCACGAACGTGTTGTTGTACGCGCGCACGTCCGCGGAGTTCAGCACACGGAGACCATTGTCGCAACGGACAAAGACATTTCCCGCCACAATCGCCCCTCGCGAAATCTCGATGAACATGCCGTCAATCGCCCCCTCGATCCAGTTGTTGACGATCACGCCGTCGCGGTTGCCGACGTCGTACCAAATGCCGTTCGAGTAGGGCTGCTCGATGACCAGGTTGTCGCGGCATGTGACGCGGTGCGTCTGGTTGAAGATCTTGATCGCGGCTGGGAAATAGCCCGTAAGTTGCCTGACGTTGTTCCTCCGGATGATGTTCCTCTCCAGGAGAACGTCAGATGACCCGATGACGTAGATGCCTTCTGTGCCGGTGTCGCTGACAAGCGAGTTCCGGATGATCAGGCCGTCCCCGCGGAAGTAGCCGGCGACACGCGAGCAGTAGGTAATGGTCACGTTCTCCAGCACCGTGCCCACCACCTCTTTGCCGAACGTGGCAGGATCCGATGGACCCACGGGCTCGTCCGTAGCCTCGTTGCCGATCGTGAAGTGCTTTTTGCCCTCGATCTCGAGAGCGCGATAGGCGTACTGCGTGAACGTGATCCCGCGAATGACCGGGCCCTTGCGGTCCGACGTCTTGCCGTGGGCCGGGCCACTGGTTCGAACGAGCGCGCTGTCGAAGGCGGTGATCTCCACCAGCCGATTGCTGGGATCGACGCCGATGTACACGTAGCCGCCCTGGTAGTCGATGTAGAACGAGTGGGCGTCGAGCTCTCCCTCCCAACCCACCGGCTTCAGTACCTCGCCGTCTACGAACACCATGTCGTTGTTGAATTTGTACAACGGCGTCCGCATGCCCTCACGGTCGCGCCGCCACCAGCCCTGGGGCGCGGCCGGGAACAGCCGCGTCCAGGAGGTCCTCCACACCTTGTCGCGCAGTGCTTCCCATTTGGTCGCGACCTGGGTGCCTTTAAGGATCGGCCGTTCGTCGGCGTACGGCTGCAGCGTGATGCCCTGGCTGAGGACCAGGCCGCCCGTGCGGTAGATGCCCCCGCGCATCACAATCGCGTCGCCCGTCACGACCCGCTCGATCGCCGCCTCCAGCGTCGTCGGTTGTTCGAGCGTCGTCCCCGGGGAGTCGGCCTTTCCGTCGGCGGCGACGTAATAGACGTGCGCGGCCTTCGGGATCTCGTAGCGTTGATCGATCGGACCGTAGGGCCCGCCGGATGGCTGCGCGTAACCCGGGGCGGCCGCGAAGAGAAGAAAAGAGAGGGAGAGGCAGTGACGAAACCATGGTGCCGTTTGTTGACCTAGAAGCATCTCATGTCCTTTTGAGCCGAATTAGCTCATCAGCAAGAAGCTAGCGGACACTATACGCACCCGACAGCGCGCTGTCACCGTCCCATACTGTAGACATTCCGGGCAGCAGTCGCTTGCTTATAAACACAGCATTCTTAAGAAGGGAAGGACTTGCCCCTACAGCGTCGCGACTCGGGAGCCGCTCGCCACGGTCTGGCGTTTGCAGGGCGTCCCGTTGTTGTTTTCTCGCCAAGAGGATACGTCCAGTTGGCGCGCCGTGTGAGGGAGCACCCCCACAGCAATCCTGCTCGTGTGCAGTCGGAACCTGCATCAGGGGGCGTCAGGGGACGTGCGCGGCGAGGAGCAGGAAGCGGGTGGCCACACCCAAGGCCGTGGCGAGCGCGAGAGAATAGGCCGCGGCGAGCCAGGTGAGCCTTTGACCGATCTCCTTGGTCATGGCGACGAGCGTGGCCAGGCACGGAATGTAAAAGGTGATGAAGACCGTAAAGGTAAGGATCTGCGCGGCCGACATCGCCGCATGGATGTTCGTGGTGCCCAGCGCCTGCACCAGCATCACCATGGACAGCTCTTTGCGCAGCACGCCGAAGATCAGGGTGACACCCACGCTCGATGGCAAGCCGAGCAATCTCGTCAGCGGCGAAAGACCGGCGTTGACGTAACGGTCCCACTGCCAGAATTCGGCCAGGCCGAGCACCACGCTGCCCCCGACCAGGAGCGGCCAGCTCACCACGACAAACTCCCGCAGCCGCAGCCAGACTTTCCGCGCCGTCATGCGCAGGGAAGGCCACTGGTAGCGCGGCACTTCCAGGATCATCCCGGCGCTCACCTCCGGCCAAAGACGCGTGAGCAGCCAGCCCGAAAAGAAAACTACGAGCGCATTGAAAGCGAAGATCGCGAGCGCCCATCGCGGACCCAGATAGAAAGCGGCGAGAGCGAAAATCACCGTGGAACGCGCCGAGCAGGGAACCAGCGTCGCCAAAACGCTGGCCAGGAAGCGGTCGCGCTGCGAGGGAAGGACGCGCGTGGCGAGACACGCCGGGACGCTGCATCCGTATCCCAGCATGATCGGCACGACCGAAGTGCCGTGTAAGCCGATGCGGTGCAGCAGGCCATCCAGCAAGTACGCGACCCGAGGCAGATAGCCAACGTCTTCAAGCAAGGCCAGGCCGAAGAGGAAGGGCAACAGATAGGGCAATACGATGGCCGCGCCGCCAGCAAACCCTTGCCATAGGCTGGTTACCACCGCGAAGGCGATCGTTTCGTGGGCCAGCCTGGCGGAAATCGGCAGGAAAGCGGCCTGCAGAGCGCCCAGCAGCCCCCTTTCGATCCATCCGCCCAGTGCAAACACTCCCCAGAAGAAAACGGCGAGCACTGCCAGAAGACAAACGTAACCGAGTATCGGATGAGTCAGCAGGTTGTCCACGGCCACTCGAAGATCGGGGCGCGGATGTCCCACTGCGGTGCACTGCTCGCAAAGATCCATTGCGCGGTCGTGCCGCTCCGACATGATCACGGAATCCGCCGGGCGTCCGTGGGACCGTGCAAGTTCCTCGCGGAGGCGATGCGCCGCCTCATGCGTCTCACGTTTCACCTGTGGAAGCAGATCCTCGTCTCCCTCCAGGAGTTTCACCGCGAGGAACCGGGGCGGCAACGCTGTGGGAAGGCTTCCGCGGGCAAGCCGGCGCTCGAGACGTTCAACGATGCTCTCGACGTCGCGATGCCAGTGCAAAGTCTCGGTGGGTTCAGGCTCTCTGCCGCGCTCGCGGACCACTTGGAGGAAGAGTTCCTGAACGCCCACGCCGCGGGAAGCCACGGTCTCCAGGACAGGGAGCCGGAGCAATTCAGAGAGTTTCGCCGAGGAGACGCTCATGCCCTTGCGCCGCGCCTCATCGATCATATTCAGGCAAACCACGATCGGGATTCCCAGCTCCCGGAGTTCCAAGGTCAATTCCAGGCTGCGGCTCAGGAGCGACGCATCCAGCACGTTGACGATCACGTCGATGTTGCGGCTGAGAAGGTATTGCTTGGCCGCGGTATCCGCGGGGCTGGACGCGGTCAGGGAATAGATTCCCGGCACGTCGATCAATTCCAACTGAGTTCCGTTCACGCGCACACGGCTCCAAGTCAGACGAACGGTGGTGCCGGAGAAGTTTCCCGTGGCAGAGCGATAACCGGCGACGGAGTTGAAAAGCGTGCTCTTACCGCAATTCGGCTGGCCAATCAGAGCGACTCGCAAGGGCGTGCCATCTTCGCAACGCTGGGGGCACGCCGCGCAGGAACTCCCCGGAATCGCGTCAAACAAGCTCACGGCAGGATCCGCACGAGCACACGATGCGCCAGCCGGCGGCCGAGGGCCACCATACTCCCCTGGATCTCGACCAGAATCGGTCCACCGAGCGGCGCGCTGCGCTGCACCTGCAGGATGGCGCCCGCGACGATGCCCAACTGCGCCAGCTTACGGACAGACTGATGGGCACAGGACAGGTGAACCACTTCCGCGCGGGTCGCGGTGGGCAAGGAGTCCAGAGGTATATGATTGCTGCCCGCTGGTGGGGGGGATGGTGAAGCGTCGGCGCCGCCCGTGGTCACTGTGTCGCCTCAGAGAGTCTGCAACAAGATTGCATGTGATTCTACAGCGGATTCGGCGTGTGAGGCTACCTAAGTCTCATGCGATGTGTGGTTACGGGTCTTCCCTGCGGCGCAGGCCTCCAACCCGGTTCAGTCTGGAGGCAAAAGAGTTGCATCTTCGCGCGCGCTCGTACATCAATCTCACGATGCTTGGCCGGAATCCGGGGATTGCTCTCCAGCAAATGTTTGTGGAGAATGGTCGGCGACAGTTGGTACGTTCGAGAAAAGCTGGGGGGAACAATGAATCGGCAAAGAGCACTGCTGGGCACGATTCTGGCGTTCACTCTGATGCTGGTCATGACGCCGGGCTCATCGGCCCAAGGCCCGCCGCAGGAGGGAGCCTGGCAATTTGCCGTTTCAGGCGACTCGCGCGACTGCGGCGACGTGGTCATGCCGGGCATCGCGGCGCAGGTGCTGGAGAAGCACGCGGCGTTCTACTGGCACCTCGGCGACTTCCGCAGGATCTACGATTTCGATGAGGACATGCAGCACCAAGCCGAGCATCGGGCGAGGCCGCTGACGATCATTGATTATGAGAATGCCGCCTGGGATGATTTTCTACAAAACCAGATCGCGCCTTTCGGCGCGCTGCCGATCTTTCTGGGCATCAGCAACCACGAAACCATCCCGCCGAAGACGCGCGCCGAATTCATCATGCAGTTCGCCGACTGGCTCGATGCGCCGCTCCTCCGAGCGCAGCGGCTCTCCGATGACCCGCGCGATCATCGCCTGAGAGCCTATTACCACTAGATCAAGCGCGGGGTGGACTTCATCTACCTGGATAATGCAACGTTCGATCAATTCGACGGGGCGCAGGTGGAGTGGTTTGAGGGTGTCCTCGCTCGTGACAAGGCTGATCCCGCCGTGCGGGCCATAGTCGTCGGGATGCACCGGGCGCTACCCGAGAGCATCTCCGCCGGGCACAGCATGAACGAATCGGCCGCCGGGATCGAAAGCGGCCGGCGCGTTTACCGGGATTTGCTCAAGGCGCAGAACGAGGGGCGCAAACGCGTTTACGTCCTCGCGAGCCATTCCCATTTCTTTATGGAGGGGATCTATAACACGGATTACTGGCGCGCCAATGGCGGTGTTCTGCCAGGATGGATCGTCGGGACCGCCGGCGCGGTGCGTTACGCTCTTCCGCCGGGATCGGGCGACGCCAAGGCTGCGCAGACAAACGTTTATGGATTCTTGCTGGCCATGGTGCGGGCCGATGGCGAGATTTATTTTGATTTTCAGCGGCTGAACGAGAACGACATTCCCGCGGCGATCGCCGGCCGCTACTCGCGCGAGTTTGTTCACCGGTACTTCGCAGAGAACAGCGCCGGGCTGGAGTGAGCCCCTGCCGAGTTTTTACTTCGCAACGCGCGTGTGCTTGCGCTATGGTTACGCTGCTATGATTACGAAACCCTTTCTGATTCTGTTCTTCCTGTTTGCGAGTGTGGCTTCGGCCGCGCCAGCGCCTGCTCCCTCGAACCTCATTGCCAACGTTTCTGGCCGTGCCACGGTCAGCCTGAGCGGCGTCTGGCGCGTGATTGTCGATCCTTACGAAAACGGCCTCTCGGCCCACTTCTACGAAAATGCCAAGCCCAGGGACAAATCGGCGCTGGTCGAATACGACTTCGACACGTCTGGCACCCTGCTCGTTCCGGGCGATTGGAACTCGCAGCGCGAGTCTCTCTACTATTACGAAGGCCCGATCTGGTACAAGAAGTCGTTCACATACCGGAAGCAGCCCCACAAGCGCGTCTTCATTTATTTCGGCGCCGCCAACTATCTGGCGCGGGTTTACCTCAATGGAAAAAGGATCGGCGAGCACGAGGGTGGGTTCACGCCATTCAATTTTGAAGTGACCGATCAAATCGTCGACGACGACAACTTCCTCATCGTCGAGGTCTCAAACGCTCGCCATCCTGACGCAATCCCCGCTATGAGCACTGACTGGTGGAATTATGGCGGACTCACGCGCGACGTTACGCTCGTCGAGATGCCGGAAACGTTTATTCAGGACTATTTCGTGCAGCTTGCCAAAGGCTCGGCGAACGAAATCGCCGGCTGGGTCAAGCTCAACGGCGTCGACACCGGCGCTTCCGCGTCGCAGCAGGTCACTCTCGCAATTCCTGAAGCCGGGATCAAACAGACCGTTCAGACGGACGGCAACGGTACCGCGACGTTCCGCTTCTCCGCGAGGCTCAAGCTCTGGTCACCGGACGAGCCGACGCTCTACCGCGTGGTGCTCTCCGCCGCGAGCGATACGATCAGCGACGAAATCGGCTTCCGCACCATCGAAACTCGCGGCACGCAGATTCTCCTGAACGGCAAGCCCATCTTTCTCCGCGGGATTTCGATGCACGACGAGGCGCCATTCACCGGTGGCCGCGCTTTCTCGGAAGATCAGGACCGCGTCCTGCTTGGCTGGGCGCGCGAGCTGGGCTGCAACTTTGTGCGCTTGGCGCACTATCCGCACAACGAGGCCACGGTCCGGCTCGCCGACCGGATGGGGTTTCTCGTTTGGGCGGAGATTCCGGTCTATTGGGACATCGCCTGGGACAATCCGAAGACGCTCGAAGCCGCCGAGGAGCAGATGCGCGACATGGTCGCGCGCGATCACAACCGCGCCGCGGTGATTCTCTGGTCGCTATCAAATGAGACTCCGCTCACCGCCCTCCGCCTCGAATTCCTCAAGAGTTTTGCCGCGTACACGCGGCAGCTCGATCCCACGCGCCTGCTCACCTCGGCCATGAACCGCACCGCGAGGCAGGGACCAAACACCATCCTGATCAACGACCCTCTCGGGGAATACGTGGACGTGCTCGGCCTGAATGAATACATCGGCTGGTACCAAGAGCGCCCGGAAGATGCCGATCGCACGCGGTGGAAGACGGCGTTTGAGAAACCGGTACTCGTGAGCGAATTCGGCGGCAGCGCCCGGTTCGGCCTCCACGGCGATGCCCAGACACGTTGGAGCGAGGAGTATCAGGCCAATCTCTACGAGCACCAGATCAAGATGTTGCGCGAGATGCCGTTCCTGGCCGGCATGTCGCCCTGGATCCTGATGGATTTTCATTCGCCGCGGCGCTACCTCACCGGCATTCAGGATGACCGCAACCGCAAAGGTCTCGTCTCGGACCAAGGCCAAAAGAAGCAGGCCTTCTTCGTTTTGCAGCGTTTCTATCGCGAACTCGCTGCCGGTCCGAAGTAGGCGCGGCGCTGGGGATTCGTTACACTGCATTCTCTCCGTGCGCGGTTCTGCCTAGATGGTGTTTCTGGGCGGGCCGCTGTGCTATACAAATGTGGTCACAAATGTGTACACAGGAGCATCTATGCGCGTCTTTGCGTCTGTCGTGCTTGGCCTGAGTCTTGCCGCTTGCGCCGCCGCTCAGGAGACCGTCCCTGACTACAAAAATCCTCGCGTGCCGATCGAGCAGCGCGTGCAGGACTTGCTCAAGCGGATGACGCTCGAGGAGAAGGTCGAGCAGATCGCCGGCGGCGGCCGCCGGTCGCTCTTTTCGCCGGAGGGGCAGCAATCCCCAGAGCTTCGCCGGCTGGGAGAGGTGGCTCGACGGCTCTTCTTCTACGAGGCGAGGCCAAATCCGCGCGAGGCTGCGGAGCTGCGAAACCAATTGCAGCGGTACCAAATGGAATCGTCGCGGCTGGGCATTCCCTCTCTCTTCATGGGTGAAGCCCTGCACGGGTTCATGGCCAATGGCAGCACGAGTTTCCCGCAGGTTTTGGGGCTCGCCAGCACCTGGGACCCTGATCTTGTGCGGCAAGTCTTCACCGCGGCAGGCGATGAGATGGCTTCCGGGGGCGTGCGCCAAGCGTTCACTCCGGTCCTCGACCTCGGCCGCGATCCTCGCTGGGGCCGGACGGAAGAGACTTACGGCGAAGATCCTTATCTGGTCTCGCGCATGGGGGTAGCCGCGGTGCAGGGACTGCAAGGTACTTCGTTTCTGATTGACCAGCATCACGTCGTCGCCACTCCCAAGCACTTCGCGGCGCACGGCCAGCCCGAAGGCGGCCGGAACACCGCTCCGGCGAACTACTCCGAGCGCATCCTGCGCGAGGAATTCTTCCGGCCGTTCCAGGCGGCCATTGAAGAAGGCCACGCGGGTAGCGTGATGGCGTCGTACAACGAGATCAACGGCGTGCCGTCGCACATCAACCGCTGGCTCCTCGACGACGTGCTGCGCAAGGAGTGGGGCTTCAACGGCTATGTGACTTCCGACGGTGGAGGCCTGCAGATGCTCGTCGAGATCCATGGAGTCGCGGCCGACTTCGCAGAAGCTGCGCGGAAGGCGCTCGATGCAGGCGTGGACTTCGATCTGTCCGATGGCTCGGTGTACCGCACGCTCGCCGAACAGGTGAAGCAAGGGAAAGTGCCCGAGGGCGAGCTGGATCGCGCGGTGGCGCGAATCCTGACGACAAAGTTTCGGCTCGGCCTGTTCGAGCATCCCTATGCCGACCCGGATACCGCCGCGCGCGTCATTAACAGCCCCGAGCATCAGAAGCTTGCGCTCAAGGCCGCGCAAGAAGCGATCGTGCTGCTCAAGAACCGCGGGAATTTGCTGCCGTTTGATCTGAAGAAGATCAAGACGATCGCGGTAATCGGTCCCAACGCGGCGGATGTTCATCTTGGCGGTTACAGCCACGAGCCTTTACACCAGGTGAGCATCCTTGAAGGCATACGAAATCGGGCCGGCGCAGGAGTGAACGTTCTCTTTGCCGAAGGATGCAAGATTACGGACAACCGGGAAGGCTGGTCGGAATGGAACGAGAGTAACGTCAAGCTGGCCGACCTCGTTACACAACGGGAGAGCATCCGCATGGCTGCGGAAACGGCGCGGCGGGCCGACGTGGCCGTCGTTGTGGTCGGCGAGAACGAGGGCACGAACCGGGAGGCCTGGGCCGAAGAGCATACCGGCGACCGCGATTCGCTGGATCTGCTCGGACTGCAAGACGAGTTGGTGCAGGCCGTGCTTGAAACCGGCACGCCGACCGTGGTCCTTCTGATCAACGGCCGCCCGCTCTCGATCACTTCCATTGCCGAGCATGCGCCGGCGATCCTGGAGGGCTGGTACCTCGGACAGGAAGGGGGCACGGCCGCGGCCAACGTGATCTTCGGTGACGTGAATCCCGGCGGCAAGCTTCCCATCACATTCCCGCGATCGGTGGGACAGCTTCCCGGCTATTACGATCACAAGCCTTCGCGGAACCGCAGCTACGCCTTTGTGAACAACACGCCGCTGTTTCCTTTCGGCTTTGGGCTCAGCTACACGTCGTTCCGGTTTGGCAACCTGCGACTCGAGCCTTCGGCCATCTCCGTGGGAGGCGCGACGAAGGTTTTGGTCGACGTTACCAACAGTGGAGACCGCGAGGGCGACGAAGTAGCCCAACTTTACATTCACCAGCGCGTGGCTTCGGTCACTCAACCGGTGATGCAGTTGAAAGGGTTCCGCCGCGTGCATCTGAAACCCGGAGAAACCACGACGGTTGATTTCGTGCTGACCGCGGACGCGTTGTCGATACTCGACATCAATATGCAAAGGGTCACCGAGCCCGGGCTCTTCGACATCATGGTCGGGCCGAGTTCGGCAGATACGGCGAGCGCGACACTCGAAGTCGTGAAGAAATAGCTGCGCCCCTATGCCACAGAAATGCCGCGGGAGGAGAAGGAGAACTCAATGAGCGGAGATTTCATTCAAGAAAACGAGGCATCGCGCCGGGAGCTTAGAGAACTCGTCGAGCGTCTGCAAGACACGGATTTCGATCGCGAAGCGGGTAACGGCTGGACGGTTTCCACCCTGCTCTGCCACGTCGCATTTTGGGATGCACTCGTCTTGCACCGGCTGACGCAATGGCAGCGCTCCGGTTTTGAGGCCGTTCGCCTGACTCTCCTGGCAATCGACTCCGTGAACGAGGCGGGCAAGACGATCTTCCGGGCGGTGCCCGGCCGCCGAGCGGCGCAACTGGCGCTCGCCAGCGCAGAAGCTGTTGACGGAGAGGCGGCAAAACTGAGCAGCGAACTGGTTGAGCAGGTAGTTTCCGCCGGCCTGGAACGTGCCTTGCAGCGCTCTCTCCACCGCCTCGAGCACTTGCGCAAGATAAAGGATGCGCTCCAGCGGGGCGCTTAGCTCTCGGCGCTCTAGAAACGCTGGCGGGAGGAGGGTTCGGCTCCTCAGTCGGACCAGCGCTGCGGGGCGCGGTCCCAACGGTGGGCTTTCAGCGTTCTGAGGAGACCCGCGTCGAGCGGCCCCGCGTCGCTCGCGACTGCATTTTGGAGGACGTGTTCCCGCTTCCGCATTCCCGCAATTGTGGTGCTCACAGCGGGGTTCGACAGAATAAACCGCAGAGACATTTCCGGCAGGCTCATTCCTGCCGGCAGGATCTTCTTCAGTTTTTCCACCCGCGGGATGGTCTTCTTCAGGTTTTCTTCGCCAAAATACTTCGCTCGCCAATCGCTTTCCGGGAATTTCGTCTCGAGGGTCATGTTTCCGCTGAGGCTGCCTTCGTCGAGCGGCACGCGGGCGATGATGCCGACGTTCAGCTCGCGGCAAACGGGGAACAGCTTATCCTCCGGCGCCTGATCGAAAACGTTGTAAATCACCTGCACCACGTCCACGAGGCCCGTCCGCAGCGCCTCGATGCCGTTTTCCGGCTGCCAGCGGTTCAGGCTGAGGCCAAAGAATCGAATGAGGCCCTCGCTCTTCAGTCGTTCGACGGTCTCCCGAAATTCCGTTTCTTTCGCCCAGACGTCTTCCCAAACGTGGAACTGCAGCAAGTCGATCGAGTCTGCGCGCAGCTTCTCTCTGATCAGCCGCGCGTGTTTCAAGACATGTTCGGCCGGGAACACGTCGCGGTACTTGTCCTTGGGCGAGGAGGGCCATTTCCAGTTCATCGGCGGAATTTTTGAAGCCGCCACCAGCCGCTTCCCGCGGTTACGCGAGAGAATCGCGCCGAGCAGTCCGTCGCTCTTTCCGTCGCCATACGCCCAGGCGGTGTCAAAGAACGTGCACCCCGAATCCACCGCCAATTGCAGCGAGGAGAGCGATTCCCGGTCATCTGAGCCGCTCCATCCGCTCATGCCCCAGAGTCCGTGCCCGATTTCGCTCACTTCCAGATTGGTGCGGCCCAGTTTCCGATATCGCATCGATCCTCCCTTTCTTGCCGGCGCCCGTTCGAAGACCTGCTTGCGCCAGGGACAAGCGGCGTGGATGCTCATGCGCCCCGGTCTCGCGGCTCCGAATCATCTCTTTTACCGCGCCGGTGCCTTCAGGCGCAAATCCGGCAGGAGCGTTCGTCTGTCGCCGGCCAGATGTCGAGCGTGCGGCAGAGCGTATAATGGCGCGATTGTTACGCCCCACCCTGGCTCCGCTGGTCACGTGAGGGAGGCATCCAAAATGCACTGGCTCCGAATTCTTCTCTGCAGCGTTGCACTCTTCTGTTGCGCGGTGGCGTCGCATGGTGCGGCTCCTGCCGGCCGGCAAGAGATCGGCGATGTCAAGCAGCTCGTGAAGTTGAACGATGGGGTGGAGCTTATCTGCGGCACGGCGCGCGTTCGCGTCCTTGCTTACGCGGACGGAATTGTACGCGTGCGGCTCGCGCCGACCGGCGAATTCGCAAAAGATTTCTCCCGGGCTGTGGTCGAGCTGTCTCAGCATTCAGACTGGAGGCTCGAAGATTCCGCCGGCGCCCTGCGCCTCATCACGTCGCGGCTCACCGTCTCGATCAAGAAGTTCCCGCTGACCGTGTCGTTCCTCGATCCCGCGGGGCGCGTCCTTTCCGCTGAGTCGCCGGCTCGGCCAATGTCCTGGAACGGCAGCGAAGTTCGCGCCTGGAAGACGATGCCTGCCGACGAGTTCTACTACGGCCTCGGCGACAAGGCCGGACCGATGAACCGCCGCGACCGCGCTTTCACGATGTGGAACACCGATGCCTACCGCTGGCAGGAGTCCACCGACCCGCTCTACAAGGCCATCCCCTTCTTCCTCGCCCTGCGCGAAGGCGCGGCCTACGGCATCTTCTTTGACAATACGTGGCGGTCGAGCTTCGATTTCGGCAAGGAGAGCCGCGACTTTTATTCATTTGGAGCAGACGGCGGGGAGCTGGACTACTATTTCATCGTTGGCCCCACACCCAAAAGCGTCGTCGAGCGCTTCACCGCGCTTGTCGGGCGCACGCCGCTGCCTCCGCTGTGGTCGCTCGGTTTTCAGCAATCGCGCTGGAGCTACGACCGCGAAGAGCGTGTCCGCAAAATTGCAGACACTTTCCGCGAAAAGAAAATCCCCGCCGACGCGATCTACCTCGACATCGACTACCAAAACGGCAATCGCCCGTTCACCATCGATCGCGCACGCTTCCCCCACTTCGAGGAGATGATCCGCGACCTCCGCGCCGAAGGTTTTCACACCGTGGCGATCACCGACTTGCATATCAAGAAGGAAGCCGGCTACGCGCCCTACGATTCCGGAACGATTCAGGATGTTTTCGTCAAAAACCCCGATGGCTCGACTTACAGCGGCAGCGTCTGGCCCGGCGAAAGCGTCTTTCCCGACTTCACCCTCTCCCGAGTGCGCTCCTGGTGGGGCTCGCTCTATAAGGATTTTGTCTCCGTGGGTATTGCCGGCTTCTGGAACGACATGAACGAGCCGTCCATCTTCCTGCGCGCCGACAAAACCATGCCGCTCGATGTCGTCCACCGCCTCGATGACGGTTCCTCGCTCGACCATCGCGCCGTCCACAACATTTATGGGCTGGAGAACGCCCGAGCGACCTACGAAGGACTGCTCGAGCTGGCGCCGAACGAGCGGCCCTTCGTTCTAACCCGCGCCGCCTTCGCCGGCGCGCAGCGCTACGCGGCCACCTGGACGGGCGATAACTCCAGCACCTGGAACCATCTCCGTATGAGCACGCCGATGCTCCTGAGCTTGGGCATCTCCGGTTACCCGCTCGTCGGGGACGACATCGGGGGATTCGTCGGCAGCCCGCCGGCCGATCTGCTGACTCGCTGGATCGAAGTCGGTGCTTTCAATACCCTGTTTCGCGACCATACCGATAAGGGGAGCGCCGACCAGGAGCCGTGGGTGCACGGCCCCGAACACGAGGCCATACGCCGCCAGGCCATCGAGAAACGCTACCGCCTGATGCCGTACCTCTACACGGCGGCTGAAGAGATGTCCCGCACCGGCCTGCCCATCATGCGCCCTGTTTTTCTTGAGTATCCGGGCGCCGCTGATTTCTACGCCGAGGACCGCGAGTTTCTCTTCGGCTCCGATCTTCTTGTTGCTCCCGTGGTCGAAGAAACGCTCGACGCATATCCGGTGCGCTTTCCGCCGGGTGGCTGGTTCGATTTCTCGACCGGTGCTTTCCATCAAGGGGGCACGGCGATCACCGTCCGTCCCGCGCTCGCCGAGACTCCGCTCTACGTGCGCGCCGGAGCGATTCTCCCGGAGCAACCAGTCGTCCAGAACACAGGCGAAAAGCCGCAGGGGCCGCTCGAATTGCGCGTCTATCCCGGCGCGGATTGTCGCGGGTCACTCTACCTGGATGATGGGGAGACTTTTGCTTACGAGCGTGGAGAATCGCTGCGGTTGAATTTTTCCTGCGAAGTGCGTCCCGATTCGCTGTCGGTCACGACCTCGATCGCAAACGCCGGGTTCGCACCGTGGTGGGACGAGCTCAAACTCGTGGTTTACGGCGCTGCCTCATCACCGAAAGAGGTTCGCCTGAACGGCCGGCCCGTCCATGGCTGGGCCTTTGACCAATCCTCCCACAGCGTCACCTTGACCTTTCCCGACCACGCTGCCGCATGGCGAGTTGAATTCGTATTGTGTCCCCATTCCGGCTGCGCCGGTTTTGCGGCCGCTGTCTCGGACTTTTTCCCTGGCAAGGGTGCCGGGCTTCCTGCTACAAAGACTGCATGAAAGTTCTCTTCATCGGCGGCACCGGGATCATCAGCACCGCTTGCACCCAATTGGCGGTCGAGCGCGGAATCGAACTCACTCTTCTCACACGAGGCCGCCACGACGCGCGTCTTCCCTCTGGCACGAAGACCATCACGGCGGACGCTCAGGACACGCCGGCGGCGGCTCGAGCGCTTGGAGGCGCCTCTTTCGACGTGGTGGTTGATTGGACTGCCTTCACCCCCGCGGACATCGAGCGCGATTTAGAACTATTTGGCGGCCGGACACGGCAGTTCATTTTCATCAGTTCGGCGAGCGCGTATCAAAAACCGGCCACCCACTATCTGATCACTGAATCCACGCCGTTGGCCAATCCGCATTGGGATTACTCGCGCAATAAGATTGCGTGCGAAGAGCGCCTCACGAAGGCCTATCGCGAAGACAGCTTCCCGATCACAATCGTTCGTCCCTCGCTTACGTATGGGGACACGCTGATTCCCCTGGCGGTCAACAGTTGGGCGGAGAAGTCTTATACGGTTGTGGATCGCATGCTCCGGGGAAAGCAGGTCATCGTGCCGGGAGACGGTTCCTCGCTCTGGGTGATCACTCACAACAGCGATTTCGCGAAAGGGTTTGTGGGACTGCTCGGACATCCGCAGGCGATCGGCCACGCGTTCCACATTACATCGGATGAAGTGATGACTTGGGACCAATACTACAGAATCGTGGCCGCCGCCGCCGGCGTAGAGCCCCGGCTGGTCCACATCGCGTCCGACTTCATGATCGCCTGCTTGCCCGAAGAGGAGGGCAGCTTGATCGGCGACAAGTCCGTGAGCGTCGTCTTCGACAACACGAAGATCAAGCGATTCGTTCCCGGCTACTGCGCGACCACGTCTTTCGCCGAAGGCATCCGCCGCTCGTTGGCTTGGTTCGATGCAGATCCAGCGCGAAAGCTGATCGACACAGCCGCGAACGCAAAGTGGGATAAGCTCATCGCTGCCTACGACAAAGGATTGTCCGAGGTGGTCCGCAGCTTCCGTTAGACTCTTTTCCCAGCGGCGCGCTGCAAACTTCCCGCGCGCTCTTACACGCGGTTTGCGCTCAAATTGGCGGGTGGTGGTAACCGCCGCAGGCGCGCTCGATGCATTCCGCGACGGCCAGAACGAGTTCCTCTTCGTAGGCGCGGCCGATGATCTGCACGCCGATCGGCAATCCTTCCGGCGAAGCGCCCACCGGCAAGACTGCGGCCGGCAGACCCGCGACATTCAACCACTGCGAATGCGGCATGATTTCCTGGTAGGGCGGGATGCTCTTTCCTTTGCGCCACGTTCCTTCGCCATGCCGAAACGCCGGAGAGACCGAAACCGATGAAAGCAGAATGGGCGTCTTCTCCATTTGCCGCAGAAACGCGCCGCGCCTGGCATCGCGCTCAACGCACGCGCCCATGAATTCATCGATCGTGATCGGCGGCTCCTCCGCACCGACCGCAAGATACTCGCGCAGCATCGGGCTCAGCTTGCTTTCTTCACCTGCAAAAGCCTCGCGCAGCAAATAACCGATGGCCCGCACGAAGAAGAACCGCCACAGCTCGAGCGCAGGACCGATTCCATCCAGTTGTGCCGGCTCAACCGCGAACCCCTGCTCTGAAAGCGCCTGCCCGGCGCGTTGCACCGCAGCCTGCGTTTCCGGCGTCGCTGGCGGCAGGGCTTTGCTTTCCAGGAGACCGATGCGCAGTCCGCGAAGCTCCTCCTCGCCCGTGTGCAGCACCGATACCGGCGCCGAGAGCGCGTCGCCCGGATCGGGCCCGGCCATGGCCTCGAACAGAAACCGGAGGTCGCCCACCGTCCGCGCCATCGGTCCGACTGCGCCGATCCAGCCGAAGGCCCCGCCGCCCGGCGGGAAGTGCCCCGTGATTGGTATGCGTCCCGGGGTAGGCTTCAATCCGCAGATTCCGCAGAAATGAGCCGGCACGCGGATCGAGCCACCGCCATCGCTCCCCACGCCTGCTGCCGAGCAACCTGCCGCGATTGCGGCCGCTTCGCCACCGCTCGAGCCTCCCGCGGTGCGCGAGAGGTCCCAGGGATTGCTCGTGGCGCCATACAGCGCATTGTTGGATTCATACGCCATCAGACATTCCGGCACGTTGGTGTTGCCCAATACGATCGCGCCCGCTGCCCGCAGCCGCGCGACCAACGGCGCATCCTCTTGAGGCACATGCGTGCGCCGCAAGGCCGATCCCGCCGCGCAGACGAGGCCCTTTACGTCAATGGCGCTCTTGATCGTTACCGGCACACCGTGGAGCGCTCCCGCCGGCTCACCTCTCGCCAGCACGGCTTCAGCGGCACGGGCTGCGTCGAGCGCGCGGTCCGCGTCGAGCGTGACGAACGCGTTCAGTCTTGGCTGCAGCGCTTGCGCGCGTTCGATATGGGCTCGCACCAGCTCCACGGGCGAAATTTCCTTTTGGCGGACGATGTCCGCCATCTGCGCGGCAGGCAAATAGGTGAGCGAGTCCATGTGCTGTATGGGCAGGTTACGCATCCGGCGGCGGGGGCGCAAGTGGCGAGCGGAGAGGTTTCTGCCCGCCTGCCTCCCTACGCCGGGTCGGCGGGGGTGTCACGCAAAAACGCGGCACTCGCTTCCGGCAGTGATGGGTTGATGAACATCCCGGAGCCGAGCTCAAAGCCGGCCACACGGGTAACACGCGGAATCATGCTCATGTACCAATGGTAGTAGCGCAGGCCCCGCGCCTCACTCGGCGGCGTGCGCACGGCGATGTTGTAATCGGGGTTGCGGAGGCCAAAGTAAACCTTGCGCAGCACCAAGCGCAGAAGCCGGGCCAGGTCGGCAAGCTCCTCGAGAGTGGCTTCGCCGAAGCTGGCCGTGTGGCGCAGCGGGTAAATCCACAGGTGGAAGGGCGTGACCGAACCGTAGGGAAGGAACGCGACGAAATCCCGGGATTGCGCCACGATGCGCTCCTGGTCGTGCAGTTCGTCGGCCAGGACGGCGCAGTGGATGCACTCGCCGGTCTCGTCGAAGAAACGCAGTGCGTTTTCCATGCGGTCGCGGACGCCCGGAGGCATGATGGGGGTTCCCACGATCTGCGAGTGAGGATGCTCGAGCGAAGTGCCGGCGCGGATGCCGTGATTCTTAAAGAGGCTGGCATGAGCCACGCGGGGATCGGCGGTGATCGCCATGTAGCGCTTCTGATAAGTTTCGAGAACCCGCGCAATCTCGGCCTCCGAGAGCAAAGCCATGACCCGGTCATGATCGGGCGTCTCGACGATCACCTCGTGGATACCCACGCCGGAGATCATGCGCTTCAGCCCTTGGACGTGCCTGCTGAGCGGGGCGGTGGGATCCAGGGCGGAAAACTTGTTGGGCACCACGCGCACCTGCCACGGCCCTTGAGAGGGCTGCCGATACACTTCGGGCGGCGTCAGGTTCTCATTGCCGGCACAAAAGGGGCAGGAGGGAACGTGCCGCGGAGGGGAAGGGCGCTCGGTGTCCTGCCTGGAGAAGTCCTCCGGACGCTTGGCGCGCTCGGTGGCGATGATCACCCACTCGCGCGTGACGATATTCTGGCGTATCTCGGGCATAGGATCCTTTCAGAAGAGGAACTTCGGCTGGACCGAGTCTCGGCTTCGATCTCCCAAGCAACGGGGAGTATACACCGGCAGAAGCCCGCATCGAACGGCGGCTCGTGCGAAGCTAGTCGCCGACCACAACGGTCCAAGGCCGAACCTCCCAGCGCACGACGAGGCCGCTGACGACATAGGGATCGTTTCGCGCGAATGTCTCGGCAAGTTTCCGGTCGGCGATGCGAAACACGAGCAGCGCGCGGTCGGCGGGGTCGGCCAAGGCGCCGGCCAGGACGAGTTCGCCGCGCGCGTGCGCTTCCCGGACGAGACGCAAGTGTTCCTCGCGATATGCCGCGCGGCGGGCAACGTAATCGTCCACGACATCGTAAAACAACACGTAGTAGTCCATAGCGCTTCCTGTCTTTCCCTTCGAGAGTGCTTGCAGCTCAAATAAGCAGCACGAGCTAATACATAGATATTATTGACGAGCTTCGGCCGCTGCAACACGATTGCAGACTACGCTGTTTCACTCGTTGGTAGGCCCGCGGGGGGAAGGGGCTTCGAAGTGAAGGAGTGGCGCCGTCGGAGTGTAGGTCTACTCGGGCGACCTGGCTGCATCGCGTTTGCCGCCGGGGCCGCGTTGCGCACTGCGCTCATCTACCCTGGCAGACCTGCTTCTTTGAAGGTTGGGCGTTCCACCCACAATCGCTTCTTTCTCCTCGGTATTATCCCTGCGGCGTTTCGTGCTTTGTGGCAATCGCAATTCCCGCCCATTGACGTTGCGGGGGGAGTTTTCTTGTCTTTACGTATGCAAAGCCTGTGCCTTGGCTGAATCAAGCTTTCAGTAGAGCGCGGCTAGCGCTTTTGCATTATTGCGTTTCCGCATCGCGCGATTCAATCTGGCGCGCAGATAGAGGGATTGACTGTGCACATCGGGGTGATGTGAGAACTGAATCTTTCATTCGCTGTGTTCGCTTTGCCGCGCCGGTCTAGCCGGGGCTTCTCGGTGGATTGAAATGCGCCTCGTCGGCCGGCGGCTGAAGGCTCGAGTGATCTTGTCTTTCTAGGGGAGGTGTGGTGTGCGGAAGCTCATTCTGTTTTTGTCTCTCTTGGCGACATTCTCTGCAGTGGCGTACGGTCAGAGCAACTACGCTGTTCTGAGCGGGACGGTCAGCGATCCTCAATCTCGGGCTCTGGTCGGCGCGTCGATCGAACTCACGTCCGCGAGCACTCATGCGGTGCGCCGCGTTTCCACCAACGAGCAAGGCATTTTCCAAATCACGGGCCTATTGCCTGACGACTACGAGCTTGCCGTTCAGGCGCCGGGATTCGCGCCGTTGACGGAGAGCTTGCGTCTCGAGGTCGGCGAGAAGCGGGCGATTGACATAAACCTCAAAATCGGCGAGCTCAAACAAGGTGTCGAAGTAACTGCCTCGGCTGACGTATTGCGGACCGCCGACACGAGCGTCGGCGAGGTCGTCGAACCAACGTCGGTCCAAAACCTCCCGCTCAACGGCCGCATGCTGATCGATCTGGTGCTGACGGTACCCGGCACGCACGTGGGTTATGGGGCGCAGACGGGACAAACCAGCCCGCTCTACTGGCGCCCGGGCCAGCGCTCCGCGGTTGTGATCGGCGGTAGCCGCTCGAATGCCAACTTCTACTTGCTGGACGGCTCCACAAACACAGATCCGACGTTCAATACCCAAAACCTGAGCCCTTCGCCGGACGCAGTCAAGGAGTTCCAGGTGGAGGCGAGCAGCTACACGGCCGATATGGGCGGCGCCGGGGGCGGTCAGATCAACATCGTCACGCACTCGGGGACAAGCGAATACCATGGCTCCATATACGAATACCTCCGCAACGGCGCCATGGATGCCACCACCTTTGGCTCGATGGGGAACAACCATCTGGTCCAAAACAACTTTGGGAGCTCATTCGGCGGACCATTGGCCGGAAAGAATACCTTTTTCTTCGTCAATTACGAGGGCTTGCGACTCTCCCAGGCCGACGCGCAGATTCTGACCGTTCCCACGCCGACCGAGATCGCCGGGGACTTCAGTCAGAGCGACGTCAAGATCTACGACCCGACCACCGCAGTGGCCAACCCCAATTACAACCCCAAGCTGCCGACCGGCGCCTCGAACGTTCCGTACACGCGCAGTCAGTTTCCCAACAACACCATCCCGATCGCCAGGATCAATCCCCTGTTAGAGAGTTTTTTGATGGCGCAGATTCCTATGCCAAACATGATGATGGATATGACCGGCCAGGACTCGAATAACTACCTCGATGTGCGGAACGAGAGGCATTTCCAGGACCAGGGCACGATTCGCGTGGATCACAATTTCTCGAACAACGACACTCTCTTTGCGCGTTATTCGCTCGGCGCCGAAAACGGATTCTCGCCAAGCAGCGGAAACACTTCGACGACGGAGAACCTGCCCGGATTCGGGGCCAACTTTGACAATCTCTCGCAGCAAGCGGTGGTCTCCTGGAACCATATCTTCTCCAGCAACAAACTCAATACCGTGTCCCTTGCCTTTTCGCGTCTCTCCATGGATCGGACCTCTCAAAACGACAACGTAAACGACTTTGTAGGTCAGCTCGGCATTCAGGGAGTCGGATTCGGCGGGCCAGGCGCGTGGGGCGCGCCGTGGTTCTCCGTTCAGGGGTACACAGGGATAGGCGATCCTTATGTGGCCACCCCCATGCACACATGGGATACGACCGGCGAACTCCGGGACACCTTCGCGTGGCAGAAGGGGCGCCATGGATTGAAGTTTGGGGGCAGTTTCCGGCGCTACATTTGGCCGATGTGGGGCTTCTTCCAGAATCGCGGCTATTACCAGTACACGAACGGATACACGACCGACATGGGGTTTAACGACGGCACCGGCTCCGGGTTCGCGAGCATGCTGCTCAGCCTGCCCACTGTAAAGCAACGTCAGGCAGGAATCCCACAAATGAACCTGCGCAACTGGGGAGGCGACGCGTTCGCGGAGGATAGCTGGCAGGTAACCCCGACGACCACGCTCAATCTGGGTTTGCGCTACGAATACACGAGTCCGCTCTACGACCGAGACAAAACGAACTCGAATCTGATCTTCCAGGATGGCGTACCCTCGGTTTTCGTCGGCGGCGAGCTGGGTTATCCGAAGGGGCTGATGTATTCCAATAAGCACGACTTCGCCCCGCGCTTCGGAGTCGCCAAGAACCTTCCTAAGCTGGGGCTGGTGCTCCACGGGGCCTACGGAATCTTCTACACGCCCGTGGACCAGAACACCTGGTGCAACCAGCGCCACAATGTTCCGGACGTTTTCCCGGAAACGCAGCAGGCCGACAATTTCACTCCTCCGGCCTCTCTATTCGCCAGCGGTTTGAATTTCGGCACGCCCGTGCTTGGCCGGGGCGCATTGACGCCGACGATGGTGAGCTTCACCGCCTTCGATCCCCACGCTCCCGCCGAATACATCGAGCAGTGGAACGCCTCGGTGGGAAAGAGCCTCGGGCAGAATACCACCCTGGAAATCAGCTACGTCGGTGCGCGCGGCTTTCACTTGCAGCGGGCGGACTTGATCAACAACGCGCCTCCGGGACCGGGACCCATTGGACCGCGTCGCCCCTTCACGACGCTCACCTTCGTGCCGGGCACCATACTGCCCACGGCCACCACGGATGCGGTCGTGCAGAGCGAAACCTTTCCCGTTAGCACCATCAATCTCCTGGAAGACACCGCGCAGAGCTGGTACGACGCGGGCTACATCAACGTGCGCCGCCGCTACTCCCATGGGCTCAGCCTGCTGGCCAATTACACCTTTGCCAAGAACCTGACCAACGCGCCTGATTTCCGCTCCCCCATGGACGAATCTGCCATTCCACAAAACGACTCCGACCTGGCTGCGGAGAAGGGGCCGGGCTGTGACGTCCGCCACCGCTTTGCCTTGAGCAGCGTGTACGACATCCCGTCGTTCAAGCGCACGGGATGGACGCGCCGCGTGACGCAGAACTGGCATTTCGTCACCGTCTACCAGGTCCAATCGGGAATGCCCTTCACGATCTCCGTGTTTGGCGATACCGCAAACTCCGGGACCGTTCTGGGTGAAAACCCCATTCGCGCCAACGTGACCGGCCAGCCGATCTTTGGTCCGGGCACGCACACTGCCGCGGAATGGTTCAACCCGGCCGCGTTTGCCACGCCGGCGGCCTTCACGTTCGGTGACGTGGGCAGGAATTCCGTTTACGGTCCGGGCATGCAAACCCTGGACCTTGCCCTGGAGCGCGCGTTCCACCTCACGGAGAGGGCTAGTTTTCAGCTTCGGGGCGAAGCCTTCAACGCCTTGAACAAGGTCAACTTAGGCACGCCGAACCGCTTCGTGAACGAGCCGCAGTTCGGCAGCATCACCATGGCCATGACGCCGGGACGAGAAATCCAACTCAGCGCGAGAGTGTCCTTTTAACCGGCGCGGCGTTCACAGAGGCGAGGTTTTCCCGCGGCGGTCCGTGGCGGCGCTGGCGCCATCGGACCGCCGACCGGGGGCTACGTTGAGACGACTTCTTCCATATTTTACCGTTGCGCTCGCGTTGACCGCACTTTTCCTGTACGCGTGGCCTACACCGACGGTCATCTACGAAGGCGTACTCGTGCTGCACGTCCTGCTCGGCGTTCTTTTCCTTCTATTGACGGTTCCTTTCTTGCTGCGCCTGGTGCGGGAGGGTTCGATCGGCGAGCGCCTTGGCTGGATTGTTCTCCTGATCGGCGGGGTGCTGGGCGCGGCGGTGATCTATACCGGCGCGCGACGGCAGGAGTGGCCGCTGCTTTACTCCCACATCGTTGCCAGTGTCTTTGCCTGTGCGGTTCTTTTCTCCGCGATGGCGGGACGTCGCGGTTGGCTGGCTTCCGGTGCGGCAAAACCCGTTTTGCGGATGGCCTTGTCCTTTGGGCTGTTTGCCGGCATTGCGGGTGCGGCGTGGTGGGTGCGCACCGTGCCGTGGCAGCGCGCCAACGTCATTCGGAATCCTGAGATCGCCCCCGCGAGCATGGATGGTGAAGGCGACGGCCCGAACGGCCACTTCTTCCCGAGCTCGGGACAAACCGCCACCGGGAAGACGGTCCCCGAAGACTTCTTCCTCGATTCGCAGACCTGCCAGCGGTGCCATGCGGACGTTTACGAACAGTGGCAGAGCTCGATGCACCACTTCTCCTCGTTCAACAATCAGTGGTACCACAAGAGCATCGAGTACATGCAGGACACCGTCGGCGTGAAACCCTCCAAGTGGTGCGCCGGGTGCCATGACGCAGCGCTTTTCTTTCCCGGGAACTTTGAGACGCCCATCGCGCCCCGCGTGAACACCGTGGCGGCCCAGGCGGGAATCGGATGCATGGTCTGCCATTCCTTCCGGCGCATCAAGAGCACGATGGGGAATGGCGATTATGTCCTGGAATACCCGCCGCTGCATAAGCTGGTTGCCAGCAAAAATCCCGTCGTGCGCCGAATGATTGATTTCCTGATCGAAGAAAACCCGGAACCGCACCGGCGAACGTTTCTGAAGCCCTTCATGCGCGCGCAGACGGCCGATTATTGTTCGGTGTGCCACAAAGTGCATCTGGATGTGCCGGTGAACCACTATCGCTGGACGCGCGGTTTCAATGACTACGACAATTGGCAAGCGAGCGGAGTATCCGGCTTTGGCGCCCGTTCGTTCTATTACCCGCCGAAACCGCAGAACTGCGCGGATTGCCACATGTCGCTCGTCGCCTCGCGCGATGCCGGCAACATCAACGGTTTCGTCCATTCGCACCGTTTCGTGGCCGCGAACACCGCCGTGCCGTTTGCCAACCAGGACAGGGTGCAGCTTGCCGATGTGGAAAAGTTCCTGACGAGCGGCGTTGTGCGGGTGGACATCTTCGCGATTTCGCCGGACAAGCCTTCGACGGCCGCCCAGGCCCCCGGGGCGCAGCCACAAATCGAAACGACCTTCGCCGTGGGCGAAGAGGCGGGAATGCCTGCGCCCGCGGCCGTCATTCCGGCGACGCCGCCTCAGCCGGTGACGGCGCCGCTCAATCGCGTCAATCCTGCTGTGCGGGCCGGCGATACGGTCCGCGTGGACGCGGTTGTCCGCACCCTGAGTGTCGGGCATTTCTTCCCGGGTGACACGGTGAACGCTTTCGATTGCTGGCTCGAGTTGAAAGCGACGGACGACCAAGGGCGCGTGATTTTCTGGAGCGGCGGCGTCGAAGACAACGCCCGTGGCCCGATCGATCCTGGAGCGCATTTCTATCGCTCGCTGCTGATTGATGCGCACGGCAACCCGATCACCCGGCGCAACGCTTGGGCGGCACGCGCCACCGTGTATGCCCATCTCATCCCCCCCGGTGCTGCCGATACGGTTCACTTCAGGCTGCGCATCCCCAAAAACGAAAAGGGGCGCATTCATCTCGAGGCGAAGCTGAACTACAGGAAGTTTTCCTTCGAGAATACGCAGTTTTCGTTCGCGGGCGTGCTGGAGAAGATTAGGCCGAGCGATGTGACGCCCGATTATGATGACCGCCGGCTCACGTATACTGCCGATCTCTCTGGCGTCTCCGGAAGAATCAAGGCGATTCCTGACCTTCCCATCATCACCATGGCGCATGACGCCGTGGACCTCGAGGTTCTTCCATCAAGCGCCCCGGAGCCACAGCCGAAGACCGCGTTTGACTCGAAAGAATGGCAACGGTGGAACGATTATGGCATCGGCTTGCTGCTTCAGGGGGACTTGAAGAACGCCGAGGCTGCGTTCGAAGAAATCACCAAGATGGACGGCGCGAATCCTGACGGCTGGGTGAACGTCGGCCGCGCCCGGGTCTTGGAAGGCGACATGGACGGGGCGCGCCGCGTGTTGGAAAAGGCGCTCCAGATTGCCCCGCGTCTGGCTCGCGCAAACTACTTCTATGCCCGGGTCCTCCGGGAGAACGGCGATTACGATAGCGCGATCGCGCATTTGCGGCTTGTGCTCGAGCAGTATCCCCAGGATCGCGTCGTTCGCAACGACCTGGGGCGCATCCTCTTCCTGCAGCGGAAGTACCCGGAAGCCATCGGCGAGTTCCGGAAGACACTTGCAATCGATCCAGAAGACCTGGAAGCAAACTACAACCTGATGCTCTGCTACTCGGGACTCGGCGATCCAGACCGCGCCCAGCAGTTCGAAACGCGCTACCTACGTTTCAAAGCGGACGAGGCCTCCCAGACTCTCACTGGTCCCTATCGCGAAAAACATCCCGAGGACAACCTGGAGCGCCAGGGAATTCACGAACATGATTCCGGCCCCATCGCCGAATTTCTGCCGAAAGGTGCGCCCTACGTACGGACGCAAGCAGCGGTCCGAAAAAGCGGTGCGTCCGGCTTGAAGAACTTTCACGGGGGCAGTCGATGAGCAAGCTGACGCTGCGCCGAACTCACAATTCACTGCTGGGTGCACTCGCGTCGCTGCTTGTTCTCTCGCCCGTGGCGTCCCCCGCGCCTGCAGAATCGCAAGTGCACTTCCGCGACGTAACGCAACAGGCCGGTATCCACTTCATCCACAACAATGGGGCATTCGGAAAGAAGTATCTCCCCGAGACGGTGGGGCCGGGCGTCGCGTTCATCGACTACGACAACGACGGCTACCCCGGCATTTTCTTGGTGAATGGCATGGACTGGCCGGGCCATTTCCGCCGACACTCGACTCCTCGCCTCTACCACAACAATCGCGACGGCACGTTCACTGACGTCACGCACAAGGCCGGTCTCGACATCGAAATGTACGGCCTCGGCGTTGCCGTGGGCGACTACGACAACGACGGCTACGACGACCTTTTCGTTACCGCACTTGGCCAAAGTCATCTCTTTCACAACAATGGCAACGGCACGTTCACCGACGTCACGCAGAAAGCGGGCCTCGGCGGTATCCGCGAGTTCAGCACCAGCGCCGCCTGGGTGGACTACGACAAGGACGGCTATCTCGATCTCGTGGTCGGCAATTACGTTCAATGGTCTCCGGAAAATGACCTTTACTGCACACTCGACGGCAAATCGAAGTCCTACTGCACGCCCGAGTCCTACAAGGGCGCGTCGGTGCGCCTGTGGCGCAATCGCGGAAACGGCACCTTTGAGGACGTGACGCAGAAGGCCGGCCTGCACAATCCCACTTCGAAGACCCTGGGCATCGCCGTCATCGATTACGACAATGACGGCTGGCCCGATCTTTTCTTCGCCAACGACACGGAGCCCAACAAGCTTTACCGAAACAACGGCAACGGCACCTTCACGGAGCGCGGCGTCCTCGCCGGCGTGGCTTTCAGCGAGGCAGGAGTGGCGCGCGCGGGAATGGGCGCGGATGCAGCCGATTACGACCGCTCTGGACATCCCAGCCTTCTGGTCAGCAATTTCTCGAACCAAATGCTCGGCCTGTACCACAACGAGGGCCAAGGCCTCTTCGTGGACGAAGCGCCGCGCTCGGAAGTGGGCCGACGTTCGCTGCTGACGCTTGGCTTTGCCTGTTTCTTCTTCGACTACGATCTCGACGGCTGGCCGGATGTCTTCGTGGCCGATGGTCATATCGATGAAAGCATCCAGCGCGTGCAGGCCACGGTGCGATACGCTGAGCCGCCGCACTTATTCCGAAATCTCGGGCAGGGCAGATTCACTGAAGTCACCGATGCGATGGGCAGAGCGTTCGCCACACCGCGCGTGGCCCGTGGTGCAGCTTACGCCGATATTGACAATGACGGCCGCCTCGACCTGCTCATCTCCACTAACGGAGGTCCCGCAGTCCTGTTTCACAACGAAGGCGGGTCGAACTCGAGCCTGCGGATCAAGCTTGTGGGCACGAAATCCAATCGTGACGGCATCGGCGCCCTCGTCCGCCTGATTACCGCCGACGGCCCACAATCGCGCGTCCTCTGCAGCGGTTCGAGCTATCTATCTTCGAGCGAGCTTGTGCTGACCTTCGGCCTCGGCAAACAAACCAAGGCCGATTCGCTGGAGATCCATTGGCCCAGTGGTCAAGTAGACCGCCTCTCCGGCATCGCCGCCGGACAAACCATCACCGTGACGGAAGGGAGGGGGATTACGTCGTCGCGACAGTACGTGATAAGGTAAGGGCCGCCATGAAAAGTTCAATCGATCTGGCCCGAGCAGTTGGCCTTCTCACCCTCGCTGTTGCGCTTGCTTTCGCCGCCTCTCCCGCGCGGCAGGAGAATCCCCCCAAGGCCGGCGAGTCACACGCGAGGCCCGCCGCGGCCTCTTCCGATCCCATCCAGGCTGCGCGCCTGAACAATATCGGCGTCGCTTACATGGGCCAACAGCGCTTCGAGCCCGGGCAGAAGCTTTTCGAAGAAGCCCTTGCTGCCGATCCGCAGTTCCACGTTGCCCGTCTGAACCTCGGTATTGCGCTCTTCAGCGAGCAGAAACCCGGTCCTGCGCGCGCCGCCCTCGAAGAGGCGACGAAAAACCTCCCCAACGATCCTTACGCCTGGTTCAACTTGGGACTGGTTTACAGAGACCTGAACGAACCCGAGAAGGGCATCGCCGCTTTCCGCCACGTCGCGGAGCTCGTCTCCGACCCAGATGCGTACTACTTTGTCGGAATCCTTTACAGCCAGACTCAGAACTACGACGAGGCTATCGCCGCATTCAATCACGCTCTCTCGATCAGCCCGTTCCACGCTTCGGCTGAATTCGGCCTGGGGCGCGCCTACCAGCGTAAAGGCGACATGGAATCGGCCCGAAGCCATTTGACCCAGTTCCAGAAGATCACGCAGTCGCATCTCGGCGCGGCGCTCACCCTGGGATACGCTAATCAAGGACGTTTTTCCGTCGCTGAGAATTCCCCACGCGCTGCCGTGCTTTCCCCGCCCGCTGCGATCCCCGTGACGTATACGGCTCAGCCTATCTCTGAGGCAGTGAAGCCTGCCTCGGCACTGCCCGTCGGCCCAAGCATGGGCGCCTGCTTCCTCGACTACGATGGAGATGGTCTGCCCGACCTCTTCTTGGTTAGCAGCGACCTCCACAGTTCAAGCCGCCTTCTTCGCAATCTCGGCAACGGCAGCTTTGAAGATGTCACCGAATCCTCCGGCTTGGCTCGTAAGGGAAACGGCTACGGCTGCGCTGCCGGAGATTTTGACAACGACGGGCACACCGACCTCGCCGTCTGCTACTCCGATGGTGTTCTTCTCTACCACAATCAGGGCCACGGCACGTTTGTGGACGTCACCGAAAAAGCAGGCATCCGCCGCGAAAAGGGCTGCGTCGCCGTCACGTTCGTCGATTACGATCACGATGGCGACCTCGATCTCTACATAATCAACTCCCCTTCTTCGGCAGACGCCTCGACGCGCGCCCATAACGTCCTCTGGCGCAACAACATGAACGGCACCTTTACCGATGTTTCCAATGAAACAGCCCTTGGCGTTGATTCGACCGGCGCAGGTGTCGTCACCACCGATTTCAACAACGACCGCGCTATTGATTTCGTTGTGGCCGGCGGTCCATCCGGCGCGCAGATTTTCCTCAATCCTCGCGAAGGGGAATTCACGCCTCTCGCGGCAATTGATTTTCAGAAGGAACATCTCCCGCCCGCCGTCGGCGTCATCGCGTTCGATTTCGACAAGGATGGCTGGATGGATCTGGCCTTCACCCACGCGGGCTCGCCCGGCATCAGCCTCTGGCGAAACATCGAAGGCAAGCGCCTCGAACGCGTTCCGCTCCCCGATCTAGGCTGGCAGCGCGGATGGGGATTGGTCGCGCTTGACTATGACAACGACGGCTGGCTCGACATCGCTGCCGTCGGCGAAACCTCTCACGGTGGCGAGGTGCGTTTGCTGCGTAATCTTGGCCCTGCGGGCTGGGCCGACGTCACTCGCGAAGTCCATCTTGATGCTGTGCGCCTCACCGAGCCGCGCGCCCTGGCTGTCGCAAGTCTCAATGGCGATGGCAATTACGATCTGGTCGCGACCCAGCTCGGCGGCCCGCCTCTCGTGTTGCGCGCCTCTGGCGCCAACAAGCACAACTGGATTCAGGTCAATCTGCAGGCGCTCTTTGACAACAAGAGCGGAATTGGCACCAAGGTCGAGGTTTTTGCCGGGCCGTTGTACCAGAAGTGGGAAGTGCAGGGTGCTTCCGGTTATCTCAGCCAAAACGCTGCGCCGATTTACGCAGGGCTGGGCAGCGAACGCGAGGCGGATGTAGTCAGACTTCTTTGGCCGACTGGCGTTCCCCAAGACGAAACTCGACTCTCCGCCAACACCGCGCACACCATTGAGGAAATCGACCGCCGCGGCAGTTCGTGCCCCGTTCTTTTTGCCTGGAATGGCCACGAATACGAATTCATCGCCGACATGATCGGCGCCGGCGTCGTGGGCCATTGGGTCGCCCCCGGCGAGCGCAATATTCCCGATCCCAGGGAATACTTGAAAGTGTCTGGAAGAATTGTGCGGCCTCGCAACGGCCTGCTGAGTTTCCGCTTTATGGAGCCGATGGAAGAGACCGTTTATCTCGATCAGGTCCGCCTTTTGGCCGTCGACCATCCAGCGTCGATTGATGTTTATCCCAATTCGCGCTTTGCGAGCGCTCCGCCTTTTCCCGAGTTCCGCGTCATTCCCGCGGGCCGCGACGCTCATCTGCCCGTCGGCGCCTGGGGCGAGAACGGCGAAGACGTCCTCGATCTCATTTCGAAGGGCGACCGGCGCTACGTCGCCGATTTTGAAGAGTTGCCGTTCGCAGGCTTTGCCAAGCTCCACCGGCTTGAGCTTGACCTCGGCCCGTGGGACCCGCAGCGTCCTCTGCGGCTGCTGATGCACGGCTACACGGACTACTTCGGCGCAACCTCGATGTACGCCGCCAACCAAGCTGGCATCAAGGTGATCCCTCCCTATGTGGAAGCCCTTGATGCCGCGGGACGCTGGATTCGCGTCGTGGACGATTTCGGTTTCCCCGCCGGCCTCGCCCGCACGATGGTCGGTGACCTCACCGGCAAGTTGCCGCCGGGCACGCGGCGCATCCGCATCGTCACGAACCTCAGAATCTACTGGGACCAGATTCTCATCGACAGCACGCCCGATTCGCAACCGGTCCGTGTCTCGGAGATTCCTCTGGCTTCGGGCACGCTCGGTTTCCTTGGCTACCCGCGCGAGATTACGCACGCTCTTCGGAGCGACGTTTCCTATTCGTATTCCTCGCGCAGCCGCACCGCGCCTTATGTCCGCGCCGCGGGGAACTACACGCGCTATGGCGATGTTCGCGACCTGCTGCGTGCCGTGGACGACCGCATGGTGGTGTTCGCCTCGGGCGAGGGATTAAAGCTGGACTTCGATCCGCGCCGCCTGCCGGCGCTGCCGCAGGGCTGGGTTCGCGATTACTTCTTTTTCGCGGACGGCTTCTCGAAGGACATGGATTTCTACGCGGCCCACGGCTTCACCGTCGAGCCGCTGCCATACCACACCCTGCTCCCCTATCCTTATTCAGGCGGGTCTGCCTATCCGCTCGACGCAGGCCACGTCGGCTACCAGCTCGAATACAATACGCGCCCGCGCTCCAGCCGCATGCCCCCAAGCCTGCGCTACGCCTATCCACCGCCTGAATAACTTTGTGGAGCGCTCTTCGTCCGGGGTGAACTACTTCTTCGCCGGCACCATTTCCATCGCCCAGATGGCCGGCGGGCGCATGTACATCGAGGCGCGGAAATTCCCCGTGCTGTCCCAGGCCTCCGGCGTGCGGAACCAATACCCTTTGCTTTCGTAGGTGACGTGGTAGACGCCCCACGCCGCGCGGAAGGCCTCATCCTTCATTCCTTCCGCGAGCATTTCCGCGGCCAGGGCGTACGTGACGCCGGCCCATACTTCCTCGACCTGCTCGTTCCCGGAGGGCGGCGTGCCGTCAGACTCCATGCCGTTCACTGCGCCCATTTTCCCGCTGTCGAACTTCATCACGTTGTAGTCGAAGATCTTGTGCAGCGCCGAAAGCCGCATCTCCCGTGGCACCAGGTCGCCGAGTCCCAGCAAGTTCGCGTACATCTGCCCGGCGAGCTGATCGACGTGAATATCGTCGCGGTACTCGCTCTTCGTGTCGTACCGGAAATACTCACCATTCCAGAGCTTCGAGATGTAAGTCTTTTGGCTTCGCTCGAATAGTTCCCGGTATTCCGCGGCCGCCTTCTCGTCTCCCAATTTCTTCGCAATTTCCTCCGCCGAGCGCACCGCCGCCAGCCACAGGCTGCCGCAGTACGCCATTTGGCCGCGTGCCGGCCAATTATCGTAAGTCTGATCGGCGATGCCCTCATTTTCGGGCACGCCCCCGCCGTCATGGTCGAACTGCCGAAGGTACTGCAGAGCCTCGCGCACGGCCGGCCAGGTGGACTTCAGGAAGGCGAGATCGGTGCTGCCCGTCAACACAAAGTCGCGATAGACCATCAGCACGAACTGCGAGTTCAGATCCTTGAACCGGTCGCCATCCTGCCAGCCGTAGCGGTTCGGGTAGACAATCGGGTCCTCCGCCGGGGCGCCCAGGTCATGTGGCACGGCCCCCTTGGCCTTCCTCGAGCGGAATACGAGCTTGCGTTGCCGCCAGAAATCAGACAGCACGAGCTGCTTCTGGCTGAGGTCTTGCGGCACAAATTCGGCGAACGTCCGCATCATCTGCTTGTCGATATCCGGCCACCATTTCGCAAGCGGCATCGACCCGTAAAAGAGCACATCCAACGTGCTGTACATCGTGTAGTCGAAGCCTTCCAAATAGGCGAACGACGGCGGAACGCTTTTCTCGGCGGCCTGCGGCCGGCCCCAGAGCGTTCCTCCGTCCGCCAGAATGTACAGCTCGTTGAAAAGCGCTCCGCGGTACCACAACGGTTTGCTCTCGTCTTCCACAATCGGCTTCTGCCAGGCGTCGATCGTGTCGCTCCATTCTCTCCCCCGCAGCAATCCTTCTTTGGCAATCTCCCAACCGTGCGTTCCCGAACTTCCGAAGAAATCCGTATAGCGCCGCAGCCACCTTCGCCCGCTGGCAAATTCCACCACCGGCAAGTCCCACGCGATCACCATGGGGACCGTCAGTTTGTCTCCGGGCTCGAGAGTAAACGTCACGGCGATTGCTCCCGCCAGCGGCTCGTCGCCGCTTGCCCACGACTGGTCGCTGCTGAGCAGCTTCCCAGTTGCCTGGAAAGGGAACCAGACCGACTGCCCCGCGTCGGCAAACGTAGTGAGGTAGCTCACCTGCGTCCGCGGCGAATCGAGCGACGCAATCACGAATTGCCCGTCTCCCTCCGCCTGCACGTCGCCATTTCGCATGCGGGCAAAAACGATACCCTTCATCTTTGCCGCCTGGCCCTCGTACTGGATGTCCTCGGAACGCGATAGGTTCACGTTACTCAGGTTGTTTGTGTGCGAGAAATTCGGCGCCGAGTCTTGAAACCACCCGATCATATTCGTCCACGAAAGCATCACCGATACCGTCACCTTCTGTTTCGTCGGATTTTGCGCGTGCCACAGGTACACCGCCACTGGATAGCTGCTCTCTTTGTAGTTGTTCGGCAGAATCGGCGAGAACTGCTCGAGCGTGAGCCGCGCCGGCAGCTTCTCCCAGCGGTAGTCGTACCAGGCCTTCGGGTAGAGCGCGTAATAATCGCCCGCGCCAACCGGGTAATCGTATTTGAACGGGGCCGCCTGACCCTGGCCGCGCGGCTTTCCCGCGTAGAGTGCGGTGGCGACCGGCTGGCCTCCCTCGGCCCTCTCGTACACGCTGAACTGATTCAGCGGAACCGCCTGGTACTTGTCCACGGCCGTCTTCAAGTGCCAGCGCACGAAATCCCCGCGGTAGCTTCGTGAGAATGTCCCCGCGCCGAAGCCACCCACCGGCGCGCCTTGCCAGTAGCCGTCGTCAATGTGCCCTGCATCAGACGCAGCTTTCTTCGTTCCAGCGTTTTCGAGCGGCAGGCCCAGCGGCCGCTTCCACGCCGCCTTGGGAATCGAATCGTTTGCCGATGCTGTCGCAGCGCAGGCGAGCGCGGCGATTTGCACCCAAACCCAGATCGACCTGTGTGGCTTCATTGTCTCCCCTGGAATATCGTTTTTCTTGCCGGTTTCCGAGGAATGCGCGCGTATTCTAGCACGGCGGGCTGCCACATCCGGCGCACTCCGCCCTCAGTAGCTTTCCCGGTAGCCTTACAGGAACAATACGTTCAGCGGGCAGTTTTGTTGCTGAAACGGAGGCCTTCATCCGCCACGCGGCCTTGCGCGTCCAACTCGACGACGGCCATCACGCCGAAGTTCCGTTCGCCGAGCGCGTCGAAGCGCAGATCGCGCAACGTAACGGTGTAGCCCTCCGCGGTCTTCTCGACCGTGGCTTTGGGGAAGCGCGCATACGATAGAAACCTGCCGGCCGCACGCGTCTGCCGCGCCGCCTCGAGGATCGGCGAAGGCTCCGGCTTGAAAACCGTCGTGCCCGCTTCGGGATCGAAACGCGTCCCCGGCGCGAGCGGCACTTTCGCCTCGTGCACGGAGCTTTCGGTTTCGACGATACCGTGCCAGGTGAAAGGCGAAGCCGCCTCGGGGAATGCCCCCACGCGGCGCGGCATCTGGCCGCTGTAGATGCGCGCATCGAGCGCTTCTGTCGCCTGGGCGTGCAAAACACCCCGTCCCGCAATATACAGCGCAAGCAAGACCAGGGCGAGAATCGCTCCCAAGCGGCCGGAAGGCGCCTTCTTTCGCGCGCCGACTTCGTCGGCCACGAGCGCGAAGAAAGCAGGCACAAGCAAGCCCGCCAGGAGCAGCAACAAGACCCAGGGGTCCATGTTTGCGACTAGGTCGGCTGCGGTCCATCCTCCGAATGGCCAAAGCAGCTTTGCTCCGTAAGCATCAACGAGGTCGAGCGCCACGTGCAGCGCCGCTCCGGCCGCCGCAAGCGCGACCGCTTTGCCGAACGCCACCCGCATGCTTGGGTGCCTTCGGCCAAGCCACCAGAATCCGCTCCCGACAATCGCAGCGACCGCGACGATACCGAGGATCGAATGCGCGGCCGTGCGGTGCCCGGCGAGGAACGCCCCGGGGCCCAGGAGATAGGTGAGCCAGTCGGCGTCAGCGAGAGTGCCGGAGACGAGGAGGATGGGCGTGGCAAGTTTTGTAGCGCGATTCAGTCCGGCGCGAGAAAGCGTCCACGCCGCAAGCGCATGAGTAATCGGTTCCACAAAGATCAGCGTCGTTCGGCCTTCTCCGGCACCAGCAGCGTAATGGCGCGCGGCACGATGCGAAATTCCACCGGCAACCCGCCGAGCGGCTCGCCATCCACCTGAGCGTACACGGGCTCCACGCCGAGCGGCTCGCACACCAGCGAATCGGCCTTCCAGAAGTGCACGCCCGGCGCCCCGCGCAACTTTCCCAGCCATAGCGTTGGCAGGTAGCTCAGGTAGCGCAGAGCGCTTTGCGTTTCAAGGGCCGTCAGTTCGAACTCGTCCTCGAATAAGCTTGCTTCGGTCGTGATCCTGAACGGCCCGCCGTAGTGTTTCGTCCTTCCAACGATGACGAGCGAGGCGTCCACGCTGCGCCCGCCGGCCCGCACGCGAAATCGCGGGAACCCGTATCCGAACACTTGCCGGGCGCCCTCATACCAATAGGCGAGAATGCCGGCGCGCTCCTTCATGCCCAAGTCAACCGCATGAACGATCGCGCCGTCCGGCCCGGCGCCCGCTACGCAGAGGAAATGGCGGCGCTTCTCCGGGGCTTCGAGAGGCGTGGCCAAACCCAACGCTATCGGCTTCGGCGTTGCCCGGGCCAAAAGGGCCGCGGCGCGCGGAAAATCCCAAGGGAGGCCCAGTTCCTTCGCGAGAATGTTGGCGGTTCCACCAGGCAGCAGTGCCAGGGGAACTTGGCGGCCGCCGGGGTTGGCTGCCAGGCCGTTGACGGCTTCATTGAGCGTGCCGTCTCCGCCGCAAACGATCACGAGATCGCGGCCCTCGGCTGCGGCGCGGCGCGCCAGTTCAGATGTGTCTCCCGGCGCGCTCACCTCGACCAGCGTCGTCTCAATCCCCGCGGCAAACAGCACTCTGCGCGATTCATCGAGGGCGCGGTGCCTGCGTGAGCCTCCGTTGCCCGCGCGGGGATTGTGAATCAGCAAGGAATTCTTCATAGTCGCCGTCAATTTTTGCCACCGCTCCGGCGTGCCCGAGTCCGCATTGTATAATACCCCGGCGCACGACCTGAGTCGTTCTCGAGGCCTGCATGGTAAAGAGCAATCCGGTTGCCAGAGAAATCGCGGACCTGCGGGAGAAGATCCGGCATCACGAATACCGCTATTACGTCCTCGACGATCCGGAAGTGTCCGACGCGGCCTTCGACCGCCTGATGAATCGCCTCAAGACGCTCGAGGCGGCGCATCCCGAGCTGATCGCGCCCGATTCACCCTCGCAGCGCGTGGGCGGCACCCCGCGCGAAGGATTCGAGTCGGTCCGCCACACGACGCCGATGCTCAGCCTGGACAACGCCTTCTCCTACGACGAGCTGCGCGATTTCGACCGCCGCGCGCGCGAGCTCGGCGAGCAGAACAAGATCGAGTACGTCGCCGAGCACAAGTTCGACGGCCTGAGCATCGCCCTGCAGTACAAAGACGGCGTTCTACTGCGCGGCGTCACCCGCGGCGACGGCATGACCGGCGAAGACGTCACCCCCAACGTGAAGACGATCCGCTCGATACCGTTGCGCGTGGATGCCGCGGCGCTCAAGAAGGCGGGCGTGCCGGCGGATTTCGAGGTGCGCGGCGAAGTGATCATGACGCGCAAAGCCTTCGAGGACCTCAACCGCAGGCAGGAAGAGCAGGGCGGCAAGCGCTTTGCGAATCCACGCAATGCCGCGGCGGGTGCGGTGCGCAACCTCGATCCGGCGATCACGGCGCAGCGCCGGCTCGACTTCTTCGCCTATTTTCTTTTCGTGGGAGGCCGCGTCCCGTTCAAGAAGCATTCGGAATCGCTCGAAGCGCTCAAGGCGCTGCATTTCCGCGCGTCGGATGACTGGAAACTCTGCCCCTCGATTGAAGAAGTCATCGCGTATTGCGAGGCCTGGGATTCGCGCCGCGAAAAACTGCCCTACGAAATCGACGGCGTAGTCATCAAAGCCAATTCGATCGCCATACAGCGCGAGCTCGGCTTCACGGCCAAAGCGCCACGCTGGGCCATCGCCTACAAATACCCCGCGCGGCAGGAAACCACCGTCGTCAACGACATCCTCGTGCAGGTCGGCCGCACCGGAGCGCTCACGCCGGTCGCCTTGCTCGAACCGGTGCAGATTGGCGGCGTGACCGTCAGCCGCTCGACCCTGCACAACTTGGACGAGGTCGAGCGCCTGGGAGTGCAGATCGGCGACACCGTGCTCGTCGAGCGCGCTGGCGAAGTGATTCCCCACGTCGTCAAGGTGGTCAAAGAAGGGAAGCCGCGGCGGGCGTTCCAGATGCCCAAGGTGTGCCCCGAGTGCGGCAGCAGGATTCACAAGGCCGAAGACGAAGTGGCTTACCGCTGCGTGAACGCCGCTTGCCCCGCCAAGCGCAAGGAGTCGCTGCTGCACTACGCCGGCCGTCACGCCATGGATATCGACGGCTTGGGCGAAAAGATCGTGGACCAGCTTGTGGGCAAGAAGATGGTCGAGGATTTCGCCGATCTCTACGCGCTGAAGTTGGATGAAGTGGCCGGGCTCGAGCGCATGGCGGAAAAGTCGGCGCAGAACCTCCTCGACGAAATCGAAGCAAGCAAGACCAGAAGCCTCGCGCGGCTCATCTATGCGCTCGGCATACGGTTTGTCGGCGAGCGCACCGGACAGTTGCTCGCGGAGCACTTCGGTTCGCTCGAAGAGCTCGCTGAAGCCGGTGAGGAGCGCCTCGTGGAAGTCCCCGAGGTCGGACCGAAAGTCGCCGCGAGTATCGCTGAGTTTTTCTCGGAGGCCGCCAACCGCGAACTTATCAAGCGCCTGAAAAAAGCCGGCGTCCATCCCCCCGAGGAGAAGCGCCGCCTCAAAAGCCAGAAGTTCGCCGGGAAGACGTTTGTGTTCACCGGCGCGCTCGCGAACCGCTCGCGGGACGAGGCCGGCGAACTCGTGAAAGAACATGGCGGCAAGGTCGCTTCCTCGGTCAGCAAGAAGACCGACTACGTCGTCGTCGGCGCCGACCCCGGCTCGAAGTACGACCAGGCCAAAGAACTCGGCGTCCCCATCCTCACGGAAGCTGAATTCGAGAAACTAGTCAGCGCGAAGTAGTCGTTGTGAAACCGCAACGGAATAAGTGGCTAGAGACATAGCGTGTAAGGCATAATCCGCGGGCAGTGAGCCAGGTCCGCATCCAGATGAAGCGCCTCCTGACATTCTTGCGATCAGTTTTGCCGGCGGACCGCGCGAATCTACTCCTCATAGTGGGGTCGTGTTTTCTCTTCATCTCTCAGAGGTTGCGGTGGTGGCCCGATCTGAGTAGTGCCAAATGGGATGCTGGTCCGTTCGCTACATCTGTTTTCTCCGGCGTTGATCTCCGGCGATGGGCGCTATTCGTGGTCTTCGCCACGTTACCGATTCTGTTCGCCGGTGCAGCAGGGTACTTCGTCTGTTTCTGGCCGGGTTCAAAGCCAGCGAGGCGGCTGGTGTGGTGGGTTTTGCTTCCGGCGACGGGTGGCATTCTCCTCGTCTCGATTGGTGCGGTGCTGCAAGGGTTTCACCGAGGGATCGTAGCCGGCTCGATACTCGAATCGCCAATTGTCAGGGGCGGGCACGTGATTCGTTCTGCTGCGTCGCTCGCCTTGGATCTTGGTCCTGGCCTTCACTTTGCCTTGGCTGGGCTTCTTCTTGCCGCCATTGCGGCGTGGCTGCTGAACCGAGGACTATCGGCCCTACCCGTGCGTCTTACAGGAAGCGACCTTGAGGCTTCTATCGCCATTGGGGACTCGGGGGACGAACGGGTACAGGGGTTTGTGTGGTACGTTCTGGCGATCAATCTACTGGCTACGGCGCTATCCGCGGATCTGGTTTTCATTCCATTTCTGATGGCTGGGTGGTTCCCAAGGAGCGCTGGAGGTATCGGAGAATTTGTTGGTTCGCTGCCGTTCTTGGTGGTTGTCGTTTGGGCGATGGGCACGGAAAGATGGCGGTCTATGTGGCAGGTTTTTCGTTTGCCCGACCCCGGGGTCATGGGTTTGGCGATACTTTTCCCATTGGCGACCGCCTGCATTGTGCCGGTGCTCTTCTATCTTTACGACCGGATTCATTGGGCGGTGTACTACTACGGAATCTCCAGTCCCCCTCAATTATTGAGCTATTTCGCGTTCCCAGCCGCGCAGCTTCTGTGGCATGTACCAAGTGCGTTTGTTGAAGAGATTGGCTGGCGAGGGTATTTCCAGCCGCGTTTGATCGGTCGCTTCGGGTTATTTCGAGGAATTGTGCTTGTCGGGATTGTCTGGGGTGCGTTTCACTTTGGCGGGGATTTCAGAGCCTCTATGGGCCATGGTGGAATCGCTCTGAGTTTAGGTACGCGTCTGCTCATGACGCTGGTCTTGAGCTTCACGTTGGCTTGGCTCACGCTGGGCTCGGGATCCATCTTGCCTGCAGGCTTGATGCACGCGACCTACAACATTCTCTATTATGCGAGAGTTCCGGAGGCGTTCTCCTTCTGGCTGCTCATGGCCCTTTGGGCTTTGCTTGGGATCATCCTCTTTCGCTACTGGCCGCCGAAGACTGAGGACGATCTGGCGACGGGCGGGTCGCCTCCTTGTGCTGAGGCCGGGGCCTGAGGTGTCCACCAGCCTGCTGAATGCGCAACGCAATGTGCGCGGGCGTATAATGGATATTGGCGGGCGGGCCGGACGATCGCTGGCTGCTGGGCCGAAAGGCCGGTGGCGGGAGGAAAGTCCGGACACCGCAGCTTGCGGCGTAAACGCCGCGAGCGTTGGGCGACGCGCCTGGTAACGCCAGGGGAGCGGGTTAGCAGCCCAGGCTTCGGCCTGTGCTCTCTACTCTGCTCACGGAGAGTGCCACAGAAAATAAACCGCCGGTGCGACTCATGCTTCGATGACAGGCCGCAGGAAAACCTGCGGCACGTCCTCCTCAAGCCGGTTGCGCTTGGCAAGGGTGAAACGGTGGGGTAAGAGCCCACCGCTCTCGTGGCAACACGGGAGGCACGGCAAACCCCGCGTGGTGCAAGGCCAAATAGGAGGGGAGGGCTGGCCCGGCCCTTTACCCTGAGAGCCGGCTCAGCCGGCTCGAAGGGGCTTGTTCGATGCGCTTCGTGCGCCTCGGACAATGTGAACCCTCGGGTAGGCTGCTCGAGTCACGGCGCGAGCCGTGGCCTAGAGGAATGATCGTCGCGGGACGCGGCTGCTTCTCAGCCGCGCCGCGCACAGAATCCGGCTTACAGGCCCGCCCGCCAATATTTTAGACTAACGTCTTTTGTTCTCAGTAGTTATCAATTGATCTTCTCTTTGGCGCTTGCTGGTTGTGTCCAAAACGTGTCCAAACTCTTCTCCAAACCTTCGCCATTCTCCATGATGCGGCGCACGCGGTCTCTTAGTTCTTTTGTGAATGGGGCGTAGTGTTTCTCCACGGTCTCGATTGTGTCACCGAGCACTTTGGCAACGTCATAAGGGCTGGCACCTTTTTCCAGCATGTCAACGGCGAGCGTGTCCCGGAACCGATGAGGATGTGCGTTGGTGACTCCGGCACGCCTTCCCAGTGCCAGCATCCGTTGATAGAGCCTTGGCCGTGTCATGGGCCTGCCTGTGTCAGGATTGAGCAATACGTGGTCTTCCGGTTCTGGCTTTAGCTGCTGTCCCTACTAAAAACTCCGTTCTGACTGAACTGGTTGAATTTAGGCAGCTGTCGTTGTAGCTTTTCGGCGACATGCTCACGATTATTCTCTCGCTGTTTTCTTCTGCTCGGCAAGCCTTTCAAACTCGAACAGCGCTGCAAGCTGAGATTCTTGCTCTCCGACATCAGCTCTTGGTCCTCCAGCGCTTCCGCCGTGGCCATCGGCTGCGCTTGAGTCGCGCGGATCGATTCCTATGGGTATGGCTCGCACGATTCTGGGGCGGCTGGCGATCCTCATTGGTCATCGTCAAGCCCGAGACTGTCATCGCCTGGCATCGCAAGGGATTCCGACTGTACTGGAAGTGGAAGAGTCGCCATCCGGAAGGACGACCCTCCCTGTCGCTGGAAGTCATCGATCTGATTCATAGGATGAGCTTGGCGAATCCTGGCTGGGGCGCACCCCGGATTCACGGAGAACTGTTGAAACTGGGATTCGAATTGTCGCAAGCCACGGTGGCCAAGTACCTGGTTCGGCACCGGAGGCCGCCGTCGCAGAATTGGCGCACGTTTCTGAAGAACCATATGCAGAGCCTGGTCTCTGCCGATTTCTTCGTGGTTCCCACGATCACGTTCCGGCTTCTGTTTGTTTTTGTGATTCTCTCACATGATCGTCGGCGTCCTATTCATCTCGCTGTAACCGCGAATCCCACGGCGGAATGGACGACCCGGCAACTGCTGGAAGCTTTCCCTTGGGACAGTGCGCCTCGCTATCTGCTTCGCGATCGCGACGGGTGCTACGGAGAGGAATTCCACGAA
>Ga0116137_1000134_pt1 | contig 71648 bp, 74 predicted proteins | sample June2015DPH_20_1_3_FD_88973 | JGI IMG/M metagenome (GOLD analysis project Ga0116137, IMG submission 88973) | Peatland microbial communities from SPRUCE experiment site at the Marcell Experimental Forest, Minnesota, USA - June2015DPH_20_100 | ecosystem: Environmental > Terrestrial > Soil >...
CCGCGCGTTCTGGAACGACGAGTTTCCCTGAGGGTCCGGTCCGAGCCTCCCGGCGTTCGTTCCCCCCGAGGTCGGCCGTGGAGGAAGGATACCGCCCTTCCCGGCGGGACCGATTTCGGCTCCGGGCGCGGCGGGCGCTCCTCGACCGCCTGCGCTCGTTGATCGAGCCGGAGGGGACCCGCCTCCTCGACCTCGGCGGAGGCAGCGGGGCCACCACGGTGGCGTTCGGAACGGGAGCGCGGGAGCTGGTCGTCCTCGAGCCGGACGATCGGAAGATCTCCCGCGGACGCTCGGCGGGCGCCCCCGTGACGTTCGTCCCGGGGGTCGCCGAGGCGCTTCCGTACGGGGAGGGTCGGTTCGAACGGGTCGTTTCTCTCATGTCGTTCCATCACTTTCCCCGGGGGGACGACGCGCTCCGGGAGGCCGCGAGAGTGCTCGTTCCGGGGGGCCGGTTCGTCGTGTACGACTTCGACCGATCGACCCTTTCGGGTCGGTGGGTCGCCTTCTTCGAGGAGCGGTTGGCGCGCCACTCCGTGCTATTCGTCACGGCCGTCGACCTCGAGCGGCGGGTCCTGGCCGCCGGGTTCCGCCGAGCGCGTCGGGAGTCGTTCGGGTCGGGGGCGTTCGTGGTCGCGGAACGTTGAGGACGTTCCGGGCGGCGAAACCGCTTTAGAGGACCGTCCCGTCGGTCGCGCGGTCTTTCTCGGGGCGGAGTAGGTGCCGGACCCAGGGTCTTCCAAGGTGGGCTCGTCGCGGGCCTCGACAGTTCGGCTCATGATGCCGACCGATGCCAACTTCGTGGGCAATGTCTTCGGCGGCCACATCCTGGACGAGATCGACCGGGTCGCCTACATCGCGGCGACCCGCCATGCGAGGACCAACTGCGTCACCGCCTCGTTCGACCGCGTCGACTTCCTCGCCCCGGTCCACGTGGGGGACGTAGTAGACTTCGACGCCCTGCTCACCTACGTCGGGACATCATCGATGGAGGTCTGGGTTCGGGTCCGTGCGGAGTCGGCCCACGGCGAAGAGCTTCGCACGGTCGGAGAAGCATTCGTCACGATGGTCGCGGTCGACGCGTCGGGCCGGCCCGCGCTGGTGCCGCGGCTCGTCCTCGAGAGCGCGGAGGAGCGGGACCGATTCGAGGAAGGACGGCAGAGAATGGAAGAACGTCGGCGGACTCGGCCTCCGCGCCCGAAGTAGGAGACGACGATGCTCTGTGAGATGTGCGGCAAAGAAGTTCCGTTGGCGAGCCGGGTACGCCTAGAGGGTTCGGTCCTCTCCCTCTGCCCGGAGTGCGCCCGGTTCGGCACGCTCGTCGACCCGGTGCCTGCCCCCGTGACAACGGCCTCGAGCGACGGAGCCCGGTTCCGGCCGGGAATGGGCGTCACCCGCCCCTCCGGTCCCCGGCGACGCCTCGAGGAACGGGACCTTTACCAGGAGATCGGGGAGATGGAGCTCGCCCCGGACTGGAACAAGCGGATCCGGCTCGCGCGGGAGGCCCGCCTGTGGACCCCCGAGGTCCTCGGGAAGAAACTGAACGAGAAGAAGTCGGTCGTCCTCAAGATCGAATCCGGGAACTTTCGCCCCCCCGACGCGCTCGTGCGCAAGATCGAGCACCTGCTCCAGGTCCGTCTGCGCGCGGAGCCCGAGACCCCGGGTCAGGCCTGATCCCGATCCGACCCGGTGGCGAGCGGCGCGTCGTCATCGTCGCCCCACGTCCCGGGGTACCGTCGCCGGGAGTGGGGAGAGAACGCGGTGGGCCCACCGACGTCCCGGTCGAGGCCGACCGGCGAGGCCACCTCGGCGCGCACGAAGCCGTCCGTTTCTCGTCCTTCACGAGCAAGCCGAAGGTCGTTCGAGTAGCTCGAGAGCATCCCGTCGGACCAGCCGAGGTACACCGCCCCGAGGATGCCCAGAGCCACGACGGCCGCGGGTCCGGCGAACGGAAGGGGCACCCCCAGACCGAACCCGGTGAGGGCGAGGGCCGCGGCGACCATCGTCCAGAGCGCCCGACGCACGTCCCGGTGGGCGCGTCGGTCCCGGTGAGAGTAGCTGAGCACGACCGCACCCGGCCTTCGAGGAACGCTCACTTCGAGCGCCGGGGTCTGCCCCGGGGAAGCAGGAGATGCTCGAGGATCGCCTTCTGGGCGTGCAACCGGTTCTCGGCCTGGTCCCAGACGGCGGAATGGGGACCATCCAGGACCGAGTCGGTGATCTCTTGGCCGCGGTGCGCGGGCAGGTCGTGGAGGACGAACGCCGACGGCTTGGCGAGCGCGACGAGCGCGTCGTTCACCTGAAACCCCTTGAACGCCGCCTCCCGCGCCGCGGTCTCGGCCTCGTCGCCCATCGAGACCCAAACGTCAGTGTAGAGAGCGTCAGCGCCCCGTACCGCCTCCTTCGGGTCGCTCGTGAACGAGAGCGTCGCCTTCGACCGCCCGGCGAGCACTTCCGCGGCCCGGACGTACTCGGGCTGCGGCCGATATCCGGGAGGGGTCGCGACCGATAGGTCGAGTCCCACCGCCGCGGCCCCGAGTAGGAGCGAGTGGAGGACGTTGTTGCCGTCCCCCACCCACGCCAAGCGGCGGCGGGAGAACCGACCGCCCCAGCGCTCGCGCATCGTCAACAGGTCCGCCGCGATCTGGCAGGGATGCTCCAAGTCGTCGAGCGCGTTGATGACCGGGACCGTGGCCCAGCGCGCGAGCTCGACCATGTCGACGTGCCGGAACGCGCGGTAGCAGACCGCATCCACAAACCGAGATAGGACGCGAGCCGTGTCGGCGATCGTCTCGCCCCGTCCGAGCTGGAGGTCCTTCGAGGAGAGGTACAGGGCGTGGCCTCCGAGGTCGTTCATCGCCACCTCGAACGAGGTGCGGGTGCGCGTGGACGGCTTTTCGAAAATCATCGCCAGGTTCTTCCCCGCGAGGGTCGGCTTCCGTACCCCCCGGGCGCGCTCGGCCTTCAGGACCGTGGCGCGGGCCAGGACCCGGTCGAGGTCCCCCGCGAGGTCGGAGATCGAGAGCAGGTCCTTCGGGGAGGGATAAGGCGTCATCGAAAGGAGCACCGTCCGCCTGCGTTAAACGGTTCTGGGGCCGCCCGCTCGCGAGCCGCCGTGAGAAGGTTATGAGGGCGACCCGATTGGCGCGAGGCGAGGGAGTTCCTGTGCCTGCCCGTTCGAAGAAGAGTTCGAAGAGTCCGCCGGCCCGACCGACCCGAGCCCGGACGTCCCCCGCCCGAGGGCGACGCGTCTACATGGTCACGGGGGGCGTCACGAAGTTCGCGAAGGCTCACCCCGCGATGGACTTCCGCTTGATGGTCCGGAGGGCGTACGACTACGCGCTCAAGGGGATCCCGAACCTCACGCCGGACCGGATCGACGGGACCCGGATCGCCTACTTCTCCGACCACTTCGCCCGGCAGCTCAAGGCCGCGAGCATGGTTCAGGACTACCTCGGGATGAACCCGAAAGGGTCGGTCCGGCTGGAGTGGGGCGGAGCGACCGGCGGGGAATGCTTCCAGGCGGCGTACGAGGCGATCGCGAGCGGCCGGATGGACGTCTGCCTCGCCGCCGGCTTCGAGACGATGAGCCGGGTCCCGACCTGGAAGGGGAACGAGTTCATCGCCCTCGCTTCGGACACGAACTTCGACTTCCCGCTCGGCGGGTTCTACACCGGCTACTACGCGCTCATGGTCATGCGCCACATCTACGAGTACCTGCGCCTCGGCAAGTTCGCGGGTATCACCGACGAGCGCGAGGCCCAGCGACGGGCGATCGCCGAGGGAAGCCGTATCATGAGCCTCGTTTCGGTGAAGAACCACCGGAACGCCCTCTACAACCCGTACGCGCAGTACCCGAAGCGCCTGACGGTCGAGGAGGTGCTCAACTCGGAGATGATCAGCTACCCGCTCACGCGCGAACAGATCTGCACGATGAGCGACGGAGCGGCGTGCGCCATCCTGTGCGACGAGGAGCGCGCGAAGGAGTTCACGGACAAGCCGGTCCAAGTGACGGGCGTCGGCTGCGGCACCGACACGATGCGCCTTTCCGACCGGCCCTTCGGTCGCGTCCCGCTCCTCCCGCACGAGAAGGCGAAGGGGTACGAGGATCTCCCCTATCCCGGTGTCCACTCGTTCCGCGCCGGCCGCATCGCGGGGATCGAGGCGTACCGGATGGCGGGGATCACGAAGCCGAACACGGAGCTCTCCTTCGTCGAGCTCCACGACGCCTACGCCTCGAGCGAGATCCAGACCTACGAGGACCTCGGGCTGTGCCGGTACGGCGAGGGGTACGGGTTCGTGGAGCGGGGAGACCCATTCCTGAAGGGAATCGACTACGGCTTTCCGGTCCCCCGGGCGGGCGCCACCCCCGTCAATCCCTCCGGCGGCCTCATCGCATGCGGCCACCCGGTCGGGGCGACCGGCCTCATGCAGGCGGTCTTCGCGTTCTGGCAACTCCAGGGGACGATCCCGAAGCACTTCGGGGACCCGACGCTCCAGCTCGCCCACCCCCGACGGGGCGCCATCCACAGCCACGCGGGGACGGGCTCGGCCGTGACCGTCTCGATCCTCGAGCGGGGGTTCCGATGAGCGCGCGCCCCCGTGTCTTTTCGAAGTTCCGCGAGGTTCAGTCCGAGCTCGAGCAGCGCGGCGCCGCCCTCTATCGGGACGGCGACGGGGTGGAGAGCCTCATCATCCGGAACCCGTACTCCATTAACTACATCCACAGCTACGCCGAGGACTCTCCGTTCTTCCTCGGACTCGCCGAGGGGCGACTGCGCGGGTCGAAGTGCCGTCGGCCGAAGTGCGGCTTCGTCTATGGAACGCCGCGGAGCCACTGCATGGTCTGCGGCGCTCCGACGGAATGGGTCGACCTCCCCACGAAGGGCCGGGTGCACTCCTGGACGACGTGCCACTTCGGGGGCGAAGCGTTCCTGAAGGAGACGCCCTACAACCTCGCGCTCGTCGAGTTCGACGGGGTCGGGAGCCTGCTGCTCGTCCGTCTTCGGGACTGCGTGGAGTCCGACCTCTACATCGGGATGCCGATCGAGGCCCGGTTCGACCCGAACCCGAAGTACTCGATCACGGACGTCTGGTTCGTTCCGTCGCGCTAGCGCCGACCCCCGAAGGCCGGACGACGCAGACGGTTCAGAAGAAGACCTGGCTCCCAGCGTTGCCCAGCGGTACAGCGGGGCCCGCTCTGAACGGCGTAGTACCGCTCAGACCGGGGGAGGTGCCGCGGGCCGGGCTTGAACCGGCGGCTTCAAGATCTTCAGTCTTGCACTCTCCCAAACTGAGTTACCGCGGCGCCGGTCGCCCCGACCGGCCGGGCCGTATAAAGAGCCGGAGGGCGGGTCCACCACACCGCTGACCCGTCGGGGGTGCTCGCCGGGCTTTTCGCCCCGGTCGAACGCGCGCGCTCACGTTCGGAGCGGCCGATCGCCGTGGGTCGCCCCCTGATTTTATCTACGGCGCCCGGCCTGATTATCGGGCCGTGGTCCGTACTCTCGTCGTCGCGGAGAAGTTCAACACCGCCCTCCGGATCGCCATCGTGCTCTCCGACGGGCGCATGAAGCGCGCTCGCCTCGAAGGGACGAACGTCTTCCGGTTCGACCGCCCGGACGGGCACTACGCCGTCGTTGGATTGCGGGGCCACATCGTCGAGCTCGATTACCCGAAGGAGTTCTCCGAGTGGACGCTCACCGGTCTTCCGAAGCTCCTCGAGACCCGACCACTGAAGCGAGTGACCGAGACGGGGATCGTCGCGGCTCTCCAGTCGATCGTCCGCGAGTTCGACCGCGTCATCATCGCGACCGACTTCGACCGCGAGGGCGAGCTCATCGGGCTCGAATGCCTCGAGCTCCTCCAGCGGGTCCACCCCGGGATCGAGGTGAAACGGGCGCGGTACAGCGCGCTCACGCGCGACGCGATCGAGACGAGCTTCTCGCATCTCGAAGAGCTCGACCGGGCGCTCGCCGAGGCGGCCGAATCGCGCCAGGAGATCGACCTCGTTTGGGGCGCCCTCCTGACGCGCTACCTCTCCCTCACGGCGCAGCAGCGGGGCAAGAGCTTCCTCTCGGTCGGACGGGTCCAGACGCCCACGCTCGCGCTCCTAGTCGAACGGGACCAGGCAATCAAGGAGTTCGTGGCCTCCCCGTTCTGGGAGATCGTCGCGACCGGGGAGAAGGGCGGAGAGGAGTTCCGGCTGCATCACCATCACGGGATCTTCGAGAAGAAGGTCGACGCGGACCGGATCTTCCGCCTCGTCGCCCACGCCAAGAGCGGGGTCGTCCGGGAGTTCGCGGAGGAGGAGACCCGGCGCCGACCCCCCGTCCCCTTCTCCACCACGCTCTTCGTCGCCGAGGCGACGCGCCTGGGCCTCGGTGCGGCGCGGGTGATGCGGATCGCCGAGGACCTGTACACCCAGGGTCTCATCAGCTACCCGCGGACGGACAACACGGTCTATCCGCGAGGGCTCGGCCTAAGAACCCTCGCGGAGAAGTTCCGCGAAGGCCCGTTCGCCGAGGCGGCCGAGTTCGTGCTCCGCCAGCCAACGTTCCGACCGACCCGGGGCCGCACCGAGACGACCGACCACCCGCCGATCTATCCGACGGGCGTCGTCGACCCGAAGAAGCTGCGCCCCGACAACGCGGCGGTCTACGAACTCGTGGTCCGTCGGTTCCTGGCGACGCTCGCTCCCGACGCCCTCGGGGTCGCGCGGACCGCCGCCGTGGAGGTCCGCGGGGAGCGGTTCGAGGGGAAGGGCCAGTTCCTGACCGACCCGGGGTGGTACCGGATCTATCCGTACTCGAAGCCCGACACGGTCCCGATGCCGCGCCTCGTGGTGGGCGAGACCGTCGCGGTCCCGAAGGTGGAGCTCGTCGAGGACCAGACCCGACCCCCCCGTCGCTACTCCCAAGGCTCGCTCATTCAGGAGATGGAACGCCTCGGGCTCGGGACGAAGAGCACCCGACATGACGTCCTCCAGAAGCTCTTCGACCGTCACTACGTGAACCAGCGGCAGCTCGAACCGACCTCGACCGGGATTGCGGTCACCGAGGCCCTGAAGGCCCACGCCCCGGTCATCACGCGACCGGAGATGACCCACCGTCTCGAAGAGGACATGGAGCTCGTCGCGCAGTCGAAGAAGCCCAAGGCGGAGGTTCTGGAGGAATCCCGCGAGATGCTCCGCGAGGCGTACGCTCTCCTTTCGGCGAACACTAAGGGGGTGAAGGAGACCCTCACCGGGGCGCTCGACCGCCAACATTTCGTCGGACCGTGCGCGAAATGCGGAGGAGCGCTTCGGCTTGCGCGGAGTCCCCGCGGAGCGCGCTGGGTCCAGTGCGTCAACAACCCCGCCTCCTGCACGGCCACCTACGCGCTCCCCTCGGCCGGGTTCATCGAACCGGCGCCGGAGTTCCTGTGCGCGACCTGCAAGGTCCCCCGGGTGAAGATCACGTTCCGCGGCGTCCGCCCGGACCTCTACTGCGTCAATCCGGAGTGCGCCGAACACCACAAGGCCTTCCGCATCGGAGTCTGCCCGACCTGCGGGAGCCCGCTCCAGATCCGCTACTCGTTCGCGGGGAAGCGGTTCGTCGGGTGCTCCGGCTACCCGGCGTGTCGTGTCACCTACCCGCTCCCCCAGCGCGGGAAGCTCGAGAAGGACCAGCCTCCGTGTCCCGTCTGTCGAGCTCCGGTCGTGACCGCGATCGAGGCCGGTCGTCCTCCGTGGACGCTCTGCATCAACCCCGAGTGCCCGACCCGGCTGCAGAGGGCCGAGGAGAAGGCCGAGCGGGTGTCGGCCGCCAAGGCCAAGAAGGCGGCCACGGCCCGGAAGGCGGGGAGGGCCAAGGCGCGCGCCAGCAAGAACGAGGTGAGCCCGCCGACCCCTACCGCGAAGGCTCCGGTCGGACCCAGTGTTCTCGCCAAGAGGTCAGCGTCATCGCGAAAACGCCCTCGACGCGCCCCGTCCGGCGCCACGGCCCTGGACGGCCCATCCCCCGACGAGGCTTCTTCTTCGCTCTGACCCGGTCGGTCCGTCGAAACCTGACGGTAGACACCGACCCCCTAAGAGTCTCCCTCCCCCGAACCGGAGGGTCGACCGTTTCCGCACCTCCCGGCCCGTGTTAAATACGCTCGCTCGGTCCTTCGAAACGTGGCCGCTTCCCGCCGTCTCCTCGATATCGACTACCGCTCGTTCGAGCGTCGTCTCGCCTCCAACCCGCTCGTCATCGTACCCGTCGGGGCGCTGGAGGCGCACGGCCCCCACTTGCCCCTCGGAGCCGACCAGATCCAGCCGGAGGCGACGGCCTCGGCCTTGGCCGAGCGCGTCGATGGGCTCGTGGCGCCCACGATCCCGTACGGGTCGGCGCCGGGAGCTCGTCGGTTCCCCGGTACCGTCTCGCTTTCCATCGCTCCGCTCGAGGACTACGTCGAGGGCGTCCTCTCCGAGCTTGTGCGTTCGGGGGTTCGGCGGATCCTCGTGCTATCGGGACATGGCGAGCGCGGGCACATGGCGGCGCTTCGGGAGGCCTGCGACCACGTCGTCCAGGCGCATCCCGGGACCCGCGTGGTGGTGCTCTGCGGCTACGATTTCGTCTACGAGCTCCGGGGTACGGAATCGCCGGCCAACGATGGTCACGCGGGTCTCCTCGAGACGTCTCGGATGCTCGCGCTCGCTCCCGAGACCGTGGGCCCGGCCCGTCCGGTCGTCGAGTACCGTCACAGCCCGTTCGTCCCCGGTAGCCCGACCGAGAAGGACTGGCCGGACAGCGTGATCGGGGACACGCGGAACGCCTCCGCCGAGCTCGGGGCTCGTGTCCAGGCCCACGTGCTCGACCGCCTGGTCGAGACGGTCCGAACCCTCTTGCCGCCGTAGGCCCGGGGCATGGCCGACCCATCCGACACCATACGGGTCCGCGGCGCGCGTCAGCACAACCTGAAGAACATCTCGATCGACCTCCCCCGCGGGAAGTTCATCGTCATCACGGGAGTCAGCGGGTCGGGAAAGTCCTCGCTCGCCTTCGACACGCTCTACGCCGAAGGCCAGCGGAGGTACATCGAGAGCCTCTCGTCGTACGCCCGTCAGTTCCTTGGCCAGATGGACAAGCCGGACGTCGACTCGATCGACGGCCTCGCCCCCGCGATCGCGATCGAGCAGAGGGCCGGCAGCAAGAACCCGCGCTCGACCGTCGGCACCGTTACCGAGATCCACGATTACCTGCGCCTCCTCTTCGCCCGTATCGGGGTCCCGCACTGCCCGAACGACGGGCAGGAGATCACCCCGCAGTCGGTCGACCGGATCGTCGATGCGGTGAAGGCCCGGGCGAACGGAGAGAAGGTCGACCTGCTCGCTCCGGTCCTCCAGGCCAAGAAGGGCGAGCACCGGGACGTGATCGACAAGCTGCGGAAGGCCGGCTATCGTCGCTTCGTCATCGACGGTGTGGAGGTACGGCTTCCGGGCTCCGAGGTCCGGCTCGAGAAGAACAAGAAGCACACGATCGAGGTCGTGGTCGACAGCTTCGTGGTCTCTCCGACCGAGGAGAGCCGTCTCGCCGAGTCGGTGGAACTGGCCCGGAGCCTCGGTGATGGGTTGGTCGTCCTCCGCCGTCCCGGCGGGGACCGACAGATCTTCTCGAGCCGACGGGCGTGCCCCGTCTGCGGCTTCTCCATGGACGAGCTCGCGCCGAGGATCTTCTCGTTCAACAACCCGTTCGGGGCCTGTCCGGAGTGCCTGGGGATCGGAGCCACCCTCCATGCCGACCCGGACCGGATCGTCCCGAACAAGGAGAAGCCGCTCACGAAGGCGATCAACGTCTGGGGCCTCACGCCCATCACGTCGTCCCTCGTCCGGTTCGGCCAGCTCTACGACTACGACCCACGTCGGCCCGTTCGGGAGCTTTCCGAGAAAGGGTGGAAGGCGCTGATGTACGGGGCCGACAAGAGCCTCGGCCAGTCCACCCACCGTCCCGAGGAGTGGTGGGTGAACGGGTGGCTGCGCGAAGGTCTCGTCGCCGCCCTCGAGCGCCGGTGGCGGACGACGAAGAGCGAGGGCGCGAAGGAGTACTACCTCGGATTCCTTTCCTTTATTCCCTGCCGGGCGTGCGGAGGACGTCGACTAAAGCCCGAGAGCCTCGGGGTCACGGTCCAGGGGAAATCGATCGCGGACGTCACCGCGATGACGGTCCTCGAGTCGGCCGAGATGTTCCGGTCGCTCGCGCTGTCCGACCGCGACGAGCAGATCGTCGGGCAGGTGGTGAGGGAGATCCGCGCCCGGCTCGGGTTCCTCGAGAACGTCGGCCTGACCTACATTACCCTCGACCGCGCCTCGGGCACGCTCTCGGGAGGCGAGGCCGAGCGGATCGCCCTCGCGACCCAGATCGGCTCCGGGCTTGTGGGGGTCCTCTACATCCTGGACGAACCTTCGATCGGGCTCCATCCGCGCGACCAGGCACGCCTCCTGTCCACGCTGAAGACGCTCCGCGACCTCGGCAACACGCTGCTCGTCGTCGAGCACGACGAGATGACGATGCGGGAGTCCGACTGGCTGATCGATCTCGGGCCCGGGGCCGGAGCCCTCGGAGGCGAGCTCCTCTACTCAGGTCCTCCCGACCAGATCGGGGGGACCCCGCGGTCGCTCACCGCGGCGTTCCTTTCGGGCACCCGCTCGATCCCCACGCCCGAGCGGCGGATGTCGCCGGGCCGCCGGTTCCTGACGATCCACGGCCCCCGCGAACACAACCTGAAGGGGGACGACGTGGCGATCCCGCTCGGCCTCTTGGTCGGCCTTTCCGGGGTCTCGGGGAGCGGCAAGTCGACCGTCCTCCAGGAGATCCTGTACCGGGCGGTGCGCCGGCACCTCGGACTGGGGCGCGAGGCGCCGGGGCGCCACGATTTCATCGAGGGAATTGACGAGGTCGACCGCGTCCTGCTCATCGACCAGGCCCCGATCGGACGGACCCCCCGGTCGAACCCGGCCACCTACACCGGCATGATGACCCCGATCCGGGAACTGTTCGCGGGCCTCCCCGACGCGAAGGCGCGAGGCTTCGCTCCCGGACGATTCAGCTTCAACGTCGCCGGGGGGCGATGCGAAACGTGCGAGGGCGACGGGGTGCTCCGGTACGAGATGCACTTCCTCCCGGACGTCTACGTGGTCTGCGAGGAATGCCGCGGGAAGCGGTACAACGCCGAGACCCTGGAGGTGAAGTTCAAGGAGAAGACCATCGCCGACGTCCTCGACATGTCGGTGAGCGAAGCGCTCGCCTTCTTCGCACACCACCGACGCATCGCCTCGCGGCTCCAGCTCCTGGTCGATGTCGGGCTCGGGTACATCCGGCTCGGACAGAGCGCGACCACGCTCTCGGGCGGGGAGGCCCAGCGGATCAAGATCGCGTACGAGCTCGCGAAGCCTCCGACCGGGAAGACCCTCTACCTCCTCGACGAGCCGACGACCGGCCTCCACTTCGCCGACGTCGAGCGCCTCCTCGACGTGCTGTTCCGGCTGCGCTCGGGAGGGAACACCGTGGTCGTCATCGAGCACAACGTGGACGTGCTGAAATCGGCTGACTGGCTGATCGACCTCGGTCCCGAAGGCGGGGACGCGGGCGGGCACGTGGTCGCCCAGGGGTCCCCCGAGGAGGTCGCGCGCGCTCCCGCCTCGCACACCGGCCGGTTCCTCCTCCCGCACCTTCCGCCGCCCACCCCCACCTTCCGACGCGCGCGCCTATGACCGAGAACGGTCGGACCCAGCTCCCGTCGTTCGTGCCGGCGAGCCAGCTGGCCGCGGAGACCCGCGAAGGCTTCCGGAGGGGCCCGGACGTTCCGGGGGTCTATCTCTTCCGCTCGGGCCGCGGAGAGGTCGTCTACGTCGGCAAGGCCCGCAGCCTTCGACGGCGGGTCCTCGACCACCTGAGGGCGCGCATCGAGAAGGACGGGACGATCGTCGCGCAGAGCACGAGCGTCGAGTTCGTACCCACGGCGACCGAGCGGGAGGCGTTGCTCCTCGAGGCGAACCTCGTCAAGCAGTACCAGCCGCCGTACAACGTTCTCCTGAAGGACGACCGGAGCTACCCGTACCTGGCGGTCACGGTCGGTGAGGAGGTTCCGCGGGTCCTGCTCGTTCGCCGACCTCGCCGACGGCCCGGCGTCCTCCTCTTCGGGCCGTACACGAGCGCCCGCGAGGCCCGGGGCGTCGAGAAGCTCCTCGGCGACCTCTTCCAACTGCGTCGGTGCGTGCGGCTCCCGAAGCAGGCGTGCCTCTACTACCACCTCAAGGTCTGCAGCGCTCCCTGCATCGGCGCGATCGGCCTCGACGAGTACCGGGCGCAGGTCGACCGGGCGACGGACGTGCTCCGGGGTCAGGTCGCCCTCGTACGTCCGATGGTCGAGGCGGAGATGCGACGCGCGTCCGAACGCGAGGAGTTCGAGCGCGCCGCATTGCTGCGGGACGCTCTCGCGGGCCTCGGCGCGCTCTCCGAGCGCCAGGCGGTCGTGGGCCCCGGGACGGGCCGCGCGGACGTGCTCGCGCTCGCCTACCCCCAAGACCCGTCGACCTTGCGCGTCGCCGTAGGACTCCTTCGGGTGGAGGACGGCGAGGTCCGGCAGACCGAACCGCACCTCCTCACGATACCGGCGAACGACGTCCCGGAGCCGGGGGAGTTGCTGCGGCAGTTCCTGACCCAGTACTACGGGGCCCAGTTCGAGCTTCCGGACCGGATCTATATCGCGGCCCCCCGACCGGCGGGGATCGACGCGACGCTGGACGAGCTGTTCGGTCCGCGCGGCGTCGAGGTCCGCTTCCGACCGACGGGCCGCTACGCCTCGCTCGGCCGCCTCGCCGAGCGCCTCGCCCGCGCGACGGTCGACCAGGTTGTCGCCCGCCCTGCGCCGAGGGAGGTGCTCCTCGCCGTCCAGAGCCTCCTCGAGCTACCGACGATCCCCAACCGGATCGAAGGCGTGGACATCTCCCTCTTCCAGGGGTCGGAGGCCGTGGGTTCGCTTGTCGTCTTCGAGAGGGGCCTCGCCAAGCGGTCGGAGTACCGCCGGTTCCGGATCCGCACGGTCGAAGGGACGAACGACTTCGCGATGGTCGCGGAGGTCGTCTCTCGCCGGTTCGCCCGCCGGCTCGCGGAGAACGAGATTCTCCCGGACCTCCTGCTCATCGATGGCGGCGCCGGTCAGCTCTCCGCCGCGCTCGGCGCGCTCTCGGAGCTCGGGCTGGCCGACCGGATCCCCACGATCGGCCTCGCGAAGCGGGAAGAGGAGGTCTACCGGTCCGACCGCTCGGAGCCGATGCACCCGAACCCGAACGCCGCCCCGATGCTGCTCTTGCGGGCGGTGCGCGACGAAGCGCACCGGTTCGCCGTTACCTACCACCGCACGAGGCGGCGGATACGTCTGCGAGGAGAGTTCGAGGCCGCGTCCTCGGAACGAGGGTCCGTCCCGCCGGGGTCCTAGGACCTTCGCCGCCGCCGCGCCGGGGGCCGGCGGACATCGATCCACGTCATCTCGGGCGGCTTCCGGTCGTCCTGCCAGAGGGCACCGATGATCTCGCCTAGGTGGTGAGCCTCCTCCATGGTCGTCTGGTACAGGGCGTCCCGGAGGGTGTACCGGCCCGGCATCCAGAACGCTTTCACCGGGCGGCCCAGGGTGCGGCGGGTCAGCCCCTGCCCGGTCTCCTCAACGCCCGCCGAGACCCGCTTCGCATACGCGTCGAACCCTTTCCAGGTCTTGGGGTGGCGGCTCGGTTCTTCAAAGAGCGCCCTCAGTTCCTTGTCCGTGTTGCGCCCGCGGGCGACGTAGACGAGCCAGACCTCGTGAACGTTGAGGACGTGCACCAACGTGTCGAACAACGACTCGTGGCCGATCCCGCGTCGGCGGGTCGCCTCGTTCCCCGGGAGATTCCGCACCCGTCGGACGAACCGGTCGAAGACAGCGCGGTTGTATTCGACGATCGCGCGCGCGTCGTCCGGTGAGAAGGTCAGCGACTGCGCCATGGCAAAGGCAGCGTGCGGCCGCTCAAAGACCCTTTCAGGTCCGCTCGGGGCTCCCTTCCGGCCTAGCGGGAGTTGGGGCGACGCTCGGGCGTGCCGATGAACGGCATCCCCTGCACGCGGCGGGTGACATCGGCCACCGGGAGACGCCGCAGGTCGGTTTCCGGCTCCAGAATCGCCACGTCGAGGGCCTCCGGCTGGAACGGAGTGGGCGAACCCTCGGCGACACCCTGGACCGCGAGTTTGAACGCCGACTCCTCGGTCAAGTGGTCGGGGAGCTTCTCTTCGAGGAAGTCGGCGACCGCCCGGCGGTTCCGTCCGATGGCGTACGCCTTCCACCCGATCGTCGCCCCGCTGGGGTCGAGTTCGACGAGCCCGGGGGCCTTTCCGTCGAACCCGCCGAGGAGGAGAGAGACCGCGAACGGACGGGTCCCGCCGTACTGGGTGTACTGCTGGAGGAGCGTGCCGAGCGCGTGGCCGAGCAGCGTGAACGGGGGGGGCTCCCCGTAGGTCAGCCGGTGGCGCTGGGCCTCGACCCGCAGGAACTCGACGAGGACGCGCGAGTCGGCGATGAGACCCGCGGTGACGCATCCGAGCCCCTGGTCGATCGCGAAGCTCTTCTCGATCGACCCAGCCTCGGCGAGCGAGCTCACGGGGAGATTGCGGTAGGCGACGAAGACGATCCCGGTGTCGTAGGTCACCGCGACCGCGGTGCCTCCCATCTGGATCGCTTGGAGGGCGTACTCGACCTGGAACAGTCGCCCGTCCGGCGAGAACACTGTGCTGGCCCGGTCGTACGCCATCTGGCCCGGTTGCATTTCCATCGGTGACGTTCCTCCGCGAGTGGGGCGCCCAATCGGGTAGGGGATTTGAGCCTACGCCTTCGGCCTCCCCCCGCCCCACTTGGTGGCGCGAGGCCACCACGGGAACCGAGCGTCGGTGACCTCGTCGGTCGGTCGGAGGCCCCTTCCGACGCGCAAGAAACGCTTATCGTTCGCGGACCGGCTCCGCTCCCCCATGACCGCGAACGGCCTCCACCTCCTCCCGATGGCCTCGAGCCACCGGGGGGCGCTGTCCCCCGCATGCACCCAGTGCGCGGAGGGGCGCAAGATGGTGCTGTTCGTCACGGGCCTGTGCCGGTTCCGATGTTTCTACTGCCCGGTCTCGCCGGCACGCAACCAGTTGGACGTGGTGTACGCGGACGAGCGCCGAGTCCGGTCGGACGAGGATGTGCTCGACGAGGCGCGCGCGATCGGGGCGTCCGGAACGGGGATCACGGGCGGAGACCCGCTCGGGGTCGTCGACCGTGTGGAGCACTACATTCGCCTGCTGAAGCGCGAGTTCGGCGCCGAGCATCACATCCACCTCTACACCCACGAGCCGAACCCGGAGAAGCTCGCCCGGCTCGCTCGGGCCGGGCTCGACGAGTTCCGCCTCCACATCCCGCACTACCTGTGGGGCCCCCTCGCGAGCGACGGCGGGGCGTACCGTTCCGTCCTCGAGAGCGCCCCCGATTGGGGGATTCGTCGGGGCGTGGAGGTCCCGGTCCTGCCCGAAAAGGAGGCCGAGCTCCGACGCCTCCTGAAGGCCCTCGACGCGATCGGGGTCGACTTCGTCAACCTGAACGAGCTCGAGTTCTCGGAGACCAATGAGGGGAAGATGCGCGAGCACCGGTACCGGGTCGACCCCCGCAACGGCTGGGGAGTGCGCGGCAGCCGCGCGGTCGCCGAGCGCCTGGTCCGGGAGCTCTCCTTGTCCGTCCCCGTTCACTACTGCTCGTCCCGGTTCAAGGACGGCGTCCAGCTGCGGCAGCGGCTCTTGCGCCGGGCCGACCGAACCGCCCCCGCCTTCGCGCGGCGGACCGAGGACGGAACAGTCATCCTCGGGGTCGTGGAAGCGGGGGTTGACGAAGCGCTCGAGCGTTGGTCGGCCCGGGTCGTCCGCACGCTCGGAGCCGGTCCTGAGGACTATCGCCTCGACCCGGATCGCCGTCGCGTGGAGGTCTCCCCGTTCGCCCTGCGTCGCGCCGCACGCCGCCTTCCCTGGGCCGCCTTCGAGGTCGAGGTGTACCCGACAGCCGACGCCCTCGAGGTAGAGCGGACCCCCCTCAACGAAGCGGCCCGCGCGAAAGTGGGCTTCGCTTTCGGCGGCGAATAGTCCTCGTCGCACGCGTGGCCTCCCCACGTAAGATACCGTTCGTCGCCCCGCCGGTTCTTGATCGAGCACGGACCCCACCCATCGTCCTCCGCCCCGTACCACATCGGGCAGTCCCGGCATCGCAGTGGCGGAGGAGTCGCTCCGGGCGCGCCGGGGTGGTGCCGGCTCAACGCCCTTCCTCCACTCTCGAGAGCCGATAGGCCTCGAGCGTGCTCGCCATCAACTTTGCGACCGTCACCGGCCCGACACCGCCGGGAACGGGCGTGACCCCCGCGGCCCAGCCGTCGAGGCTCGCGAAATCCGCATCGCCGGTGGCCTTGGAGCTCCCCGGTCGAGCCGGATCCGGGACGGTGGCGACCCCCACATCGACCACGAACGCCCCTTCCGGGACCACTTCCCGGGTTAGCGTGCCCGGTCGGCCCACGCACGAGAAGATCGTCCGGGCGCTCGCGAGGGCCCCCTTGAGGTCACGGCTCTTCGAATGGAGGATCGTGACCGTGGCGTTGAGGCCGGTGCCCTTCCCCGCGAGGAGGAGGGCGAGGGGAAGGCCGACGGTCTCGGACCGGCCCAGGACGACGACCCGCTCCCCTTCGATCGGAAGCCGATAATGGCGAGCGATCTCGACCGCGGCGAGCGCGACCGCCGGGACCTGAACGGGCGTCTGGGCGACCAGACGGCCGAGGTTGGCCGTTCCCACGCCGTCGACGTCCTTCGCGGGTCGAAGCGTCGCCATCGCGCGGTAGAAGTCGAACGGCGGGGGCAGGGGGTGTTCGAGGAGCACCGCATGTACTCTCGCGTCTCGGTCCAGGGCGGCGAGGCGCTCGATGAGCTCCTTCGGCCCGTCCTCCGGGCGGAGGGGCTCGTCGCGGAACGAGATGCCGAGCGCCGTGGCCGCTTTCGCCTGACGCTTCAAGTAGTAGCGGAACGGGCTGTCCACCCCTCGATGCACGCTCGCAAGGCACGGGGGGGATTCGCCGGTGGGGACCGACCGAATGGCCTTTCGGGTCGCCTCGTCGATCCCTTCCGCGACCGGCTTCCCCTCGAGCCGAACCGTCATCGTCCGTACCCTCGGGGTCGAGCCCGGTACGGTAGATAACGGCCGACCCTGGCCGGGCGCGAGCCGGTCCCCGGGAGCGGAAGACGACCACCGAAACCAGGGTACTTCGGATTCACTGGCCCGAAGGGCTTTATATGGACCCCCCCTTGGATTCATTGGCGCACCGGTTCTCGACCGATGGGAGCCGCGACGCCACCATGGCAGAAGGAACGGAAGCACCGGCCGTCGGGACCGCTGGCGCACCCCCGGTCAACGAGCTCGAACAGTGGGCGCGGACCCTCCCCTACACGTCGAGCGCGCAGGTCGAGGTACCGCCCCGGCTCCTCGACCAGGTGATCGGTCAGGACGATGCCGTCGAGGTGGCACACAAAGCCGCGACCCAAAAGCGGCACATGATGCTGATCGGCGACCCCGGCACCGGGAAGAGCATGCTCGCTCGGGCGATGGTCGACTTCCTCCCCAAGGAGCAGCTCCAGGACATCCTCGCCTACTCCAACAGCGATGACCCGAACGAGCCGAAGATCCGGGTGGTCCCCGCGGGGAAAGGAAAGGAAATCGTCGCGGCCCAGAAGGTCGAGGCCGCCCAGAAGAAGGAGCAACGGTCGATCCTGTTTGTCGTCATCGCGCTCTTGGTCCTCGCGGTCACCATCTACATCGTCGTCGTCGACAAGGACCTGACGGCGATCCTCTTCGGTGTGCTCATCGTGCTCATCATCTGGGTCCTCGCCCGATTCTCCGGCGGCCGCACCGATACGGGCAACGCGGTCGCGAAGCTCCTTGTCTCCCACACCCCCGACGACAAGCCCCCGTTCGTGGACGCCACGGGCGCCCACGCCGGGGCCCTTCTCGGCGACGTGAAGCACGACCCGTTCCAGTCGGGCGGTCTCGAGACCCCGCCGCACGAGCGCGTCGAGGTCGGGGCAATCCACAAGGCGAACGGCGGGGTGCTCTTCCTCGACGAGATCAACCTCCTCAAGATCGAGAGCCAGCACTCGCTGCTCACCGCGCTCCAGGAGCGCAAGTTCCCGATCGTCGGCCAGTCCGAGCGCTCCGCCGGCGCGATGGTCAAGACCGAGCCGGTCCCCTCCGACTTCGTCCTCGTGTGCGCAGGGAACGTCGACAGCGTCCAGACGATGCACCCGGCGCTGCGGTCGCGCATCCGCGGCTACGGCTACGAGCTCTACGTCAAGACGACGATGCCCGACACGCCGGACAACCGGATGAAGATCGTTCGGTTCATCGCCCAAGAGGTGGTGAAGGACAAGAAGATCCCGCACTTCGACCTCGGGGCCATGATCGAGGTCATCCGCGAGGCCCAGCGCCGCTCGGGCCGCTCTGGCCAGCTTACGCTCCGCCTCCGAGAGCTCGGGGGTCTCGTCCGGGTCGCGGGCGACATCGCGCTCTCGGACGGCCTTCCCATCGTCCGCGCCGAACAGGTCGTGAAGGCGAAGCGGGCGGCCCGCTCGCTCGAACAGCAGATCGCCGACCGCTACATCGAGCGCCGCAAGGAGTACCACATGTTCACGACTGTGGGCTCCGCGGTCGGGGTCGTGAACGGACTGGCGGCGATCAACGCCCAGACCGGCATGGCGGAGTTCTCGGGCATCGTCCTTCCGATCGTGGCGGAGGTCACCCCGGCCCAGACGCGGAACGGTGGCGTCGTGGTCGCGACCGGGAAGCTCGGAGAGATCGCGCGCGAGGCCGTCCAGAACGTCAGCGCGCTCATCAAGAAGTACACGGGCGAGGACATCTCCCGCTACGACATTCACATCCAGTTCGTCGGCACGTCCGACGGGGTCGAGGGCGACAGTGCCTCGGTCTCGATCGCGACCGCCGTCATCAGCGCCCTCGAAGGCGTCCCCGTCGACCAGTCGGTCGCGATGACCGGTTCGCTGTCGGTGCGGGGCCAGGTCCTCCCGGTGGGCGGCGTCACCGCGAAGGTCGAGGCGGCGGCAGACTCCGGGATCAAGCGCGTGCTCGTGCCCGAAGAGAACCTTGACGACCTCGTCCTCGAGTCGAAGTACCGGGGTATGGTGGAGGTCATTCCGGTCGCCACGCTCCGCGACGTGCTCAAGTACGCCCTGGTCGGCCAGGGCACTCAGAAGGAGTCGCTCCTCGAACGTCTTTCCGCGATGGTCCGCGCGACCGGCCGGACGTCGGAAGAGATTCCCTCGCCCGCAACGCCGGCACCGTCGCCGGCTCGGCCGACCGGTTCGTGAGAGGAACGTTCCGCGTCCCGGCGCACGGGCCGGTGGTCTCGCGGCCGTTCCCGATCCCCGCGTCCCCGGAGGAGGACGAGGAGGACCGGTTCGTCAACCGCCCGTGCTACGAGTTCAACGACGACCTCACCACCGCCTGGAACGACCGTCACTGCGCGCACTGCCGACACTACCTGACCGCCCGGTGCCCGCACATCGACGAGTTCCTAGACGACGTGGAGGATTTGACCCCGGAGTGATATCGAGGAACCGATGCGAGCCCTCCTCATCGGCCGATTCCAACCGTTCCATCGGGGTCACCTCGAGGTCGTCCGCAAGATCCGGGCCGACCGCCCGACCGCCTCCCTCCTGATCGGGATCGGAAGCGCCGAGGAGTCCTACACCTCGGAGAACCCGTTCACCGCGGGCGAGCGCCTCGAGATGATCGGCCGCGCCCTCGCCGAGGCGAAGGTCGAGGACGCCCTCCTCGTTCCGATCGAGGACATCTCCCGTCACGCCCTCTGGGTGAGCTACCTCGAGGCTCTCCTGCCGACGTTCGACCGGGTCTACACGAACAACCCGCTCACCCGCCTCCTCTTCGAGCGCTCGGGCTACCTGGTCGAAAGCCCGCCCCTCTACGACCGGGACCGCTTCGAGGGGGCCCGGATCCGCCAGCAACTGGCGGAGGGGAGCGGATGGAAGGACGCGGTGCCTCCGTCGGTGGCCGCGTATCTCGACGAGATCGGAGCGCCGGCCCGTCTTCAGGTCGTGAAACAGGCGTCGAGCCGGTTCGGTCGGGGCCTCTCGTGAGCGACCCCGAGGCGTCGCAGGACCCGGGCCTTCGCCCTCGTCCCCGCTTCGACCCTGTCCCCGAGTGGGTCGGCCCGTCGACCCGCCTCGTCCACGGAGCCCGTCGCCCCGAGTACAACGCGGGCGCGGTCGTTCCGCCGATCTACCAATCGACCACCTACCACTTTCCGTCGGGATTCTCCGAAGCGGCCGACCGGGGCGGCGTGTACCTCTACAGCCGGCTCGCGAACCCGACGGTCGAGGTCCCGACCGAGCTCCTCCGTCAGCTCGAGGGCGGAGAGGCCGCGCGGCTCTTCGGGTCCGGGATGGGGGCGTTCACGAGCCTCCTCCTCTCGCTGGTCCAGTCGGGGGACGAGGTGGTGGCGCTGGACGTGCTCTACGGCGGCACCCTGACCGTCCTCGCCGACCTCCTCCCCCGATTCGGGGTCTCGGTCCGGTTCGTCAGCGAGCGGGAGGCCCGCGAGCCCGAGGCGGTCCTCACCCCCAAGACCCGGCTCGCGGTGGTCGAGAGCCCGACGAACCCCCTGCTCACGGTCCACGACATCGCCCGCTGGGGGAGGGCCGCCGACTCGGTCGGAGCGATCCTCGTCGTCGACAACACGTTCGCGTCCCCGATTAACCAGAACCCGCTCGCGCTCGGCGCGGACCTGGTCTTCCACAGCGCCACGAAGTACCTCGCCGGCCACAGCGACCTCGTCGCGGGCGGGGTCGTCGGCCCGGCGGACCTCCTCTCCCGGATCGACACGAAGGGGGATTTCGGCTCCGCGCTCGACCCGTTCGCCGCCTATCTGCTGGGACGGAGCCTGAAGACGCTCGCGCTGCGCGTCGCGCGCCATAACGAGAACGGCCGGCGGGTCGCGGAAGCGCTGGCGACCCACCCCCTGGTCCGGCGCGTCTACTACCCCGGCCGTGCGAGCGCTGAGGAGGAGACGATCGCGTCGCGCCAGATGCGCGGGAGGGGAGGCATGGTCACGATCTCCTTGAACGGCGGGGCGGCGGTGGCCGAACGGTTCCTGCGTCGCCTCCGCTTCGTCCACGTGGCCTCCAGCCTGGGCGGGGTCGATAGCCTCGCGAGCGTCCCGGGGCTCACCTCGCACCGACACCTCTCTCCCGAGGAGCGAGAGCGCCGGGGGATCGACGACGGGCTCATTCGGTTCTCGTTCGGGATCGAGGACCCCGAGGACCTCGTCCGCGACCTGACCGAGGCACTCGACTCGCTCCGGTGAGCGCGCGCCATCACCATTATAGGGCGACTCCTATCGTCCCGCGGTTCGCGCCACTGTAGCTCAGTTTGGCAGAGCGGCTGATTCGTAATCAGCAGGTCGGGGGTTCAAGTCCCTCCAGTGGCTGACCTTTCCCTTCCTTCACGTGCCTGTCCTCGCGATCGATCTATTGGGGCCCTCGCCCTCGACGCCGGTTGTAAGCTGAAACCCTGGGAAAGCCAGGAAGATTTAGTCGGCCCCAGAGCATTAAAGCCGTCAACAGTTGCGGAGATAATGACGAACGCTCCGACCCTTCGCTCCGAGCACTACGAGTTCGAGACGATTGGGGACGGGATCGTGTTCGCCGGTGCTCGGCGTGAAGGCACGGCCCTTTCCAATACGGGCCTTGTCGACCTGGGGCCGTCCACTCTCGTTTTCGATACTAGCTTGACATTGCACTCAGCCCAAGACATTCGTTCGGCGTCGCTGACCCTGACGCATCGATCCCCGTCACTGTGCGTGAACAGTCACTGGCATCTCGATCACGTTGTCGGCAACCAGGTGTTCGCGGACCGACCGATCTACGCCTCCAAACGGACGATCGAGATTCTCCTCGAGAAGCGTGCCGAGATGGAGACGGAGCTGAGCCGGGAGAAGCTCGAGGCGGACATTCGAGAACTTGAGGGGCAACGGAGCACGCAATCTACTGAGGCTGGACGTGCCGTCTATGATGCCGTGCTGAGAATCAACCGGATGCTTCTCGAGGAGACGATCGACCTGCGATTCACGCCCCCATCGAACGGCTTCGAGGAGGAGCTCCGCCTACCGGGAGAGCGGAATGCATCGCTGCTGAACTTCGGCAGTGGGCATACCGAAAGCGACACGTTGCTGTTCCTCGCGAAGGATCGAATTCTCTTCGCCGGGGACTTGATAGTCGCCCAGAACCACCCGAACCTCACCTCGGGGGATCCCGAGCACTGGCTCACCGTGCTCGACAAGATAGACGATCTGCGACCTGAACGAATCGTCACGGGACACGGTCCCATGGGGTCGGTCGAGACGGTCGCGGAGATGCGAGACTACCTCACTACCGTCCGTGAACTAGCTCGGGAGACAGGGGCTCCTGTGATTCCAACACGGTTCCGCTCCTGGGCCGAGCCGGACCAGTTCACAGGGAACATCGACTACATCCGCTCTCGGTCGGCGGCAGCGGGACCGAAGTAAGGACCTGATGCATTCCCGGGGGTGCGGACTTGAACCTTTAGTTCAGGTCCCTCCAGCGGCTGGCCCGACCCGACCTCGAGGGATGCCTCAAGGAACTCAAACGGTTCGAAGAGGTCCAACCAGAACCGAGGTACAAGCCTGTCATCCGAGCGTTATACTACGCAGTGTCCGGGGAGAAAGAACAGGCAAGGTCCCTCCTTCGTCACGAAGAAGCGCTACCGGAGTTCCCTCACGCCGAATGGGCCATCATCTGCGCATACTGCGAACTCGGCGACCTCGATGCGTGTTTCCGCTGGATGGAGAAGGGGGCTTCGACCGATGTAAGCCGGCTTGACCCGCGGCTCGCCCCCATCCGGAGAGATCCGAGATTTCAAGATTGGTTGAAGAAGAGGAAGCTCGTCTGACCGAGTTCGACCCGAATCGGGTCCCACTTCCGAAAAGCGCCTTTTGCCGGAGGGGGCACGCCGGATTGAGTCAGAATTCCTGCAATACTGATAGCGGAGCGCCAGCCCGCCGCTACGTTCAGAGGTCGTAGTGGCTGAGGTCCTCCGCGACCGTCGAGTCGGGGAACCCGGCCCGGACCTCGCGGAGGACCTCAGCTTCGGTGCCTTCCCGGTCGCCGATGTGGGTCAGGAACAACCGACGGGCCTTCATCACGGCGGCCGCTCGGGCGGCTTGCGACGCCGTGGAGTGGCCGAACTCCTGGGCGAGGTGGGTGTTCCGGTCGGCGTACGTCGACTCGTGAATGACGAAGTCGGCGCGAAGACCGTCGGGAACCGAGGGTTGCCGGGTGTCGCCCGTGTAGTAGAGTGTCGTGTCGTCCGTGGTGAGAAGATAGCCGAGATTGTAGATCGTATGGTTCAGCGGCACGCCCCGGACCCGCCAGGGACCGATCGTTGCTTCGGGGTGGAGTCCCTCGATCAGCCGAAGGTCATAGACGTCGGCCGGGTCTTTGACCATCGCTCGTACATCGTTCATCGCTCGCAGGATGGGAGAAAGCCCCGGCGGAGAAACGATCGTCAGCGGACGCTTCCGTTCGGCGATCAGCGTGTGCAACAGGAAATCGAAGAGCCCCGAGATGTGGTCGGTATGCAAGTGGGAGATCAGGATGCCGTCCACGCGGTCAAACAACGCCGCATCGTGGAGGCGACCGGTCGTCCCCGCCCCGCAATCGAGGAGGGCTCCTTCGACGAACGCACTGGACATTTGACGCCGGCTTCCCCGGAAGTTTCCGGCCCCCGTGCCGAGGAAAAAGAGTTTCATGAATCGATTTGCTCCGGTCTTCCTCCGGAAAGGAACAAAGCGGGGGTATTTCATCCTCCGCGTGCGCCCGTACGTGGTCGCCGAGGGACGTTCGGGTTCCGCGCGACCGCGGCTTGGATAGAGAGCAAGCGTAGTCGCGGGATGCTCTGAGCGTTGCCAAGGACCCCTTGTCAGCGAGACGGTCTTCCCGGTCAGGCTCGCAGGTCTCCGATGCAGGAAGGAGTCCCCACCTCGGGGGCGCGGGCGGACGATGTGACCGCTAGGGCTGCGACGCCTTAGCCCTCCGGGGCTTGGCCGGAAGGAGACGCGGACCGTCTCCGTCAGGGGCGGTGAGATCCACGGGCCGCTAGGGAACCGGGACGCTCCCGGTCTCCTCGAGACGGCGCGCCATCTCCTGGAGGATTACACGAAGAATCTCGGGCCGGCCCGAGGCGAATCCCCAGAACTCCCAACGAGAGAGGACCACGACGGTCGTCGGTTCCACCGCCACCACGTCGGCCGAGCGTGGGCGGTCGTCGAACAGTGCCATCTCCCCAAAAAAGTCGCCCGGCCCTAGGCGTGCCAGGGTGCTCCCTCCCTTGCGCACCTGCACGTGGCCGTCCAGGATTACATAGAACCCGACGCCCTTCTCGCCCCGCGTGACGATAACGGAGTCCGCCGGGATGTCCCGCACCTTGGCGAAGTGGGCCAGCCGCTTCAACTGACGGTCGCGGAGACCCGCGAGGAGCGCCGATTTCTTGAGCCCGGCAACGATCGCCTTCAGGTCACCCTGGGACGCGGCGGGCATCGAGCTCGGCATTCATCGCCGAGATAAAGACCTGTGCCCGGGTTCCCGGGACACGGTAGGCGGACGCAAGCGCAGTGGGACGGAACATGAAGGTTATCCTATTCGGAGCGACGGGGATGGTGGGACAGGGCGTCCTGCGAGAGTGTCTTCTCGACCCGCAGGTCGAGACGGTCCTCGCTGTCGGCCGTAGCGCGACCGGCCAGCGACACGCCAAGCTTCGCGAGGTCGTCCACGGAACGCTGACCGATCTCGCGTCGGTCGAGGACCAACTGCACGGGTACGATGCGTGCTTCTTCTGCCTCGGAGCTTCCTCGGCGGGCATGAGCGAGGCCGGCTACCGCCGCGTGACGTACGACCTCACCGTCACGGTAGGCCAGACGCTATCGCGGCTCAACCCGGGAATGACGTTCATCTACGTCTCCGGCGCGGGGACCGACAGTACCGAGCACGGACGGAGCATGTGGGCTCGGGTGAAGGGCCAGACCGAGAACGCACTCCTCCGAATGCCGTTCAAAGCGGCGTACATGTTCCGCCCGGGCGTTATCCGACCGCTCCACGGGATCCGGTCGAAGACGAGGAGTTACCGAGTGCTCTACACCGTGTTGGCACCGTTCGTGCTCCTGGCGGCCGCCGTCGCACCGAACTCGATCACGACCACGGAAAAGGTGGGACGCGCGATGATCCACACCGCCCAGCATGGCGCGCCCAAGGCGCTGCTGAGCACCCGAGAGATCAATCAACTGGCGAAGTGAGTCGCGTCACGCCCGGGCGACCGCCCGAAAGGCACTCCTTTCGGAACGCCGGGATCGATTCCTTTCGAGCACGGCAAAGAGGGCGCGCTCCGCACGAATGCGCATGGGCGATACCTTAATCTGGAGTTATACGTCACCCTGATCCCTCCTTACGGAGCCTCTATGAAGACCCGGGATGCAAACTTGACCCAGGCGTCCGCCGTGCGGAAGCCCTTCCGACTGCCCTTTGGTAGCACCACCGCCGGAATTGCCATCGTCGCGCTGCTGGCCGTGTCGGGACTTGCGGCCGCCTGCGGTGGCGGTGGGGGCGGAGGCGGCGGGGGGTTGACCAATAACTGCAGCGCGGCCGGCCCGGTCGATGCCCTGCAGATACCGCTTGGCGTTCCGCAGACCACGGCACCTGCCGGTTCCAACATCAGTGCCTCGTACCAAGTGGAGATACTCGGTTATTGGTCGGCCGACAACGGCACGCTCATCCACTTCCCGAGCGTGTATGTCAAGATCCCGCTGAACGCCACCACCAAGTTCGCGTTCTACTTCGCCCCGACGAACGTCACCATCAACGGGTCGGGCTGGTCCAGCCCCGTCACGAAGAACGGGACGCTCGGTTCGGCCACCAACTTCAACGGGGGCGTCGGCAACGCGACCCTGTCGACGGTCAGCATCGCGGTGATGCAGAAGGACCATTGGGGCACTCTGACCGTCGCGGTCCGATGGGGATGGAGCCTCACGGCGTCGGGGTCCACCTCCTCGATGTGGAGTTCTCCCAGCGCGTCGGCCACGTCACCGAACTTGCCGAGCATCTTCCAGCCGGCTCCCTACGTCGGTCTGGGCGAGACGACCAACACTACGGCGGCCATCGCGGGCTCGAACTTTGAGGCCAAGATCACCGGTGCCGTGGGAAAGACCTCTTTCGGTGTCTCCATCGAGTACCCGAACGGGACCGAGATCGTCTGTCAGAATCAGGTTAACCACCGGTGGACGCACTGCCTCATCGTCTACGTGCCCCTGATCTACTTGAACGGGACGCCGCTCGCTCCCGGACATTACATCGTGCACATCCACGACTCCTTCGGCGCGATCGTCCACACGATATCGGTGACCGTGGGCAGTTCCACGGTTCCCCCGTCCCCGGACCACCACCACGGTGGCTCTACGGGGTTGAGCTGCTCTTGCCGGGACGGCGGCTGGGGCCACGGCTGGGGCCAGGGCTACAGCCATTCCTACGGCCGGTAGTCCGGAACCGGCAGGCTTACTGAGGGGACGCGGCCGACCCGGTCAGATCGGGAGTCTCGCGGACGCCGGAACCCCTTCCGTCGGCCTGGGGGTTGGGGGTCGATTCGGGCCCGGCTGGGTTCCTGCCCCCTTCGGTCTCGCCCCCCCGGCGGCTCTCCATCGGTTTCCTGGCTCAATGGTCATCACCCGGTCCGCCAGCGGAAGCGCAGCCGACGGTCCGCTTCCGCGTCGGTGATTCCATCGGCCGACAGCACTTTGGAGCGGGACGACCCCGCCCGGACCCAGTCGACCGACGAGTGGGGCAGCCCAAGCCAGTCCGCCATCAGGGCCGCCACCGCCCGATTGGCTTCCCCGCCGGTGGGCGGGGCACGACAGGAGACCACCCAGCGCTTACGCCACGGGTCCCAAGCGAGAGCGTCCGTCGTGCTGCCGGCCTTCACCCAGAGCCGGATCTGCGCCATGGGGAGGCTGTCCCACTCTTCGGCAGCCCGATCGTCACCTCGGACGATCGAGGAGGTGGCGTTGAAGGAAGGCGAACGCCGGGCGGAAGGATCGAAGGACCTGCTCGCGGTCGGCGCTCCCATGGCCCTGGTCAGAGAACTCGAGGTACTCGAAGTCGCGGCCCTCCTTCCGCCCGAGCCGGAGGAGGGCGTCCCGGAACACACGCGCCTGGTTCACGGGGCATCGGGGGTCGTGAAGACCGTGGATCATCAGGATCGGGGCTCGTAGGTGGTGCGCGAAGTAGACCGGACTCCGGTCATGCCAGAGCGGCGCGTTCTCGACCGGGTCTCCCATCAGCTCAAGATCGTAGTGGCGGAGGTCCGGCATCTCCTCCTCGAAGCAGAGCTTCCAGTCAGTCACACCGGCGATCGCGACCCCGGCGGCCCAGAGGTCAGGGTTCCCGGTAAGAGCAGCGTAGGTGAGGTAGCCCCCGTAGCTCACGCCGTAGATGCCCAGGCGGTGGGGGTCGACGCTCGGCTGTCGGCGGAGGTACTCCGCGGCCGCGGCCACGTCCTTCAAGTCCCCGCCTCCGAGGTCCTGGAGGTTGAGGTCCCGGAACACCGACCCGTACCCCGTGCTCCCCCGCACGTTTGGCTGCAAGACCACGAAGCCGAGCGAGACCAGGTACTGCGTCAGGCAGTCGAACGCGTCGAAGAACTGCCAGGTCGGGCCCCCATGGACTTCGACAAGAGCGGGAGCCGGACCGGAGCCCGTCCGAGCACGAGGGCGATAAAGTATCGCCTCGATCTCGCGGCCGTCGAACGACGGGTACCGGATCACTTCGGAGGGTACTACCTCGCTCGGGGAGATCGGGCCGTACTTCGGTGGCAGGACCTCGTCGATCGTGCCCCCCGCCGGATCCCATGTCACAATGCTGTTGGGCCGGTCTGAGTTGTTTCGGACCGCCAGGACCCGTTGGCCGTCCGGAAGGAATCCCACTTCTCCCCAGAAGTCGAGGTGGACCGGGAGAACGCGTTCCGCTCCGGTCGCGAGGTCGTACACGACCGGTTGGGCACGGACCCCCCGAGAACGAACCACGAGCAACGACCGACCGTCCGGGGAGAAGTCCACCGGGCTTTCGTCGGCGGTCCCCGGGCCGAGCCACCGCGCCTGGTGGGAAGCGATGTCGAGCAGACCGGCTCGAACGAATTCGCCCGCGTCGGATTGAACCGCTACCGAGCGACCGTCCGGGCTCCAGGTCACCGGAATCTCCTTCGAGCCTTTCTTCACCGATAGGACCCGCTCGGACCCGACGAGGCCCGGTCGGGTCAGGAATACCTCGGCATCCCGGGGGTCGTCCTGGTCGCTGGCCGCGTAGGCGACCCGGGTCCCGTCCGGGGAGAAGGGGTAGCGGGAGGCCCACAGGTTCACGGGCTGGCGGTGATGCGCGACGCGCTCGGCCTCGCCCCCGTTCGAGGGGATCCGCCAGAGGTCGAGCTGCCGTTCCTCGCCCGGGAGGCCTTGGTCGGAGACGTAGAGGAGCCAACGCCCGTCGGGGCTGAACGAAACCGCGATCCGTTGACACGTCGGGTCGTGGGTGAGTCCCGTCACCGACCCGGTAGCGCAATCGATCCGGAACAGGTCGTGGAGCTCGTTCCCGTCCCGGTCCCTGGAGAAGACGACGGAACGGTCGTCCGGAGCCCACGCGAACCGGTCCGGGGATTTCGGAAGGTCACCGTGGGTAACCTGCACCGGTGGGCCTCCTCGAATGTCCACGACGTAGAGTTCGACCCGCCCGTCGGGATCCCACACGAAGCCGACGTGCTCGCGACGCGGGGAAAGCCGCGGAAAGTTGATCGAGGGGACGGAGGCCCATTCCCGGAGCCGGTCCCGGATCTCCGTCTCCATCGCGCTCCGCTCCCTCGGTCGGGATCCACCCTCCGCTCTCAGACATCTACTTTGTGCTACCGCGCTCGCAAGGACGACGGGGGTCCCGTTTCACGGAGCTCGATAGGTTTTCAAGGGAGGGCCGCGCGTCTCCAGAGGGGGGAATCGCGAGTGGCCGCGTTGCTCGTCCCCAGGCATCGGCGACCTCCCGCGATCTACCGCGTTGCGCGGGCGCTGCGCTGGGTCAGCGCGATCGTGCTGATCGCCCTCGTCATCTTCGCGGGGACGGTCGCGTACTCGGCGGTCGAGGTCGCGCGCTCGAGCGTGCAGTCGCGCTCGCTGTCGGCGTCGTTCGCGTCGAACGGAACGGTCGCGGTCGCCGGGTCGTTCACGCTGTCGAACCCCGGGCTCTATCCGATCCAGGGGGTCACGCTGACCGCCCGCATCGCGAACAGCGCGGGCGTATTCCTCGGGGCCTTCGGCGTGGGACCGAACGACATCGCGCCCTCCACGACCGGGGTCTTTCCCATCGCGCTCTACCTGCCGGTCTCAGCCTCCGGCCCGACGAAGTCCCTGCTCACCGAGGACCAGTACCTCGCCGTGAACGCCTGGGGGAACGCGACCTACGCCTACCTGTTCCCCCTCTCCGTTTCGCTCTCCGAGACGCGCTACTGGGGAGCCCCCTTCGAGGGCTTCCACGCCAGCGTCGGAACCCCCTCGGGCGGGGGTGGGGCCATCACCGTCCCCATCGTGGTGACATTCTCGGACCACGCGAGTTCCCCCGACGTGGGAACGCTCGCGTTCGTCATCGAGTCGTCGAACTTCGTCGACTGCGGGGGCGGCTCCTTCCCGCTTGACGTCCCCGCGGGATCGCTCTACGACCATACGGATACCGCGACCCTAAGCCCGGGCTGTTCCCCGTCCGGGGGCCAGTTGCTGGCCACCTACTCGAGCGCGGGCGGCACGACCCCGCTTCCCCCGGAGGCAATCCCGTGAGCGTCTCGGGGCGGGTCGTCGTTCCGGCGCAGGAGACCGGGGGATACCAGATCCCGTCGCTCGGCTACCGCATCCTCGTCGCCGCGTTGCGTCTCATCCCGTCGTTCTTCCTCCTGGTGGCCCTGCCGGTCGCCGCCCTCACCTTCGTCAATTCCCGGGGGATTGCCCTCCCAATCTCGATCTTCGAAGTGGAGGCCTGGGGCCTTGTCCTGCTCGCGCTCGGCACCGCCCGATACATCTCGAAACCGACCCGGGCCTACGGGCCGCTGTCGGTCGCCGTGTCTCTCATGGCGCTTCTCTACCTACTCTACGCGCTCACGCTCTCGCCCTACCGGCTCGTCATCCCCGGCGGGTCGGCGTCTGTCGCGGCGGGGTATTCGATGTTCCTCGAGCTGGCGATGGTCGTGCCGGCGATCGGGATCGTCGTGGGGCTCCTCATCACCTTCGAGGACGCACGGTCGCCGAAGGAACGCTTACCGTTCGACTTCCCGGCGTGACCGGGCTACGCCTACGCTCCCGCGACCGTCGCTTCGACGATGCGGACGGGCGTCCGCGGTCGGTCGTGCGCGTCCCGCGGGACCGCCGCGATCTTCTCCACCACGTCCTGGCCGGAGCGGACCTTGCCGAACACGGCATGCTTGCGGTCGAGCCAGGGGGTCGCGGCCAGGGTGATGAAGAACTGGCTCCCGCCGGTGTTGGGGCCGGCGTTCGCCATCGAGAGGACCCCCGGGCCGTCGTGCCGCAGCGTGGGGTCGAACTCGTCGGGGATCGTGTACCCCGGGCCGCCCGTCCCGTCGCCCTTCGGGCATCCCCCCTGGATCATGAACCCGGGGATGACGCGGTGGAAGGCGAGTCCGTTGTAGAACCCCTTCCGAACGAGCGTCACGAAGTTCTCGACCGTCTTGGGAGCGCGGTCGCGGAAAAGGTCGATGCGGATGTCTCCCAAGGTCGTGCGAAGGGTCGCCGACGGCTGCGCCATACCCGTGGGACAACCCTCGAGATGAAAAGCGAGACCTCCGGCCGTCCGGTTTAAGTGGAAGGTCGGCCGTCCTCGACGCCAGGGGCGGGAGGGGCCCACCGGCGGGTCGAATGAACCGGTCGATCGTTTACATCGGCGTCCTCCTCATCGGTCTCGGGTTCGCCCTCGTCGCCTACCCGATCGCGTTCACGGGCGGAGAGCAGCTCGACCTCGAGCAGGAGCTCGGGTTCCTCGTCGCCCCCGTCGGCCTCGTGGTCGTGATGCTCGGAGCCCTCGCTCAAGACCCAACTCGTACGACCGTCGCCGGGGCGTTCGGCAACCCCTATGCCGACCTCGAGCGACCGGCCCGCGCTCCCGCGGTCGAACCCAGGGCCCGACGGCTCTTCAACCCGCACGAGCCCGCGGACTGTCGGTACTGTCGAACGGTGATCACTTCCGACCTGGCCCAGTGCCCCCGATGCGCTCGGGCCCGCGACTGCCGGAACTGCGGCCGGCCGCTCGGGATGGTGACCGACCGGGTGACGTGCCCGACGTGCGGCCGGGCGGAGGCGTTCTGCAACTGCCCGTTGCTCGCACGCCCCACCCCGAGCTCCCGTTCCAACGTGCCATCGTCCCGGAGGCGGTGACGACCGTGGCCGACGATCGCATCCTTCCCCGGGGGATCGCCCTACCGGACGCGTCCACCCCGGTGCGGGTCCATTTTGACGGGTCGTGTCAGCCTCCGGGCGGCGGAGGCGTCGCAGGATGGGGTTTCGTGATCGAGGGTCCCGGGCTCCGGTTCGAGGAGTGCGGGCTCGCGACACGGCCGTACTCGCCACACTCTACCAACAACGTCGCCGAGTACGTCGGCGCGATCCGAGCCCTCGAACAACTCCGTTCGATCGGCTACTCCGATGAGGTCGTCGTCGAGGGGGACAGCCAGCTCGTGGTCCGCCAGATGAACGGTGAGTACGAGGTCCGGGCGGAGCACCTGAAGGCCTACCACGACCGGCTGGGCCAGCTCGTCCGTTCCTTCCGAAAGGTCGAGTTCCGCTGGGTGCCCCGGGAGGAGAACACGGTGGCCGATGCGCTCTCGAAGCGTGCGGTCGAGGACGCCTGGGACGACGCGAAGCGGCACCGCCCCGTCCGCGCGTTCGCGGTCGTGGACGAGGACCCGGGGACCGACGCGCGCTGAACCGCCGACGCCTTACCTAGCCCCAGCGCACGGTGTAGACGAGCGTACGGCCTTCCATCGCCGCGCGAGCCCGCGCCGGGTCGACGTACGTGGCGAAGGCCGCGGCCGCTTCCGGGGTGAGCTTGGGCCGTACCCCGTACCCTCGCGGCTCTCCCTGGCCGAGGAAGACGTGGCGCGACGTGATTTCGACCGACGGTTCGGGCGGAGACGGAGGCGTCTTACGGATCGCGCCGCTCATGCGACCCAGATCCCCTCGCGCGCGACGAGAACAGTGCCGAGGGCCAGACAGGGGAGGACCGCAAGGGGAACATCGACGTCATTGCTCGTCGGTCCGAAATGCGCGGGCAGCGAGGCGAGAATGGCCCGGCCGTCTGGGTTGTCGGACACGTCCGCAGAGAAGCGTCAGACGCACGTCGTACATAAAGCTGAAAGTTCGACTGGAAACGAAGGGGTCTAGACCGTCGCCCTGACGTAAATGCGTGGCGGACATCGGGCGGACCGATTATGGTCCGAGGGCGGCTTTCGGCACCCCTTCTTAAAGGCGAGGTCGTTGAGCCCACCGTCGCGTTAGGGAGGACGATGGCGGCGCCGGAGATGGGGGAGTTCCTGCTGAGAGCGGAGACCCGCCTCCTCGACCTCACCGTGGAGTCCCAGAAGGCGGACTGGGTCTACGACACCTACATCACGCCCGATAGCGAGCTTCTCGCCGCTCGAGCGTACTCCCGTCTGATCGGAGCGACCGTCGAGCTCGCGAAGGAATCGACGGGCTTCTCGACGGCGGACCTCTCGGCCACTGACGCGAGGAAGGTCAAGCTGTTGCGGCTGACGCTTCCGTTGGTCGCTCCCTCGGACCCCACCGAGTCCGAGGAGCTTTCCCGCCGGGTAACGGCGATGCGGGGGACCTACGCGAAAGGCCGCTACGCTCCGCGGGCCATGGCGGAGCCGCTCGACCTTCAGGGTCTCTCGCGGGTCCTCAGCGAGAGCCGGGACGCATCGCTCCTGCAGGAGATCTGGGAAGGATGGCATGGGGTCGGTCGGGCCATCCGCCCCGACTTCGTCCGGTACGTGGAGCTCGCGAACCGCGGCGCGGCCGAGCTCGGGTTTGCGGACACGGGGGCGATGTGGCGCTCCAAGTACGACATGGAACCCGCCGCGTTCTCCCGAGAGGTCGACCGACTGTGGTCGGAGGTGGAACCGCTCTATCGGGCCCTCCACGCCTACGTCCGACGACGACTGCGAGAGCACTACGGTGAGGACCGGGTGCCGGCGCAGGGACCGATCCCGATGCACCTGCTCGGGAACATGTGGGCGCAATCGTGGGAGGGGACGCTCCCGCTCCTCGCTCCCCCATCGACCCCACCGGACCCGGACCTGACGCCCATCCTCGTCCAGCGGGGTCTCTCCCCGACCGACATGGTACGGGTGGCCGAGCGGTTCTTCATCTCCCTCGGGTTCGACCCGCTCCCCGCGACGTTCTGGGAGCGGTCGATGTTCGTCCGACCGCGCGACCGCGAGGTCGTGTGCCACGCGAGCGCGTGGGACGTCGATTGCGTCGACGACCTTCGGCTCAAGATGTGCATCGAGGTCACCGGCGAGGATCTGATGACCGTCCACCACGAGCTGGGCCACAACTACTACCAACGGGCGTACGCCCGACAGCCGTTCCTGTTCCGCGACAGCGCCCACGACGGGTTCCACGAAGCGATCGGGGACACCATCGCCCTCTCGGTGACCCCGGAGTACCTGGCCCAGATCGGCCTCCTCGACCGGCCGACCGGCCCGGGCGGGGACATCGGGCTCCTCCTGCGGAGGGCGCTCGAGAAAGTGGCCTTCCTCCCCTTCGGTCTCGTCGTCGACAAGTGGCGATGGGACGTCTTCTCGGGGGAGATCCCCCCTTCGGAGTACAACTCGACGTGGTGGGCGATGCGTCGCCGCTACCAGGGCGTCGCCCCGCCGGGTCCGCGCGGCGACGAGGAGTTCGACCCGGGGGCCAAGTTCCACGTCCCGGCGAATGTCCCGTATATGCGCTACTTCCTCGCGCACATCCTCCAGTTCCAGTTCCACCGGGCGCTCGCCCAGGAGGCCGGCGTCTCTGGACCGCTCCACCGGGCGTCGATCTACGGCTCGAAGGAGGCGGGTCGGCGGCTCGGGGCGACCCTTGAGATGGGAACGAGCCGCGAGTGGCCCGAGGCCCTCGAGACGTTGACGGGAGACCGTCGGATGGACTCGAGAGGGCTCCTCGAGTACTTCGCGCCGCTGCAGCAATGGCTCGACGAGCAGAACCGCACGAGCCCGGTCGGGTGGTAGCGAGGCGCCCGCGTCGCTCCCCCTGGGCCGAGGGGGAACGACGTCGGATCCTCCGAGAGCTACGGGCCGAGACCGGGGCCTCCGGGATCGAGTCTCTTCGCTCCTACCTGGGCTCCCCGGTGCCGGTGCTCGGGGTGAGCGTCCCCGCCCTCCGACGGGTCGTCACGGCGGTCGCCCGTCGTCTCGAGGCGAGGTCGCGCGGGGACGTGCGAGCGCTCGTCCGCTCGCTGTGGGAGGGAGCGTCCTTCGAGGAGAAGGAGATGGCCATCGAGCTTCTCGGCCGTCCACCCCTCGTCCACGACGAGCCCGCGTGGCGCCTCGGGGTCCGGTGGGTGGACGCCGCGACCGGCTGGGCCCTCTCGGACAGCCTGGCGGCGGGCCCTCTCGCGACCCAGGTCGCGGCACGCCCCGAACGGTTCGCGGAGCTCCTCCACTGGACCCGGTCCGGGAACCTCTGGCGTCGAAGGGCCTCGACGTACGCGCTGCGAGCGTGGGTCCGGGCCGGCGAGCTCGACCGACCGTTCGTCCTCCTCGCCCGTCTCCTGGACGACCCCGAACGATGGGTCCAGCGAGCGGTGGGCACCTGGCTCCGAGAGTGCTGGAAGAAAGACCGCGCTCGTACCGAGCGGTTCCTTCGCCGTGAGGCACGCCGCCTCGCTCCCGTGACGATCACGGTTGCGACCGAGCGGGCCCCGAAGAGCTTCCGAGAAGAGCTCCGGCGGGCGAGCGGGCGGCGGCCCGTCGGGCGGCGAGGGTATTAGATTCCTGACCCTTTCCCACCGGCGATGCTCCTGGGTCACGGGGAGAACCTGCTCCGCAGCGCCTACGCGGTCGCCAGCCGCGGGGACGGGTCCGACGGCCCACCGAAGGGTCCCGGGGTCCTCTACGTGACGACCCTCCGGATCGTCTTCGAAGCCTCCGTAGCGCGAAGCCGGATCGGGAGACGGGCGCTGGCGGAGACGGAGACCCAGCTCGATGTTCCTCTTCACGAGCTGAAGAACGTCGCGGTACGCCGAGGTCGCATCGGTCGGCCGCGACTCGTGCTCGAGCTTTCCCACGGACGCCCTACGTTCGACGTCCTCGAACCGGAGGTGTGGACCGTGACGATCGCCCAAGCGAAGCGGGCGCTCCCGCCTCCCCCCGGGCTGGGATGGGGGTCGATCCATACGATCGAACGGCAGGTGGTCAAGGTCCGGTGCCGGTTCTGCGGAGCCCTGGGCAACGAGGTCGACGGGAGATGCCCGTCGTGCGGAGCTCCGCTCTAGACGCAGCGCGGGGCCTCAGAACGGCAGCTCGCGAAGGAGCCGGCGGAAGCCCGAGACGGTCCAAAGGACGGCGAGGCCCCCCACCCCTACGGCCAGCGCGGCGCAGACCAGCCCGAGGGAAACGGACGCCGATGAGGGGGAGAGGAGGGCGAACGTCCCCGGGATCAGGATCGCGAACAGGAGCACCATGCCCGAGCCGGTCGCGGCGAGCATTCCGCCCGGACGCAGGAACTGGGGGCGCGGTCGTTCCTGGAAGTCGGAGAACCGCGAGGCGAACACGAGCCCCCAGAACGTGAGAACGACCGAGGCAGCGGCGACGAGGAGCAGGACGCCGAGGACGACGCTCGCCGGAAGCCCGAAGTAGACGCCGACCACCAGCCCGAGCGCCACGGCCACGACCAGGGACGGCACGAGAACGAACGTGGCCTTCGCGCGCACGAGGCTCCCCGCCGAGAGCGGATACGCGAACAGCGACTGGAGCGCCCGTCGTTCCTGCCCGACCGACGTGCCGGCGATGAGCAACGAGAAGAAGCCGGCGACCCACCCCACCCACAGCACCGAGACGAACCCTCCGAAGGCGGTCCCTTCCACCAGGACCAGGACCACGAGGACGATGGGAACGACCAGCGTGGGGAGCATCTCGCGACGCCGGACAAGGCCCTTCAAGTCCTTCGAGACCAGCGCGGACTCCGCGGCGCTGAGGCCGAAGAGGGCCAGGAGCGGATTCCGGGCGGCGTACCGATGTTCCTCGAGGCGGACCTCGGTCGCCGAGGGCACCCAGTAGCGGACGCGGAGTTCGCCCGCGAGGTAGACCAGCACCCCCACGAAGGCGACCTGTCCTACGGCGAACGCGACGCCGATGCCGGGGTTTCCTCCGACCCACTGGGTCAACGCCTCGGTCGACCAGAAGAACGGGATCACGGAGGTGACCAGGGCGACCGCCGAGAGTCGTTGTGCGAGCCCCAGAAGGAACACGGGGTTGAACGCGAGCTGGAGCGCGAGGATGACGACGACGAGGACGACCGCCCGAAGGACGAGGGTCACCTGGCCCCGACGACCGGCGCCGACCGCGCTCGCCCGTTGGGTGGCGGAGCGGACCATCTCGACGAGGACCGCCCCCTCGAAGAGGGCGACGATCGTTAGCACGACGGTCATGAGATAGGCGACCAGGGTTCCCCCGTAGAGCGCGAACGGGAGCAGACCGCCGAGGGCGAGCGCGACGGCCGGCGAGTAGGTGTACGCGATCGCCGCGGCCGACGCGGTCACGTACTCCGCGGGAGTGAGCGGCAACCAGTTCGCGGCATCGCTCCCCGCGAACTTCGTCGTGGCCGTCAGCTCGAACATGACCCCGGCCACGAGGACCACTCCCACCGCGACGAGGGGGAGGAACGGGAGGAGCGCGTTCGCGAGCGTCGCGACCTGCTGGCTCCCGAGCGAACTCGCGCGCACGGCTCCGAACGTGAGCCCGAAGACCGCGAGGAACAGGACGACGTCCACGGCGGCAATGAGCTGGGGTTGGCCGAGGAGGCTCCTGGGGTCGGACGAGCTCCGTCCCGACCGGAGCTGCGAGGCGATGAGGGTCACCGCCAGGCGTCGAACGCGGTGGACGTCCATCGTCCTCCTACCGGCTCAGCGCGTCGACCACATCGCGAAGGTCGCCCGTGCCGGTCAGCGCGAGAAAGACCTCCTCGAGGCCCCGCCCCGCGAGCCCCGTGCGGTCCCGGAGGGCGGCGACCGTGCCCGACGCCAGGACGCGTCCGCGATGCAGGATCACGACGCGGTCGCAGATCGCCTGGGCGATTTCGAGCACGTGGGTACTGAAGAGGACCGCGACGCCCTCGTGGGTCGCCAGGTTCCGGAGTAGGTCCTTGGTCACTCGGGCGGACCGCGGGTCCAGGCCGTTGAGCGGTTCGTCCAGGACGAGGAGCCGGGGGCGATGGGCGAGCGCCGCGATGAGCGCGACCTTCTGCTTCATCCCCTGGGAGTAGCCGCTGATGAGAGAGTTCTCGTGGCCCGTGAGCTCGAGCCCCGTCAGGAACTGCTGGATCCGGTCCCGCCGGGTCGACGGGTCAAGGCCGTACATGTCCGCTACGAAATCGAGGTACTCGGCCCCGGTGAGGAACTCGTAGAGCGCGGGAGACTCTGGAACGTACCCGACCTGGCGTTTGGTCCCGACGGGGTCCTCGGCGACGTTCCGTCCGAAGAGGCGGATCTCTCCCGAATCGGGCCGGATGAGCCCAAGGACCGCTTTCATGGTCGTGGATTTCCCCGCTCCGTTCGGCCCGAGCAGCCCGACGATCTGACCGGCCGGCACCGAGAAGCTGACGGAATGGAGCGCGTCGACGAACCCGAACGACTTGGAGACCCGGATGACCTCGAGGGACGCCGAGGCGTTCGCCGGTGCGGGGCTCGGAAGCGGTGTCCCCGAAGGAAGCGAGACCATCGACCCGAACGAGATGCGGGCCACCGCTCATTAACCCGCGGGGCTCCGAACGGGTGGTCGGGGACCGCCCCTAATCGGGGGCGGTCAGTTCTCGAGCGAGGGAACCACCGAAGCCTCCTCGGCGGCGAAGAAGCTGACCGACCCCACGACGTCGTGGGCGGAGGGGCGCACGGCGTTGACCGCATGGACCAGCAGCTCGTACGCGGAGTCCTCGGCCTCGTTGACATCGTCCCCGGAGCTCTCCCCGCGCACGTAGACCCGGAGAACGCCCTGGTGGATCCCCAGCAGGACGTAGCCCACCCCGTCCCTTCGCGCCCAGGCGAGGAGCCGGCCCGACGGACCGTCCACGACCCCGACCCATCGCAAGGAGCCGAACCACCGGCCCGAGAGGCGGCCGAGGACCGAGTCGGGAGGGGCGCCCGGGGGGAGGTCGACCTGCGCGATCGGCCGGAGCTCGGTCGAGGCTCGGGGAACTCCTCTCGGGACCTCTCCGAGCGCGCGGTACCCGCCGCCCGAGCGTTCGACCCGCCCTTCCCGCTCGAGGCGGCGAAGCGAGCGCGAGAGGGATTCGGGATGGGCGTGGAGGGCCCGACGGAGGCCGCTGAAGGCGATCCGTCCCTGAAGTCCCTGCAGGGTCGAGAGGACGCGCTCGTCCAACCCTCCCGAGGGTCCCGATGACGATTCATTCCGAAGCGAAGGCATCCGGCCTTGAACGAGGAGAGACGCACTTAATGCGTCGGTAACGCGCCCGTTACCAACTCTCCCTCACGGCGAGCGCGCGCGGTCCCGCCGACGTGACCGGTCCGAGGACGACCCGGTCAATATCCTCCCCCCCAAGGTGCGGAGGCGGGAACGAAAGTCCCCAGGTACTGAGATGAGAGAAACCGAGGACGATGGTGCGCCGAGCGGAGCGAACTTTGGACCGTGGGTCTGGTCGGCCTACCGAGCCTACAACGAGCTGCTCCGTGAGAAAGTGAAGAAGCGGTTCGATGCCCAGGAAGGTCCCTGGATGGACAAGGTGGCCGACCTGCTCGTTCAGGTCGTCAACGCTCGCTGGGAAGGCGGACGGAAGAAGGAGAAGGAGCTCGAGGAGCTCTACCAGCGCCTCGAGCAGCTCCTCTCGGAGTGAGGGCGATGGGAATCCCACTCCCCCTTCAGCCTATGCCGTCCCCGCCGGCCGGCCCCGAGCCGATGCTGCCGGGTCGACGGAGCAGGTAAGGGCCCGAGGCGCGAGGGCATTCCCATCTCGGGGCCACCCTTGGCCGTGCCTAGGCCGGTGAGTCCCCTCCCGCCCTCCACGGTCTATAAAGGGTGGGGTGGTTGGAGGGAGGACGATGCTCTCGGACTCGTTCGGCCGCGAGGTTACCGACATACGGATCAGCGTGACCAAACGGTGCAACTTCGGCTGCGTCTATTGCCACGACGAGGGCCTGGGTCCGGTCGCTCGACCCCGGGCGGCGCATGGCGAGGAGATGACCCCCGCCGAGGTCGAGCGACTGGTCATCGTCGCTCGGGAGCTCGGGATCCGCTCCGTCAAGTTCACGGGCGGGGAACCTCTCGTCCGAAACGACCTCGAAGAGATCATCGACCGGACGGTCCGCCAGATCCCCGACGTGTCGCTCACGACCAACGGTTCGATGCTGGAGGCTCGCGCCGAGGCGCTCCGGGACGCCGGGCTGAAGCGAGTGAACGTCTCGGTCGACACGACCGACCCCGAGGAGTTCCGCTCGATCCGCAAGGGCGCTCTCGCACCGGTGCTGCGGGGCATCCGCGAAGCGCTGCGGGTCGGCCTGAAGCCGGTCAAGCTCAACATGGTGGTGTTCCGTCGGACTCTCGCGAACATCCCCCGCATGATCGACTTTGCGGGCTCCACCGATGGGTTGAAGCTGCAACTGATCCAGTTCATGCCCGAGCTGGTCCACCACCGGGAGTGGATGGTCGACATGCAGGGCGTCCAGCGTTGGCTCGAGGAGCACTCTTCGCGCGTACTCGTTCGGGAGATGCACCACCGACGCGTGTACATCGTCCACGGGGCGGAGGTGGAGGTCGTCGACCCCGTGTTCAATCCCGACTTCTGCTCCCACTGCCACCGGATCCGGGTGACGCACCAGGGAGAGCTCAAGGGATGCCTCAATCGAAAGGACGACCGGATCCCGACCCGGGGGTTGGACGACGCGGCCCTGCGAGACGCGTTCCGACGAGTGATCACGACCCGGCTCCCGTACTACGGCGGCTACATCACCGACTTCCCGCGACCGACCCCCGCGTCCGACCCACCGCCGGAGCTTCCGCGCGAAATCCCCTCGCGCGCGACGGCGTGACCGAGACCGGTCCCTCGCTCGCCGACTCGGTCGACGGGATCCTCACCACCCCGGCGGCGTTATCTGGTGGGAGCCTTCTGGGAGTTCCGGGAGCCGAACGATGACCGTAGACTTCGTGCTGAAGAAGACGCCGAGCCTTCACGTCGCTGCGATCCGATGGACCGGACCGTACAACGAGCGCCAGATCCAAAAGCGGTTCGAAGAGGTCGAGAAGTGGGCGCGGGCTCGGGGCCTACGGACCGGTCGTTGGATCTTCCGGGAACCGGGCTCCCGCGTTTGGGACACTGCCATCGAGGTTCGGGGAAAGGCACGCTCGGAGGGTCGGGTCAAGGTCCGGACGCTCCCGGCCGGCACCGTGGCGAGCGTGCGCTTCGACCCGGACGTCGTTTCGCCTCGGGTCGTCTACCATGGGCTCTCCGACTGGCTGCGCTGGCGCCGCAAGGAGAAGGAGATCCGCTCGGTCGTTTCGTACCGCGAGGTCTACGAGGGAAACCCCTGGAAGGACAAGCGCGCCTGGTCGAGGACCGAGGTCCAGTTCGTCGTTCGGAAGTAGACGCTCGCGCTCCGTCGATGGGAGCGCTTGGGCGCTCGTCCTCCGTACGGGCCAACCTGGAAACCCACCCGCCCAAGCGTAGATAATCCGGGACCCGTTGGGTGGTCGAGTTGTCGGAGGGTGGGAGAATGGCAACGCCGTCGACCCCCGCGAGCGAGCAGGACCGGACCGGACTCTTTCGCATCGCCACCGGCGCGGGCGTCGGCCTCGCGGCGGCGCTGCTCGCCATCGTCCTCCCGGTGGGGTTCCTCTTCGTCGCCTCGTACGACGCGACCGGGTTCCTCTCGCTGCGTCAGACCGCTTTCATCGATGCCACGGCTCTCCTGATCCTGGCCGGCGCTATCCTCTTCCTGGCCTCCCTCTTCTTCTACCGGCGGGGGTTCGCTCATCTCCGCAAGGTCGACCCCCGGTTCACGGCCGCGTCGATCCTCTGCTGGATCGGGACCCTTGGGTTCATCCTCGTTCTGGTCGCGGCGGTCGTGCTCATCGGCTCTTCCAGCTCGCTCCTTTCGTGCCTCAAGGGCCAACCGACCCACGCGCTCACCTGTCTGCGCTCCGGACAGGCTCTCGGAGCGTACACGGGCCTCGTCGGGTTCTGGTTGGGGTGGCTCGGCGGGGTCGGGATCGTGCTCGGCCTATCGGCGGCCTCGTCTCGGTTCAAGAGCCGGGAGGTGGCCGTTGGCGCGGCCCTCTACGCGATCCTCCTGCTCGCTCTCGTCGGGCCGTTCGTCGCGCTCGTCGTGTCGTTCCCCGGGGTCGAGTACCTGCTCCTGCTGGTCCCGATCCTCGCGCTGCTCGCCCCGTACTTCGTGCTCCGCGGGGCCGGACCGATGCCGCAGAACGGCGCCGGGGCACCATCGGCGAATTGAAATCGGTCGTGGGCTTGCGCCCACCCTCCGTTGACGCGACCCCCCACCAAGGGGCCGGCACGGATACGAGAGCAACGATGTCCGAGGCCGCTCGAGGGATCCCGAGACCCTCCGAGACCGCCACATTGGGAGGGGGGTGCTTCTGGTGCACCGAAGCGGTCCTCTCCGAGCTCGCCGGTGTTTCGAGCGTCGCGTCGGGGTATGCGGGCGGGACCGTCCCTCGGCCGACCTACGAGCAGGTGTGCACGGGAGGGACGGGTCATGCCGAGGTCGTCCAGGTGACGTTCGACCCGAGCGTGGTGAGCTACCACGACCTCCTGACGGTCTTCCTGACGACCCACGACCCGACGAGCCTGAACCGGCAGGGGAACGACGTGGGCACCCAGTACCGCTCCGTGATCTTCTGCCACTCCGCCGTTCAGCGGGCGACCGCGGAGCAGGTGATCGGAGAGCTCGAGGCCGCCCAGGTCTGGAAGCGGAGGATCGTCACTGAGCTTGAGACGTTCACCGAGTTCTACCCCGCGGAGGAGTATCACCGGGACTACTTCCGGCGTAACCCGGGAAGCGGCTATTGCCGCGCCATCATCGCGCCGAAGGTGTCGAAGTTCCGGAAGCAGTTCGCGGCCCGCCTCAAGCCGAGCTGAGCGGGATCGGGGCCGGGCCTCGCGTCACAGCGCGAGGAAGAGGAGGTACGCCGCGAACGCGAAGATGACGACCCCCGATACGACGACCACCGCACGGGCGATGCTCGGTCTCCGCTCGGTGCCGACATGGACCGCCCACGGGAACGCCACGACCCACACGGCAATGGCTCCGAAGAGCCCGACGAAGAGGACCCAGCCTCCGAGATAGGCGAACGCGAGGCCGGCAGTGAGCCACCAGACGATTTGGAACGGGTTCGAGACCCCGAGACCGAGCGCCTTCGTGTAGGTGCGGATGCCCGTGGTCTCGGGAGGAGGGTGACCCGACGCCCCCTTCAGAAGGCCGACCCCAAGGTAGACCATCACTCCGGCGCCGGCGAGATAGATCCAACGCAGACCCGTCGAGAGGTCGACCGTCGAATGCAGCGCGTAGACCAGGACCCCTAGGACGAGGTCCGCGCTCATCGCGCCCAACCCCGCGGTCACCCCCTCCCGAAACGAGCGGACCGACTGCGACGCCATGAAGGCGTTCATCGGTCCGGGAGGGATCGTCAGCGAAAAGCCCAGGAAAAGGCCGAACGCGAGCTCGAAGACGGACAGGGTCACGGCCCCTTTCCCTCGCGGCGGAACTCCCCGAGCCGGTCCTCGTCGGTGACCCGCGCCCCCACCCGCCCGCTAACCGGCGGGCGGAGGGACCCGACGCGCCTCAATCGTGATGACCCGTACCGCCGGAGGCTTCCACGTCAGGGCCAGGATGCCCCCAATCAGGGTCAACAGGAAGCCCACCAGGAAGCCGCCCAACGCGACCGCGATGCTCACGAGGGCGAAGACGATTGCGAGGATGCCCCAGACCCCGTGTGCCGAGGGGACCGCGATCATCAGGAACCCTACGATGACCGTAAGGAACCCGACCCCAAGCCCGAGAAGGAAGAGCTCACTCCGGAACCCGAACACGGCGAAGATGGCACCGATCAGCGCGAAGAGAAGGCCACCGGCCAAGATGAAGATCCCGCCAAGGATCGTCAGGACCCCGGCTCCTACGGGTCGCGGCATGAGGACCGGACAAGTATGAGAGGAGAAAAGGACGATTCCGCCGCAATCGTCGAATGGTCGCAATCCTCACCGAAGACCGACCCCAACCTATTTTGATGCGGGAAGGTTCGAGGTTCCTCGGAGGGGAGCCCTTGACGGCAGGATCGCGAGTCTCCGGCCGGGTCTTCGAGATTCACCGCAAGCCCGAGGTCGCCGGCGAGCACGGCCTCCCGAAGCCGTCGGTGCCCGAGGCGTTCGTCTCCCGAGCCGGCCTCGCGGGGGACTTCAACCGCTACCGTCACGAGGAAAAGCGGGACGACCCGGCGATGGCCCTTCTGATCATGCCGCGGGAGACGCTGGACGAGCTTTCGCGCGAAGGCTGGCCCGTCCGTCCCGGAGACCTTGGAGAGAACATCACCACCGAGGGGATCGCGTACGACGCGTTCGTCCCCGGACACCGGTTCCGGGCCGGCGAGGTCGTCCTTGAGGTGTCGAAGGCCTGCACGCCGTGCGACAACCTCTTTCTCCTTCCCTACGTCGGACCCTCCCGAGGGCCGGAGTTCCTCAAGGTAATGCTGAACCGACGAGGATGGTACGCCCTCATCCTCCGCGAGGGGTGGGTCCGCGCCGGGGACCGATTCGAAGCCACGGATTGAGACGGCGCAGGATCGCGCCGTGGCTCAGGGCCATTCCCGGTAGATCGTCCCGCCTCGCCTAGGCGAGGGGGGTACCAGCCGCCGGACCGACGGCGGCGTCCCTGGTGCTGACGGGACCGGCTCGGAGACCCACGTCGGGCGAAAATGGGCGCGGCACCTCGCTGGGAATCGGCCAACCCCGTCGAGATGTCCCGAGGAAGATGGCCCTCCGTCGCCCTCGATGCGGTCTCGAAGGGGAGGTCTTTCCACTGTCGGAAAGTATCTATAAACCCTCCCACTCCTCGGCGCTCGATATGTCCCCGTCATCTATGCGTCGAAAAGCAATTTGGCTGCTGCCGATCATTGTCGGGGTCTGTGCTCTGATGGTTCTGCCCGCCAGCGCGACCCTCCAGTCGCACTCAGGACTGCTTTCGGCCTCTGGGGTCTCGGCGCCGGCCGCGGTGACGTCCTCGGGCGCATCGCCGGCGGGGCCGACCAGCGGAGCAACGCCGGTTTCGGCCACCAACCAGTTCTCTTCGCTCCCCACGTCGACCGTGAAACCCACGATCCCTTCGTCCGCCCCGGCCACTTCGAACGCTCTTTCCGGCGAGATCCAGAAGCTTGAGGCCGGCGGGGCCAAGCCCTCCACCATCGCCATGGTCCAGCGCATCGCGGAGGGCATCCAGAGCGGTGCCATCCCGGCCAGCGCCGCCATCCTACCCAACATCAACATCCTCCTCGGCGACACCGCCTCGCCATCCGCCGTCGTCAGCCCGTACTACACCGAGGCCCCGGCCCCGATGGGGGTCGGCGACTTCGGTCTCGGATCGACCACCTACGAATACAACACGTCCGCGGTCGAAGGCACGACGGACCTGACGAGTTTCAACGCCACCGCCGGAAGTCTGTACGAACCCTCGGGTCAGTACTACTGGAACGGTAACCCCGCGAACGAGCCCGGCAACCCCTACGACTGGGGAATCCAGCTCAACACGGTGGTTCAGAACATCACCCTCCCCGGCTCGACCGGGTTCCCTCTGGGTTCGGGCGTCTTCTGGACCCAGAACGTGCCTGACTTCAGCGGCAACTCTGTCCAGTTCCTGGACAACGTCTGGAACTTCTCCGGTCCAGGCGCCAACATGACCCCCGGCACCATCTACTCGGCCAGTGGTACGCTCGTTCCCTACGACTTCTACTATGATTACGGCCCCACGCTACCGGTGGTGTATCCGGTGCAGCTCCACCTCTACAACAACGCGTCGACGATCGGCGGCCGCTCCGCCATCTCCTACGGCTACCGACTGGTGGACGGAAACGGGATGGTATACACTGGAATCTACGACACGGTCATCTTCAACTCCCCGTATTGGGAGCCCCTGCTCAACCCCCAGTTCCAAGTCAACGGCTTCAACTACGCACCGAACGGGGCCGCCTTTGACGCCGAGCTGGTCTTCTGCGGTCCAGCGGCCGGCTCGAACGCGGTCATCACGAACGCGAGCGGGTCGATGACCCTGCAGTACCTCAACTCCTCCTCCTCCAAGTGGGTGAGCGTCCCGTCCGCCTACGACTACGGGGCGAACACTGGGGAGACGGCGGTTGGGGTCGCCGCTTATTGGTCTGGTACCACCGTATACCTCAACCAGGGGCCGTCGCTGCTCTACGGTCTCTGGGGAACCCCGACCCCCGTCCCGACGGGATCGATCCAGTTCACCGGGGACTCCTCACCGAACTACGCGTTCACCTTCATCGGTGAGAACATCTCGGGATTCCCGGCCTACCAAGAGTGGGCGCCGTCCAACGCGGCGGGAGTCGTCCACACGTCCCTGCCGCCCTCGATCCCCGGTTCCGCGAGCTACACGGTCGCCGCGTACGCCGCGGAGTACGCGAACTACACCGGCAAGAACTTTACGACCACTCAGACCGCCTACGCCATCACGATGACGAGTTCGCCGGGGAGCTTGTACGCGCCGCTCTACATGAACGGTGAGGCGCAGGCGACGGCGCTCGTGTCTGCGATCACGGGGCACGCCATCGTCCCCTACACGTTCAAGAACCTGGTCGTTCACACGGGCCTGGCGTTCAACGTTCTGAACGACTGGTCCTTCCCGATGTTCAACCTGTTCTACGCGACGGGCGTCACGTCGCCGCTCGCGGTCAACAACGTGGCCCAGGGCCCGAACGGCGTCTTCGGGGCCAACAACACGGAGTACTACTGGCCGTACTTCGGAGGATACTACTACAACCTCACGAGCGCGAGCCAGGAGTTCGTGGACTACGGTGGGGTCGGCGACACGTTCACCAACCTCGCCCTTCCCGGATTCAACGGCGGGAGCGGTGTGATCACCGGCGGCGCGATTTCGCTCTGGGGAACCACCAACGTTACCGCGAACGATCTCACCGTGTCGGCCGACTCCTTCGGAGTCTGGGCCTCGGTCGCCACGCACACGACGGTCGAGAACTCTAACGCCACCGATGGGGCCGCCGACTTCAGCGTCATCGCTTCGACCGGGGCAGTGGGGTGGAACGACTCATCCTATGACTTCGGCACATCCATCCTTGACGAGGGAGGCATGGGCGGAACGTTCACGTACCTGAACACGTCCCTCTACTCCACCGGGTTCGAGGCCTACTGGGCGAACGCGACGACCCTCAACCAAGTGCAGGTAGGGGCGATCGCGGACGGCGTCTACGCGGAGGGCGGCATCGGACTTACGGTGACGAACCTCAACGTCAACGCCGAGGGCTATTTTGGTACCGCGGGGGTCATCGGTTACGGAGTGAGCGACACCACGGTCACTACCGCGTCGTTCTCCGACTTCACGGACCCGGGCGTCGGCCTCCAGGGCGGCGCGAACGCCACGATCTCGAACGTGACCGCCGACGACTCGTTTGCCGTAGAGCTCGAGTACGGCTTCACCAACGGGACCGTCTCGAAGCTCTTTGCGACGAACGGTTCCCTCGGCGTCGGGACCTATGAGGCGACCGACCTCACCCTCTCGGGCGTATCGGCCAACGATTCGACCTATGGAGCGGAGATCGAGGACTCTGCGTCCGTTGCCATGTCCCAGACCACGGCCTCGAACCTCTCGGTCGGCAGCGTGATCTTCGGGTCGAGCCAGGACACGGTCAACGGGGTCTCAGCGACGACCAACTCGGTGGGTGTCTTTGTCTATGAGTCGGACTTCATTTCGGTGAGCAACGTCACCGCGTCCGACACGACCCCGAGCGCTCTCTACTCGGTCCACCTCTTCTACTTTGACCTCCCGCTCGCGGCGGTCGTGACCGAGGATAGTGAGGCGACGGGAATCTCCCACGTGGTTGCCACGAACTACGGTGCGGCGCTGTTTGACATCTATTCCAACGGGCTCCAAGTGAACGCCATCAACGCCACGTCTGACCAGTACGGGATGGTCTTCAACGCGACCTACAATAGCTATGTCAACGGCCTCGGCGCGTACAAGGACTGGATGGGCTTCCTCATGCAGGCGGGCGGCGAGACCGCCGGCGCGGTGGGCAACTACGTGACCGACAGCTCGTTCGTGGACGACACGAGCTTTGGGGTCGCCATCCTCACTGGGGACGGCAACACGATCACCGGCAACAACTTCGTCGGGGATAACGGGGCGACCTCCACCTACAACGCGGCGCACGTCCAGGCGTGGTCGGAGGTCGACAACTACTTCAACACCTGCACGAGCGAGTTCTGCGCGACGGGCGTCGGTAACTACTGGGCGGACTGGCACACCTACGGGTCGAATGGATACCTCGCTCCGTACATCGTCACGGGGACCACGGAGGATTCCTTCCCGATCGGGCCCCAGGAGACGTTCACCGTCACCTTCATTGCGACCGGTCTTTCCTCGGGAACGACCTGGTCGGTGACGTTGGGCGGGGTGACGCTGAGCTCGAACACCACGACCATCTCCTTCTCGGAGCCGATGGGCACCTACTCGTACTACGTCGGCCCGCTCGGGGGGTACGACACGACCCCGACGACCGGCAGCGTGACGGTCGCGAACGGAGCGTACAACGTGCCGGTGGGGTTCACCTCGACGACCTCGTACGTCTCCACGGACACGTTCAACACGTGGTTCGCGGTGGCGATCGCGCTCGCGGTGATCGCCCTCGTGGTCGCCCTCCTGGCCCTGTTCCTGCGCCGTCGACGAGGGCCGAAAGCGCATCCGGCAGCTCCCCAGCCGTGGACGCCGCCCCCCCCGGCGGCCGAGCCGACGACCACCCCTCCCGCCGAGGGTGGCTCGGGAGCCTGGAACGAGGGACCGCCCCCCCCCGGAGCGTCGCCACCGAGCTAAGCTCGCCCAGGACGGCCGAAGCAACCCTTTCCTCTCCCCCCAGCCGGACCGGCCCGGGGTGACTCTTGTTCTCAACGACGCACGCACGTACGTACGCCTTGGTGCGGGAAGGGAGGATGCGCGACGCCCGCGCCGGCGGACGTCCTACTTGAGGTATCCGGAGAGGTCGTCGTCCTGTTCGACCTCGAGCAGGTGGCCCATCCGGTCGCGTTTGGTCTCTAGGTAGGGGCGGTTGATCTCGTTCGCGGGGATTTCGACCGAGATCCGTCCGGAGATGCGAACGCCGTGCCGCTCGAGGTCCTGGACCTTCGCCGGGTTGTTCGTCAGGATCTGAATCGAGCGTACGTGGAGCGCCGAGAGCATGTGGGCCGCGATCTCGTAGTCCCGCTCGTCGGGTCGGAACCCGAGCAGCTCGTTCGCCTGCACGGTGTCGTATCCCGAGTCTTGGAGCTGGTAGGCGCGGATTTTGTTGACGAAGCCGATGCCGCGGCCTTCCTGTCGCAGGTAGAGGACGACCCCCCGCTCCATCTGCCCGATCCGCGCGAGCGATTCCATGAGCTGGTCGCGGCAGTCGCACCGGAGCGAGCCGATCGCGTCCCCCGTGAGGCACTCCGAGTGCACCCGAACGGGGACCTCCTCGCGTTCGAACACGTCCCCGTGGACGAACGCCGCGTGGTCCTGCCGGTCGAGGCAGTTCTCGAACGCCACGACCTGGTACTCGCCGAAGCGGGTGGGAAGGTTCGCGAGCGCCCGGACCCGCACGCAGTTGTCGGGGGGGCCATCGCAACGATGCTCATCCCCCTCCCGGAGCAGTCGCTCGACGATCGGACTTGGGATCCCCATGGCCGTTCGCGCCGGGATGGTCCGTCGGACCTGATAACGGTTCAGGGCGGTCAGAACGGGGGGGACAGTAGGTGGCACGCGGGGAACCGCGTTCCCTCCGGGTCGGTCGGCTACGTCAGCACGTGGATGTTGTGTCGCGCGCTGATCTCCCGCAGCTTCTTCGGCCAGACCGTGACGGTGACCTCGCCGATGTGGGCCTTGCGGAGGAGGAGCATCTGGGTCCGGCCCTGACCGATCCCGCTTCCGATGCTGAGCGGGATCTGGCCGTTCAGGATCGCCTGGTGGTACGGGAACTTGAGGAAATCGAGCTGACCCGTCATCGACAGCTGCTGGCGGAGGGTTTCCGCGGTCACGCGGATCCCCCCGGACATGAGCTCGTGGCGGCGTCGGGTCACGGGGTTCCAGACGAGGATGTCCCCGTTGAGGCCGTGCATCGGTCGGCCGTCCTCCGAGCGCGTCTCGGTGACCCAGTCATCGTAGTCGGCGGCCCGCATCTCGTGGGGATATCCGTCCTTGAGCGGCCAGCCAATCCCGATGAGGAACACCGCCGGGTGCTTCTGCAGGATCGCGGTCTCGCGCTGCTTCCGGGGCAGGTCCGGGTAGGCGTCCAGCAGGTCCTCGGTGTGCAGGAAATGGATGTCGTCGGGCAGGTTCGGGTAACGCGGGTCCTTGAGCTGCGGGAACAGCCGCTGAACGTGCTTCTGCGCGCCCGTGATGACCTTCCAGATGCGCCGGACCGTGTCCTTGAGGTAGTCGAGGTTCCGGTCCTCGACAGTGATCGCCTTCTCCCAGTCCCACTGGTCGACGTAGGCGCTGTGGTCGTGGTCCAGGAAGTAATCCTTCCGGACCGCACGCATGTCGGTGATGAGCCCCTCGCCGGACTGAAGGTCGAACTGTTTCAGGGCCATCCGCTTCCACTTGGTCGCCGCCTGGACGACCTGGGCGTCCACCGGGTGGAGGTCGCGGTCGTTCGAGATATGGAACTGAATCGGCGTACGGGAGCCGTCCCGGTCGAGCATGTCGTTGACACCGCTCTCGCTCTCCACAATGAGCGGCACCTGGACCATCATCAGGTTGAGCTCCTTGCATAGGTGCTCCTCGATGTAGCCCTTGACCGCGTAGATGGCGTGCTGGGTGAGGCGGGGGGAAAGCAGCGGCTCATAATCACCGGGGAGCACGCGGTCGACCTCTTCGTACGTGCCGATCCCCGGGCCGGCGAGGTCGGCCCTCTTGTCTTGGGCGACGTCAGTGACAGACATTGCCGATAGGGCGGAGTTGCGCGCGAATAAACCCCCCGTCAAACCCGCTCGACACGCGGCCCGAGCCATGCGAGAAGGCTGGCACGGGAGCCGGGAGGGAGGTCCGTATCGGTGGACCGTCACCGCCGAACGATGCGTCTCGGCCGGGCAGAATCTGGGAGCCGCGCGACCGACTGGGTTTATGAGGCCGGTCGCGGTGAAGTAGGTGGTCTGACCCACACCGGGTAACATGGTCGACCTTCCGCCAGAGTTTCGCACCACCCCCTTCTCCTATTACGTATGGAGCCGGAGCCGCCGGGCGAGCCACGTAATGGCGTTCGCGGTGGCCAAGTTCATCGACCCGTCGTTTCGGTGGATCACCGTCCGGGAATTGGCGGCGGAGCCCTCGGTCGAGGAGTCCTGGGTCCGTCGGCTCCTCCCCGAGACCCGGGTCCCTGCGCCGATCTCGGTCGCCGACCTCGGAGAGGGGCCCCGGGTCTCGCGAGAGACGTTCGACTCCCTGATCCGCCCCGAGGGGGCCACGGCGGACCGGATTGCGCTCGACCATTTCCTCCTCCTGCCGCCGCGGATTCAACGGATTCTCGACGAGAGCGACTCTCCCTCCGGTCCTCGAGTCGTCGTCGTCGCGAACACCAACCGAATCCGCATGTTCTATCCGACCGACCCGGGTCGCCTTCGCGCGATGATGGACGTGTTCCCCCGACACGGCCTCTCGGTCATCACCACCTCGATTCCGCCTCCCTACGAAGGCCGGTATGGCTACTCCATCGCGCTGAGGCTGGACGTCGAATCCGCCGAGGAGTGGCGAACGGCCCACCTCGTGGTCGAGAAAGGACTACCCTCGGGGGAGCTACGCACGGGAACGACGTTCTCCCCGGACCAGCTTCCCTGGTATCTCGAAGCCGGAACCGCGATCGAGAAGGCCACGGGCTAGGTCGAGTCGGCCGACCGACCCTCTCCTCGGAGCTCCCACCCTCCTCCTCGCCTGCGACGACGTCCGAGGTCACCGCCCAGATTCCGGTCGCGACGGATTCTGTTCCACCGCGCTCGCGCTTGACGCTCTGGACGGATTCCCGGGGGGGTGGTCCGGCGGGTGGCGGCGCAGCTGCCGGTCGGCCTCCCAGCACCACTTCCGGTCATCTGATTCGACCCACGGGCCGCGGGAAAGCCCTTCTCCTGAGGACCGAATGTCTAAAGCCCCGGCTCGGAGCCCGTTCCCGTAGATGCTGAAGATTCGCGCCGGCGCGAACGGGACTCACGGGCCCGACGAGGCCCGATGAGCGGTGACCCTCCCACCACCGTGATCTACGCCCGGGAATGGCTCGCCCGGTTCCGGTCCCAATTCGATGAGGCGGCGGGCGACCCAAGGACGGCACTCGGGCTCTTCTACGACCGCCATCGGCGATTTGTGGCAGGTCCGGGGAACCTCCCGCCCAGCCGGCCCGAGTACTCCTACGAGGAGTGGAACCGGACCTTCGCCACGTTCCTGGCTTCGCTCGCTCGGGACTTCGGTCTCGTCCAGGCCCCCGGCTGGACCGACGTCCCGCAATTGATGTGGTTCTGGCACGGCATCCCCGACCGACCGGCGGTCGCGATCCGGGAGGTCAAAGTGGCCACCGATTCGATCGTGGAACAGGACCTTCCCTCGGTCGTGAGGTCCGGAGCCTTGCTGACGGTTCTCGTCATCTACCCGGACTACCCGGCTCCCCAGGGCACCCGCTCGGTGGAGGAAGCGACCGAACGGTGGCGGGCGAGGATCGGGGACGAGCTGGCACGCCTCGGGCTGACGCGCGAGTTCCTGCTGACGACGATCAGCGCCTTCGACTGGGATCTCCCGGCGCCCTGGAAGGGGTTCGCCTGGCATCCGAGCGAACGATCGATGAGTCCCGTAGAGTAGCCCCCCGGACCGTCCGCTATCCCCACGGAGCATCGCGGAGACGTTCCTTCTCGCGGCCCCCGGAGCGTGGGTCACTCCGGTGCCGGCGACGGCCCCGTCAAGGAGAGACGGAGCCCCATGAGGACCTCTCCGCCCACGAGGGTCATACGGCTCCGGAGCCCCCAGGCCCCGAGGCCCCCCTCCCGGAAGCCGAGCTCCTTCCGCTCCACGCGTCGGAATCCCCGGGAGCGGAAGAGTTCGATCGAGGCGTCGTTCTCCTCCTCGGCAGCCCCGTAGGCGACGGTGGTCTGTTCCCGACGGAAGAGCGCGAGCGCATCGTCGAGGAGCAGTCCTCCGAGTCCTTCCCGCCGATGGGACCGCGCGGTCGAGAGATAGTAGACGTACCCCACGGTGGGGTCGAGCCGATCCAGGACCGACACCGCGACGATCTCGCCTCGGAGGACCGCGGCGCGTACCCAGGTGGCGCTTCGAAGGGTTCGCTTGGCGTGCCACCGGTAGATCCCTTCGAACCCATCCTTCAGGGCCGGGATGGCACGCTCGCGGTCCTCTCCCACGAGGTCGATCAGCTCGACCTGGGGCGGCCGAGGCGGAACACGGGCGCCGAGGGCGGGGGCCCCTACCCTCCCCTCCGCCATGCACCTTCCTTGCGGGGACCCGGTGGACTCAGAGCCGAGGCTGGGCCGGAGACCGTCTTCCCCGTCAGCGGTCCCTCCCCGCTCCCAGATAAGACTCCGTCGGTTGACCCCTGCGAGAGGCGCCGGGTTGGTGGGTTCCGCGACAGGAGGAGCGGGAGCTCGCACGGAGGCAACGGTCCGTGTCACTCGAAACGACGTGCTGTTGCTGGTGGCCCTCGCCGTCCTCTGGGGCTCGGCCTACGTGGCGATCCGGGAAGGCATTGTGGCGGGCGCCTCGCCCTTTCTCTTCGCCGGCGCACGCTATGCGATCGTCGCCGGCCTTCTCGCTCTGGTGGCCACGGTGCGAAGGGAAGCGTGGCCGAGCCAACGCTCCGTCCTCCTCTCCGCGCTCGTCGGAGGAACGCTCATCATCGGCTTCTACGGGATGCTGCTCTACTGGGGGGAACAGTTCACCACGGGAGGGTACGCCTCCGTCCTCTCCGGGATGGGACCGATTCTGACGGTCGTCTTCGCCTACTCCCTCCTTCCGTCGGAGCGTCTCTCTCGGGTCGCCGTCGCGGGGATCGCCCTGGGGTTCGTCGGTATCCTCGTCCTCGTTCTTCCGAGCCTCCTCGGAGGTGTCGGCGGTGGTTGGATGGGACCGGTCGCGGTGATGGGGGCATTCGTCGTGTTCCCGCTAGGAACGGTCCTCCTCCGCCGTTGGGGGCGAGAGCGGGAAGGCACGTGGCAGCTCTCGTTCCAGTTCGGTGTCGGCGCGGGGATCCTGGGCCTCGCGATGCTCGTGCTCCGGGGACCCGAACGACTGCCGCTCACGTTCGCCGTGTGGGGCCCGCTGCTGGTCCTGGTGGTGTTCTCCTCCCTGCTCGGATACGTAGTCTACTTCCGGTTGCACCACCAAATCGGACCGGGTCGGGCCAACCTCGTCACCTACCTGCTGCCGCTCGTGGGCGTGGGTCTCGGGTCGGGTCTTTACGGAGAGCCGATCACCGTTTGGGAGGTGGGCGGTTTCCTCCTAGTGGTGGCCGGCCTCTCGCTGGTCTTCGCCACGGGGAACCGTACCCGCCCCCCCGTCGCTCGAAGCCCGGGAGAGGCGGAACCCCCTTCCCACGGAGGCTCCTAGGTTTCCCTCCGCGGTTTCTCTGGCGTTCCCGATGAGCTCGCCGTTGGAAGGGTATCAATAGTTCGTACCATTGGGGACATTACAGGGCGGACCGTCTCCGAACCGGTCCGCACGGGACATTGAACGCCGAAGATTGGGGAATCGCCGTCTCTCTCGGAGTCCTCACGGGAGTCCTGACGGCGCTGGCCGCGCGGGGGTTCGTCCGGTTCTACCGCACCCGCCGGCACTCCCAGCTGGGGTGGGGGGTCGGACTGGGATTCGGCGCTGCCGCCACCGCGATCGAGCTGACAGCGTACGTCGGCGTGGTCTCCACGGTGATGCTGCAGGCGTACGTGTTCTTCTCGGCCGCTATCGTGGGCACGCTGTCCCTCGGGTCCGTGCGCGCGTTCCGGCGTTCGGTCTACCGGAACGTCTACGCCAGCTACATCATTGGGGTCTCGGCGGTCGTCGGCCTCTTCTGCTTCACGACACCGGTGTCGGAATCGATGGTGCAGGGCGGCGTCATCTCGGGCAATCCTCCAGTGCTCCTCCTGGTCCTCTCGTCGCTGATCACCGTCCCCGCGACCGTGGTCCTCCTCGGCTTCGGGATCATCTCTCTTCGCCGCGCGTTCCACTGGAAAGGCTTCCTGATGATCGCCGGTGCGAGCGTCCTCGCCGCGGGTGGGGCGTTCTACATCGCGTCGTTCCCCGTGGCCCTCTACTATGCCGAGTTCGTCGGGATCGTTCTCTTGTTCATCGGGCTCACCGACTTTTCCCGATGGCTCACCCCGACCCCCGTCGCCACGACAGCGCCTACCGAACGCGCTGCCTAGATCCGCCGTCCCGTGTCCTCGGTTCCGGCCCTTCGGCCTGACGCCGCCACCGGCCCCCTCCCAAGGGAGGAAATAGGCGAAGGGGCGTCCGGGAGAACGAACTCTATGACGCCGATTCGTAAGGGACCGAAAATCCAGCAGACCTACTTCTTCCGGGCACCCGTGGCGAAGGTTTTCGGATCGCTCACCGAACCTTCGGAGCTCGTTCGTTGGTTCCTGAAGGAGGCCCGCATGCCGCCTACGGCCGGGGCGACCTACGAGTTCGTGTGGCCGTTCGGCTATCGCCACCGAGCCAAGGTGATCGCCTTCGTTCCGAATCGGAAGCTCTCCCTCGAGTGGCCCGCGAAGGGGCTTGGGATGACCCAGGTGAGCTTCACCCTGGCCGCCCGGAGGGGCGGAACCCTTCTCACCCTCCGACACACCGGCTATGGAAGGACCCCCGCCTGGGTCGAGAACTACGGCGGGACGTGCCGGGGATGGGCGTACTTCCTCACGAACCTGAAGTCGGTCCTCCGCAACGGGACGGACCTTCGGGAGGTCGGGGATGCATAGCCTCGGACCTTCGCCGATCGATGGCCCGGAGGATCCATGACGAGCTGGCCTCGAACGGAGTATCACATCGAGACCGTACTACGCGTGCCTCTCGCGTTCGTGTTCCGTTGGTGCACCGACTTCCGTCCGGATGACGCCCGGCGGGAAGGCGAGTCGTACGAACGGAAGGTCCTCGAACGAACGGCTCGTCGAGTGGTCTACGAAGACCTGGAATTGACCCCCACCGGATGGCGGTGGGCCCGACATGTGGTCACCCTGAATCCGCCGAACCGTTGGCACTCGGATTCCGTCGGGAACTACCGAGACGCTACCCTCGACTACGCGCTGACCGCGCTCGGCCCCGAACGGACCCGGTTCGAGCTCACCTGGAAGCGTCGCGTGTCCGCTCTCGGAGGACGACCCCCGTCCCGGAAGTCCATCGAAAAGAGCACCCTCGGCGCGTGGCGACAGTTCGCGAAGGCGTTGGAAACCGACTACCGGAGAGCTCGTCGCCGATAGCGCCGCTCGCGAGTTCCTCTCCCGGTCGGCCAGCGTTCGCCCTCGCACGACGGCGCCGTTCCCCGACCCGCCGTCCCCCGGTTCAGCCGGCGGGCACGGGGGCGGGGTCGGAGGAGCAGTCGAGGCACCATCCGTGGCCTTGGGCGACGAACGCCTGGCGAAGACAATCGTTGCAGATCGGTCGTAGGCACTTTGGGCAGGGTCCGCTCATGCGAAGGTTCACGACCACTTTGGAGCAAGAGGCGCACACCGACCGTTGGCTCGCCGAGTTCAGGGAACGGCGGGCGGGCCGGTGAGGTTCCATGCGCACGGGAAGGCCAGTGCCTCTCAAGTGGGGTGGCACCGGGTTGGCGGCCTCGAGGAAGAGGTCGGCCGACCGGGCGTCCGGTCGAGGGAAGACGCCGAGCGGACCGGAACGGGAGAAGGCCGTCGATCCGGGGATCGTGGGACGGTCCGCACGCTGGTCCTCGAAAGGTACGCCTCGGGAAGGCGAGTCCCCGTCCCCCTCGGGAGTGGACCAATCGCGTTCCGTCGACCGTGCGGATTCGTCCGAGCGGGCCGGGGGGTCGGCGGGTAGGCCCGGTTCCATCGCCCAGGACGACGGGCCACCGACCCTTTCCGGAGCTTCCGAGAGAAAAACGGACCGTCGGCCCGAGACCGGGGGAAACAGGCGATCGAGTTCCTCCTCGGAGAGCGGCTCCGCCCTCGGCGACGGCGGGGGCAGGCCGCGGCTCCGATCGTCGGGAGTCGGGGGGGAGACAGGTGCGCTATCCACCTCGGCGATGCTCCGGGGAGGTTTGGCCAAGGAGGCAGAACCGGCGATCTCCCCGGATCCCATAGCGGACCGGACGCCGTGGTAGTAGTTCCGGACGGGAAAGGCCACGAGATTCCCGGCCTTGCCGGGCGAGTGGACCACGCCGGGAACGGACCCGATCGCCTTTGGCCCTAGTCGCCGACGCTCCCGGGGAAGCCAGGAGAGCCAGGTCTCGTCTCCGGGGTCGGAGGGGCTGGACAGCACCCGCCATTCGGACCCTCGGCCCGTGATGGGAGAGCGTGGCCGGTCCGCCGGTCCGGTAGCGGCCTCGGTCGGTGGGCCCGTCGGACGCGAAGCGGTCGCGACACCGACCGCGGGTACGGATTCCCCCGGCAAAGGAAGGGGGTTCCACCACCGGTACAAGGACGTGGAACTGGCCAACGCTCCCAGCCCGACCGCCAATAGGGCGAAGGGGGTGTAGACGCCGACACGTGCCAAGGGGTCGAGAAGCAGGGCCAGGCCGAGAAAGAGGGAGGTGAGCGCTGCCGCCGGCAGGAGGAGCTGGTGAGAAAGACGGGTGAACCGCTCCCAGCCGGCAGGGTTCGGGAAGGCCCGTGCGTTGTGGACGACCCTGCTCATGCCAGAACCGGTTGGAAGTGCCGGGAAGGAGGGCCATGAACCTATCGAACCACTGGAACGCCCTCCCGGGGGCCTCGCGCGGACCGGTAGCTCGTGCGCGCGTCCGTCGGACGACCCCTAGGACGGGTCGGTCACTGACGAAGCGATGGGTCGGAGGGCTTCGAGTCCCATCGGAGCGGAAGTCTCCGCGAGTCGCGAGCCAGAAGGTTGTGAGTCCCGTGAAGAAGAACAGCTATCCTCGGATCGCCCACCGTGACGAGGTCGACCTCGAGCCGTCGGGTCACGTAAACAGCTCCTCGAACCAGGAATCGCACAGGGTAGGGGAGTCCGCGAACATCCCCCGCTCGCCGGAGCGGGGAGGTTGGTTCACGCAAGCAACTCCCCCGGTGTCGCTCACCGAGGAAACGCCCGGAGCGGGTCGTTACCTCTTCTTCTTCTGGCCCTTCTTTGGCATCTTTATGGGTCTACCCGGCCGGCGACCGAGTGTGATCGCATCTAGGGCGCTCCGTCTATTTCAACACCGGTCCAGCGCTCGGATTCTTCGTCGGCCGATTCCGTTCACAGGCCGAGCGCCAGGAGCGCGTTCATTGCCTGCTCCAGCGTCTGTTCGGGCGTGCCGCCCGCGTTGATCCGCGCCCAGCGCGGGGGTTGGAACAGCTGCTCGAACTTCCGTTTCACCTTCACGAGGTACGGTTCGTCCTCGAAGGCGTTCCGCTGACCCCGAGCCTCGATCCGTTTCATGGCGACCTCCACGGGCGCGTCCAGATACAGGACCAGGTCTGGCTCGAGAGCGACCTCACGCTCGATGCGGTCCACCTCGCGCCACGTCTCAGGGCTCAATCCGGGGTACTGGTACGCCAGCGACGAGTAGAACGACCGGTCCTGGATGACAATGTCCCCCATCTCGAGCGCGCGGTCGATCAGGGGACGGAGCAGAGCTCGGTCGACCGTGAGGCACAGCGCGGCCGCGAACGAGTCCACTTTGTTGAGCCGTGCGAACTCGGACCGGAGGAACTTGTCGGTCGGCTCTCGGAAGCTCGAGATCGAATGACCCCGCCCGAGCAGCGGAGGGACCAGTCGCGCGGCCAGCTCCGTCTTTCCGGTCCCATCGATCCCCTCGATGACGATGTACGTGGCGCGCTCGGTCATTGGCCACCGGAGGGGTCTTCCACGACACGGTGACGCGCCACGAGGCGGACGAGGTCGGACATCAGCCGCGGGCAGTCCGTCCCGGGCCATAATACCGATTGATGGCGAATGTCGCCTTCGAAGTCGTCTAGGAGTTACCCCGGGCGTTAATGGGGGCCGCCCCGGTCGGGGTCGAGAGTGGGGAGCCGAGATGCCGAGTACGCAGGACGGAACGCGGGGACGGCCCTGGATCCTGAAGACGCCGAGCGGACAATCGGAGTTCCAAGCGTTCCGCGACGCCGCCCTCAACCCTCCGGTGCTCGTGATCCAAGCCGGGACGACCGAGCTCCGGTACCATCTCGGCTCTATCGAGGATTTGTACGCGATGCTGAAGGCCCGCGGAGATTGGGTCCCTCTCGGCAGCGCCGACGAGCAGAAGCCGGCCCCCCCCGGAACCGTCAGGAGTGGGGTCGCTCGCCCAGGAACCCCGTGGGGGGTTGGTACGGCCTCCGCAAGGGGTTCCGTGGACGGTTCGGGATGTACCTACCGCCCGTCCTGGAGAAGCTCGGGTTGGCGGAGGTAGAGCACAACCCGAAGAACAACCGGATGCGAGCGCGATAGGACGAAGCGTCGGTGCCATGGGGGTCCACGGGACCGGTGACCGCAGGACCGGACGAACCTTTCCTTCCCTCCGGGCTAATAGCCTCGTCCGAACTGGGGGCCGCCGACGGAGAGGACCGCGGTGGCCGTAGAGTCGAAACTTGGGGTCCGGATTGAGAGACAGGCGCCCACCCGTCTGCTCCCGTTCGAGCGGTTCTTCCGAGGTTTCGGTGACGTTCCCGCCGTGCGCGATCTCTTCGGCAAGGACACGGCGCGAGTTCTCAAGAGTCTGAAGGTCGAGTTCTTCTCGGCCCGATTCGGCTACATGGGAACGAGCGACGTTGACGGTCACCTTTTGGTCAGCACTCACCACCTCAGCGACTCGGACTTCCGAACCGTGTATCTCGACGTGGTCCACGAACTCTGTCATGTGAACCAGTTTCGGAAGGGGAGGCCGCTCTTCTATCCGAAGCTGAGCTACGTGGACGCGCCGTCCGAGATCGAGGCGTACGCGTTCACGGTGAAGGAGGGTCGCCGTATCGGCATGACCAATCGCCAGCTGATCGACTACCTCAAGGTTGAGTGGATCAGCCGGAACGAGCACCAGCGGCTAGCACGTCGGATGGGTCTCGTCGGCCGGACTATGGCGAAGACGCCGCACCGCTCCCGCCTCCGACGCTGACCTGACCGGCGCGTCGCGGGCTACGCCGAACGCGCTGCCCTCGATAGGACATCCGCCAAGATCGGGATTTCCTCGATAGGGAACGGCCGAGAATCCCGGAGCGGTCCGGACGTGATCCCCCGCTCGCAGACCAGTTGACTCTTCCTCCAATCCGCGACGTTCTCGTTCTCGCCATTCAAGTGGAAGACGAAGTCGAATAGGTCCCGTCCCGGGCCCGGCGACTCCGCGTACCCGACGAAGACCGAGAAGCCGGCGTTCCGATGCACGGCCAGGATCGACGGAACACGACTTGCCGCGAAGGTTCCCTCGGCGCGCTGGGCGTTGGCGACCGCGACCACCCCGGGCTTGTCCTCGGGGGGTCGGGTGGCGAGGATCCGTTGCGATCTATCGGGGAGCCGCAGGAACTCGATCATCTGGGCGAGAATCTCTGGCGGCTCGTCCGACCGGATCGTGCCGACGAGGGAGAGGTTCGCGCTCCGGTCGTCGGGTAGGAGGGCATCGGGCTGGTCCACGCGCCAGAGGCGGTCCTCGGGAATCCAACCCAGCTGGACCGGCTCGAAGAGGGTCCGATCTTCCTTCGGCACGCCGATCTCCACCCACTCAAAGTCGGGGTTCGTGGTCGTGGCGAGGGCGAAGAGGGTCAGGTTGACGAGCGGCCGACGAGCTCCGTAGACCAAGACCGAGTTCGGGCGGTCGAACAGGCGGGCCGGGAAGACCGCCGACCCCATGTGGGGACCGGGTCCCGACGACGCGCGACCCCGGCGGGGCGGGAGCTTGTGGGGGAGTCCGGCGGGGAAGAAGGGTTCACCCACGCGGCCGGGAACGGGCCCGACTGGAGCGGGATCGTTCGTGGGGGGGGCGGTCAAAGGCAATGCGTGGGTCGCCATCTACAGCTCCGGACCATCCCGGTTCAATCTCCCGAACTCTCTCGTAGGTCAAGGCGTATTCCCGAACGAGTTCGGGCTTCCGAATGGGTTCGGAGGGGCTCTCGTGCGTTTCGGAGGGTTCCGGGGCCTCGCCCTCGTATCCCCGCCGCCTAGCCGGGAAGTGCCCGTCGGGGTTCTCCCCCTCTGTTTATTACTTTCTAACCGATTCCATACCGACCAAAGTGTCGGTGGGTCGGGCGAGCCGAGGGTTGAGGAAAGTGGTCCCACGGAGCCGTTTGCCACAAGGCGAGCGGGGCGACCGTGCGTCGGGCAAGTCACGAAACGGCAGTGCCGCCCGGCTGCGGGGCCTCCGGGGGGCGGGGAACGTCCCGTCCGGCGATCGCCTCCTCCTCGCAACGCTGCGCATCCGGATTCAGAGGAAGGGGCTCTGGACGGGTCCGTTCTCCCGGGCCCATCCGAGCCTTACCATAGAGATCCTGAACCGCTCGGACCTGACCGAGCACGTGTCGGTTTCGGATCACTGGATCAGTGGAGGCCCACCCGGCGTGTGGGCCCGAGAGATCGCCGAGTACCCCGACGTGCGAAAGATCGACAGCCTGGCCGAGGTCGGCAACGGTTGTCTGTACCGGATTACGTACTCTAGCCCGCCCATCGTCTACGTCTATCGGATGCTCGGGCTACCCATGCAATTCCCCCTCCGCATCCAAGGGGGCTTCCTAAACTGGGAGGTCGTGGCACGGCGCTCCGAGTTCGAGGCGGTCCTCAAGCACGCCCGGGAGGTCGACCCGGACTTTCAGGTGGTCTCCATCCGCGACCGCCCTCTGCGAAGCCACCTGCCGTTCCTCACGGACGCCCAGCAAGAGCTCCTGACCCAAGCGATGGCGGCCGGCTACTTCGCGGTCCCCCGTGGGATCACGCTGACGGACCTCGCGCGGCGACTCGGTCGGAGCAAGTCAGGGATATCGGAGGCGCTCGCGATCATCGAGAAGAAACTCCTGGAAAGCGCCCTGCGACCCAGGTCCCTCACCCCGTAGTTGTATCGGGGAGGACCCGGCCCCGCGTTCCCTCAAGTCGCGTCGACGTCGGCCATCGAACGAGGGAACCGGGCGGGCGCGAACGCGATGGTACCGTGGGGCACGGACCACGAGACGACGTCGATGCGAAACCGCCCCGCCCGAACGGCGGGGTCAGCTTCGCCGAGGGAACGGACCTCCTCGACCTCCCCTCGGAAGATGCAAACCCCCGCCACCTTCGTGCCGGCCGGCCCTTGAACGGGCCCGGCCGCGAGGAGTCTCCCGTCGGCATGCAGCGCCGCGAGGTAGGCGAGGTGAGCGTCCTGGACCGCGTCGCTCGTCGCCTCGTCGAGCTCGGGCGCATCTTCCCGACGCAGCAGGAAGAGCACCGTCCATCGGTCGAACTCCATGAGGGCGCCTCAACGATGAGGCGCGCCCGCGGACGTGGCCGGCACGCCGGGCGGCGCCGCTCGGGCGGCGACCCACTGCTTCACCCGCGACTCGAGCATCCCGAGCGGGATGGCCCCTTCCTCGAGCACGCAGTCGTGGAACGCTCGGGTGTCGAATCGGTCCCCGAGCGCTTGCTCCGCATACGTTCGTAGCTCGCGGATCTTGAGCTGTCCGACCTTGTAGGCCAGCGCCTGGGCCGGCCAGACGATGTACCGGTCGACCTCGACGGCGATATCGACCTCGCTCTTGCCGGCGTTCTCCCGGAAGAAGCGGATCGCGTCGTCCCGCGTCCAACCGAGCGCGTGGATTCCCGTATCGACGACCAGGCGGATCGAGCGCCACATGTCGTACGTGTACTGGCCCATCTTCGAGTACGGGTCGTGGTAGTGGCCGAGCTCCTCTCCGAGGCTCTCCGCGTACAGTCCCCACCCTTCGACGAACGCCGTGGGCCCAGTGAAGCGCCGGAAATCGGGGAGGTCCTCGACCTCCTGGGCCAACGTGATCTGGAGGTGGTGGCCGGGGACCGCCTCGTGCAGGCAGAGGGCCTCCATCTCCCACCGAGGGCGGGAGTGGAGATCGAAGGTGTTCGCGAAGAAGGTTCCCGCGCGGCCGGTGGCCGGCGCGCCGGACATGTAGTAGGCGGTCGGAGAGCTTTTCGCGCGGAAATCCGGGACGGGCAGCACTCCGTACGGGAGGCGGGGAAGCCGGCCGAACAGCCGCGCCAACCCGGGGTCGGTCTTCTTGGCGATGACCCGGTAGGCATCGAGCAGCGCTTCGGCATTCGTAAAGAAGAATCGGTCGTCCGTTCGCAGGAACTTTAGGAACTCGGAGAACGTCCCAGAGAACCCGGTCTTCGCGATCAGCTCTTCCATCGCCGAGCGCAGCCGTCGAACCTCCCGCTGACCGATCTCGTGGATCTCCTGGGAGGTCAGTCCGGTGGTCGTTTCCCAGCGCACGAGGTGAGCGTAGAGGGCCGCCCCGTTCGGGAGGGCCGACGCGCCCGGTGTGTCGCGACAGGCAGGGAGGTACGTCGAGACCAGGTACTCGTGGAGCCGCTCGAACGCGGGGACGATCCGGTCCGAGTAGGCCTCCTTCGCGGCGGCAACCAGTCGCTGGCGGTCGGCCTCCCCGATACGGCTGGGCAGTTCGGTGAACGCCCGGAGGAGCGGACTCGCCATCGGGTCGGTCGGGATCAGTCCGCGGACCTGGTCGGGCGCGCCCCGGATCGCGACCCGGTGAGGAGTGAACCCCTGCTGGCGACCGGCCTCGAGGAGGGCGAGGTTCTGCTCGACCGGCTCCGCGAGCGCGTTCAGGCGGGTCAGGATGTTCTCGTAGTCGGAGAGGCGCTCCCGGGGTTGGATATCGAGAGTGTCGGAAGCGGTGAGATGGATTCCTTCCATCTGGTTCAGGGGGACGAGGAGGCTATGGGGCATTCCGAGATGGAACGGCAACGGGTCGAGTCCGAGCGGGAGACCGCGCTCGGCGGCCTCGAGAAGCTCCCGGTAGAGGTCGTAGCTCGTCCGTCCCTTCGCGGGGAGCGAGCTCGCATCGAGGCGCCGCAGGGACGCGGCGCTTTCCAAGAGGTGCCGCTTCCGTCGTTCGATCCCCGCCGGAGAATCGTCCGTCCAACGGTCGTCGAGCCCCGGGAATCCGAAGCTGGTAGCGAGCTCGGGGTACTCGACGAGCCAACGCTTCCAGTCCTCCTCGAGATAGGTCCGAAGGGCTTCCGTTGCCGACCGTTCCGAACCGACCACGAGGTTCCTGCTCCGCCGGGGCACCGAGGAGCGGTGGCCGCAACGTCCTCCCGTATTTGAGCCGACGCGACCTCGCCGGCTTGGAAACCGGTCGAAGCCGGTCCGGATCCTCCCGGACAAAGGGATAAGCCGAGGGCGCTCTCGGGGACCATGGCGCGCCGTCCCGTGCAGTTCCTCTACTCGGGGATCCGAGTCCGAGACCTTCGTCGTTCGCTCACGTTCTACCGGGCCCTCGGGTTCCGCGTTCGGACGAGGGGTCGGATGGGACACGGAGGCCAGTGGGTCCACCTGGTCTTCCCCGGCTCCCGTCACGCGCTCGAGCTGAACTTCTATCCGAAGGGTAACCGGTTCTACGAACCGTTCCGGAAAGGTACGGAGTTCGATCACTTCGGCTTCTACGTCTCGGACGTCGCCGCCTGGTCCCGAAGGGCCTTGCGCGCCGGCGGGAAGAGCGTCGAGGACTTCGTCGATGGAAAGAGCCGGCTCGTGTACGTCAACGACCCGAACGGAGTCTGCCTCGAGGCGTTCGGTCCCGCGCGCCCCCGCCGACGAGCCCGCGTCCCGCGGCGGTCCTAGGACGGGACCGTTCGGGAGCTTTCCCCGCCCACGGGTTCCGACATCCTTCGCTGAAACTCTCGTGACACGGCCCCTATCTCTGTGGCCAGTCGCATGGGGGCGCTCACGATGATTGGGATTCGAACGCCGGAATGGATCTGCGACCGCACGCGCGCGGCCCAGAATACGACGGAAACCGACCCCGGGCTAGCTGGCGATTCCGAGAGCGGATTCGAACGCGTGACCATGGCGAGGTCGCTGTCGTAGATCCTCCCGTACCGTAGCCAGAAGGCGCCGGAGACCGCCGCCGCAGCGAGCGCCCAGAGCAGCCCGGCCACCAGGGAGCCCAGGATGTAGGCATCGATCCCTCCCAGAATGCACCCGGCGACGAATACGGTGATCATGGGGACCACGGCCGTCGAAGCAGTACCCCCCCTCCGTCGGACCCCCCGCTCGCCTACCCAGGCGCCCACATCGACGAGAGGAGCGCCGTTCGAACTCCCCGAGGGACCCAACCTTCGAACGGGTTCGAATCCGGCCTCACCCAGAACGGCATGGGCGGCCGCCGCTACGCGCGGTCCGGGGTCCACGGGCAACTGGACCTCACGGCGGAGCGCGAACCGGAGCCCCGAGCTCAGGTCGAGGTCCGGGGTCCCCCACCGCCGCTTCCCGGAGTTGCGTGTGGTCATCGACGGTTTCGAGCGAGCCCCTTCCCATCCCAAAGGGATAGACCCCTCTTATGTCTGGACCCTCGAGCACGGGGGTAGGGACCGCCGGCCGACCGGGCACGCAGTCGTCCCTTCGGTTCTTTGTGGGCGTCCCCCTTACCCACGTCCATGGCCGAGCGCGCGCCTCCCCCTACGAACGGTACGCCCAACTCTGGACCTACGGCGACATCGCGTGGCTGCGGCCGGGCGAACCAGCTGCGGGCGACGGGGGCGTGCGGCCGCTTGCTGGTCGACCCCCTCCGAGGCTAACGACGCCTAGGTCGGTCCTCGGCGTGGAGGCCCGCTCCCTCTCCCTTCATAGGCAGGAGTGCGTTAGGGTACTCCGACCCACACGCCGGGGCCGCCGCTTCCCGGCGCATGAGAAGGGGTGGAATCTCGCAGATTATGCCGTACGTGGAGTACGACGAGGTCGAGGCGATCTGCCGGGACTGCGGACGCGCGTTCCGTTCCGAGGACGCGCTCGAGGACCACCGCAAAGAGGCCCACGCGTCGGCGGTGAACGCCCCGGAGGAGTCCGTGCATCCCCGGACCGTCAAATGCTCCCTATGCCGCCAGCGGTTCACCACGACGGCGGCGCTGCAGGAGCACACGCGCAAAGCGCACTCCAGCTAGCCCTCGTTCGGAACGACCCGGGCCCGGGTCGAACCGATGGAGCTCGCGGGACCCCCGGGCTTGGAGACTTATGTAGGAGTACACCGTCCCCACGAGGGACCCCCATGCCTCCTTCGAAGCAGAAAGCCAAGGCTCGTTCGAAGCCACCCGACAACCCCACTCCGATCCCGCCCGGATTCGGGACAGTGACGGCGTACCTCTCGGTAGCGGGAGGCCTTGCCGCCATCGAATTCTACAAGAAGGCGTTTGGCGCCCACGAACTCGTCCAGCGCGTCACCCCGAACGGGAAGCTCATCCACGGCCAGATGCGGATCGGGGACTCGATGATCTTCCTCTCGGACGTCTTCCCGGATTCCGAAACGGCGGCCCCTTCCGCGATTGGTACCACGACCGTGGTCCTCCACATCTACTCGGAGAATGTCGACGCCCTGTGGGACCGAGCCGTAGCCGCGGGAGCCCAGGTCAGCATGCCGCTCGAGAACCAATACTGGGGCGAGCGGTACGGTCGACTCATCGACCCGTTCGGCCACCACTGGACCCTCTCGAGCCGGGTCAAGATGCCCCGCGAAGAGATGGAGGCCAAGCAAGCCGAGGCTGAGGCGGCGTTCGCGCGCGATGAGCGTCCGGGGCGGAACCCCCGATACGGCGACGCGTAGGACCGCGGCGGCTGCGGTCCGCCCCCGGGAAGCGTCCGAGGCGGTCGGGAATCTGGGGACCCACGCCAGAGCACCCCGGATGAGCCGAACTGGACGCTTCCCCTCCTGAGAAGGACAGGAACCGGCCAATGCCGGCGGAGACGAGCCGGACGACGGCTTCCGACACGCCCGAGCGGTGGCTCCGGTGACTCAGCACCGCAGACCGCTCTCTAACCGAGCCGTCGAGGGGACCCCAAAAGCTCTTGGCCACGGTCGTGGGAAGGGGTCCGCCGCAGGGGAGGTCGAAGCGGTCGGTCGATGGTCGATTGGACCAACATCGCCGTCTGGTCGCTCGTCGGGACCTGGGTCCTCGTCGTGGGCACTCTCCTGTTGATGCTCTGGCAGACCCTCCAGGCGCAGAAGCTGAACTCGGCGAACGCGGTCATGAACCTGAGGGAGCGGTTCGACAGTCCGCGGATGCGGGCCGCCCGCCGACACTTGAGCGAACGCATCCTCAAGCAAGCGCATCAGGACATCTCGAACCTCGAGGTCATCACATTCTTCGAGCTCGTCGGAACGCTCACGCATCGCAAGGTGCTCCACGACGACCTGGTCTGGGAGGCCTTCGGAGGCTGGGTCACGGCGTACTACTGGGCCCTGCGGAACCCGGTGGACATGATCGGCGACCTGAGGAAGGCGATGAACGACCCGCTCATCTTTCACGAGTTCGAGTGGCTCCACAACCGAGTGATCGAGATCGACCGACGGCGACTTGGGCCGACCGTCGACGCCGGTCCCCCGGCGGCCGAGGACGCCGATCGGTTCATGACCCGAGAGTCGAAGCTGGAGTCGATCTGAACCCGAGGCCTCCGGCGTTCCCTCTCCTCCGTGGGTAACCCGGGTCTACCGTGGGGTTAATCGGAGCAGCGGTCTGCACCGGAGAAGTGGGCCATGACCGAGACGGAGGGCCCGCCAGTGCCTCTCCCGGACCGTCGCACGGCCGGAGAGCGCCTCGCCGAGCGCCTACTTTCCTACCGGGACCAGGACCCCGTCGTGCTCGCGCTTCCCCGCGGCGGCGTACCGGTCGCGTTCGAGATCGCTGTCCGTCTCGGGGCGCCGCTTGACGTCCTGATCGTGCGGAAGGTAGGGGCCCCGACGAACCCGGAGTACGGGCTCGGTGCGGTGGTCGAGGGGGGCACTCGCTTCCTGGACGAGCCACGGATTCGCGCCGCCGGTCACACGGTACGGGACCTGGGTCCCACAATCGCCCGCGAGGCGGCCGAAGTCGACCGCCGGGCCCGCGAGTACCGCGCCGGGCACCCTCCGGTCGACCTCCGGAACCGTACGGTCATCCTGGTCGACGACGGGGTCGCCACGGGAGGAACGGTCCTCGCGGCCCTTCAGGCGGTGCGGGCTCGCGAGCCTCGCCAGATCGTACTCGCGCTGGGGGTCGCCCCGCCCGACACCGTGGACATCCTCCGACCCGAGGTCGATGACCTCGTGGTGCTCCTGGTCCCCGCTACGTTCTTCGCCGTCGGGGAATGGTATCACCGGTTCGCTCAGGTGAGCGATGAGGAGGTCCGAGGGTTGCTTGAACGGTCGCGGACGCCGTCGGCGGCCCCCGCCCGCTGACCCGGGGGCCCTTTCGGCCCGTGCCGCCGCCATCGACCGTCCGCCGGAGGTCCGCGAGCCGTGCCCTTTCCGAGAGACCGGGGACGATCAGGCCGAAGAGTGGGCGGGCCCTATCGACCGGACCTCGCCAGCCACGCACGACAGGGCCGACTATCCCCCTCCCACGAAGGGTATCTCCTAAATACCCCTCCGACGGATAGTATTCCCCATGCCTTCTCCCGCTGGTTCGACGGGCAAGACGCCCCCGTCCCGCGGGCGTTCCCCGAGCCGCTCCCGCGCCCCTTCCGCCCGTTCGTTCCCCATCAATGTGGACGTTCGTGATGTGATGAGCCGACACCCGGTCACGGTCGGGCCCGACGCGACGCTCCTGGACGCGCTCGTCCTCATGAGGGGACAGAAAGTCTCCGGGCTCCCGGTCCTGGACGAGGTGGGGACGCTCGTGGGGGTCCTCAGCCAGCGGGACGTCGCCCGGACCCTGAAGAGCGCGGGCGGCATTCCCGAGGTGACCGGACTCTTCGACCTGCTGATGTTCGGTCTCTCGGAGGAGACCGGGGTCAGCGTCCAGGTCCTCCGTCGGATCCTCGAGGAAACGAACGTCCGGGACGCGATGTCGAGCCCACCGATTTCCATCGCCTCCGACGCGTCACTCGAACTCGCGGCTGAGATGATGCGCGAGAACGAGATCAACCGCATCCCGGTGGTGCGGGGAGACCGCCTCGTCGGCATCGTCACCCGGAACGACCTGGTGCGGGCTCTCGTCCATTCGTGAACCTCGACCCGGTAAGGGTCGGGAAGGTCCGCGGGTCCTAGGGGGAGCGCACCGACGGTGCGACGACCGCGATCACGTTGACCGGCACGTGCGCTTCGCGGAAGATCCGTCCGACGGGGCAGAGTTCGAGGGAGTCGCGCAAGGTCGTTTCCACCTCGCTTCGGTCCGCGTGGCTACGCAACCGCAGGGTCCCGTGGACCCCTCCGATGGCCACCGGCGGGGACGGCGCGTCGCCCTCGAGGACCAGGGTGAGCCCCGAGAAGTCCAAGTGTCGCTTCCTCGCGAGCGCGACGAACGTCGAAGCGAGGCTCCCGGCGAGCGCGAGCAGCGAAAGCTCGAGGGGGGTAGTTCCGGCGCTCGTCCCCCCTTCGTCGGGGGAGAGGTCGACGACCACCGAATGCGTGCGGCCGTCCTCGAGGAGGATCTCGTGCCCCTTCCTCCACGTCGCGACCGCTTGCATCGCCCCACCTAGATCTCGGCTCGGAAGAACGAGGCGTCAAGCCGAGGTGACATGGCGAGTCCGCTCACTCCGCGGAGACGAGATGGCCGGGAAGTCGGGGAGGCCGGGGACGTTCGAAGACCAGGACGTAATGGTACGGACCGAGCTCGAAGGAATCGACCGGGGTCAACCCGTGGGCGGATAGCGCCGCCGTGGCCTCCGGGACGGTGAGGCGATGCCCCACAGCCGGCCCCTCGGGAGTGGGCTCCTTCTTCCAATCGACGTCCACGAGCCGCCCTCCGGGACGGAGCAGACGGACCGCTTCGTCCACCGTCGACGAGGGGATCCCGTGGAGGACGTTCGCGAGGATCGCCACGTCGGCCACCGCATCCTCGATGGGAATGCGAGTCGGGGTCGAAAGGAGGGGTTCGACGTTCCGGACCTTTCGGCTGGCCGCTCTCTCCCGGACCATCTCTACGAGCTCTGGGGAGACATCGACCGCGTACACCCGACCGCTCGGACCGACCACGGCGGCCGCAGGAAACGTGTAGTAGCCCGATCCGGCCCCCACGTCGACGACGGTTTCGCCCGGTTTCAGGCCCACCCGGCGCCAGAGGCGGTCCGGGTCCTGGCTCGAGCGACGTTCGGGCGAATCGAGCACGGCCACCGCGTCGGCGCGCGACCACGACGCCTCGTGCATCCGTCGGTGGTCCCGGGAGGGCTTCTCTCGGTTCCCGCGCGGCCGGCCGACTCCCGTGCGCCGACCGGACGCGGGGCGACGTTGAGGCATCGCGACCGAGCGCGCACGCACCTTCCGCATCTCGACTCCTCCCGACGACCACCGTGAGGTCCGAACCCCCGGGAGTTGCGTCCGTGCCCGTTAGACCGCCTCGGGATTAGATGTTTCTCCAACCCCAGTCTCTGTCGACCGGGGGCCGGTTCCTGCACCGAACGTGATCCCGCATTCCCACGGGAGCGGGGCGGGATGCGGACCTTGGGTCCTTCCTCGGGGTCGGCCACGACCACGGTCGACGGCGCTCCGGATCAAACGTGGACCATGAGACGCACCGAGGTCCCGCCCAGCAGGCCCCCCAGCCAGTAGACCGCAAACAGCCGGTCGGGCGATAGGAATAGCGTGGTATTCACCGGCGGAGTTGTGGATTCGCCCAAGACGAAGGCGTAGACGGTCCCGTCCGCTTCCGTGCCGTTCCCATGGACCAGCCCACCGGAGAACAAACCCCAACCTGAGACCCATAGCGCGAACGTCACGTTGTGGAACGTGAACGACTGAGGGAGGGTGTAGTTGAGGAAGAGGTTGGGCATGGCCAGGGAAAGGGTGGTGAAGTAGTACGGTTCCCCGCCTACGACGAGGAAGTTGGGCTGAGAGTAGTTGGGCTTCAGCCCCGGGATCGTGCCCCCGAACAGGGCGGCACCAAATGCACCCATGACCAACAAGCCGACGAGGAGGACCTTCACCTGGGTCCCCGTGATCGGGAAGTCCTGGTCCATCCCCATGGCCGCTCGAGAGAGTCGGGAGAGCGGGGAGCGTACTTAGCCTTCCGTGACACGGCTCGGACGGCTACGGATTCCTTGATGACCCGCGGCGACTTTCGTCCGACATGCGGGCGGTGGCCGTCTCCCGATTCCGCACGCCTCCCGAACTGATGGACCTCCCCTCGCCGGCCGTGAGCCGGGCGGAGATGCTCGTCCGCGTGGAATATGCCGGGGTCAACCCTCTGGACTGGAAGATCGCGGATGGGATCTTCGAGGGGAATCGCCCCCACGTGTTCCCCCTCGTGCTCGGAGTGGACGCCGCGGGGACCGTGGAAGCCGTCGGCCCCGCGGTGGAGCGGTTTCGAGTCGGCGACCGGATCTTCGGCCAGTTCCTCCACGACCCGATCGGCACGGGCACCTATGCGGAGTTCGTGCCCGCTCCCGAAGGGATCGGAGTCACCCGGGTCCCGAATGGGATGAAATCCGAGGAAGCGGCAGCCCTCCCCACCGCTGGGATGACCGCGCTCGCCAGCCTCGACTTTCTCGCCCTTCCGCCCGGGGCGTCCTTGGTCATCGTCGGCGCTTCCGGGGGAGTCGGGTCGTTCGCAACGGAACTGGCGGCGGCCAGCGGCATCCATGTCACGGCGGTCGCCCGGGCGAGTTCGGCCGCTCGCCTCCGCTCTCTGGGGGCCGAGGAGGTCGTCGACCCGTCCGGCGAAGACCCGCACGCC
>Ga0116137_1000139_pt1 | contig 70212 bp, 75 predicted proteins | sample June2015DPH_20_1_3_FD_88973 | JGI IMG/M metagenome (GOLD analysis project Ga0116137, IMG submission 88973) | Peatland microbial communities from SPRUCE experiment site at the Marcell Experimental Forest, Minnesota, USA - June2015DPH_20_100 | ecosystem: Environmental > Terrestrial > Soil >...
CCGCAAACGCCAGCGGCTTCCTCCTAGTCTCCTTATCGGAAACGCCTCGCATTTAATTCTTCGTCTTCCAGAGAACTGCTCGGCCGAGGCGTTTCCGATCAAGGCTAGCGACCATCCGGGAGTTGCGACTACGAGTGTCTGGGGACGTCAGATGAATCCCTGAATTACTTTCAAAGATTCCTCAGCGTTGGAGAATACTTGCTCAAGTGAATTACGAGCAATGAGAACGTTGTAGTGGTGCACTTCCTTAGCACTGATAGACGACTGAGCAGCTCGTTCATGGTTGGAGGCTTCACTGAAGAGCATTGCCTTGCTGGGACAGAGGGGATAGAAGAATTCAAGACCGGTGGTCACGACATCTTCGAGGGGGTTTGCCTGCGAATTTATTAACGGCTGATCCCCGGTTATGAACGGCGTCCCGGTCAGATTATCAAGCAGCACAATTTGGAAATTCGCCCTGTCGGCAAACAGGCTCCATCCCATGTTCGTGGCAGTGATATGGCTGAGGACGTTCCAAGCTCGCCTAATATCCCTGAATGGCGCATGAACCTGCGCAATGATTGCCTCTCTGATCTTTTTTGTCCGCAAATATTGGACACTTATTGCATACAAGAACTCCGATGCCTTTTCGTCGTTCGCATAGAAGTCTGTACTTCCCTGCAACATGGAAATTAGGAATGGCTGCAAACTGTTTTCTATCGCCATTTGATAGTTCTCTTCCATATTGGCGATGGTCTCGTCTAGCATCGAAAGAAGGGTTGGGTCAACCCGGCCGATCCTTTCTGCGTTTTTCTTTATCTCCCACGGCAGGGAAAACGACTTGAGAAAGTTCCTGTGTAGGGGCCTCAAATGCTCAGGGGATTGCGCTATCGCAAATCTCTCGATAAGAGCCATGTCCTCCGGCGATAGGTCACGTAGCTCATAGAAATATTTCTCGTTCGCAATTTTCATCAGGTTCGCAGAGAAGATTTTCCGGTCTCTAAGACACCAAATCTGATCGTTTTCTGCCCAGGGCTTTAAGTAGAAGCGAGAGACGTAGTGTTGACGTATTTTTTCCATCTTTTTTGCCGCCGTTGGCGTTCGAGCCTAAACCTTCCTAAGCGTTGTGTCGATCGCAACGAGAATCGACTGGAGATCGTCGAGATGAGACCAGTTGGGAAAAGAGTCCCACAGAAGCTCCAGTCTGCTGTGAAGGTCCTCGAGGGTCGATGTGAGTTTCGCATCCTCAAGATACACGGGGGCGATGCGACATGTCATCTTGAACTCATTGCCCAAACCGTCGAGATGCCCCAATAGACGAGCCGCGACAGTAAAGAATCTAAATGCGGAACTGCACAGACTCCCGTGAATTGCGGCCTTATCGTTGGATGTCGCGACACGTGCTCGCGCTGAGAGGCAATCGTGGTTAAACTCTTCGGTCGATCTGACTAGGAGTTCTTCCATTGCAGAGGACATCGCGGAATAGGCGGACGCAACCTTCCTGCAGACATAGTACTCACTCCACACGGCTAGGCGGCCAACCAGAAATGGGTTGGGCTTCATGTGAAGCTCGATCAACTGTTCTGCGAATCGCTCTCCCAATCTGTGCTGTTCGTCTGCGTGTCCCAACTCATGCGTAATGATGTAGCGAGCTTCATCTCTCTTCACTGACTGCTCTTGATCACCAAAAGCGCTGATGCTTGGACCTGCAAGAATGATGTGACTCCCGAGCTGTTCCTTCCGTAACACCTGAAGAGTCACGCCGACTGCATGATCTGAAACGTCAGGGCGATCCTGGGGTCCGAAGCCAGTATCGAACTCTCTGGTGAAGCCCCTAAAGTCGTTGGCAATGCTTAGGCCTTCCAATGTGTCGAGCTTAAGCTCGAAGCTCCGCGCTACTTCTTGCACGTAGCTCCTTAGAGATTGAACAGAGGACTCGTCAATCGTGAAGTCCGCTAGGTGAACTGGAAGAACGCTCGAACTCATGTCTCGATTATTTCAGATTGCTGTGGTTTCGCAACAGACGTGCGTTCATTTAGCGTTGAATGGCTGATGTGAATCGCTAATGAGAATCGGTTATTCCGCATGCACAATCGCCGCGGGTTCTGCTACTGAGCGCGTCAGGAGAGGGTCTACGTCCGAGCAGTTGGCGAATAACGGCGCACTCGGAAGTAATCCACTCAGCACGAAAAGAGGCCCCGGTAGCACCGGGGCCTCTTCCTGAAGCGCGAGTTAGAAAGGCACTTCCTCCGGCTGCGCGTCGACGGGCGCGGTGTCCGGCACCTGCGCCTTCTTGGCGCGGTTCAGCTTGCGGATGGAATCCGCGCGCACCTGCCAAGTCTTCAGCGGCACGGTGACCTTGTTCTTGCCTTTGCCGAACTCCTTGTCGTAGGTGCTGCTGACAAGCTTGCCCTCGACATAGATGTAATCGCCCTTGCGCAGCTTCGTCGCCGCGTACTCGCCGAGGCCGTTCCAGGCGACGACGCGATGCCACTCCGTCTTGGAGTGCCACTGCTCGTCCGCACCCTTCCACGACCGCTGAGTCGCGAGCGAAATAACCGCGTACTTACGGTCGGTCGCTCGAACCGACTTGTGCTCCGGGTTCCTTCCCAAATAACCGATCAGATGAACTACGTTGACGTACATGATGTTTCTCCGTTTCTGCCCTTGTAATTGGGGCACCCGGAGGCGAGTGGATGCTGCTCCCAAGGCGAGCGGCTGCATTGTGGGAGGGACCCGAAAAATCTTCGTCAGTTGTTCAAAGATTCTTCGGCGAGGAACCGGCAAAGCAGAAGATGCGAAGCTGCCGGGCGCAGGAATTATCCCGAACCCGTGCCCAATAGAGAGGGTAGGAACGGAGACAATGGACCGCAACGAGTCTAATCGGTGCTAGCGGGAATCGGAGCCACAGGCATGAGGAAGACCAAGAGGAGCTGCGTATTGCGAGGCGACTGGGAGGAAGGGGCCGGCAATGAAACGACGGTGCGAAGCTGCCGGGCGCATGGATTAGCCCGAAGCCATGCCGAAGAAAAAGCACGGTGGAAACGGGTAGGTACCCCCTCACTGAGGGAATTGCACCGCAAGTCTGATAACGCCATATATGGCGTGGCCTGGAGTCACAAATCCTGTTACGTCTTATGTGGCGTGGCTAAATCTTCCATTAATCAGACCCGGGATCTGCTCGCAGGTAATGTCCGTCGGTTTCGCGAGAAGACGGGCTGGACACAAGAGCAAGCGGCAGACGCGGTTGGTATTGCGCCGCGTCACTATCAGAAAATAGAGGCTGGTGACGTCAATGTAACAGTTGCCACGCTGGTTCGCCTGGCCAACGCATTCCAGGTCACTGTGAAGGACCTGTTTGCGGAGCCCGGCGCGTGAAAAGGGGAGCAGAATCGAAATCCCCACCTGGGGGTGAACAGAAGACTCCGAATGCTCGAATCGCAGAACTTTACGGGCTTTCCCCAGAGGTCTTCGCTAACGCAGATACTCGTCTGGCAGGTGTTCGACTCTGTCCTTTCCGCAAGACAGTTTGCGACGTGAGCTCTAATCGTAATCGAGTCGCTAATCTCGATTACGAGTTCAAAGGTGTCCGAGACGATGCTTCTCCGCTCCAGTTGGCATACGGAACGGAGGCGCTTCCGCTTGGGGTTTGCTCCTGCTGGGTTCGTCGTCAGAACGAGAGCGTCGAACGCCCGTGGATCTTATGTCCCAAACGGCTGCTTGCGCTTGAGCCTCCCACACCTGTGATCCCGAAAGAAGTTCGCCAACTTATTGAAATTCCAAACGGTCGTGAGGTCGGTGTGTGGCGGGAATTGAAGTTTCGCCGTCGAGAAGATGATGCACGAAGTGGTCGCTTCTTTGAATACACGTTTGACTATCTTCTGATGGAACTCACCACGTCAGGTTTGCCGGTGGGTGCACCATACATCGTCGAAGTGATGACCTCCAGCACGCGGGGTGGGGGCTTGTCCGAGCACATGGCAGATGTATTGCTTGGCCGGCCTCAGCGTCATTTGGGTGGGGTGGTGGATTCCATCTACACTCCGAATTACCGCCAGGTGTTCGAGCGTATGCTTGGTCAGTTCGTCGCGAAGTCAGAGGTTGCCCAGCATTGGGGCGGCCGAACGGTGTGGGTGTTTCAAGATGTATTGCTCGATTACATTGAGCAGACCACAGCCTTCAATTCGTCGCAACTCGATACGTCAGGTCGGACCAATGTTTTTGGCGAAGTTTACCGCCTTGTGAAACCGGAGAAAGCAAAAGCGTCGGGGTTGCATCTCGAACATCACAAGTCGCTTCGAGGAGTGGCTCGACTTGACCGGGCCTCGCAGGATTTTACGGCTTTTCTGGGTTTGGGTTACGCTCCCGACCTTTCGGTTCTCAGGGAGACACTTGCAGGAGGGGTACGCCGGGCAAAAGGAGGTGCCGCTGGCTTTTTTAAATTCCGCTGGGGCGACGAAATCGATCCGCGCACAGCGGAGCCGCACATTACGTTTTGAAGAAGCTGATTTGCTCCACTTCCGGCTGTCCGGTTCCCCACTCTTTCCGTTCGAGTCTACGCAAGACGGCGTCGCCGTTGAGTTGTTTCACCTGACCGCGCAATTCCGGCTTCAGCTCGCTGATGGCAATCCGGTCGAGATATTGCGCCACCTTTTGTCCGAGCGCACGTGCAAGCAGTGGAGGCACGGCGCTTCCCACCAAGGCGGAGAGTTTTCGGATTTCGGTTGTGCCAAGGAAAACAAACGCGTCCGGAAAGGATTGTAGTCTCGCAGCCTCTCGCATTGTGACAGCCCTGTCTTCTGCGGGGTGGCCGAACTGACCAGAGCCAACATGGTACGCAAACTTGGTGATAGTTCGCGCAGGTTCCGACCAATTTAGTCGTGTGTAGCTGTAATGGTAGTGGGACTTGGGCCGAAGATCGTCGGGCAACTCAGCGCATGTCTGACCGGGTCGAATGGCTTGAAGACGGGACAGCCCACCTATTCCCAGTTTCCGCGCGAGATGGTTGAACGGCACACCGCATGAATCACGCATCAAAGAGCGAAATCCTGTTAGCTTACATTCGGGATAGTGGGCTTCGTTATGGTCGTAGTCGTCATGCTCAGTAGGAGAGGGCAAATCACCTATCGCTTCTCGTACCGAAACCCAATAACCGGAATCCCCCGGCAGCCAGTCCGGGTCATCAAGCAAACTCGGGTGCTGCAAAGGGTAGAGTGTATGCGTCGGCGACGGAAACTCAATCCTTTGTCCTGTGCGGGCAAAATCATGTTTCCTCTGGCAGAGGAAAAAAGCCCTACGACGCAATTGAGGTACCCCGTAATCGGCAGCATTGAGTACTCGCACAGAGGTTCGATAGCCCGCCTCGTCCAGTGCCGCGATTATTTCTTCCCGCGTCTCGCCGTCGCGGTGTCGAACGAGATCTGGGACGTTTTCAATGAGTACAACCTTCGGTTGTAGCGCAGAGGCGAGGCCGACGAACCAACGGAACAGTTGGTTCCTTGGATCGTCGATCAGTTTATGGGTCCGAGCGCCTGAACTGCTAATCGTCCGGTTCTGGCTGAACCCCTCGCAAGGCGGCCCTCCAATCAAACAATCCAAGTGATGTTTCGACTGGCCTGCCTTTTCGTCGAGAATTCGCTGCACGCCATCGGCTGAGAGATTCTCAATGGGCTCAAGAATGGCATCAGGCCGACTGCCTTCAAGAATTTCGTGGTTGCGCTGAAACGTCTCTGCCGCCTCGGGTTTGATATCATTTCCCAATAGCGTTTGAAAACGCCCCGTCATCCCGAAACCGTAGGAAAGGCCGCCACAGCCGCAAAACGCATCGAACACCGAGTATCTCGGCGCAAAGCGCTTGGTTTTAGTTGCTACCATACGATCACCATTAGACACGCCATATATGGCGCTGTCAACTCTAATGAAACTCAGTCTTGCAGCTCCAGGGCGAGACGGATTCGCCTCAGAAACCGCTGCTCATTCCGCAGCTCATGTTCCCAAATCCGCAAGACCCGCCAACCGTGCCGCCTGAGCGCTCGTCTGACCTTTAGGTCGCGTGCACGGTTGGTTGAAATCTTGCGTCGCCAGTAACCCGTGTTGCTTTTTGGCGTACGCAAGTGTTTAGGGCAACCATGCCAAAAACAACCGTCCACAAATAGGGCCAAGTGCTTTTCAAGAAACGCGAAGTCAGGCCGACCAACAACGGGCCAGTGGCGTCTCCACCCCTTGATGCAGTTCTCGCGGAAGATCCTTAGTAGTCTTAACTCGGTGGATCTATTTGCCTTTCCACGGACGGCGGCCATCACTTGCGACCGCTTACGCTTGGAAAACACGTCAGCCATTCAATCCTCGCCGAGAAGCTGCTCGTGCGTAATCTTCGCACAATCCTGCCCAGTGTAGTCGGACAGAGACAGACACGGCAAGGCCGCGGTGAAGGGGTAAAGTCAGGTCGGCACGCAAGAAAGAGAGGTTGGCAAGACCTCTCTCGCTTGCCTTGGGGGCTAGGTCAACTGTCACGGCGGGTTCGATGCAGGTTTCGTTTCGACTGAATATCGTCACCCAGCGTAAGCCGGTGCCCAGGTCCCTGAATGCGGACACGGGGACACCGCCCGCGTGACGTATTCATCCAGTCGTCACAAATTGCTAAGAGGATGGTCGCGCTAGCACGTTGCACGTGCTCAAGTGATTCGGCAAGTGTGTCCTTGTCGCCGGAATACAGGTGAATGTAGTCGGCCGAGCCCTGCGCCTTCAAGCCGATGGCTTCGCAAACGACAAAGGCGACGGCCTCTGCCTCGGTTTCGCGGACGCGCTTCGTCGTTTCGCTGCGGCGTTCCTGACCGTGCATGAGCGCGTGAGCCGCCTCGTGCGCTAGAGTGGCGAATTCCTCGGCGGCAGACTGGCCAGGCAGGAGCACGATCTTTCCAGGCGAGCACTGCCCCTGCGCGGGATAGATCGCGTCCGAGTACTCAAGCTGAATACCACGCTGCGCGATGAATTGCTTCAGCCGGTCGGTATAACCTACCGGGTCGCCCTGGGCGCTGCCGAGTTCGGGAAGAGGCTGACCGTCGGTGTCGGCCACATCGAACACGTAGACCGCACGGAAGCCCACTACGCCCTCTTCATTCTCCTCTGTGGAGTTGTCTTGGGCATCTTCCCTCTTCGCCAAGATGGGCGCGAGAATCAAAATTCCCTTCGCACCTTTCTTCACACAACGCCCGAGTTGCTTCCAGGTCTGGAAGCCGGCGACGTGGGTGGCGTCCCGCCTCTGCGATATGATGAGCATAATATTGTGGAGTGAGTAGCGACGGAACCTCGCCATTGCAGCGAGATATTCTCTCAGCGTCTCACTGTGGCCCCTTTCGAGAGCCTGACTGAGTTGCTCGATGGCCTTGCTGACGATCTGTTTGGCTTGCTCGACTTTCATCTTTTCTGTCCTCCTGTTTCGGGGAGTCCTTGCTCCCTTCACCCCACAACGAGGGAGCGAGGACGCGAAACAGGGGACAGAAGCGGAGAGATTGGCGCGTCCAGGTCGGAACGGGCCGCACGGGCGAGTGACACTGATTCTTGGTGGCGCGAGCCGTGCTAGTGGAGACCGTGGGCGCTCGCCCTCAAGCGGCGTGGCGCACCAATCTCGTAGTGGGGAAAGGAGAAGAGAAAGCCAAATCGCGATCTGCCGAAGGGTTAGGGAAGTCCGAAAGCGTAGGCAGACAATAACACTCAATCCGCGGAAACCCTCTGTTCGTCAATCCGTGGTGAGTTGCAGGACTCGTGCGAAAGGATCGTGCGTTTCCATGAGGTGAGAAGGAGCAACCACAGAAGCGCGGGCAGTTTGTCCTCGGCCGATATCCAAGGAACAGAGGGTCACTCTTGTGTTCTTTTAGGGAGCTGTTGAACATCTAGAACCAGGTTGGTTGCGGCCGAAACGAATTCTGGTGGAAGCTTACCAGCGAGAGAAATATACTCACCGCCGAGAAGCGCAATTTTAGCGGCTTGGCGCTTCTCCCCGGCAAGCGTGGTTGCAAACGTAAGATCTCGCTTCTCAGCAAGGTACCCCCATGCTATTTCGCGAAGCAACAAAGCGGCGTAGGGAAACTCAGTCGGACTATCCAGACCGTGTCTCACAAGCTGTAGAAAACGGTCCCATTCCGGAAGCTTGAGAGGCTTCCCGTTTTGAGCTCCTGTCTGTGATGCTCCGATCAATTTTTTCAGTGAGTTGAGATGCTCGTAATTGTCGCGGCCGCCGTACAGGAGTGTCAACAGCGCATCGGACAAGTCGTCGCGATTTTCGGGCTGCAGATAACTCGCAAATATCTTGGCAACAATTTTCGCCAGGGAATGCATGAACAATGCTGCCAAATCGAACACAAGTGCCATATGATCAGCCTTCGCTGGATCAAGCTCCGGACGGATCCGCAGAGCCTCGGCTATGGTTTTGCGACACGCCTCGGAATCATTTCGGGTCATCCAGTATCCCGAAGTGCAGAACTCAATGGTCTGATTGAGTGCCCAATACTTAGTCCCTATCGCAAAAAATCGTTCCCACAACTCGATATCGGCAACGTGGGAACGAACCGAGTTGACACGGTCGGCTGTCGCTATAGTGTATTTTGTGAGGTCGTCCTCGGTTAAAAGCATGACGCCGAATTGGGCTGCGTTGTATCGATGGTCGGGCTCAATTCTGTCTTTACCAACAACGCAAAGCCCCCTGGTGGCACCGAGTTGGTCCATGAGGCCGCGCAGCCATAAGGCGCGTGTTATTGGCGAGTCCTTTCTTGTTGTGCAATCCACAAAAAGTGTGCGATATCCGTCGAACTCATCGGGCATGGACACGAGCACGTCAACGTCGGTTAGGTGCCTCCGCGCTTCTGCGGTTGCGGCTTTCGGTATAACGTCTACCTCCAGCTGCGGGAACCAACGCTTGCCAATGGCGTATTTCAAAATCTGTGCTTTCAACGCGCGATCTTGCATCATGCCCCCCACTGCATGAACAGCAAGTCCAGTTGCTCGGCCTGTTCAGGACTCAGCGTCACACTCTCTCTGCTTCTCATCTCACTGGAGGCAACCAGCGACTCAACGTACTGCTGGTCCTGCTGAAGGGCCTTTCGAGCCTCGTCATCGATTTCCATCCCCTTGATTTGGTCCCCGCAAACCATGCTGTACGCGATATCGAGCGCTTCGCGATTCTCGGGCTGATCGATGATATGGAGCTCCGAGAAACCTGCGCCAGTCGGGACAAGCCGTCCAATTCTGAGATGCGTAAGCTTCTTGTACTGTTGAGTCGCTTCCGTGGTCGCCTTGCCGAGCTTCAGATCGCGTCTGAGCGTGTAGATAACTGCCGCGGGCGAGCGAATAGCATACTGCCTGGGCAGGAGTTGGCCCTGCCGAACTGCAGCTACGATCGCCATAGCCCTCTCGTAAACTTCGCGCTTAGTCGGGCTCAATGCGGCACCGGAGGGTGTAGGCGTAAACATGAAGTAGTTTTGGCCGGCGTACGTCGTTTCGATCATCGGCGGCTTAACAGCACCGTCTTGAGCCAAACGCTTGAGGAGTTGAACCTGATCCGGAGCAATCTCGACGTTGGCAATCTTTGTAGCCTTTTCGATCAGGGAGAGCGGCCACCCCTGTGCTTGGCGAATGGCTTCTAGGACATCACGAACTGATGCAGCGCCGCCGCTGGCGACCGCATCAGCAAAGAGTTCCGCATTCTCGGAAAAGTATGCCGGATTCAGGAGGATGTCTCGCCCGCGGTGGCGGCGCTTGACGAGATAAGATCCTTCGACGCCGATGTCCAGATTGCGATCAAAGGCCTTCTTCTCGGCACCAGTCGATGCACGAAGCGCGTCGATCTTCTCGGGCGCCTTCGCCAGCCGTTCAACCAAGTGAAGTGCAAGTTGTTCGACCTCGTTTAACGTTCGTTGGTTTGTCGCGTAGTCCCCGAGTTGGACGTAAAGGTCCTCGTAATACGGAACTGTCGGAAGCACCCCTTTGATCGTTCTACCCGTGCTCTGGACTCGGACGAAGTCCACATCTGCAAGGAGCCGGACAATCCTCTCTACAGCCAACGTTGGAATGCACAAGTAGTGATTCGCGACGAGCTTCAGGACTTGGTAGTCGATGAGGGCCAGGCCACGGACATGCAGGGCAAGCCTCACTGCCATGCCAAGCTCCGGGATGGTCTCGAATTCCGGAACCTCTCTAAGCCCAAGGCTGGTCTGGATTTCATTGCATCTTGCGACCAAGGTACCTGGGTCCGGGAGGTGTGTTCTTTTCGGCGTCATACAGTCAAGCCAATTGTGCCCGGGTGCGCCTTCTTGCGTAACGACCAACGGCGTGCCGATGATACCACTGTGGGGGGTGTGAGGAGGCGACAAGGGAGTGGCCAGTGGTAGGATGTCAGCGCGAGGGGTGGAGCGGTTCCCCCACGCCCGGACTTGCACCTTGGTTGTTCGACCCCGATGGAATGAGGTTTCAAGGCCAGTAAGAACCGCTGGGGAAACCCCGGCGCACACGGGGTTCTGGGTTATGCTTCCACATAATCCCCCTAGCGGGATGTGCTATTCCGGTCGCAGGTTCGATCGGCGTCAATTGTCTAAGACGGAGGACTAACAGACATGATCATCGGTGACCGCCTTCGCGCTGTGCGCGAAGAAAAGAAAATGTCCCAAGGGGACATCGAGAAACGCACCGGACTGCTGCGCTGCTACATCTCCCGAGTCGAGAACGGCCACACTGTCCCGGCCATCGAGACCATGGAGAAGTTTGCTCGTGCGCTGGAAGTTCCACTCTACCAACTGTTCTACGACGGCGAAGAACCGCCCAAGCTGCCGAACTTGCCCGACCGCAAGACGGCCGGCGAGATCGCCTGGGGCAGCACCGGCAAGAATGCGCGTTACCTGACGAGGTTCCGCCGCCTGCTGGGCCGCATGGAGGAAGGCAACCGCCGCCTGCTGCTGTCCATGGCCCAGAGGATGGCCGGTCGGTAGCACGACGGAGCCGGGACGACGAATCCGCTGCCGGGGCCACAATCGTCTGTACCACGGAATCCCCGGTTCTCCGATGAGGGCCGGGGTTTTTCGTTCCTAGCTGATCGGCTAGACAAGGCGATTGATAGCGCCGCGTACATCCTTGAGAGGATTGACAAACGCTGGCCACCGAGTAGACGAGATCTCAAACCTCAGCGCTTCTTGGGGGGCGGAGGGGGCCGTTTTCTGAATGGTTCACCTGCTGGACCCGGCGGACCAGGATCACCTTTCGGTCCTTGAGGGCCTCGAAGCATTTCATGGAGATCGTGGTTGTTTCTGAGTGTGTGAATCAGATCGTTGCTCGGATTCCTCGCAGCGAGTGCAAGAGAAGTTCCGAGCACAGCGAAAACAATCAGGCCTCCAACAAAATTCTTCATCGCGCAGTGCGCCAAGGCCATCTGATTAACTTTCTCTTTGTTCTGTAATCGGTCATCCACGAGCCTGGTGGCACATAGAGTTATCCTGCGGCGGAGGTAGACGGCACGGGCTTCAATCGACAGTGGAAGAATGTCACTTGCCCTCGGTGCGATGTAGCCTCTTCGCTCTAGTCCACGCAGAGAGGCCAGGATTGCCCAACAGACTTGCAGAGCGAGGTACAGAGCACCAATTTCCATCACGAATCGGAGAAGGTTAGTGGCGATGTGTAGTGTCCCGGTGGCCAGGGCGAGAATACCGCTGAATGCTATTGTGCCCGCGATCGAGGAGAGTCCAACGATGCTTGTTAGACGGGCTTCTACGCCTCGCCGCGCGGCGTCTTCCTCCTCCAAAAGCCTAGCGCATCCGTCAAGACACTTGGCGAGGAATTTCTCGTCATCGGGGAGCGCCGCGACCTGTGCTTCATATTTCAACTTTTCTTCTTTGGGGAGTGACTCTTCCCTTTGCGAGGCTTCTTGGCCAAGAGGTTGCAGTCTCGGATATATGCGATCGTTAAGAAACCACCACAGTGTTGTCATTTGTGACTTCATGCTGCCACTCCCGCTAGCCATTCTGCGACTGCATCGGAAATCCCACACTCCAGGATGTCATCGAGCCAGAGCCACTGGCCACTCGGATTTACTTCGAGGAACACGTACTCACCGCCCGGAGTCTGGATCATGTCGATAGCACCAAATGTCAGCCGGAGAGAATCCATCATGTGGAACAGTAATTCAGCTACGCCCTCCGGAAGAGTAATTGAGTGATGCGGAAGTCGAGGGTTGTCCGTTTGGCGCCAATCGACTGTTGCAGAGGGGTCGGACTGAGAATCAATTGCAGCGGCAAATATCTTGTGCCCGACAATAGTGATGCGGAGATCGAAAATCTTTGGGACCAATGCTTGGTAGATGGCTGGGCTCCAGTGGGCGCTGTCCAGCTCCTGCAAGTGTTGTTCCAAGACGCGTGAAGTGAATACTGCGAACTCCTCTCCCTTGTGGGTTAAGTATCCTATCCTGGTCGGTTTCACGACCATTTCACCGAAATCGGTGAAGGCTTGCCGAATCGTTTGAGGATCATTTGTCACGATGGTGCGTGGGATCTGAAGCCCAAGTTCCGCTGCCAACGACAGTTGAAAAGGCTTGTACTCCGCCTGCCAGACGGCCGCTGGGTGGCTCATCCATCGCCCTGCAAGCCCCATGATGCTGCCGAGCAACGCGGCGCGATTCTCTTGGAGGCAGAATTTGTACACGCCGTCGTCCATGTTGTCAGGCTTCGAGGGAGTGCGTACCCGCCGATACCAGATGCCGGATGGAATTGGCATAGGCTCGCCGTTCAGGATAATCCAGCCCCGCTGTGTTCTTCTTTCCGGTCGAAAGGTCAAAGTGGATGAGAACGGAAAGTCTTCGGTGTTCAGCCGTTTGTGTGGGATACCGAGATTCGTCAATCGTCTAACAACCTCGTCGGTAGCCGTGTCAGCCAGTGTGCTTACAATGAGAACGTGGCGATCATGCATCGTCAGTAGTTTCGCGAGGTACCCTGGTTTCCCGAGTCGATGCTATCAAAGGCGCCAACGCATCGGGGCCGTCAACCCATTTTCCATCGATCAACACCTGCGATATCTGGCGCTGCGCGTCGTAGCGCAGTAAATGCCGGAGGTATGCTGGTATCGGCTGCGCAAAGCGGAACAAAAACGGGACCATAGGCAGGCCTCCTTTTAATCTTCAGTTATCATCAGTCGTTTCTTGTGCCACCTTCGTGAAGCGGGTGTCGGCCACTAAGATGTAGCCTGCTTGTTCAATTTCCAATGCCGGTGGCAGCGGGTCTTCGGCGGTGGGTAGGTCTCTGGCAAACTGCACTCTCGCAGTCGCCGACAATCGGTCACCACGCAACACGAAGGGCAGTCCAGACCCCAGCGAGCGTCTCTCTGGGGTGTCAGTTGTCATCTGTGGTCTCCCTGCGCACGTCAGTGATCCGCGTCCCATGAGACAGTAGGTATCCTGCTGCGCCAATTTCCAAAGTCACTGGTAAGGGATCTTCATTTGCGGGGAAGTCCCCAGAGAATGGGTCGCCCACTGGGTCGCACAATTTTGCAGCGTGCAAGATGAACGGCAGGTTAGACATCAAGACCCCTCAGTCGAAAAGGTTCTGTTGGCATGAACTCGAATCTGCGTTCTGTACCCCCGTGATTGAGAATATACATCTTTTGCCAAAGCGTAGGCTAGAGGACGCGGCCCCGCTGTGTATTTGCACAGAAGACCACTGTGGAGACCTCTCGACGGCAGTGTTGTGGAAGAGGGAGACCAAAGAGATGGCAACGGCGTTTTCGTTGGTGCTCGACTGCATGTCATGCATAATACGGTCGGGAGTTGGGGCTAGTACCTCTAAGCTTTGCCAAAGAAGAAAGATCCCGCTGCCGTCTCGCTTGGACGGAAAGGTGGGAGGGAGATCGCCAAGCGGGGCCCTGAGTACTTCAAACAGTTGCAGGCAAGACGTAAGAACCGCAAGGGCGGTCGGCCTCCCAAGTCCAAGAAATCCCGCTGAAAAGCTTATTGAATAACAACGAGCGCTCGTTGTAGTATGTCCACGTCGGTAACGAGTGACGGCGCAGCCCTCTGCCAGGTCGTCGCCCACGAGGTGGAAAAACCACTATGCTTATTGGTGACCGCTTACGCGTCCTACGCGAAGAGAAGGACCTTTCCCAGGGGGAGATCGAAAGGCGCACTGGTTTGCTTCGCTGCTACATCTCTCGCGTGGAAAATGGCCACACAGTTCCCACCGTCGAGACGTTGGAGAAGATGGCCCGCGCGCTGGAGGTCCCCCTCTATGCGCTGTTCTACGATGGGGAGAAACCGCCCAAGGTTCCGAGGCAGTTAACGCGGCGCGCGAGTACTGAAAACATCTGGGGTAGTTCCGGCAAGGATGCGCGCATGTTCTCCAAGTTCCGGCGCCTTCTAGGCCGTATTAGCGAAGAGAACAGGCGTCTGCTTCTTCTCGTAGCTCAGAAGATGGTCCGCTCTCGCGCTGGCGAGCCAGAGAGTTAAGACGCGCCCTGAATGGATACACCAGAGCGTTGAAAGTATCCGAGGTCGCAGAGCTACTCGGGGTCACGCCTCAACACATCTACAAAATGGCTGCTAGCGGGAGCATTCCTTCGTTCAGGATTTCGGGAGCCATCCGCTTTGCTCCGGGAGAGGTCGCCGACTGGCTGCAGGAGAGACGAACGCAGGCCAGTCAGATATCGCCCAGGCGGGAACCGTACTTGGCAGCATGACCAGCTAATCCGGCAAGATCGTGTTCCAGACAGATTCCGAGGAGAGTGGAAGGCTGTGGGTTGCGATTGCGTCCTGCTGCCCGGCCTTGTCCTCAACAGGAGGCCTGATTCTGGGCGTGGCTCGCGGTGTGAATCGCAGGAGCAATCGACTCAAATTCGGTGCGTGGACAACTTTTCTACGACGGCGAAGAATGCGCGGGGTTGGCGCGCTTCTGGATGGCAAGTCGGCATTGATGCTGGCCGCGGTGCGGCTGCGTCACGTGGCCGGGACGAAGTGGGGCACGCGGCGGTATCTAGATATGTACCGCCTTGCGGAAGCGAGCGAGGCCGCATGACCGCCTGCGTGAGCATTTTCGGCTCCCCTCGGGGGGAGCCGAACGCAACAACCACCAGGCCTACGCCTCAACAAATGTGCGGAAGACTCTGGACACAAGCTCGATAGGAAAAAGAGCCCACACCATCGACCTCGCTCGGCGTGGCTGGCTCTGCTAATCACTCATTCGGGTATTTGCGCCTCGGAGCACGGAAAATGTGGGATTCTCAGTCACTCCCAATTGCGGAAGCCTTTCTTGAGTCACGGTTTGCGAACATGTTCCACGCGCCATCCGTCATCATAGAGGCGTAGATTTGCACTAGCCTTGAAAATTTGACTGTTGAGATTTATTGCCTGTCCTATCTTGTCGATCGGCCGCCACTTCCACGTGAAATCGGCCTGGGCCTGACCTGTTTCTCCGGCAGCAATTCCTGTCACCTCGACGATTTCGCTCTTGGCAACCGGAACCACCCAATCCTCCGCAACAGCACCTTTAAAAACTCCAATCGGAACGCGCAATGTCTGATGCGTCCATGAGTTGGATTGTGACACACCATCTTTAGTCAGAGAGACTTTCCACATTGAAGACACGCGGGAGCAATCCTCAGAAAAGCACGGTGGTACAGGAGATTGACGCGTCGGGGTAGGTTCAGAGCGCGAGATTTCGATGATTCCTGCCGACTGAAGTTCAGGGTAAGGCGCTGCTTTTAGATTTGTGTCTAGTTTTCCAAGGTAGGGATAGTAGGTTCCGCCACTGTTATCCCAAACGGATCCAGTTAGGAATTCAACGGTCTTAGGTTTGTTGAAATCACTGGAACGACCGATCAGCTCGGCAGCGTGCGAGCGCGTGAGACTCTTCGAATCTGAACATCCACAGGCAAGGAAAGCGGCGACGCAGACTAGAACCAACAACCCAATTGTGCAGTATTTCGTGTCTCTTTGGATGAGAGATTGATTCCCTGTCATTGAAACCTCCATTTGGACCGGAATCTCCAATCTGGACCTTTGTGTCGCGCATCGTACCCTTCTCCTACTGTGGACACAACGAATTTGCCACCTGAGCAGGCCCCTGCGAGATCAGTGGGGTCCCGACGGCTCGTTGTTGCCGTCTGGCGGGCCTCGCTTGCTGCCGCGCAAGCGATTTCTCAGACACCGCTTCGAACCTCCTTCCTCGGCGCCAGATTTTGCACCGACTGGGTCTTACAGGGAACCGTCTTCCCGCCTGGCGCCGTGCCCGAGAATCTGCACAAGGCCTTTTCCCCGCTTGCGCGAGGAATCAGCTTCAGAGTCTTGGTGGGAAGCGGCTTCCCTCCCGAGATTCAGGAAGCGTGCTGCTTCGCCTCCACAAAGAAGCTGATTCTTGCAGCAGGCTACGAGGACAAAACGGCTCATGCGTGGGGTCGTTTGTTCTTGACTGCTACGTGATCACAAAAGCTTCGGTGAACTTGGAGGGCTGAATTCCAAAGGTCTTCGTGATTTGCAGTGTGGCGAAACTGCTAAAGAACATAAAGGTTGGCCGAACCCGACAAGCGCATGCTTGCCCTCAAGGCCGTCTATTACCTTGCCCCGTCGGAGTAGCGAGATTGCCTGTGTCCAGTAGTTCTTGGGAATGGGGCCAGTCCCTGGCGGCAGAGCTCCTTGTAGAACGCGATTGCGCATACCATTGCTCCCCGTTGGAAGATTTCCTTCCTTCAACCAACACCCTTGCGGTGATCGGACAGCCTCCAACATTCATCATCCGAAAGAAGGCAGGCTGTTCTAGGCAAACCAGTATCAGAGTCTCGTTTGCGTTGACATACAGGTACGGAAAGGTTTATGCTCCGCGCCTCACGTAACTGTCCCCGACAATTTGTGTTGTTGGAGGCCCGATGAGACCCAGCCAAGGGCCACTGACCTGCATATGGTCACTGCCTGCAGCGGCAGTTCCTGACCGGAGAGGTTAATCGTGTCCCCAGAAGCGCCCATCAATGCAGTTTGTCTATCCTGTGGTAAAGCGGTTCCGCTAGGAGCCAAGTTTTGCCGCGCGTGCGGCGCTGCTGTTGCTCAGGGTGCTCCTTCCGCACGGGAGGAGGCCCTGCTTTGTCAGGGTTGTGGTGCACCGCTGAAGGCTGGAGCGAAATTCTGCAAACAATGCGGACGCACAACGAGCACCGTTGCGGCTGTTGATTCTTCGGCCAGCCCTGCGACGGAAGCTGCACCGCCCCTAGAGGCAAGTACTTCAAGACCAGCACCACAGAGTCAACCCTCCCAGAGCGAGGAATCTTCCTCGCCATTGCCCGACCAAGCGGGGCAAAAACCCACATGTCCTTCCTGCGGGAAGGTGGCCGGCTCTGGATCCAAGTTCTGCAAGTATTGCGGAGGCAAGCTGGCTGAGCCTGCACGTTCACCGGTAGCCTCGTCAAGTGTTGCGGAAGTTCTTGCTCCGGCGCAGTTACAGCCACCGCCAATTGAGAGTGCCGCAGAAAAGAGGATTTGCCCGTCCTGTGGAGTAGTGGCAGAGACAGGCAAGAAATTCTGTCGTGCTTGTGGGGCACGCCTGGAGCCCGACGCGGCAAGCAGCCCGGCTGTATCCGGACCAACGCTCGCCCCCGAAATTCCCATACAGATGCCAGCTCCCGCTCCGAGTGAAAATGCCCGCGCCGCGGGAATCCCCTCACCGAGGCCATCCCGAGGAACGCCTTCCGTACCGACGAGGAGAAAGGCTTGGGTAGCTGCAATCGCAGCGGCAGGGGTCATCCTGCTTGTTGGAGGGGGCTTCCTCGCCTATCGCTGGCACTCTCGCAAGAACGCGACGCAGGCTGCGACCTCGTTTGCCCCCAGTCAGCCAATTGCCCAAAGCAATCCCGAAGTGGTGGAGCCGCCGCCCAGCCCTTCTGGTTCCGAAACTTCTCAGGAGACTCCATCAGCCCTGACAGCCAATCGTTCCGATCAACCCTCGGCGAGTGGCAAGGCTCGGGCGACAGAATCGCAGGAACACGAGGCCGCTGCGAACCCCGGGACTTCGAATCCTCCTTCGTCATCGGGGCAGCAGTCAGATCAGCTGGAGACACCGGCGACGCCACCGAATCCCTCCCCAGCACAATCGGTCGCAACACCAAACGTCGGGGCAACTTCCGGTACGCTGACTTGGACGGGCCAGGTGCCAAACTATGGGTTGATCATCATTAACGGGAACCACGTTTCCCCTGGTTCGATCGAGGGAGAGCTTCCCGGCGTGCCTGTAAAGATTGAGATCGACCCGCCCGGGATGGGCATTGCGGAAGCTCCAAGTCTCCATAACAACTGGAAACGGCTCGTGTTACGTCCGTCGAAGCAGAGGCCTGGCGTGATCCACATTCGTTGGACCGTGATCCCTTGAAGGAGAAAAACGAAGGTGGCCACGGATCTTGATCGATCTGAAGAGGAGGGCTAATGTTCTGCGACAACTGTGGGAGGAGCATCCCAGACAATTCACAATCCTGTAGCTTCTGCGGTCAGGTGTTTGCAAAGGCGGCCGCCGCTGCATCTCCCCTCTCCACTGGAGGCACGCCGCGGAGCGCAACTGTCAACCCGAGTGGTCCCTCCGGCTGGTCAAGTCTCGTTTTGGGGCCGTCGCGCAAGGTCCTGGAAGCAGTCGAACGCGGAGTTGTCATCCGGGCAGCCGTGGCGGTTGCGTTGCGAGTCTTGGCGGTTCTTTTCGTCATAGGAGGGATTCTCCTTCTCATCCAGCTTCTCAAATTCTCCTTTAACCTGCCGACGGCCCAGGGAACGGCGGGTGGTCTGATCCTTACGCTGTTGCTCTTGGGTGCGATCGCCGCGAGTTGTCAGGTTTTGCTGTACCGCGCCGAGAGTGTGAGCGCTCTCGGTGAATCACCCTTCACGGTTATTCCAATCGTGTCGATTCTGCTCAGAGCGATGGGGGAGCTTTACGCCGTCGCAGGAATAGCCGTCGGTGTGGGCGGATGCCTTTTTGTCTGGTTTTCGGGAGAAAGCCCCTTGGGGATGCTTGGGGGCATCGCGCCTTTTCTTCCATCGGTACCCGCTGGCGGGACGTTCCTCGACGGGGTCGTTCTGCTGGCGTGGGCGGGCTTGGGGTCATTTGCTTTGCTGCTCATCTTTTATTTCCTGGCTGAGGCCATCGTGGTCATGGCTGACATAGCGCGCAATGTGCGCCCCCTAGTGAAGGCCGGTGGCACGAAAGGGTCGTGAGCCGGTGGCGAACGCGAGGGAATCGGATCCTCAGGCTTTACGAAGCGGAAAGTCGGACAAGGTTACGCAAACCTTCATGGAGTAGAAGGCGCAACGACGAGTAGCGGAGGCACTCATGAACTGCGCGAAATGCGGAACCAGCCTTGATGCGGACGCTCGATTCTGCCCGGATTGCGGAGCGGCGGTTGTCCAGCCAGCCGTGGCACCGCCCGCGAAGGTTGATTCTGCGGTACAGGCTTCAGCCGTTCGAACGACAAAGCGGTGTCCTTACTGTGGAGAGGAAATCCTCGAAGTTGCTGTGAAATGCAGGTTTTGTGGCTCCGACCTTGTCCAACCGCCTGTGCCTTCGGCATTACAGCCGCGAGCAGCCTCGAACATTGTCCTCAACGCTCCGGCTCCAGCGGCTGCCACGACTGCTGGACCTTCGATTGTCATACAGAACGTCCAGGCTCAGCAGGCGCCTGCATTTGTGCCCGGCCGTTACAAGAATCCCGGACTGGCGCTCTTCTTTTCGTTTATCTTCCCGGGCGGGGGCCAGTTTTACAATGGGCATGCGGGCAAAGGGATTCTCGTCCTTTGCACGTTCTGGATCTTTGGGATCACCTGGATCTGGTCCCTCTTCGATGCTTACAGCTCGGCGCAGCGGATCAATCGCGTGGGGTTTTGAAAGATGAGCATCGGCGAAGCCATCGGTTACGCGGTTTTGCTCTTTATGATCCTTGCGGCCGTGGGCGTCCTCACGTCGCGTACAGCGATTGAGCGGCTGGTGGCAATCGGTGTTCTGCCTCGTGCCTTCGCGCACTTCGTTCCTGCACTGACGCTCGCAGCCCGAGCACTGGCCATCGCCTTGATTCTGATCGGCTGTGCCCGGCTTGCTATCACTGCCGGCTGGCTTTCTCGGGATTGGCTTGAGCGGTATGGTTTTGCGGCGTTCTTGGTTGTCCTGGGTTCCATTCTCCTCCTGCTCACGCTTCGCAGGAAGCGCGAAGGGTAAGACTGCGCACAGTTTTGATGCCCTAGTTTCCTTCGGGGCGTGTGGAATCCGTCGGCTTGATACGTTATGTCAGTGGAAGCACAGGCGCGCAAACAGATCCCCGACGAGGAGATCGTCCGCCGCTTTCAGGCAAGCGGAGACAACGGATGTTTCGCGGAGCTGTTTACTCGATATCGCAAACGAATCTATTTGGCCTGCCGAGGTTTTTTCTCGGATGGCGGCGCTGCCGAAGACGCCACCCAGGAAACGTTTCTCCGCGCTTACCAGAACATCCACGGCTTTCTCGGCGGGGATTTCTGTGCATGGCTGATGCGGATTGCAAAGAACGTTTGCATCGATCAGTGGCGTAAGCGGCGGCCGGAAATCGGGACAGAGGAGATGGAACGTGCTGAGCTCCCGGCTGCTGGGATGCTCGATCAGTCATCGGATCTGCACTTTGCTGTCCAACAGCTTCGCAAAGAAATGGAGGCCCTGCCTCCCGAACAGCGCCTGTGTCTTGAGATGAAAATCGAAGGCTACTCTTACGAAGAGACGGCAACCCGAATGGGTCTTTCGATCGGGGCTGTGAAGTCACATCTCCAAAATGGGCGACGGATGCTCTGGCTGAGGATGGAAGAGACGCTGTCTCAATGGAAATGACTAGCTGGCGTGAAGATAACTTTCTGGAAAGGCTGATGCCTCATTTGCGGCAGAAAACTGATGCGACGCGGGAGCCATGTCCTGCTCCAGAATTGCTGTGTGCTTTTGCCGAAGATCGGCTGGACGCTCCTTCGCGCGACGCCCTCGCTACTCACTTGGGGCGATGCCCGGCATGCGCCGAGCTCCACCGTCGGCTTCTGAGTTTCGGGACAACCCATGTACCTGTCCAAGAGAGTGAGTGGCGAAATGCGGAGAAGCGCCTCGGCAATTGGATGAATGCGTTTCTTCACGCGCAGGCGACTCATGCTCGCCTTGATGCGGAGGCAGAAAGAATAGGCACGGCCCGGGGGTGGGGCCGCGAATGGGTGTCCTCATGGAAGATCCAGTGGGGTGTGAGCGTGGCCGCTGGCCTTGTCTTGATGGCCGCCACAGTTTTCTTCTTGAGACCCGGGCTTCGGGTGCCTCGCGAAGGACAATCTCGCGCCGAGAGAGCACAACCAGCAAACCAATTGGCTGGCACTGAGCCAGGCGGAGAGAAACGCGAATCCCCAACAAGTAACTCTGTGGGAACTCCAGGGGGCAGCAACGCTCCGGTCGAAATGGCAGAGTCACACCATCGCAGGACATACGGCGCTCCTTTGAGTCAACAGGCGGTTCCTCTGAAAGGCGAACGGCCGCAAGCACCATCTCCTCTGAACCCTGCGGAAAATGTGTTGTCCCCCTCCGAAGCAAAACATGCCCCGGAAACGGATCTTCCAAATCAGATTCAGATCGAAGCCGGCGCCGCACTATTGATCCGAGTGATATCCGTCAGCCATCAGCCGGATGGAAGCTTCATATTTCGTGCGGTTTTGACTCAGCCGGTTTCCGGAAAAGGAAGGGGTGTCCTGGTTTCCGGGACCGAGATTTTCGGATCTGGCGTGTTGAACCAAGGCCAGGTTTCGCTTTCGATTACGGACCTAGAGATTCAGGGCAGGCGCTATCCCCAGAAAGGCACTGCAGCCGGGGCGAACGCTCGAATCCCCGAACTCGGAGCCGGTGCTCAGTTCGTTCCGGGCCAACAGGTTGAGTTGTGGTTTGTATCTGCCGCGAGCTATGAGCTTGCACAGGCGCCCGTTCGACACTGACAGGTACCGACCGTGCGGGAGATGGGGCCTTCTCGGATTGGCTGATATGGAATTTTCACGTTACCGACGTTTTGTCAGGTGAAGCGCAAAGAAGAGGGTTCGCAACAGGAGGATACGATGCACTCGTTGAAAGCACTTGTTCTCTTTCTAGCCCTATCGCTCGCGGCTGGCGCGATGCCGTCCGCTACCCGTGCGCAAGACGAACAACCCGCTCAAACCCCTCAGACGCCGGAACAAGTGGCTTATGTAAGGATGATCGAGGGAGAGGTCGGCTATCTTCGCGGGGATGATGACCAGGGACAGTGGAATCCTGCAGCTATCAATTCGCCGCTGGCGACTGGTGACTCGTTGTACGCCAGTGAGAAGAGCCGAGCGGAAATCCAAGTTGGCGACAGCAGCTTCCTCCGTCTCGGCAATCTGGCTTATGTCGGGGTTCTCCAGAACTCCAATGATATCTTCCAGCTTAAGGTAACTTCGGGCACAGCGACACTTCGGGTCCAACAGCTCGACCGCACGTACGAGATCGACACACCTTCCTTGGCGTTCACACCGCAGCAGCCGGGCGAGTACCGCTTCGACGTGAGTGAGAATGGGGATACCGTCGTAACACTCCACGAGGGGCAAGGCGTCGCCAACATTGGTCAGCAAGGCAACGAAACGCTCTCCGCTCCAACCAAGTTGAAGGTTGACAGCGCGACCTCGCAGACAGTGACTTCGCAGGACAGCACACGAGATTCATGGGATCAGTGGAACCAGCAACGTGACAACCTCGCCCTCCATTCGCAGAGCCAGCAAAATGTTCCTTCCGGCGTGCAAGGTGCCGACACCCTCGATCAATACGGACACTGGGTGAATACTCCTCAATACGGTGCAGCCTGGGCACCGAACGCAGTTGACGCGAACTGGCAGCCTTATCAGACAGGCCACTGGATCTGGATGGACCCTTATGGGTGGACCTGGGTTTCGGATGAGCCGTGGGGCTGGGCACCTTACCACTACGGACGATGGGCTTTCGTGAGCGGAGTTGGTTGGGTCTGGGTGCCCGGACAGCCGGGCCAAGTCTATGCGCCAGCCCTCGTGGCATTCGTGGGCACGGATGAATCTTTCGGATGGTTCCCATTGGGGCCAGGCGAAGCCTATGCACCGATGTACGCGACCGGGGGCGTCGTCTTTGTGCGACCGGTGCGGGAGTACGCCTTCTACTCACGCGCGATTGTCATCAACCGGGTAGATATTTACGGCCCGAGGTACAGGTACCTCCATGGGGATCGCGTGTTCTTCGAGAGAGCAACGGTGTATCGCGGCTTTCCGGTCCGTCCGCGCTACGAGAACCTTTACGCTAGGCGCGTTGAAGAGGCGCGTTTCAGAGAGCATGCGCGTTGGTCCCCGCCCGACCGCCTTCGTCATGAGAGAGAAGTTCGCGCCTTCCACAATGAACGGCCAGTCGTGAGGCCATTCGGTGAAAGGATGCGCGAAATGCCGGAGCGGGGACAATTGCGCTCCGTCAACCCGTACAGAACCGACCCGCACGGGGGAGTGGTAAAGGCTAATGTTACCCGGCCCGAGTTCACAGGGAAGCCCCCGGTCGCAAAGGGCGGAGGGAGAGGCTTCGAGCAACGAGGAACGAATGCGGGACCCTCAAAACTCGGAGAGACGCCCAAGGCTGGCGCGAGAACGTTCCAGGTCCCGGCCAATAGCGGCAAGCCGGGGCCCGCGACGAGCGGTGCCCCCGGCCATAACGCAGTAGGCCAAAACAATACAGGAGCATCTGCGACCGGCCCAAGGACATTTACCGTTCCTCCGGCGAACAAGACGGGGGCGGCTACAAACAATAGTCCGGGCCTCAATCCGGCGGCCCCGAGGAGCTCCGGGGCTCCAGCGAGCGGCCCGAGGACATTCACTGTTCCTTCAAACAATCGAGTCGGATCGGCAACGAGCGCTGCCTCTGGTAGTAATCCAACACCGGCGCACCCTGGCTATGCACCTCCAGTCAGTAAGGTAAGTCCAGTTCCAGGTTCTCAGGGGCAGGCACGAGCAGTTCGGCCGGGCTACACACCGCCTCAGAGTCGAACTTCAAACATTCCTTCCGGTTCAGCACAGGGGAGCCATCCTGCCCCCAACGCGGCGGGACAACCTGCCAGGGCTTACACCCCGCCGCCTTCTCGAACTTCAAACGCTCCTGCGACGGTAAGGCCGGGGAACCAGGCTGCTAGCGGCGCACAGCGGCAACCCGCTCCGGCCAGCCATCCGCCTGTACAGCAGCAGCGAACCCAAGCGCAACAACCGCCACCAAAGGCTCAAGCACAGCCGCAGCAAACGAAGCCGAAGCAGCAGAAATAGGTTCAGATCGGGGGAGGAAGCGTCGGGCTTCTTCCTCCGCCACCATGATTCGCTTTTCAAGAGCAAGGCCCTGAAGGGCAGGAGGACGGAACATGTTGAACACATTGGGAAAGGGAATGATCACGCTGTTTCTTCTCACGATGTTCGTTCCATGCGTTCGGGCGCAATCAAATAGCGATGAATACACAAGACAGGTCGGCCTCGCGCGCGGGTACATGGATGAAGCGCGCTACGACGAGGCTCTGGATGCTCTGAATAAAGCATACGAAGCCAAGCCGGAGAGCGAAGCGCTTGCCCTCATGGGCTATGTGTTTCTGTTGGAGGGAAAGAGCACCGAGGCCCTGGACGTCTTCAACCAGGTGCTTTCTCAGGGGGGAACAATTGCACTTCCGTTCCAGCATATCCACGGGATCGCTGGCTCCTGCAGAGGAACACTCAATGTAAGTGCGGCGAAAGTCAGCTGGGTAAGCACCAACCAGAAAGAGAACTTCGAAACGACCGCAGCGGATATTCAAAAGGCAAGCACTTCAGAGTATGCCAACTCTAATGGAGATGGGTCGGTCTCGACGTTCCTCCAGTTTCACGCAAATGGCAAGAACTGGAAGGTGATCTACCTCTTGCACGGGCCTGCAGCCAAGTATCAAATCGCCGGAGACCTGTGGTTCCGAGTCGTCTACGCCGGAACCGATCTGGATAACGCACGGAAGGCTAGTGCTTTGCTCGCGCGGCTCATTGGCAGTGCTGCTTCCGTCAAAGTGAATCCACCGGCCGGGCCAGGGGCAAAGGCCTCGTCTAACACGACCGCTCCTGCCACAGCTCCCACTGCCACCACGACTTCCCAGACCAGCAGCCCGAGTGCGGCGGCTCCCGCCGCCCCCGTCGAGATCAAGGAAGGACAGACGCCGCAGGAAGTGCAGAACATGCTGGGCAAGCCGGATGACACGATCACCGTGAAGGACACGCTGGTTTACATCTACCCCACGGTGAAGGTCTATTTCGAAAAAGGCAAGCTCGTGAATGTTGAAGAACGTAAGTAGTGGGGGAGCCGGTTGAAATCCATTTCCATTCTCGGAGTAGCTGTCCTGGCCTGCACGCTGATCTTTGCGGCGCAGTCGAAAGCAGACACCGCGGAGATAGCAAGGCAAGCCATGCCCGCGACGGTTGTGATCGAGATTCGCAACGCCCAGGGAGAGCCCGTTTCCTTCGGAAGCGGCTTTGTGGTTGATCCATCCGGGCTCATCGTTTCAAGCTTGCACGTCTTCGAAAATGCCGTGGCGGCAACGGTCAGGCTGCACGATGGGCGTGAGTTCACTGACCCGAAGATTGTCGGTTTTGACTCGCAGCACGATCTGATCGTGCTGCGAGTACGTTCGAAAGACCTTCCTGTTCTGGCGCTGGAGCGCACCGGCTCCGCCCAGGTGGGGCAGAAGATCCTGACGATCGGGAATCCCGAAGGCCTCGCTGGCTCCGTCTCAGATGGAATCGTGAGTTCCATTCGTGAGGACGACGGGGGCAAACTCTACCAGCTCACGGCCCCGGTTTCCCCTGGCAGCAGTGGCGGGCCCGTACTCAACGAAAAGGCTGAAGTGATTGGCGTCGTCGCCTTCACAATTCGGTCAGGTCAGAACCTCAATTTTGCCCGGCCGATCCAGTATGTGTTCCCGCTACTGAAGCAAACTGATTCGTTGAGTCTTGCGCAATTCACGGGGCAACTCCTGAAGCTATCTGGTTCGAGGCAGGGTGGCCGTGACCCCACTGCGGGAACCGCCGACGAGAACTACCGTCGAGGCCTGGACCTTTATGCACAGCACAATCTCCCAGAGGCAGTGGCAGCCTTTAAAAAGGCGATCGAACAAGACCCTGATTATTCAGAAGCCTATTTTCAAGTCGGCGCGATCCTTGCCAGTGAGACGCAGACTCAGGACCAAGCCACTCATTTCCTGGAGGAGGGGCTGAAACTGGCCCCGGAGGACAGCGTGGCGCACAGTTTGTTGGCTGTGCTTTACCGCCAGGGGCGCCGCTATAACGACTCGATTTCCGAGTCACGCAAAGCGATTGGCTTTAGTCCACAGAATCCAGCGTTCCACTTGGTCCTCGGCATCACTCTTGCTGATAGCCAGAGGCACGAGGAGGCCATCGTTGAACTGCGCCAGGCAATTCAGCTGCGGCCCAACTATCCGCTCGCTTATTACCACCTCGCGCTCTCGTACGAAAGGACAAGCAATCCTGATGCAGCCGTCCGAGCGTGGCAGACGTTTCTTAAGCTCGCAACTGCCAGTGCCGCAACAACGGAACAAGTCAAGACAGCCCAGGAACACCTGAAGCGGATTAGGAGGCAACCATGAGCAGAACTCCTGATTGCCTGGAGCTGGGCTCCCTCTTGCCGGAGGTCTTTATGAAAAAGAAGTTTCGAACAGCAGCCACGGTCTTCACGGACCGTTTGATTATGGCAAGAGTCTTAGCATCCAATGATCGCACGAATTACCGGCGCATTGGAGCGCACTGGATTCTCTCGTTGGCTATCGCTTTGGGAGCGCTCGCGAGCTTCGCACACGCGCAGGCACAAAGCACGCCGTTCGTCACTGGCTTTCCCATTCATGACGCATCCGGCAAAGAGGTGAATCCCTACACGGCCCCGATAGTCAGCGTTGTGGACCATTACGCGAATGGGTTTGGCCTAAAGGACAAGAGAGTCTTAACGGTCGAAGCATACACTGGTGAGGAGGGCTCAGGCCCCTGCGGTCCTTCAGGTGAGCCTTGCGGGCGTTATAACCGGAATTTTCTGCCACCGCTCAACGGCCAAAGCATCTTGCACTTTTACGTCAATGGCAGCTATGTCGGTACAACAACGGATGGAACCAGCAGGGAGGAGGTTCTGAACTATCGTGGTCATTCCGGGTACGACTACGGGTACCCTAGGGGTACAGCTGTCTACGCGGCCCATGACGGAGATGTATTCATGCCCGCTAGCGACCCTATCCTCGGCAGCCCGCTCACCTACAACACCTTCTACATGATGGATGCCAGCGGATGGTCGACTTGGTACCTCCATACGGAGGTTAACTCCATCACTGTGAGAACCCCGATATGCACGATTGTGGGCCTAGCCAAGGGTGAAAAGCTGCCAGACGGGGACACCTGCGTTGGACACGTGCAGCGTGACGATCCTGTCGCGGTGGTCTGGGACACTGGCGTGCCTAGCCCTCATCTTCACTTTGAAGTCCGAGCTGCCTGTGACTTCGGGGCGAGCACCCTGACGGGCTGCAAGGTTGTCGATCCGTATGGCTGGGAGTGGGTTGGCAACGACCCCCTAGGCGTTAACAACCCGACACAAGGAATGAGCGGTCCCGCCCCGCTATGGGATCTGGCGAGATGGAACTTGACGCAGCCACAGGTGACAGGCGCCGTAGTCGCTGTCGCGGGAAACACCTGGACGATTACGATTAATGGCAGCAATTTCGACACAACCAACCCTGTTGTTACGCTTTGGCATGCCCAGAACCTTTACTGCTTCGCTTGCGGTGACCCGCAGTCACCGGCGAATGTCAGTGTCCAACCGGGAACGGCCACGCAGTTTACCGCACAGGTTCAGATAATAGACACAACGTTGAACCTGACCCCGGACCTCACGGTCGTAAAGGTCTCGAATGGGTCAAATGGTCCTGGGCCGCGCTCGCCCGGAACAACGCTCTCTGTCCCCACAAGTGCTCCACCACCAACCTCCTATTCCCTTTTGCTTTATAAGACACCTGCACCCGGTGGGGGCGTGTTCTTGGGGTTCGGTGGTTTTCACTCGGCCACGGATGATGGCCAGGTGGTCTTCAACTCTGGTGTGGACCTGAACGGCGACGACATCCCTGACGTTTACTCCGACTTCATTTACAGTTCCTCGGGTCTATCTCAGGTTGCCTTTTCCGGTTTTACGCAGATTTTCAACACCGTCATGAACAGTCGGGGCGACAAGGCTTTTTCTGGCACGAATCAAGCGGCGGGCCGGACATCGGCAGGGATTTACCTGCTCCAGGCAGGGGCCACAACTGCCATCAAGGTCGCCCAGCCGGGTGACACATGCCCTTCGCCTTGTCCGGGTCTCGCTTCGTTCTTGAATGTGGCGGGCCCTTTTGCGATTGGAGAGGCAGGCGAGGTGGTGTTCTCCGCTCAGCTCATGGGGAAAACGACGGCCTACACGTGGGTCCTTTATCTGTATTCCCCGAGCGACGGCTCTTACACGAAAGTGGCTGCTGATGGGAGTGGAGGTGACGCGACGCCCGTCGGTGGCTACTTCACATCGCAAAACTTTTTTGGTTCGGCAGGCATTGTCCCTTCCACCGGCGATGTCATCTTTAGCGACCTCGTGACAGCGGGTGCGAGTGCTGGGGGCATCTTCCGTTTCTCGCGAGCTACTGGAGCTCTCTCAAAGCTGGTCGCACAGGGCGACCCCGCACCTCCGGGTGTTACCGGCACTCTCGGCATTCCACTCGGATCGATTGGTGGTCAGAGCCTTGTCTTCTACGCAAGCGTGAACGGCGGCAACACCAATCAAGTGATTGGGCTCATTCCCGATATAACGGTGGCTAGTTTGAGGACGACGCTGGTGGCCTCTGAGGGCGAATCCACCGGAACTGTTGCGGGTGGAAAATTCGCTACTGCGCCAGGGAATGCTCCCCTCCCATTTGCATTTTATGGAGAAAACCTCGGTGCCCCAGAGGTTCGCAAGGACGGGTCCGTTGTCTTCTCCTCCGTGCTGGTAGGGGCCTCGAGTTGGAACGGCTCACCAACGGATGAAGGTCTTTTCCTGTGGAATGGTCGAACATTCAGCAAGATTGTTGTAGACGGAGATCAGTTGAGCAACGGCAGAAGTGTGGAAGGCGTGGTCCAGTTCATATTGAACGACGTGGGCAACGTCTATTACTTCGCCACAACGGAGAATTAAGATGCGCAGACTGCGTGGTTACCATCTGGCCTTTTTGTTGTGCTCGGTTGCCTTGCCGGAACCTGGGTGGGCGCAGAGCGCGGGAGGAATGGCCGCGACGATCACTAACGTGCGCTATACGCCGGTAGCATTTCCTCAGCTGGTCCAGTTGAGCAACTTCAATACGACTACCATAACTCTCGCCGCGTCAGACGCCAATGGAGGCGCGTTGACCTATAGTCTTGTCAGCGGGCCGTCGCTCGGCTCTGTAGGAGCGCTCGACCCCGCCAGTGGCCAAATCCAATACACTCCTCCTGCCGGGTTTTCGACGACTGACAGCTTCACGTTTTTGGTAAGCGACGGAGTTCTATCGAGCGAAACGGCCACGGTGACGATTTTTGCTCCGAAACCGTCAGTCAGACTCTCAGCGGCATCTCTTGACCTAGGAAGCCAGGTTAAAGGCGTAAAGAGCTCAAGCCGGACAGTTACAATCAACAACACCTCCGTCGCGTCTCTCAGTATCGGCGCGATTGCAATTAACGGAACGAATGCGACCGATTTTGCGATCGAGAATACGGGGACGTGTCCCAGCAATGGGTCGCTGGCGGCAGGTGGAGGCTGCACGGTGGCTATCAGTTTCACTCCGGGCGGAACGGGAGCACGGTCGGCGACGCTGACCACCACCGATAACGCTCCTGACAGTCCACAAAACCTTGCTCTCACTGGGAACGGAACTGACTACTCGGTTGACCTCGCACCAAGTGGGTCAGCATCCACCAGTGTGAGCGCAGGTCAGACGGCAACGTATAACCTCCAGATTTCATCGACGAATGGGTTCACCGGGACGGTCACACTGAGTTGCAGCGGGGCGCCGGCGCATGCTTCCTGCACGCCGAATCCCCCAACGCTGAACATAACCGGCACGACGGCAGCATTCAGTGTGAACGTCGCAACTGCAGCGCGGTCCTCCTCGGCACCGGGGATCATCCGCTTCACGGGTCGGCCTACGAACTTCGTGCCTTTGTTCAGTGCTGCTCTCGGGCTGTTCGTGATTCTTCTAGCTGCCATGCGTCTCCAGGGGTTGAGGAGATGGCGCCCAGCAACGCTCTTGTTCGGCGTGTTCCTGCTTTCGCTAGTCTTGGCGAGTTGTGGGGGAGGCGGTGGAGGCTCCAGTGCGCCACCTCCTGTCCAAACAGGGACGCCGACAGGCACCTACGCGCTGACCGTGACCGGCGCGTCCGGTGGCGCCAGCCGAAACCTGGCATTGACACTTACGGTGCAGTGAGGAGGCAAGAATGAAGCATGCAGACAGACCATTTGCACGTTCAAGGTCGAGTGGGGAGAGCAGTTTGTAGGCATCATATGCCAATCGAAGGAGGGTAGAGCCATGGCGCTCCGCAGTTACAGTCGCATCTTGATTGGTCTTGCCGCTGGCGTTCTTACAGTCCCCGTCACGCAAGCCCAGTCGTCTGAAGCAGTGGATTTCCAAAATAACCAGATCGGGATGAACTCCTTCGTATCTGGGAGCAAGGGCACCGTATATATGATCTTTCAAGGAAATCTGTACCGCAACGTGACGGATGAGGCAGACAGTTGGGATCAAATTGCGAAAGGCGTGGAATCCGTGGCCGTCGACCCTCAGGACGACAACGTGCTCTATGCAATTGATGCCCAGAGCCACATCATAAAGTCACTCGATGCGGGGGCTAAGTGGATATCACTTGACTCCGCACCTTCAAACGCTGGGCCTTGGTTTTTGTATATAAATCCGGAGAATACCCAGGAAATTTTCGCGGGTACGGCAAATGGCTTGGTGAAAACCTCCGACGGAGGTTTCAGTTGGCAAGATGCGTCACTTACCGGTCGCATTTCTCAATTCATGGTCAACCCACGATCCCCGTCGCATTATTATGCGCTTGTCGGAGGAACCATTTATGTCTCGTCCGATAGAGGGGGCACGTGGAAGAAGTCGGAAACCGGCTTACCCACTGAAATTGTTCGGGGTGGAGGCAGGACAGCGTCCAAGGTGACCGTGAAATGCTCTGTCCTTGTCTTTGTGAACTGGGACAAACCCTTTCTGCTCGCAGCCACGGCAACGAGCGGAGTATACCGAAGCGACGATGATGGTGTTTCTTGGAAGAGCAGCAGCGCGGGTATCGGTCCACGGGACGCAATCACAAAGGCCTTCGTCGGTTCGCGAGAGATTGTCCTCGCCACCAACGACTCGATTTACAGTTCCCGCGACGGAGCGAGTTGGAAGTATCTACCGGTAAAAAGCGGTCGGTACCATCCCCAGTTCTTTATCGGCGTCCTAGGATACCCCAGGCACGATGGTCTGCTTCTCGTCTTTCGTTTCTATGAGGACTCGGGAGATGTCTTGAGGATCGGGTATCTTGATGCAAAAGGCGTCCTTGTCGGGTTAAATTATGGCGTCCTGCCCCACTCAGAAGTTGATAACGTATGGGTCGGTTCGATGAACGGGCGTCCCGCCATTTTTTCAGCGACTGCTAACCTCTACCTTTCAGACCAAGTCCAGGAATGGACTCGCCCAACGTTTATTTCCGTTTCCCAGGGTGGGGGTTACTCTTGGGAGTTAGTTGGGAAGACAGAGTGCGGTGAGCAGGCGCTAGTTCGCGGCGGCCTGCCAACGGACATGTGGATATACGGCAGTCCTGTGTGTGTCCGAACCACGAACGATGGCGGCCTGAATTGGACAAACGCATCCGGGGTGAATTTTCGTTATGGCAACGCTTCCATGTCGAGAATCTCTCTCGACCCCAAGAACAAGAATGTCTGGTACTACTGCGTGGGTGTGAACGAGTATTACCTTTATCGCTACCAATACGACCCTTCAACAAAGCAGGGCCAGGCAGTTGACTTGAAAGTGGTCGCTAACGATGTGGTGGTTGCAGATGACAATGACAAGGAGCTTTTCACCGACAGCGGCCGGCTTACTACAAATGGAGGGTGGACCTGGACAGACAAGTCAGCGGCGCTGGTGAAGTACATGCCTAGCGGTCTCTGGAGTAGTGGCATCCGTTTGGTGTACTTCCGAAATGGGGAGATTCGTGCGGTCATAGGTAGTTACGACCGTATGAGTAATAACAGTATGGTGACGGTTATAAAATCTGCTGATATGGGAAGTACGTGGCAAGTGGCATCATCCCTCCCCGACGAACAGTTGATGAGCGAGCGTGCATTCATGAGTGGTGGTCTTATGGTCTTTCCGAATTCGAATAACCCGTTGAATTTGTTTATTGCGACGGTTTCTTATAGCAAAGGCCCATATTCTTACCGCGCAACAGCTAGCAAAGTCTTCGAGACTAAGGACGGGGGTGAAACATGGCAGGAAGTCTATAGCCGTGACGTCACGGAAAAGGATGGTAGGCAGGACATAGAGACAATCCGAGGCGTGGGGCAGATGCCCACATCGACAGGGCGCGTACTATTCGTGGGTGGAAGTCACGGCCTATGGAGATCTGAAGATGAAGGTGAGACCTGGAAGCGTGTCGGAGGTGTGCAATGAGAGGCGCGAATCATGCCTTGTCCGTTCTGGCAATTCTTTTGTTCATGGCGGGGTGCAGCAAGTCACTTCCTGATGCTTATGGAATCTACGCAGATACCAATCATGGGCGGACTTTACTTGTGGGGCAGGGGGTAAGAGTGGCGGGGAATATGCTTAACCCCATTGCTGGACTGATCGGCCCTTCAGGCGTTGAATGTCGGTACTTGAAGGACTTTGTGGTTTACAAGAAGGACATCAATCCGGACTCCGTGGGCCTCGTCATGCTTAATTTCGTGAGAGATGCGCAACTTCCGGGAATCTTTGGCTCGACCCAAGCAAGGATCAATTTATGGCTTCCCAAAGAGCGAATCGACGTTGAAGTGAAACCTGTGGAACAAAAGCGAGATATGTACGTTGTTGCGCCCCGGAAGTCCCTTGACAAGGGATTCTACGCGCTCTACATAGGCTCTTTTGGTGGGGAAATGGGTATGGGCGGGCAAGTGTACGATGTTGTGATCGGTTCCGCTGCGGACTATCCTTCCTACGCGGCTGCGGCCAAATCTAGGGAGACGCAACTTAAGAGTGACGCTTCTGCCCTGCTGGCAAAGATGAATCAATTGCTTGACAGGAAAGAATACAGTCACTTAGGGGAGGTGTACCGGCCGGAAGGCAATAGCTTATCAGGAGCAGCGCTGCAAGAGTTCGTGGACGGCAATCAAACATGGCTCGGCAGTGCTGGCAGGATCGTGAAGTCTGAAGTGGTTTCAGTTTCACCTTCCGATGACGGTCAATCGGCCCGCTGCTCTGTAAAGACAACATATGAAAAGGCTGGCGTACAGGAAGAATCTCTGACGATCCGAAAAATCGGAGATCGGTACTTCATTACTGAGCTCAAGTAAGCCCTGGCGGGAAGACCACTCAAACAACAGCAGGTGTGCCCATCGTCCAAATTTCGGCGCCCCGACCAGATTTCGTGTCGGCCATGACAATGCGCGCGAAATCTTTGGGCAACGACCTAGAACAAAGGATCTGGTTCATTCGCTGAACAGTTTCTCGATGGTTGCCATGGGTAGGAAAAGCCGCTTGGGGATTTTGGGGAGCTCGATGAAGCCGTACTTTTTGTAGAACGCCACAGCCTGATCGTCTTTCGCGTCAACGACGACTGCGGCTGAGGCAACTTGCTTACTCCCTGCGAGGCAACGTTTCAGCGCATCCATCAATAGCAGTTCACCGAGCCCCTGTCCGCGGAACATGATGCCTATGGCGAGGCGTCCAATGAGGGTAGCAGGCACCACCGGATACTTGGGCGGTTTTTGCACGGTTTCCTGGGGAACGGCATCAAGCTCGACTGAATACTGGGACAGTGTGTAGTAGCCGGCGACCCTCTTGCCGTCCGGTGTGAGGACGAACGCAACGGCAACACGTTTCTTTATGTCCTGGCTTGCTTGCCTGTGAAGGTAGTTGTCGAGGGCCTCTACGCCACACGAAAAGCTTTCTCTGTCGTGTTGAGGTGCAAGGGGCTCAAACCGAAACGCGGGTGTCTCCGCCTGGGCGGCCACTTATCGCCCCATACGCCCTTGATAGCGCCGGGCAGCGGCCCGCGCAGCAGTGTTGGGGGCCGGAGGGTTGAGTATCGCGTTCACGAACACTTCGCGCGCCTCATCGCGCAAGCTTAGCGTCTCGAAATCCTTAATGGTTTCCGTTGCCGCCTGTTGCGCGCTGACCACGACAAAGTCCGTTACAGTCGTCCCGCGAAGCTCTGCCGCACGCTCAATGATGCGTTTCTGTTCCCGGGTGACCCGGGCCTCTAAACGCTCCGACTTGCTCGAATGCTGCCGAGCTTTGAGTGTCTGTTGGTGTGCCATGAGACCTTCCAGGGATGACTGTACGGCAGATGGCCGTACATGTCAAGTGGCCGAGGTCCACAGGCTGAATGCAAGGATCTACTCGGCCCTTTTCAAGCCTGGGCCGTGTCCGACAAACCTGCTAACAAGTTGCTAACTAAACCCTGCCAAGGGGGCCTATTTGAGCGTCAAAAACCGACGGAATCGCCCGGGAAAATCAACTACTTAGGCCCTTAGCAGAGGTCTGCAAAACCTCCATTCGTGGGTTCGAATCCCACCCGCGCCTCCAACGTTTCCGCCGCGGAAATGTTGTCCCGAGCGAACGGCGTGAGCCGAGGGGCTAAAATCAGAACCGCCGTGCTCGCCGAGGGTGCGCGCTTCCTCTCACGACCCGGCTCGCTACTCTGCTTTTGATTCAGTCGGGAGATTTTTCCGCATCAGGATGGAATTGCGCCCGGACTTGCCGGAATAACTGAAATCATCCATAACTCGACCAATGATGGTGAGGCCGCGGCCACATTCAGCTTCCGTTGCGTCCTTTGGCGCCACCGCCGGATTGGCAACTTGGCGCAGAATGTTCTGCAGAATGGGGGCGCCGTCGTCTGCGATTTCCATGATCAATGCTTGCGGAGTAGCCTCCAGTGAGAAATCAACACGCCGGCCGGGCTGACACCCATAGGCGTGTTGAATCGTGTTGTTGACGGCCTCCACGACGGCCAGCTCAAGCAGGTGTGCGTCTCGTGAAGGAAAACCCAATTCCTTTGCCACCGCCCGGACCAGCAACCCGATAGGCCACACGTTTCGCAGGTCGCTGTCGATGGAGGTGTGCACTGCGCCGGTCACGAGCGTGCAGTCTCTGCTGCCAAGCCTTCGATGGCCTCGGCACTGGTCAAATAAATGCGAAACACCTTGTCCAAACGGGTGAGCTCGAACAAGGCCTGCACTGGTTCCTGGAGTCCCGTCACCGCGATTTCTCCACGCTCGCCGGCCATCTTCCGCAAAGAGACCAGCGCTCCAAGTCCCGTGCTATCCACGAAAGTCACCTGTTGCAGGTCAAGGACCAGTTTGTTGCCGCCCTCGCTCAGGTAGTGACCGACGTCGGCCTTGAACTGAGGGGCCGAATCGGCGCCGAGACGAGCATCCATGAGCGTTACGACGACCACTGTGCCGACACGCCGCATCTCGGTTCTCATTACGTCCTCGGTTTATCCGCTGCGCTCCGCCGCGAGCGAACTGCTCTGCGAATCCGGGCACTGCCACTCGAGTGCGAGCAACGACAGGTCGTCGTCGAATTCGAGCCCCTGGCGCCACTCGCCCAACGATTTCTTGACGCCTTCCACGAGGTCGGCAAGCGGAGCTTCACGCAACTCGCCCAACGCCCGCATCCATCTCTCCTGCCCAAAAGCAATTCCCTTGGCGTTCTCACACTCGGTGATTCCGTCCGAATAAAAGACGAGCCGGTCGCCCGTGGACAAGCTAAGGTTCTGGTCCTCGTAGTCCATGGGTTCCCACAGTCCGACCGGAAAACCGCCGCGCCCGATCGCGCGCAGGCTCGCATCGCGGCGGATGTGGATCGCTCGGGGTTGGCCTGCATCGCAGTAGCGCACTCTCCCGGACGAGCAATTCACGATGCCGTACGTCATCGTAAAGTACCTTCCATCGCCTCCCTGAAACTCACGGTTGAGGCCGGAAACCACCTCGGCAGGTAAGGCGAGTGTGCGTTCTTCAGAAGGCGAGGCCGAGGGCATCGTGCATCTTGAGCTCTCGAGAGCAAGCATCTTCGTCACCGTCATCGAGAGCAGAGCGGCAGGAATGCCGTGCCCGGATACGTCGATGTGGTAGAAGACCAGATGTTTCTCGTCGGCGAAGAAGTAGTTCAGCATGTCGCCGGCAAGGGATTGCGCCGGAAGGAAAAGCCAGTGCACTCCCACATTCTCGTGACGGCAAAGAGCCGGCGGCAGCATTCTCAATTGTGCGGCGGCCGCCGCCTGAACGTCTCGCTGGATGAGTCCATGCGCGTTCGCCAGTTCGCAATTCAGGTGACGGAGATTTTCGTTCTGGCGGGAGAGGTCCTGCTCCAGACGCACCAGCCGCTCGACCGCCCGCAGTCGCACGCGCAGCTCCACGAGATCGATCGGTTTTACGATGAAATCATCGGCCCCCGCTTCGAGACCGGCGAGAAAGTCTTCCTTTCGATCCTTGCTCGTGCACAGGACCACGTGCACGTACCGCGGAAGCGGCATGTCGCGAATGGCCCGGCACAGTCCCAGCCCGTCCATCAAGGGCATCATCCAGTCGGTTAACACCACATCAACACTGGTGCCTTGAAGGGTCTGCCAGGCCTCTTCGCCGTCCTTTGCACTCAATACGGAATGTCCCCATCGGCGAAGCGGCGCTTCCAGGACCCTGCGGGCGGCTTCGTCGTCATCTACAATCAGAATATTCATGGCGGAACGGCGTTAATCTCTTTGCCCAGCATCACGCAAACTGCAGGTTACCCGGAAGCGACAATCGATCGACATTGCGCTGGACGGTCCCGGCGATTGGCCTAAACTGATTGCAGCCTGCGCCTTCCTCTCGAGCTGATCGCTCGAGTTCCAGTGCGTAGTGCTCCCCTTCCAGAGAGTCCGCATTCAGTTCGTGTCGAGGGGCGCACTGCGCCATGAGATTCCTAATCCACTTCAGAAACGCGGTCCTTCCATCCTGGTATTGCTTCCGGCGCGTTCACGGCCTCGGTTTCGACCCGAGCAACTCGGCCTCCAAACCTCTCACGTCTCCCGCTGACTTTGGCGCGCTTCTTGCTCCTCCTTTCGCAGCTTGGCTGGGGATCGCCGGCGGTTATCGCTCTTTGATCTTCGTTTTGTGTTGGCTGGCCTGGACTCTGATCTTCATTCGAATCTCGCGAAAGCACCTAGGAAGAGACAAGTTATGACTCGTTTGCGTTTTCCCGCTTTGATCGCCTTTGCCTGCGCCTCCGCTCCGTTCGCATTCGCCAGCCCTTGGACCCAGCCTGCAGGCCACGGGCAAGTCATTTTCTCCGTGGACTACTTTCAGACCTCGCGCCAGTTCGATCAGTTCGGCTACGTTTCGACCTTCAACTCGAATGGGTATTTCCGCCAGTTCCAGCTCAATCCCTACCTTGAATACGGAATAACTTCAAAGACGACGCTCGTCCTGAACACTTTCATTCCCTTTTTGGCATTCCGAAACGATTTTGGGAGGGTGACGAGCGCCGGATGGGGCGACACAGAGATAGGCGTTCGGCATCGCCTCACATCGCTAGACTCGCCCTGGGTCTTTTCAGTCCAAGGGACTGTGCTGTTTCCAGCTTACTCCGGGAATCGAAACCCTCCGCCCGGAAACCGCAACATCGACCTCGAGACCCGCCTGCTCCTGGGACACAGCTATCAGTTTTCTCGGATCAAACGGACTGTTTATTGGGGCATTGAAATGGCCTACCGCTACCGGAATGGACCTCCGGGCGACGAGGTACGGCTGGACACTACTGTGGGATTTGACCTACTCCGTCGGCTCACATTCATGCAGCAGTTCTACGGAATCAAAGGACTCCGGAACGGTGCAGCCGCGGGCACGATCACAAATCCGAACGCACAGTCCGACTTCGATCTGTACAAATTCCAGTCCTCACTCGTGTTGCGATTGAACAAGCGCACGCGCCTTCAGGCGGGCTGTCTAGACAACTTCGCCGGGCGCAACACAGGGCGCGGGCTCACTGCGGTCACTGCGCTCTGGCTCGACTTCTGAATCATGCCCAAGGAAATCCCCAAGAAGCGCCTCGGCGAAGTCCTCGTGGAACGCGGGCTGGTTACGCCCGCGCAGCTCGAGCAGGCCCTCATCCTGCAAAAGAGCTGGGGAACTCGCCTGGGGGACATCGTTTTGGCCAAGGGGTGGGGTCCCCGTGACCAGGTCTATCAAGCCCTCGCCGATCACTATCAGAGGGTCTACCTCGACATGGATATGGAGCCTCCCGATCCCGCGCTCTTCTCGCAGGAGGACGCGCGCACCTATGCCGATCTCTTGACTCTTCCCTGGGGGCGCATTGGAGATCAGACCTGGGTGGTCACGGCCGACCCAACGCCGGCCGTGATTGAATTCGTCAAAGAAAAATTCGGGCCGGACTCCTACCTCGCGCTTTCTTCACGCTTTGACATCCTCTGGCAGATCCAATCGCTCGCCGGCAAGCAATTCAGCGACATCGCCGTTTATGGGTTGGAACAAACGGATCCTCAGCATTCCGCGAGCAGAGTCTTCACGCCTGCCCAGCTCTACACACTTTATGCCGCGGTCACCGTGGCGCTTTTCCTCGCAATCATTTTCACCGTTCCAACCCTGGTCGCCGTGAACGCATTCCTGACTTTGTTCATCCTTCTCACCTTCGGGTTCAAGTTCCTTCTGGCCTGGGTCGGCAGCGACGCGACCGTGGATTTGAAGGTGACCGACGCGGAAGTCCGCTCGCTGGATGACGCGACTCTCCCGACCTACACGATCCTTGTGCCCATGTACAAGGAGTCCGCGGTCCTTCCCATTCTCGCCTCGGCCCTGCGCGCCATGGATTATCCGCTGTCCAAACTCGACATCAAACTCGTTCTCGAGGAGGACGATCGCGAAACGATCGCTGCCGCCGAGGCGCTCTCGCTCGAGGGGATCTTCGAAATCGTCCGCGTGCCTTTCGCCGCCCTGCGCACGAAGCCGAAGGCCTGCAACTTTGCCCTGCGTTTTGCCCGCGGCGAGCTGCTCACCATCTACGACGCGGAAGACAAACCCGACCCCGACCAGTTGAAACGCGTCGTCGCCGCTTTCCGCAAATCTTCCCCTCAAGTCGTCTGCATTCAAGCTCGCCTGAACTACTACAACGCCAATGAAAACTGGCTGACGCGGCTGTTCACCCTCGAATACTCCCTCTGGTTCGACTTCTACCTCCCGGCGCTTGAAACCCTGAAAATCCCGATCCCGCTCGGCGGTACTTCCAATCATTTCAAGATGCGCGCCCTTCGCGAGGTGCACGCCTGGGATCCCTTCAACGTGACCGAGGACGCCGACCTGGGCACTCGTCTGACGCAGTTGGGCTACGGCGTCGGCGTAGTGAATTCCACCACCTATGAAGAAGCCAATTCGCAAATCCACAATTGGATTCGGCAGCGATCGCGCTGGATCAAGGGTTACATGCAGACCTATCTCGTCCACATGCGCAGGCCCATCATCTTGTATAAGTCTCTCGGCCCCGTAGGGTTTTTTGGGTTTCAGTTCTTTATCGCCGGGACCTTTATCACCTCTTTGGCCGCGCCGTTTCTGTACGCGATGTATTTGCTGTGGCTCGTCACCCGCACCACAACCTTCGATCCCTATTTCCCTGATTTCATTCTTTTCCTGAGCTTGGTCAATCTCCTTCTCGGGAATACGTTCTATGTCTACGTCAGCCTTCTGGGCGTCTTCAAACGGCGCCTCTACCGGCTGGTTCCATGGGCTCTCACCATTCCTTTGTACTGGGTACTGTCGTCCATCGCCGGCTACAAAGCACTTTGGCAACTCCTGACGAGACCCTTCTTTTGGGAGAAGACGACGCACGGAATTAGCAGGTTTTCAGCGGGCGAACGCGAAGCGGCTCTGAAGCAATTGCAGGCTTCCCCCAGTCAAATTCCCGCTGAACTCTGCGGGCAATCCTCCGGAAGCGAGAGGAAGTGAGAAGTGCCTGCGCTTGACGCCGCTCCACAACGCCATCGTTCGGATCGTTCCCGCTTTCTGTGGGCTGCGGTATTCGCTTACGCGTTCTTGGCCATTGTCACCATGCAGGTGTTGCGCCATGGCTACGTGAGCGGCCCCACATCGTCCCTGTGGGGGAGATCGCTCGTCGCCGCTGCAAACGCCCGTGAGCTTCCGCGCCGCATCGCGTCCTCGTATCCCCAGTTACCCATTTCCTTCGAGGCCGTGGCAGGGCTTTCCACTCACCTTCGCCAGGCTGCCACACCTTACCTGCTCGGTGCTCTACTCGGGTCTTTTCTGTTGGCCTGGGTGTACACCCGGATTCGGCGCCGCCACGGTTTCTGGTTCGCTGCCCTCTGCATGTTGCTGGTTGGTCTCCATCCATTATTTCTTTGGGCTGCGACTTCCGGCCTTCAGCGAACCATGGTCGTTGGAGCATCGCTGTTCTTGGTGGCTTCAGTTACGCGCATGGCGCGTTTGCAGGACGTGCGCGCGTTCATGATGCTGTCGATGGCGATTCCCATCGCCGCATTCGTGTGGATTGGCGGCCTGTGGTTCCTGATTCTCTTGGCCCTGCTCTTGCCGCTCATCTTGCCGCCGGAAATCCGCAAAGCGAGCCTGCCTGCGGGATACATCGCTTGCTTTCTGATCCCGCTCGCGGCGCTCGTCTGCAGCGGCTACATCTCTTGGATCGTCGGTGCCGGTCTTTCTTCATTCTGGTGGCCACTGAAAGAACTCGCCAGACCCGGCCTTCCTGTCCACGGAGGCACTCTGCTGCGCCCATTTCTGAATGCGACACTCATGGCCGTCGCCGCCGTTCCCGTCAGCCTCCCGCCATTCTTCTTCCGCGGCGTCGCCGGTGTGACGCGGCGCGCCTTGCTGGTTTGTCTTCTGATGCCGCCTGTAGTTTCAGCCCTTACAGCATCCCGCGTTGCCTCCTCCGAACCGCTGGACGCTGCCGTCGCCGAGTGCGGGGTATTGCTGGTCGTGCTTGTGTGGATTGGCTCTCCCTCTCGCTCTCGCAAGAGGTTCATCATCGCGTTTCTGCTCTTGGGCCTCGTTGGCGGTTACGCGTCCCTCGTCTATTCGCGTTCGGAAGACGCTTCCCGTTGGCTCGGCGCGCTCCGGGGCTATGTTCAGGCCCGGCCTCATTCGGCCGGCGATGAGCTTGGCCACGGATTGCACGCCCATTACGCTGAAACTGTCATTGATCCCCGCGGCAACCCGGCGATCGTCTCCCATCGAGGAGACGCCGAAGACCTCGACCTTCCCGGTTGTCCTAGATTCGCTGAGGATTTGGAGAAGGCCGCTCCTTCTGTGCCTCTCGGTGTCCTCCCCAACCCGGATGATCCCGTTGCGGAAAGCGATCTTCTTTCCGCCCATTTTCCTGGAGCGTTTGAACGGGGCTTCCGAGGTCATTCGGGCCCGTTCGGAAACCAGGTGTGGCACCTTTGTAGATGTGACGCATGCGACGGGGAATCACAACTCGCTCGTGAGCAGGACAACGTTCGAAATGTACTTGCGGATGACGAGGTAGTCAGGCCCTCCCCTTGGATTGCGCTCGGCGGCCTGCTCCTGCTCCTCGCAATTGTGACTCAGTTTCTTTTCCGAAGCCGTCAAACTAGCTGGTTCAACCTCGCTTGTTCGGTTCTGCTCGCCCCCCACAGAGGCCTCCCGCGCAGATGGTCGAGTGGATTTAACTTTCGAGTGTGCTATGGTCTATTTTCTGCCGTGCCCGGGTGGCGGAATGGCAGACGCTGAGGACTTAAAATCCTCCGGGGATTTTTCCTCATGAGGGTTCGACTCCCTCCCCGGGCACCATTCTTCACCCAGCAACGAACGTGCAGACTAGTGGCAGCGTTCACTGGCGCGGCCCGAAGTACCGGTAGTGTCCGATGATCTTCCAATGGAACAGTACATCCTCCATCTTCGGACCTTCGCCGATGTTATGGACGATCATGGAGCGCCCGCTTTGCAGCGACTTCTGGTCCACGACGATCCCGATGTGGAGCACGCCGCCACCCAGGTTCCACGCGACAATGTCGCCGGGCACATAATCCTCAGCGTGTTGGGTAATCGGCAGGATTTCTCCCTGGCGCTCGAAAAACACCATCAGGTTCGGAACTCGCCGGTGATCGATGTTGGAATCGGGCTTAGTCGACAACCACCGCCGCTGGCGCGGGTAAGCTGCGAAGTTCCGCACCATGTCTTCATGGACCTCCTTCTGCAGATCGACCCCTACGGCTCTGTAGGAACGAATGATCTCATCAGTGCAAACGCCGGTGTCCGCGGGAACATCTCCGCCCGGGTATGGAATTTGCACGTACGACGAGATGTACCGGACCGTGTGATGCGTTCGCTCCATCGCCGCCGCGACGAGCTTGCCCAAGAATTCTTCACGAGCGCTCGAGCCCGCAGGTCTCGTCTGCGCCAACGCCGGTGTCAACGGCATCGCCAGCAAAACAAACAGCGCCAGCCATCTCTTCACGATTGGGATGCTCGTCATGCGCCGAATACTACCAACACTTGCGCCGGTGGGCTCCGTCCTTTTCGTCCGTCCTCTGCGCGGCGATAACGGTCTCGCCCCGCGAACGTAGCTGTGCTACGCTGCGACTATGGACATCAGTTGGATTCGCGAGTTCTGCCTCTCTCTCCCGCACACGATGGAAAAGGTGCAATGGGAAGACGATCTCGTCTTCAAGGTTGGAGGCAAGATGTACGCCGTCATGGCGCTCGAGCCCGGCGACCACTGGCTGTCATTCAAGTGCGCTACCGAGGAATTTGCCGACCTCGTCGAGTGCCCCGGCGTGATTCCCGCGCCTTACTTGGCCCGAGCCCATTGGGTTGCACTGGAGACCGAAGACGCTCTGCCGCGCGCCGAGGTCAAGCGCTTGCTTCGCCAAGCGCACGATCTGATCCTTGCGAAGCTGCCGAAGAAGACGCAGGCGGCCCTGCTTCGCCGCAAACCCCGGAACGCGCCATCGCGCGAAAGAACAGTCTGAGCTGAGCGGCCGGCATTTCCTGGCGCTGCGGGGGTTCGCTATCTTCCTTCAAAGGGATATTTGTCGGCGGCTTGGACGGCGGCGGCAACGGGCCGTCGCAGCGCGATCGTATCGACTTGCGCGCGCTTGATGAAACGCCTGAGCACGGCCATCTGCGTCGTCAGCATGTCGCCCTCGTGAACGGCGGCGAGCGCGCGGCGCGCCTCGTGTTCGACGCGTCCGGCCGCATCGGAAATGAACGCACGCGCAGCATCGACCATGGCGCCCGCCGCATTCGCGCCGCTCTTCGCGGCGGCCTTTTGCGCCCTCAGCAGGCACGACTCCATGGCGTAAATCTCCATGACCATGTTCGCCAGCGCGCCGACCAGCTCCTGTTCCCCCGCCAGCTGATCCCGGTGCTTCTGCACGGCGCCGCCCGCCGCGAGGAGGAATACCTTCTTCGCGCCGGCCACGATGCGCGCCTCCTCGATCAGAACGCCTTCGGGCGCTTCTTCGTCCACTGCGGGACCGTTTAAGATCTCATCGGCGAGTTTCACCGTTGCAGGAATGAGAGGCAACGCGCCCGTGAGCGCCCGCTTCATCAGCAGCTGCACGATGAGCAGGCGGTTGATTTCGTTGGTGCCTTCAAAGATGCGGTTGATGCGGCTGTCCCGATAGATTCGGGACACCGGGTAGTCCTCGTGATAACCGTAGCCGCCGAAAATCTGCACGGCTTCATCCACGCAAAAATCGAGCATCTCGCTGCCCCAGACCTTGGCAATCGAGCTCTCGATGGCGTACTCCTCGAGGACCTTCATGGTGTTCCGGGTCCTGTCGGCCGGGGCTGGGCGCGCCGCTTCCGCTGAAGACATGGCCGCTTCAATCGTGCCCGCCGAGCGATATACCATCGAGTCCACCGCAAAAATCCGAGTGGCCATTTCGGCGAGCTTCTCTTTGATCAGGCCGAACTCGCCGATCGGCTTCCCGAAGGCTTGGCGCTCTTTGGCGTACTTCGACGCGAGGCCGAGGACATACTTTGCGCCGCCGAGGCACGACGCGCCCAGCGTGAAGCGTCCCGCGTTCAGGATGTTGAAGGCCACGATGTGCCCGCGGCCGATTTCGTGCAACAGGTTTTCCTTAGGGACCTCGCAGTTCTCGAAAAAGATGGGCGTGGTCGAGCTGCCGTGAATGCCCATCTTGTGTTCTTCCGCGCCCACGGTGAATCCGGGGACACCGCGCTCGACGATGAAGGCGGAGAACTTTTCGCCATTTACCTTTGCGAAGACGATGAAGACGTCGGCGAATCCGCCGTTGGTGATCCACATTTTTTGGCCGTTCAGGAGCCAGGATTTGCCGTCGGGAGATAGGTCCGCGCGCGTGAGCACATTCAACGCGTCCGAGCCCGCCTGTGGCTCCGAGAGGCAGTACGCGCCGATCCATTCGCCGGTCGCGAGCTTCGGCAGATACTTTCGCTTCTGCTCTTCGGAGCCGAAATAGACGATGGGCAGCGTGCCGAGACCGGCCTGCGCGCCATGGGTCACGGCAAACCCGGCGTAGAGGGAAAGTTTTTCGGTGAGCACCGTCGTAGAAACCTTGTCGAGTCCCGCGCCGCCGTACTCTTCCGGCACACCGGCGCCGAGCAGCCCGAGTTTTCCGGCCTTCTTGACCAGCTCGACCATGAGGCCGGGCTTCTTTTCTTCGAGTTCCTTGGCGCGCGGCAGGACTTCTTTCATTACGAATTCTTCGGCAGTTTGACCGATCAGCTTCTGTTCCACATTCAGATCCGCCGGAGTGAAGACGTCCTCGAGACGCGGGGACTCGAGCAAGAAACCGCCGCCTCGCGCCGGTGCCTTCGGAACCGCTGTGGTCGCCATCGCGCCTCCCAAGAGGGGACTTCTTAGCCCACGCAATGCCTGCCGGGAATATACACCAAGGTATTGCCTCCCGCCCCAAGCAGGAAGACATGGCGACACGGTTTGCCAACGTGCCCCGTTTGGGGGCTGGAGGCTGCGGGGCCTGTGGGAAACAGGGGTACCCCCCACCCTTCTTCTGCAAGTGTTGATTCTAAGGGGTTTTAAGTCCAATGTTTCAGAACTGCGGATGATAAAGGACTTACAGGCGTGTTTTTCGGATCTGCGGATTCTAAAGAGGTTAGCGAGCGTGAGGCGACTTTTCACGGCCTATTCTAGCACGTCTATTACCAGAATGCAACAGAAACGTTGAGTTATTTAGTGGTTCTTCGGGATGGGCGAGGGATTCCAATGGCAGATTTCTCACTCCGGCGTACGTCCGTGATGAAGTTGACTCCAAACCCGTACTCTTGAACACCCACAAGGGTTGATTGGCCAAGAGCGGAGGCACCCTCGGAACAAAACCCGGTCCTCAAACCAAAGGTTGGCCCACCCGCCCTACCGTACGCCTCGGTCACCCAGCTGCGGGTGCGCCACCTTGCCAAGGTTGGGTCCTGCAACGAAGAGAACGATGAGAGCCGCAGCCCAGACCAAGGCCACGTTTGCCCAGATGCTTCGCATGCCATACGCGCTCGCCATCGGTTCCACCACAAACGTGGCCACAGAATTCACCGTGCTGTGAAAAAGAATGACAGGGATAAGTGACCCATTTGAGAGGTTATACAGCCACGTGAGAATCACTGTTATTCCGCAAGTGAGCAAACAGAACCCAGCGAAGGTGACAGAACCGAAAGAAATCCGAACTGGAAGGTGCCACATCCCCCAAATGATGCCTAACAGTAGGCTCGCTCGAAGGCCAGTGGAGTTGGATTGCAGCCTTGGAAGTAGATAACCTCGCCAGCCAATCTCTTCGAACAGCGCTCCGAAAAGTAGGTTCACAGCAAAGTCCAGAAGGGCGAGCGAAAGGTGGGACACATGAATGGGAATGTTCCTGGCCAACAAGGATTCGATCGTGAACGCAAAGCCAATCAACAAGGGAATGAAAAAGGCATACAAGTACACACGGACGTGGACACGCCACTGAAAGCCGCGCCGAATGAATCGTCCAACACCCTGAACGCCTTTCGAGATGAATACCAACGACAGGGCAACGATCCCCGGAGCCAAGAAGCCCAGCCAGTAGAGTATCTGTAGAATTGACGTATGTGCACGAAAGGCAAAGACCCTGAGATAGAGAGTCTCCTTGGCGAAAGCCAGCGTCGAAAGTTCCCACACCAGCCAAGAACAAACGAAGGTGAGAATTACAAACGGCGTCACAGGGTCGTTCCTGGAATCGTTTTTCAACGTCAATACCTACGCTCGCGGCGGGTGGCCCACGCTTACCCCGGCATTTCCGGCTTGCGCCTCATCCCTTGCGCCCGCGAAGGGGAATGATAGCACTGCCACATTTCACCACGGAGTACAGGCTGCCAGGGCGTGAGGGGCACCCACAAACCTCCGAGCGCCTCGAAGGGTGTGCCACCCGCCGCTCGAATTAGGCGGGGTATAATCGAGCGCGCACGACCCAAAGGACAGTTCAAGATGAAGAGCCAGGTTGAGTTGGTTACGGCGTACTGGACGATCGCGGGGGCTTTTCCAGGCGACGAGCAGGAGTACAGTCCGTTTGACTTCAAAGACAGGGTGGAAGCAGCGGCGAGAGCCGGATTCAAAGGTTTGGGAATATGGCATGCCGATCTGGACCACATCCTCGAGCGCAGGACTCTGAAGGAAATGAAGCAGATCCTCGACGACAGCGGCATGGAATACGTCGAGGTCGAGTTTCTGACGGACTGGTTCCTGGACGGTAAAAGGAAAAGGCAATCGGACATCCGGAAGAGGAAGCTGCTGGCGGCGGCCGAAGCGCTGCAAGCGAAGCAGGTGAAAGTCGGCGACTTTTTCCACGAAAAGTGCCCGATGCCCCGGCTGATTGATTCGTTTGCCAAGCTGTGCGCAGACGCGGCGGAGCACGGAACGAGGGTCGCCTTCGAACCGATGGGCGCCGCCATGATCCACACCCTCGAGGAATCGCTTGAGATGGTCGAGGGCGCGGGAGCGAAAAACGGCGGAATCGTACTCGACCTCTGGCATGTGGTGAACTTGGGGATTTCTTACGACGCGGTGAGCCGCGTTCCGTTGCGGTATCTGTTCGGCGTCGAGGTCAACGACGCAGTCAAGGCGAAAATTGGGACCCTGCCGCCGGAGGTGATCGAACCGAGAACCTTCTGCGGGGAAGGGGATTTCGACATCAGAGGCTTTATCGGCTCGGTGAAGAAGACCGGGTATGCGGGTCCATGGGGCATCGAGGTCTTTGCCAAGGAGCTGCTACAGAAACCGCTGGAAGAACTGACAACGCGGGCGTTCAAAACCACCATCGCGCAATTCGTCAGTTAGGCGGACGAGAACCCATCGAATCGTTCGGCAAACACAAATCGCACGGCTCCGGCAATCCGCTGTACTCAGCGGGACTTCGCTTCGGAGCGTTCGATCTGCTGCTGGACCTCCCGCCGGAACTCGAGCGGATGCGCGATGGTGTTGAAGGACTCAGGCGTGCCGCCGGTGCCGCGAAGGAGCACGGTCCCGTAGCCGAGCATCCGGCCAAAAAGAGACTCCTCGACGCCGATGCTTTCGATTTTGGAGAGGAGCAGTTCGACAGTTCGGCGGCTGGTCAGGCCGACTTTGACGACCACGCGGTGATCGGTGACGGCCATTTCGGTGGCGTGACGTTTCCAGAAGGCGAAACCGGCTAAAACAGCGGCAGCGATCAGCAGAATCACGGCTGGCACGAGGAAGATGTTCGACGAGGAGTTCTTCGCGCCCGATGACGAGATCGCGCGAACGAGCAGGTACAGACCCGACACGCCAAACACCAAGCTAAAAAAGCCCGGCCAAAAGAGGACGATCCAATGAAGTTGAGTTTTGTACAGGACTTTTTCGCCGGGGGTGAGATTCTTCTCGACGTAGCTCAAGGCGGAGCCTCCTCCGTAAGGTGCAGCGATTATAGCTGACGCGACGGCTGGCTGCGTCAAGCGATAGATGGCCGCGCGCTCAGAACGGGAGGAGCTCGAACGCGGGATAGTTCGGGGCGAGGGCGGCAAAGGCTTCCGGGGGCGAGCCGGCGGGGACGGGGAAATAGCGCTGGACCGTCGCGTGGAAACGGTCGAGATAAGTCTTCAGTATTTCCAGCTTCTCGCCATCGGGGATGGGGCGGAGACGGTACCGCACGCGGGTGCGCCCCTTCTTGAGAGTGACTTCTCCAGCGGCCTCGGCGTTGCGGACCCATTGCGTGCGTCCTCGGGGTGCGACGAGGAAGCGCCTACCATTGAGTTCCAGCAGATCGATCGGCGTGGAGTAGAGGCGTCCGGTCTTACGGCCGCGGACTTGAACGAGGTAATTGTGAGGCAGGCCGAGGCCGAGCCCGACCAGGAATCCGAATGCGCGGTTGAACAAGCGCTCGGTGGCACTCGGCCTGCGAAAAGACGGTGTGTCTGAGTTCACGCCTGTAGCTCCATTCTAGAGCCCCGGTTTCTTCAGCAAGCCCGGTTGAGCGCTTCTTCGGCGCTAGTTGGCCGGTTTCGGACGCGGGCGGCTGGCCGGGGGCACAATCCCATTCATACGCAAATACTCGACCATTTGGCCGTAGTGATCGAAAGAATGCCAGCAGCCGATGCTGGCCAGCGCCAGGGGCGTGTTGAGAACAGGGTTGGGCGGATTCTTGACGGGCGTGACCACATTCTCCGCTGTGATCGTGGCAATGGCGCGGTGGCCGAGCGCGAACGAATCGCGCAGATACTTGAGAATTTCGTCCTTCGTTTTGATGGCGTCGGGACCGTTCTCACCGCCAGCGGGCGGTTTTTCGCCCAGGATCGCCCCGAAGAAAATATGGTTTGCGGTGGCGACGTGCTTGACCTGCTCCGCGAACGTGCGCACGCCTTTGAATTCTCCGGCGGTGGGAGCGAAGGAGTACTTCTCCTCGGGCATCGCTTCGGCGGCCCCCACAAATTCGCTCTCCACGATGGAGAGTTGGCGGTCGAGAACCGATGCGATCGTCGGCTTCTCCTGCGGCGTGGTCTGCTGCTGGGCGTGGGCAGCAATACAGTTCAGCCCGAAACAAAGCACGATTGCGGGATACCAGACTGTCCTTTTCATAGAGCGCCTCCAGCGTTCAACAAGAGATAAGGAATGGGGGTATCTGACTCGTCCCACCGGGCATGGGACAAATAGTCTAATGCCGTTGCCGCGGCGAATGAAATGGATTCCTCCGCTCCGCGAGCCGGCAGGCCGAATCGCGGGAGAGCCGCTCAGAGTATGCGGATTTTGCGGGTGTTCTTGTTCACGACGAAGATCCGGAGATTATTGCTATTGGGATCCGCGGGAAAGACGAAGAAGCCGATCTTCTGGGGATTGTAGGCTTCGGTCAAACCGACGATCGTCTCGGTATCGCCGAACTGAACTTCGATCTTGCGGCCGTGGGCGGTAGGGTTCACATCATAAGACTCGTGATAATCGGGATTCCCGACAAAGTCTTTCACGAAGAAAACGGCCTTCAATTCCTTGATGAGAACGTCGGTTCCTTCTCCCTGGCGCGAGGTCGGCTCAGGATAAAGGCGGAAGGATTCGCGTAGGGCGGAGAAATTGAACACGTAGCCCTTCAGCCGCCGCTTGTCGAGGAAGGCGACGACGACCTTATTGACCTGACTTTGGATCTCCGCCATAGGCTCGTATTTTCACGAAAGTATAAACCAGATTGGTCGCGACGTGTCCAGAATCGAGCTTCGCTGGCGCTTGGCAGCAACGCGGGAACGTCCAATTCCGTGTTTAGAGGGTGCTTTCCGCGAAATATCAGTCAGCTGCGCCTCGATGCATGAGCGGAGGACTGTCAGAGGCACTCGAGGAGGCCGGCGGCGCCCATACCGCCGCCGATGCACATCGTGACCATGCCGTAGCGGGCGTTGCGGCGGGCGAGTTCGCGCAAGATGGACGCGACCAGCTTGGCGCCGGTACAGCCGAGCGGATGGCCGAGCGCTATGGCTCCGCCATTGGGATTGACGCGTGCGGGATCGAGGTCGGCCTGCCGGATGACGGCGAGTGCCTGCGCCGCGAAGGCTTCGTTGAGTTCGATGACGGCGACGTCGTCGAACGAAAGCCCGGCGAGCTTCAACGCTTTGGGGATGGCGTAAACCGGCCCGATACCAAATTCCTCGGGCGGGCAACCGGCGGTGGCGAAGGCGATGAGGCGGGCGAGCGGCGCGACGCCGAATGAGCGCGCGCGGGCGTCGCTCATGACTACGGCGGCCGCGGCGCCGTCGCTCATCTGTGAGCTGTTCCCCGCGGTGACGGTTCCCTTCACGTGAAATGCAGGCTTGAGTTTGGAGAGCGCTTCGAGTGAGGTGTCGGCACGAGGCCCTTCGTCGGCGTCGAAGATGAACTTCTGCGTTTCCGGCTTTGCCGCGGCCGACCTTCCGTTCCGGGTGGTCTGCGGCACTCCATTTCCGTTGGGCCAAGAGGTGATGGTCACTTCGACGGGGACAATTTCATCCTTGAATTTTCCGGCAGCGATGGCGGCAAGGGCCTTGCGGTGGCTTTCCAAAGAAAACTGATCGGCCTGTTCGCGAGTGACGCCGAACTTGCGGGCGAGATGCTCGGTTCCGAGGCCCATGTTGATGTAGGTATCCGGGTAATTGTCGATGAGCCAGGGATTCGGCGAGACTTTGTGGCCGCCCATGGGAACCAAGGACATGGACTCAGTGCCGCCGGCGACGATGACCTGGGCGCCGCCGGAGCGGATGCGCTCGGCCGCCAGCGCGATGGCCTGAAGGCCGGAAGCGCAGAAGCGGTTGACGGTCATGGCGGACACTTCGACGGGCAGGCCGGCGCGAAGCGCGGCGATGCGCGCGACGTTCATGCCCTGTTCGGCTTCGGGCATGGCGCAGCCGAGGATCACGTCGTCGATCTCGGCGGGGTCCAGGCCCGGCACGCGGGCGATGGCTTCGCGGATGGCGAGGGCGGCGAGATCGTCGGGGCGCGTCGTGCGAAGCAAGCCCTTCGTGGCGCGGCCGACGGCCGTGCGAACAGATGAGACCATGAAAGCTTCCGGCATGGGGCCTCCCGAAAGGCTCGCAGCTATTGGATGACAGCGAGGCGGCAAAAAGCAAGGAGGGCGGCCACAGGAGCACCGGGAGCACAACGAAATTAAGGCCGAACGGAAATACTGTGGACAGGATCGCACAGATCAGAGGTCTGTGTCACCGGATGTACCCCGGGGAGCAGTTTGGGCGTCTTATTGGTATGCCTTTGGGGAAGCTTTCCGGGTCCCCGATGAGAGGAACGGGCCCAGGAGACGAGAGCAGGATCCATCCTCAGGACCACGATCAAGGTAAGGACAGATTACAAGCAGCCCGGTGGATGAATGAGGGCGCTGCGGCGGCGACAAACCCATGTGGATTGTAAGGCTCGCACTGAACAGGCCGTACACCTTCGTGGTGGCGGCAATGCTGATTGTGATTCTGGGAGTAGTGTCCATTGTGAGTACGCCGACGGACATCTTCCCGAACATCAACATCCCTGTGGTGAGCGTGATCTTCAGCTACGCGGGGCTCCCGCCTGAAGAAGTCGCCACGCGGATCACCGCCCAGTTCGAGCGCGGCGCGACCACGACGGTGAACGACATCGAGCACATCGAATCGCAGTCGCTCAACGGCATGGCCATCATCAAGATTTTCTTCCAGCCCAATGCCAACATCAACGGAGCGATCGCGCAGGTGACGGCGATCTCGCAGACGCTGCTGCGGAGCCTGCCGCCGGGGAGCACTCCGCCGTTGGTGATCACCTACAACGCCTCGAGCGTGCCGATCCTGCAGATTAGCCTGAGCAGCAGCACGATGAGCGAACAGCAGTTGAACGATTTGGGGATGAACTTTATCCGCACGCAACTGGCGACCATCGAGGGCGCAGCGATTCCGTATCCCTACGGCGGGAAGATGAGGCAGATCTCCGTCGAGCTGAATCCGCAGACGCTGCTGGAAAAGCACGTTTCGGGCGCGGACGTGGTAAGCGCGGTCAACGCGCAGAACCTGATCTTGCCGGAAGGGACGGTGAAGATCGGCGACCGCGAGTACAACGTGCAGATGAACAGCAGCCCAAAGACGGTGGGGGAGCTGAACGATCTGCCGGTCAAGGTGGTGAACGGGGCGATGGTCTACGTGCGCGACGTCGCCTACGTGCACGACGGCGCGGCATTCCAGACGAACATCGTGCGTGAAAACGGGCGGCGCGGATCGTTGATGATGGTGATGAAATCGGGCAATGCTTCGACGCTGTCGATCGTGGACGCGATTCGGGCTGCGCTCCCGAGGATCGAGTCGACGCTGCCGCCGGGGATCGACGTGCGGCCGACGGCGGACCAGTCGATCTTCGTGCGGGCCGCGGTGAACGGCGTCGTGAAAGAGGCGATCACGGCGGCATGCCTGACGGCGGCGATGATCCTGATCTTTCTGGGGAGCTGGCGGAGCACGGTGGTCGTGGCGATTTCCATTCCGCTGTCGATTCTGACTTCGCTGACGCTGCTGAGCTTCCTCGGCGAGACCATCAACATCATGACCCTGGGCGGCCTGGCCTTGGCGGTGGGCATCCTGGTCGACGACGCTACGGTGGCGCTCGAGAATATCAGCCGCCTGATTCCGCAAGGGCGATCGCTGCGCGACACGGTTCTCCTGGGGGCGCAGCAGATTGCCATGCCTGCGTTCGTCGCGACGCTATCGATCTGCATCGTGTTCGTGCCGATTTTCTTCATGACGGGCATACCCGGCTACCTGTTCCGGCCGCTGGCGGAGGCGGTGGTGTTTGCGATGCTGGCGTCGTACGTGCTTTCGCGGACGCTGGTACCGACGATGGTGCTGTACTTCTTCCGGTCGGAGAGGAAACGCGCGGCAAAGAATCCGCAACAGGGGCCGGGATGGTTCCGGCGGTTCCACGCGGGGTTCGAGGAGAGATTCGAGGGGCTGCGGGAACGGTACGTGAAGGCGCTGGGGTGGTGCCTGGATCACCGGCTGGCGTTCGTGCTGCTGTTTTTGGGGTTCTGCGGAGGCTCGATGATGCTGGTGCCGTTCCTGGGATCGGATTTGTTTCCGAAAGTGGACGCGGGCCAGATTCGTCTGCACTTGCGGGCGCCGACGGGGACGCGCGTGGAAGAAACGGCGGCGCTGTGCGATCGGGTCGAGCAAACCGTGCGCAGGCAGATCCCTCCGGCAGAACTGGCTGGGATCGTGGACAACGTCGGCGTACCGTACAGCGGGATCAACTTGTCCTACAGCACGAGCGGAACCATCGGCACGTCGGATGCGGAGATCATGATTTCGCTTAGAGAGCACCACCACCCGACCCCGAACTACGTGCGGGATTTGCGGGAGACGCTTCCGCAAGAGTTCCCCGGAACGTCTTTCTTCTTCCAGCCCGCGGACATTATCAGCCAAATCCTGAACTTCGGTCTGTCGGCGCCGATCGACATCCAATTCGTGGGCCCCAACCAAGAAGCGAACTACGAGTTGGCCCGGCGAATACTGCCGCGAATCAGAGCGGTTGCCGGAGCCACGGACGTGCACATACACCAACTCTTCGATCTGGGGCAGCTGGACGTGGATGTAGACCGGACCAAGGCGGAAGGGATGGGCATGACGCAGCGGGACGTGGCCAACAACACGCTGGCCGCGCTGACGACAAGCTTCCAGACCTCGCCGAACTTCTGGCTGAGCCCGCAGGGAGTGACGTATCAGGTGACCACGATGACCCCGCAGTATCGAGTGGACTCCATGAGGGCGGTGCAGGCCATCCCCGTGATCGGGGGAGCCGGGCCGCCACAAGTCCTCGACAATGTGGCGACCATACGGCGATCGGCAGGGGCGGTCGTGGTGAACCACTACGACGTGATGCCCGTGATCGACATCCTGGCGGCGGCGCAAGGACGGGACCTCGGCGGGGTTTCCAGCGACATCAAGAAGGTGTTGAAGGAGTTCGAGGGCCAACTGCCGCGAGGCACAACGGTGGAGATCCGCGGGCAGGTCAGCACGATGAACTCGTCGTTTGAAAGCCTGGGGATCGGGCTGGTGTTCTCCATTCTGCTCGTGTACCTGCTGATGGTGGTGAATTTCCAATCGTGGACGGATCCATTCATCATTCTGACCGGGCTTAGCGCGGCGTTCGCGGGGATCGTTTGGATACTGTTCATAACGCACACGACGCTGAGCGTGCCATCGCTGATGGGGGCGATTATGTGCATCGGTGTGGCCACGTCGAACAGCATCCTGCTGGTGACGTTCGCCGGGGCGGAAATGCAATCGGGCAGAAGTTCAGTCGAGTCGGCAACGAGCGCCGGGTACACGCGGCTGCGGCCGATCATCATGACGGCGCTGGCGATGATCATCGGCATGCTGCCGATGTCGCTGGGGCTCGGCGAAGGCGGCGAACAGAACGCGGCTCTGGGACGCGCGGTGATCGGCGGGCTGTCGCTGGCGACGGTGGGAACATTGTTTTTTGTGCCGGTCGTGTATAGCCTGATGCGGGAAAAAGGCTACAAGGAACTGCTGGCGGAGACTGAGGAATAGACGCCGGACTCGCGGCATTCCCGAACGGGGAACCGGCCCCGGCCGCCGCTGCAAGCAGGAGTCGCGGGAGAGAGATGGAAGCGATGAGAGCAGACACACAGGACGAGACCGCAGGAAGCGCCACGGAATCTCGGAAAGGGCAGGCAACCAGGGGCAATTTCTGGCGATATGCAATGCCGGCGCTGGCGTTTGCACTGCTTGCCGGAGCGGCCTTCTGGGGAATTGAATCGCGGCGCGGCACGCGGGCGGCGCTTGACGCGGTGGCGAGGGATTCGGAGAGGACGCCGGTGAGCGTGGTGCACCCCCGGCCGTCGCAAGGCGGACACGAGGTGGAGCTGCCGGGGAACTTGCAGGCCTATGCGGAGACGCCCATCTACGCGCGGACGAACGGATATCTGAAACGCTGGTTCGTGGACATCGGTGGAAGAGTGAAGCAGGGGCAACTCCTGGCCGAAATCGACACGCCGGAAGTGGATCAGGAGCTGGAGCAGGCGCAAGCAGCGGAGGCGCAGGCGGCGGCGAACCTCGATCTGGCGCGAACGACGGCGGAACGCTGGCAGATTTTGTTGAAATCGGACGGCGTATCGAAACAGGAAGTGGACCAGAACGTTTCGGCCTATAAAGCGCGGGAAGCGGACCTGCTGGCGGCCAAGGCGAATGTGAAGCGGCTCGAAGACTTGCAGTCGTTCAAGCAGGTGACCGCGCCTTTTTCGGGAATCCTGACGGTGAGGAACGTAGACGTGGGAGCGCTGATCTCGAGCACGATTGCGAGCAGCGCGCAGCCGCTGTTCCGGATCGCGCAAACGAACGTGCTGCGAGTGTACGTGAACGTGCCGCAGACCTACAGCCGGTCCGTGGTCGAGGGTGTTGCGGCGGACCTGGCGGTTCCGGAGTTTCCCAAGCAGACGTTTCCGGGAAAGGTAGTACGGACATCGGGCGAAATTGACCCCGCGTCGCGAACCTTTCTGGCGGAAGTGGACGTGCCGAACTCGACGGGCAAGCTACTGCCGGGTGCGTACGCGACCGTGAGGTTCCATATTACGGCCGCAGAGCCGCCGCTCGTGCTTCCCAGCAACACGTTGCTATTCCGATCGGGCGGGACGGAAGTGGCGGTGTCGGGCGGGGATGGCAAAGTACACATTGAAAAGGTCGTGGTCGGGCGGGACCTGGGAACGAGCGTCGAAATCGTGGAGGGAGTACAACCCAACGATTCCATCATACTGAATCCGCCGGACTCGATCGCTGAGGGGGACTTGGTCGAGGTGAAGCCGGCGCCGGCTGTCGGCGAAAAGCGCCAATGACGGAAAAACGGGGAGCCGCGTGGCGGCTGGGAGCATGGCTGGGTGCCTTGGCGTGCACGCTGCTTGCGGCCGGCTGCACGGTCGGACCGAGATACCAGCGGCCGAGCGTGCAAACTCCAGGTGCGTTCAAGGAGCCGCCGCCCGCAGGCTGGAAGAATGCCGCGCCGAGCGACGACATTTCCAAGGGCGACTGGTGGGCAATCTTCAAGGATCCGGACTTGGCCGCGCTCGAAAACGAGGCCATCAAAAAGAACCAGACAGTGAAGGCGGCGCTATCTCGCGTTGACCAAGCGCGCGCGATCGCACGGCTGACCCGGGCCGACCTCTTCCCAAGCGTGGGCTTCGATCCCTCCGCGATCCGTTCGCTGGAATCGGCGAATCGGCCTCTTGCGCCGCCATCCCCTGCCGTAGCCTTCACGTCGAACACATTCACTCTGCCGCTGGACGTCAGTTACGAGGTGGACTTGTGGGGGAGAGTAAGGCGGTCGGTGGAATCGGCGCGGGCCACGGCGCAAGCGAGCGCAGCGGACTACGAGAACATCCTGCTGTCGCTCGAAGGAGAAGTGGCGCAGGACTACTTCTACCTCCGGTACGTGGATGCCGACCGCGCCATCCTGCGGAACAATATCCAGCTCCTCGAGAAGACCCTGGCGCTCGTGAGGGTCCGGCATGACGGCGGAGTGGCCAGCGGGCTCGACGTTTCCGAAGCCGAGACTTTATTGGCCACAACGCAAGCGGACTATGCCGGGCTCGCGAGACAGCGCGCGCAGTACGAGCATGCCCTGGCGGTGTTGTTGGGCAGGCCGGCGGCGGAGTTCTCGCTGCCGGAGGCGCCGTTCGCGCTCGAACCCCCGGTGATTCCAGCAGGGCTACCGTCGGACTTGCTCGAGAGACGTCCAGACGTCGCCGGAGCCGAGCGGCAGATGGCGGCGTTGAATGCACAGATCGGCGTGGCGCGCGCCGCGTTTTTCCCGCAACTGAGCCTGACCGGCAGCGCGGGGTACCAGAGCGCAAACCTCGCGACGTTGGTCAACCTGCCGAGCGCGGCATGGTCGGTGGGTGCGGCGCTGGCGGCGCCGATCTACGAAGGCGGGCGGCTGAAGGCAAACCTGGAACGGGCGCGCGCGGCGTTTGAGGAATCGGAGGCCAACTACCGCCAGCAGGTGCTCGTGGCGTTCCGCGAAGTGGAAGACAGCCTGTCTGATTTGCACGTGCTCGAGGACCAGGAAGAGGCGCAGGAGAGAGCAGTGCAGTCGGCGCAGAGTACAGCGGATATATCGACCTCGCGATATAAGGAAGGGCTGGCGAATTACTTGGAAGTGATCGACGCCCAGCGCACGGTGCTGCAGAATCAGCGGCTCGTCGCGCAGATTCGCGAGCAGCGGCTGGCGGCTTCCGTGCAGCTCATCAAAGCGCTCGGCGGCGGGTGGAAGGACCGGATGGTTCCTTGAATCGCGCGCAGCTAGCAGCAGCGCGAGCGCCAAAGCGATTCCCGCACCAGGTCATCTGAGCCGCTCGAACTCCGCGTTTCTCATCGTGCCATAGAACCGGAAGCCGCGGGCCGGCAGACGATTGGGCCCAACTCGCCTTACGCACGGCCTCTACGAGAGAGAGGTAACGGCGGCGGATTCGGAGTCGAAAGTGGGGATGGCTTCGGTGAGGCGCGTGACGGACAGAGCGTCGCGCACGCGCCCAGGCCCGCAAACGAGGCGAAGACCTCCGCCCGAACGCAACAACGTGATCGAATTGCGCACCAAGATGGAGATGCCGGAGCTGTCAATCTGGGGAACTCCTTCGAGATTGACCACAATCCGGAGCAAGCCACGATTGGCTAATGCCCGGAGAGCCTCGTGAAGACGCTCGCTGGCTTCTCCGATCACAAGACGGCCATTTATGGCGACGACCGCGATCTCGCCGAGTTCACGAATCGAGATTTGAAGACTCAAGTGAGCCTGTCCAGAATTCCGCACGGCATCTTCGATGCCGCGCGCCAAAGCATTATACGATGAGTGCGGCCGGGGTTCGCACTTTACGCGTGCCATTTGTCGTAGGATGAATCAAGGCAAAGGAAGCGAGCGCATCGAGTGGGCCTGCGAATTCGGCACCGACATTCCTGGAGACTGACGCCGCAAGAAGCGCGGCGGTTGCAAGAGAAGCTGCGTGAAGAGTGGGAGGGTCGGGACCGGCTGGGTAAGATCAACACCGTTGCGGGAGTTGACGCGGCATTCGTGATCGAGGTTTCGCAGGGGCTCCCTTCGACTGCGTTCCAGGTGGGCAGGCCCGGCGGGCGACAGGTAGTGCGCAATGCGAACCAGGCCATCGCCGGCGTGATCGTGTACAGCTTCCCGGAGATGCGAGAGATTGGACGCGCCTGTGCGGTGCGGCCGCTCCGGTTTCCCTACGTGCCGGGACTGCTGAGCTTCCGCGAGATTCCGGTGGTCCTGGCGGCGCTCAAAAGACTTCGCAGGCTGCCGGACTTGATCTTCTGCGACGGGCATGGGTATGCGCATCCGCGGCGGTTCGGCTTGGCGAGCCATCTGGGCGTGCTGTTGGATCGCCCGACGATCGGCTGCGCGAAGTCGTTGCTGGTGGGAAAGCACGCCGAGCCTGGACGGACGCGAGGGGCGTGGGCGCCGATTATGCACGTGGATCGGCAGGGCCAAGACGAGGTGATCGGCGCGGTGGTGCGGACGCGGGACGGCGTGCGGCCGATCTACGTTTCGCAGGGGCACCGGGTATCTCTCGATACCGCGATCGAGATGGCGCTCCGGGTCTCGGATGGTTTCCGTATCCCGCGGCCGACGCGTGAGGCGGACCATTACGTGAGTGCCATTAAGCGGGAAATGTCCCGGCGGCCAGCGAATTGACTGTGACTGGCAAGCGCGTCATTTGTATAACCGATATGCCGAATTCAAAAATGCGATGCGTGCGCGCGATATCTGCTTACTATAATCCCGCTCGGCCTCCACATTCTACAGGCGTAGAAATGCGTCTGTTCAGATCGGAAAGAACATGCGAAATACGCGGCTAGTTGTGTTTGGCCTGATTCTACTACTAGGTGTGACGTCCATTCCTATCCTCTGGGCACAAGGCCCGGCGGTGACGCCCGGCTCGGTGTCTGCGGCGATGGTGGCGCCGTCGCTCGTAACCCCTGAGCGGCTCGACAAGCTGGAGAGGCAGGTTGGCGAGGCGCAATCCTCGGCGGACAACGCCTGGATGCTGACCAGCGCCGCGCTGGTGCTGTTGATGACAGGGCCGGGGCTGGCGCTGTTCTACGGCGGTCTGGTTCGGGCGAAGAACACTCTGGCGATCATGATGCAGAGTTTCGGTCTGATGGTCCTGATCACAATACTGTGGGCGCTGGTCGGGTACAGCCTGTGTTTTGGAAGCGGAGGGAGCGTGTTCGGCGGCTTCCAGCACATATTCTTGCGCGGCGTCGGCGGCGCGCCGAATCCGGCGTACTCCGGGACCATCCCGCAGCAAACCTTCATGATTTACCAGCTCATGTTCGCCATCATCACTCCGGCGCTGATCACTGGAGCGACGGCCGAGCGTATGAAGTTCAGCGCCACAATACTGTTCATGACGCTGTGGTTTTTCTTCGTTTACACGCCGCTGGCGCACATGGTCTGGGGCCAAGGCGGATTGCTGAACGCGGCGTTGGGTGGACGGTTCCCGTGCCTGGACTTCGCCGGAGGGACCGTCGTACACATCAGCTCCGGCGTATCAGCTCTGATGTGCGCCCTCTATCTGGGCAAACGCAAGGGCTACCCACAACAGCCCATGCCGCCGCACAGCATGGTGCTGAGCTTCATCGGGGCGTGCCTGCTGTGGGTGGGGTGGTTCGGGTTCAATGCTGGAAGCGCGTTGGGGTCGAGCCGGCTGGCCACGAGCGCGTTCGTGGCTACGCACCTGGCCACGGCGGCAGCAGCGGCAGGCTGGATGGTCGGGGAATGGATCCGGGATGGGAAGCCGAGCGCGCTCGGCGGCATTTCGGGAGCGGTGGCAGGTCTGGTAGCCATCACGCCAGCCTCGGGCTTTGTCGGTCCCATGTCGGCCCTGGCCATCGGGTTGACCGCAGGGTTCGTTTGTTATTTGATGGTGACCAAAGTGAAGGCCAAATTCGGGTATGATGACTCGCTCGATGCCTTCGGCGTCCACGGCGTTGGCGGGACGATTGGCGCGCTGCTGACCGGCGCGCTTGCAACCCGCCTTGTGAATCCGATTTTCCAGGACGCTGGCGGCAAGGCGCTGCCGGTGGGATGGTTGGATGGGCATTGGGGCCAGATCTGGAACCAGCTCGTCGGCGTGCTCTTCGCGTGGACGTTCGCGGCGGTGGGAACACTGGTGCTCTTGAAGATCGTGGACGTCGTCATGGGCGTGCGCGTGGCCGAGGAACATGAAGTCGAAGGGTTGGATATCACGCAACATGGCGAAGAGGCCTACAACTTCGAAGCGTAGTCGCGCAGAGGTGCGAAGATGATGAAAGTGGAAGCCATCATTCAGCCGTCGAAGTTTGAGTCCGTCAAGGAAGCGCTGCGAGAAGTCGGCGTGGAAGGAATGACGGTCTCGGAAGTGCGCGGGCACGGCCGGCAGAAGGGGCACACGGAAGTATACCGCGGCCGGGAGTACTCCGTGGACTTGCTGCCTAAGATCAAGATCGAAATGGTCCTGCCGGATAAGATGGCGAACCAAGCGGTCGACACCATCCTGAAGAGCGCGAAAACGGGTAAGATCGGAGATGGGAAGATCTTCATCTCGCGCGTGGACGAGGCCATACGCATCCGCAATGAGGAGCGCGGCGAGGGTGCGCTCTGAAGCCCCTGGGGACTGAGGCCCCGGGGACCTTGATGTTTGACCTCTTCCGGCGCACGAGACGGACGGGACCGAACGTGCTTCGGCCTTGCGCATGACCGTTTCCTCACTGCCAACCGAACCGCCCACCGATTGGGCCGCGTACTGCGACGCGGCACGCGCGCATATCCAGCAGACATTTGAATTATCCGGCAACGCGAGCGGGGCGCTCGCGGAGCAGAGCGCGCTCGCCGACAACGTGGTGACGCGGCTCTTCGCACAGCACGTGGCCGCGGCCTGCGGAATGCAGCGCAAGCTGTGCCTGGTGGCCGTGGGCGGTTACGGGCGAAAGACGCTGTTCCCTCACTCGGACCTGGACCTGTTATTCCTCTTTGACAACAGCAGGACGGAAGCCGCGGTCAAGGGCGGCATCGCCGAGATGGCCCGCATTCTGTGGGACGCGCGGTTTCGCGTGAGCACGGCGGCGCGAACCATCGAAGAGTGCTCGGCGGTGCGCGAAGACAACGTCGAGTTCCACATCTCGCTGCTCGACCGCCGGCTTCTGGCGGGGGATCCGGAGCTCTACGAGAAATTCGACAAGAATGTGATGTCGGCGACCATGATGCGGGCGCGGTCCATGGTTGTAGCGCACCTGGGCCAACTCGCCGAGCAGCGGTACGAAAAGTACGGAAACACCATCTTCCACCTCGAGCCCAATACTAAGGAAGCCCCGGGAGGGTTGCGCGACTACCACGTCGCCTGCTGGCTGCTTCAACTTGCGGGGAAAAGCCCCTCGGGCCCGGATAAGAATTTGCCGGAGCTGCGCGAACAATGCCGACCGGCAGTCGAGTTTCTTTCCGCGGTGCGCTGCTTCCAGCACTACCGGACCGGACGCGACGACAACGTGCTGACCTACGAGTTGCAGGACGAAGCGGCGCAGCGGGGTGTGGGTTGCGCATCCCAGCCGCAGCCCGCGGACGAGTGGATGCGTCTCTACTTCAGGCACGCGCGCACGATCCACCGGTCAGCGGTGCGATTGCTCGAAGAAGCGCAGAGCGGGAGAGAAACGCTCAAGCGCCGGATCGCGCGCTGGTTGGCCCAACGGAAGGGCGCGGAGTTTTTCGTGGTCGACGGGCGAACGGAGCTGAAAGACCCGGGTACGATCCGGCAGATGGAAGGATTGCTCCGGCTCTTCGAGTTTCTCGCGCAGACCGGAGCGCCGCCGAGCTTCGAGGCCGAACGAGAGGTGCGCGCCGCGCTCGATGGCGACGCAGCCGCCGCCTGGGACGCGCCGGGACTGTGGCCTGCGCTGCGGGAGGTTTTCGCGGGACCTTATCCGGCGAACGCGTTGCGGCTGATGCAGCGCACCGGGCTGCTGATGCGCGTCTTGCCGGAGTTCCGCGCGATCGACACGCTGGTCGTGCGGGATTTCTATCACCGTTACACCGTGGACGAACACACATTGCGCACCATCGGGCACCTCGAGCGTCTGGCGGCGCCGCAGCACGAATGGCAGGAGCGCTTCGCGGTCATCTGGAAGCAGCTCGAGCAGCCGGAGCTGCTGGTGCTGACTCTCCTGTTGCACGACGTGGGCAAGGGGATGCCGGAACCGAATCACGTGGATGGAAGCCTGCTGGCGCTCGCGAAGGCGGGCCAAAGGCTGGGGCTCGGGCGCGCCGACCAGGAAGAGATCCACTTCTTGATCGCGCGCCACTTGGACATGTCTGCCACCATGCAGCGCCGCGACATCTTCGACCCCGAAACCGTAGGAGCTTTCGCGGAAACGGTGGGTAAGCTGGAACGGTTGAGCATGCTCTGCCTGTTGACCTACGCGGATATCCACGCGGTGAACCCGGAGGCGCTGACCCCGTGGAAGGCGGAGATGATCTGGCAGCTCTACGCCGCGACAGCGAATTATCTCAGCCGGAGCCTGGACCGCGACCGAGTGCATGCGGCGGCGCAAAAGCGGGTCATTGAAGAAGTGCGGGCGCAGCTCGCGGGGAGAAACGACCTGGGGCGGCTGGAGGCATTCTTGGAAGGGTTTCCGACTCGGTACCTGGCGGTGCAGCCGCCGGAGAGGATCGCGGCGCACTACCGGCTCTCGGTCGGACTCGCGGATAAGCCGGTGCAAATCGAGATCGAGCACCGCAGGCGTTTCTACGAGCTGACGCTCGTGACCAAGGACCGTCCCGCCCTGTTTGCCACGATCGCCGGGGTGTTGGCCGCGTGGGGGATGAACATCGTGAAGGCGGACGCGTTCGGCAACGCCGCGGGAAGCGTGCTGGACACGTTTCACTTCGAAGACTTACACCGCACCCTCGAGTTGAATCCCAGCGAGGTGGAGCGCTTCCGGCAGGCGCTGGCCGACGTCATCATGGGGAAGGTGCCCGTGAAGCCGATGCTCGAGGCGAACGCAGCGCGCCACCGGGCCCAGGCGAAGAAGATTGCCGTGACCACGCAGGTGCAGTTTGACGATTCCTGCTCGTCGCACAGCACCCTGCTCGAGCTGGTCACGCAGGACCGGCCGGGACTCCTCTATCAGATCGGTTCGGCGCTGGCGTCGAATGGATGCAACATCGAGGTGGCGTTGATCGACACCGAGGGACAGAAAGCCACCGACGTGTTCTACCTCACGCGGAACGGCGCCAAGCTCGAGACGGAATTGAAGCAACGCTTGGAAGCGACGCTGCTCAAGGCGCTGTAGAAAACCTCACCGGAATGTTGTGGGAGCCCGCGCCACCGCAAAAGATTTCACCGGTCATTTACGTTTGTTTCGGCGTGGCCAACGGCCGAATGGGGAGCCAACCACGCACGGGACACCGCAGACGAAACCGCGCCGGCTCGTGGATGAGAGAATCAGCCGTCCGCTATGATCGGCAGGGGAGAAATGCGTTGCCGCTCGGAGATCCAAGACAGAAGAAGGTCGTGCCCTTTGCCGCGGAGGTATTGGAAGGCAACTCCGATCATCTCTTCCTTGCTCACCCAAGTGATGAGCCCTTTGCCGTCGATAGCGGCGCCGATGGCCAATTCAAATGCGAAGTCGATCACCGAGTGATACTCGAGGGGCTTGACGACGCGAACGGCCATGCCACCCTCACTGAGGTTGGTCATCCTTCCGCGCTGTTCCGCGCCCCCCGCTGACAAAGAGACCGGAAGATTAACGGGGTGGCGAAAATAACGGCGGCGCTCACGACCCATCACTTCTTGAGCGGCCTTGACATGCGACAAAACAACTTCCTCAGTCAATGGTTTTTGGAGAAGGAAGTTGACCCGCGCCTCCAACAATTCCGGCGGCTCGATGCCGGTCCCCCGGCAGCCGAAGACCATCGCATGACGGTTGGCGCGTCCCTGGCGGAGGGAGTTGATCAGTTCCACGGCGCCGGGGATCTCCAGATCTACAAAAATGCCGTCAATCTTGCGCCGTTCCACGTAGTCCCGCGCGGCCTCCGCCGTCGGAACAAATCCGAGGCTGGCCCCGAACTCCTTCAAGGCCCCAGCGACCGCCGTGAGAGTCTTATAATCGGTGGATACGAGGAGGAACTCGAGAGTCGTCGGTGGGGTCATCGAATCAGTGCCCTCCTTTCCGTCCGGAACCAAGATTCTCGTTCGAGGTTCCCCGGGGACCTGAAGTGGCAATGAGGTTATCATCTTCTGTGAGATCCCTGTATCAATTCAGGCGGATTCTCGCCTGCTCAATTCGGGCCGCCTACACCCTTTGGGGACATCACCGCAGACCATGCACAGCCCACTCATTCCCGTCAGATAGACATCCCGCAGCAGCCATCGCCGCCGGAAGCACTTACCTCCGCACTGCGACGTACTCGGCGAAGCGGCCCGGGTGTCCCGCCTGCGGCATGGTCTGATAACCCTCAGTGTCGCAAGGACTTCAGAAAAAACAGCGCCAATGGTACCGATGAAACCAACTTAATGCGAGGCAGCGCAAGAGTACGGTCGTACCGTTCAGCGTGAGACAGAACTGCCGCGTACTGGCACGCTAAGTTACTGCAACAACTATAGTTAGCGCCCCGTCGCGCTGCGCTCCAAGCCTCCGTATACACCAGAGTATAATACAACAGAAGTAAAGGCCTGCCATCAGGTCAGCCCAGCGAGCCCGAACGACCGGCCTGGGCATAGCCCGGCCGACTCGCGATTGGCGAGAACCGACAGATGAAGAACGCACAGCGGAGAGCGCCAGACGAAGCTAGTCATCTGCGGCGAGAGGGTTGGGAGAGAGGCGCCGCCGCTCTCTGAACCAGTCCAGAAGATCGTTCTGGCTCTGCCCACGCAGGAAGTGGAACGTAATCCCCATCATTCCTTCGCTATTCGCCCAAGTGATCTGTCCCCTGCCGCTGATCGAAGGCCCGGGGGGCAATTCGAATGCAAAGTCAATCACGGAAGAACATTCCAACGGCTTCGCGGCGCGTACTGCCATTCCGCCTTCGCTAATGTTGGTGATCGTGGCTCGATGCTCGGCTCCCTTAAGGGCCAAGGAGGCAGGGAGGCTGACGGCGTGGCGAAAATAGCGGCGGCGCTCGCGGACCATTACGTTACGCGCCGCTTTGGCATGCGAGAAAACGTCTTCCGCAGTCACCGGCTTATGAAGGACGAAGTTCGCGCCGGCTTCCAGCGCAGCAGACGCCCCGGCGGCGTCTCCCGCGCAGGCGAAGACCACCGCGTAGCGGTTGGAATGTCCCTTGCGGATAGCGACGATCAGGTCCGGGGCGCCACCAACCGCGAAATCCACGAAGATGCCGTCAAACCTGCGCCGTCCGATGTAGTCGCCTGCGGAGTCTGTTGTAGGAACGAAGTTGAGATTGGCCCCGAGTTGCTTCAGCCCCCCAGTGACCGCGGTGAGGGTCTTGTAGTCGGCGGAGACCAGCAGGAACTCCAGGGCAGTGTCCGGGGTCATCGTGTAACCGTCCTCCTTTCAATCGTCGAGCGGGATTTCCTATTGGCGCTCCGAGAGGGCGGCGCATTCTACATCAGCGGGTGGTTTCCGTCCTATAGGACTCCCGATTCATTTTTCGGCGCTGCCCGGCGTGGAAACCAGTCTGCTAACTGAGTGATGGTCAACCAAACAGTCAGCTCGGGCAATCCACCTTTCGAGCGTTGCCCATCGAGGATCTGGAAACGCGGTTTGGTTGAGGCTGGCGCGCGCTGCAGTGCCTCTTGACCGCCGGGGGCGAGAGGACTACGCTCGGCACAATCCAATCGGATGGGAGGCGCCATGAAGTGTGCACATGAGGGTTGCCTCCGAGAAGCACAAAAGGTCTGCTCTGAGTGCGATAAGCAATTCTGTGACATGGACATTCGAAGGTGCAGCTTATGCCACGCACTGGTGTGCCGCGAATGCTGCTTTGATCACAATTTGAACAATCCTCTGCATGAGGAAGGCACACCGAACGCCTAGCATCGTCCTTCCTCCCGAATCTCCTTTCAATGACCAGCTAGGCCTTGTCGGTTAGGGTGAACACAACCCGCAATCAACTAGGGTAGGGGGGCGCGGGCGAGGCGATCCGCTCAGGCCCTTGGCAGGATAGAGAAGTTCTGGTGGACGTGAGCGGGTTCGAACCGCCGACCCCCTGCTTGCAAAGCACCAATCTCGCCTCCAACAGTTTCACCGGGAATCCTAACTACTAACGTTTCCAACAAATCGGGGAATCTGCTTTCGCTCAAAAGCTAACCCCAATGCACTGAAAAGGTTCCATTCATGCACACTTCGTGCACAGTCGGGTTTTGTGATCGCGATTGCTCCCGGTTGACGGGCAAACCGGAAGTAATCCACTTGGCCGGAAAACGCGCCGTCCGACGAAGTGAGATAAAGAAGAGCGCCTGGCTGCAGACCCAAGAGGTCCGCACGCAAAAGGCGACTTCCCTGCTCACGGCGGACAGTGTTTGCGTTTGCGAACAATGTTTGGTATAGTACGAACAGTGTTCGAGACCACAAGCCAGGCCCATATCATAGGAGCGGCGCGCAAGCTAGTCCGACGCCGCGGCCACGCAGTGGTTTCGCTGCGGCAGATCGCCGCCGCGGCTGGCTACAGCCCGGCCGGGCTCTACGCCCACTTCCCGGGCCGCGAGGGCATCATGGACGCGGTGGCGGACGCGGTACGAGGCGACCTGGCTGCGACCCTGGAGCGCGCCGCGGCGGAGCAGGCTGAGCCCACGGCGCAGCTCGTTGCTGTCGGGCTCGCTTACATCACCTTCGCGCTCGATCACGCGCCGGAGTTCGAGCTGCTCTTCCGCTACACCCGGTCGCGTAAGCGCAGCAGCGTCGACCCATCACCATCGTCGTTCGATCTGCTGCGTAGGATTTTGCGCCGTGGAGCGCCGTCAGCCAGCGCGGAAGTGATCGACCTGGCCTGCCTCCGGTTGTGGTCCACCGCGCACGGCCTGGCGAACCTGAGGGCGTTCCATCTCTCCGAGTTCGCCTGCGATTGGAATGCCTGGACGCGCCAGATCCTGCAACGACAGGTGGAGGAGGTCCTATGTTCGGCCCATCGAGATTGCTGACGAGCGTAGCCCTGCTCACGACTGTAGTGCTGCATGCGGGCTGCGCCTCGCCGCGCCATTTGGAGGCGATCACCCTCGAGCAGCTCGACGAGCGGCTGAAGACGGAGACGAAGAAGGCGCCGGGCGTCGTGTTCGGCGCCGTCTGGAGAGACGGCACGATCGTGATTCGCGCCGCGGGCGTCGCCGATCTGCGCTCCGGGCGCAAGATGGAGCCTGAGACGCCGTTTGCCCTGTTTTCGGTGACCAAGCTATTCACGGCCACAGCGGTCATGCAGCTCTCGGAGCGCGGTCGCATCAAGCTCGACGCTCCCGTGAGCCAATACCTGCCGGACGTGCGCCTTCGCCGGGACGGGCAAGAGGCGACGGTGCGCGACCTGCTCACTCACACGTCGGGATTGCCCAATCCCCTTCCCGTCAGGTGGGTGCACGTTGCCGGAGAGCCCGGCCCCACCTTGGACGAGATGATCCGCCGAAAGGTCGGCGCCGAGCCGCGGTTGAAGTCCGTGCCAGGGATGAAGCCAGCGTACTCGAATCTCGGGTTTCTGCTGCTTGGCAAAATCGTCGAGCGGGCGTCCGGCGTGCCATATACGAGCTATGTCGAGAGCAACGTGCTCGCCCCGCTCGGATGCCGCGGAGCCGGTTTTGCGGTGCCCGCCGACCGGGCAACAGGCTATCAACGCAAATGGAGCCTCATCGGCTTGCTGTCGCGCTTCTTGTTCGACAAACGATTGATCGCCGGCTCCATCGACGGCTACTGGGAGATTCGGCCGATAACCGTGGACGGCGCACCGTACGGCGGCTTGAACGGGCCGGTGTCTTGTCTGCTTGAGATGGCGAGCATGATGATGCACGATGGCATGGGCAGGAACGGCCGAGTGCTGTCGGCGGCCTCTGTCCGTGAGATGCTTGAGCCATCACGGACGCGGGACGGCCGCATCATGGGCATCGGCCTTGGGTGGCCCCTCGGCAGCATAGACGGGGAGCGCTTCGCGGTTCACGAAGGTGGTGGCGGCGGCTGGCGGTCCGAGCTGCGCGTCTACCCCGACCGGGGCTATGCGGTCGCTGTTCTCCGCAACGAGACGTGGTTCGCCACGGACGGACTGGCGCGAGTGGTGATCCTAGACCCTCCGCGGGAAGCGGGACGCTGATCCGGTCCCCGCGCCGCAGACACGGAAACGAAGCTGGAGAGCGGAGAGTCACCGAGACGCTCGCACTCATTCATGGAGCGCCCGCCGCTGGGGGCGAACGACGGAGATGTCTTAACTTGACGTGTCAAGCTTGCGGCGGATTGGAATTCTTGAAATTCTTTGTGGACAGAGCACACCTGCCTTTTAAACGGCAATGTTCCCCCCTAGCGCTTCCAATTGCCTAAACACGTTCCTAGTTTTCAGAGGCTTAGGATCTCTCATGATCGTGCACAGCGGCTCTCTTCGGTCCTTTTTTGCACAGTTCGTAGACAAGTGGACATGCGACCCCAAGACGAATCCACTAAGTCTCTCAAAATGAAAAGGATTGGTGGACGTGGCCGGGTTCGAACCGGCGACCCCCTGCTTGCAAAGCAGGTGCTCTCCCAACTGAGCTACACGCCCCATACAACTACATGATTCTAATAATGATTGTAATAGGATCTGGTGAGAATGACTACCTGCTCTGTTTGCAGGTGCTCTCGCCAACTGAGCTGCCCACCCATCACGTGGAACCTTCACCCCGTACGATACTTACAACGATGTCCTGAACAGCTTTAACTCTGATTCTCGGTCCATTCGGTCCAAGAAAGCACTTTTCCAAAACAGTCGGAGCGTTGGATAGAGCCTTCGGGCTACCGCTCGACAGAATTCGACCGCGGGTTGGCGGCGCTATTGTGTTTTTACGCTGGATGGCGCGCAGTCTATATTCGAGGGCTTCAACACCTTTGAGCGGATTACCGGCGACCACTTTTCATTCCAGCATTAAAGGTCTTCACCTGGTACAAAAATCCCCCGTCAGGTCATAGGGGAGAAGCCCTTTAATGCCCAACATCGGCGCGTTTCTTGGCAGCCGAGGTCGGGGCAAGCGTCGTCGAGTCGCGCAGTACCAGGCTAGTCTCGAGCACATACTCCGTTCCATGCTCGGAAGGTGTTTCACGCTCCAGTTCAGTCAGCAATGCGTGGAACGCGATGCGGGCCAGTTCGGATTGCGACATGCGAACCGTCGTAAGCGGAGGCAAGACAAACTGCGCGAGCCTGATGTCATCGAAACCCACCAAGGATAAATCTCTCGGAATGTGCAGACCTTCTTCGTAGCACTTGCGCATTACGCCTAGCGCTGTCATGTCGTTTGAGCAGAGAATAGCAGTGGGACGATTCGGAAAGGAGAGCAACGATTGCATTGCTCTGACTCCACCCTCAAGCGTGTGATCACCTTCGACAACGAACCCCTTCGTCACATTCAGTCCAATTTCGCCCATAGCCTTTTCGAACGCGTTGCGGCGGGACTTGGCTGACTTGAGCGCCAGTGGCCCTGCGATAAACGCAATCTGTTCGTGTCGCAGCGCTGCCAGGTGTTGCACAGCCTGTCGGATCCCATTCAGGTAGTTAATTCGAATATTGCTGACGCGCGGCCGCTTCGGTCCGACGTCTACGAACACAAGCGGCACGTTGCTCAATTCCCGGTCCTCGAGCAGCAGGTCTTCCATCCCGAACGTCATGACAGCTACGCCGTCCACGCGCCGTCCAGTCATACGCCGGACCGACAAGTCCATGCGTTTGGGATCGTGAACCGTAGATACCAGCAGGATCTCGTACCCGTGTTCGACGGCTATGTTTTCAAACGCC